>Ga0307415_100000776_pt1 | contig 14456 bp, 12 predicted proteins | sample DK1Cmetagenome_FD_204524 | JGI IMG/M metagenome (GOLD analysis project Ga0307415, IMG submission 204524) | Maize rhizosphere microbial communities from greenhouse at UC Davis, California, United States - DK15-C-2 | ecosystem: Host-associated > Plants > Roots > Rhizosphere > Soil | place: USA...
AGGGCGGGCGGGTCGACACCAGACCCCGGGCCGGCCGTCCCCGCAGCCGCGAGGAAGCGAAGGCCCGCGCCCGTTCCCGCCGCAAACCGGGCCCGCGGCAGGACCTGCCGCCGACCTGGCGCGGCGCGCTGATTCGCGGCCTCTTCGCCGCGGTGATCTTCGCGGTGCTGCTGATCCTCCTGTTCGGGAAACCGGTCGGCGCCTCGCTCGTCTTCGGCGCCTTCATGCTGGCCTTCTACGTCCCCGCCGGCTACTACATCGACATGGCGATGTGGCGGCGGCGGGAGCGAGCCCGGATCCGCGCCCGCGGCGAGTAGGCCCGATGGCCCTCGACGTCGAGATGCTCACGGTCGGCCCCGTCGCCGAGAACTGCTTCCTGCTCCGGCGCCAGGGCTCCGACCGCCTGCTCGTCGTCGATCCGGGCGAGGAGGAGGAGCGGATCCTGGCGGCGGTCGAGGCGACCGGCGCGGCGGTCGAGGCGATCCTCGTCACCCACTGCCACTTCGACCACATCGGCGCCGTGGCGCCGGTGGCGAAGGCGACCGGGGCGCCGGTCTACTGCCCCGAGATCGAGGTGCCGGTCCTCGCCGACATCATGGCCTTCGTCCCCTGGGAGGGGTTCGGCCCGTTCGAGAGCTACGAGGCCGATGAGATCGTCCGCGGCGGCGAGACGCTGGAGCTGGCGGGGATGGAGCTGGACGTCGTCTTCACCCCCGGCCACAGCCCCGGCCACGTCACCTACGCGGTCCGCGACGAGCCGGCGATCTTCTCCGGCGACGTCCTCTTCCAGGGCTCGGTGGGGCGGGTCGACCTGCCCGGCGGCGACGGCCCGACGCTGCTGGCCTCGATCGGGCGGCTGCTCGACTCCCTCCCCGACGAGACCGTCGTCCACCCGGGTCACATGGGCCTGACGACGCTCGGCGCCGAGCGCGCCACCAATCCCTTCCTCGGCTCGCTGGCGCGGTAGATGGCGAGCAAGTTCCAGGCACCCCGCGGGACCTTCGACGTGCTGCCCGAGCAGGCGCGGGGGCGGGCACGGCTCGAAGCCGCCGCCGCGGGGATCTTCGCCCGCGCCGGCTACGAGCCGATCGCGACGCCGGCCTTCGAGGACACCGCCCTGTTCGAACGCGGCGTCGGCAAATCGACCGACATCGTCCGCAAGGAGATGTTCACCTTCGAGGACAAGGGTGGGCGCAGCCTGACCCTGCGGCCGGAGGGGACCGCCTCGATCTGCCGTGCCTACCTGGAGCACGGGATGCACAAGCTGGCGCAGCCGGTGAAGCTCTCCTACCTCGGTCCGTTCTTCCGCCACGAGCGCCCGCAGGCGGGGCGCTACCGGCAGTTCCACCAGCTCGGGGCCGAGTGCATCGGCACCGACTCGCCGCTGGCCGACGCCGAGGTGATCATGCTCCTCTCCGACCTGCTGGAGGAGCTGGGGGTGCCGGGGGTGGAGCTGCGGCTCGGCAGCCTCGGCTCCTTCGAGGCCCGGCGCGCCTACCTGGAGGACCTGAAAGCGCACCTGCACGCCCACGAGGGGGAGCTCTCGAAGGACGTGCGGGAGCGGATCGACATCAACCCGCTGCGGGCCTTCGACTCCGACGACGAGGGGACGCGGGGGGTGATGGCGAGCGCGCCGACGATCGTCGAGCGGCTCGAGGGGGAGGACGCGGAGCACTTCGAGGAGGTGCGGGCGCTGCTCGACGCCGCCGGCGTCTCCTACGTGGTCGATCCGACCCTGGTCCGCGGCCTCGACTACTACACGCGCACGATCTTCTCCTTCGTCTGCGACCAGCTCGGGGCGCAGTCGGAGGTCGGCGGCGGCGGCCGCTACGACGGCCTGATCGAGCAGCTCGGCGGGCAGCCGACGCCCGCCGTCGGCTTCGCCGCCGGGATCGAGCGCATCCTGCTGGCGCTGGACGAAGAGGTGCCCGCCGCCGGGCGCGACGCCTTCCTCGCGATCGCCGACCCGGGGCAGCGGGCGCGGGCGATGGCACTGGCGGTGGAGCTGCGCCACGCGGGCCTCTCGGCCGAGGTCGACCTGGCCGGCCGCGGCCTCAAGGGGCAGCTCAAGCACGCCGACCGGATCGGCGCCCGCCGCGTCCTCATCCTCGAGGCCGACGGCAGCGCCCAGCTGCGCGACATGGAGACCGGCGAGCAGCGGCCCGCCGATCCCGGCAAGCTTGTCGACGAGATGACGGGAGGGGAGAGTTGAGCACCGAAGCGCCGCCGCTGCAGCCGAACGGGTACCGCGACGCCTGGTGCGGCCGGGTCCTGCCGGACCGGGTCGACTCCGAGGTGCGGGTCGCCGGCTGGGTGAACCGGCGGCGCGACCACGGCGGCCTGATCTTCATCGACCTCCGCGACCGCACCGGCATCGTCCAGCTCGTCTTCAACCCCGACAGCTCCGGCGAGTCGTTCGAGCTGGCGCACAAGCTGCGGGCCGAGGACGTGCTGAGCGCGACCGGAACGGTGGTGCGGCGCTCGGCGGACACGGTGAACCCGGAGCTGCCCACCGGCGAGGTCGAGCTGCTCGTCACCGGCGCCGAGCTGCTCGCCGGCTCGGAGACGCCGCCCTTCCAGGTCGAGGGCTTCAGCGGCGAGGTCGGCGAGGACACCCGGCTCCGCTACCGCTACCTCGACCTGCGCCGCGAGCAGATGCGCGAGGCGCTGCTGCTGCGCCACCGGGTCGTCGCCGCGATGCGCGAGTTCCTCGACGGCGAGGGCTTCGTCGACATCGAGACGCCGGTGCTGACCCGCTCCACGCCTGAGGGCGCCCGCGACTTCCTCGTCCCCAGCCGCCAGCAGCCGGGCTCCTTCTACGCGCTGCCGCAGTCGCCCCAGCTCTTCAAGCAGCTGCTGATGGTCTCGGGCTTCGAGCGCTACTACCAGGTGGCGCGCTGCTTCCGCGACGAGGCGACGCGGGCCGACCGCCAGGCCGAGTTCACCCAGCTCGACGTCGAGATGTCCTTCGTCGAGGTCGACGACGTGATCGCCGCCAACGAGCGGCTGCTCGCGCACGTCTTCGAGCGCGTCGGCGGCCCCGAGATCGCGGTGCCGATGCAGCGGATGGGCTACGACGAGGCGATGGATCGCTTCGGCACCGACCGGCCGGACCTGCGCTTCGGCCTCGAGCTCGTCGACCTCGGCGACGCGCTGCGCGAGACCGAGTTCAAGGTCTTCCGCTCGGTGCTCGACGGGGGCGGCTCGATCCGCGGCCTCAACGCCGGCCGCCGCGAGCTGCCGCGCTCCGAGCTCGACGGCCTCATCTCCCGCGCCCAGGAGCTGGGGGCGAAGGGGCTGGTCTGGGCCTTCCGCGAGGGCGACGGCTGGCGCTCGCCGACGGCGAAGTTCCTCAGCGAGGGCGAGCTCGCCGACCTCAACCGGCGCCTCGGCGCCGAGGAGGGCGACCTGCTGCTGCTGGTCGCCGACAAGCGCCCGGTGGCGAACGCGGTGCTGGGCCAGCTTCGGCTGGACCTGGCGGAGCGCTTCGACCTGATCGACGAGGGCGAGAACCGGCTGGTCTGGATCGTCGACTGGCCGCTGATGGAGTGGAACGAGGGGGAGAAGCGCTGGGACGCGCTGCACCATCCGTTCACTGCGCCGGCCGGCGAGTTCGACCCCGCTCAACCCGGCGCCGCCCGCGCCCAGGCCTACGACGTCGTCTGGAACGGGCAGGAGCTGGGCGGCGGCTCGATCCGTATCCACGACGCCGCGGTGCAGGAGACCGTCTTCGCCGCCCTCGGGATCGACCGCGAGACGGCCGCGGCGCGTTTCGGCTTCCTGCTCGAGGCGCTGCGCTACGGCGCGCCGCCACACGGCGGCATCGCCTACGGAATTGATCGCATCGTCCAGCGGCTCTCGGGCGCCGAGACGATCCGCGACGTGATCGCCTTCCCCAAGACCGCCTCGGGCTTCGACCTGCTGACCGGCGCCCCGGCCCCGGTCGACGAGGTGCAGCTGCGCGAGCTCAGCCTCGGCGTCCACAAACCCAAGCTGCCGGGACATTGAGATGGGCCTGCGGGACTGGATCCTCCGCAGGTGGCGGCCGCCCCCCGGCCCCGGGAAGACGCCCGTCCACGTCGACGACCCCAGCTTCGACAGCTGGGAGGTGGTGCGGGACTTCGGCGACCTGAGGACCGCCCGCGCCTGGCACCAGGCCCTGGTCGAGGCGGAGATCGAGGCGGTCCTGACCGCGGACTGGCCCCTCGACCGCTTCGGCCGCGGCGACATCTCCCTGCGGGTGCCCGCCGACCGCTGGAGCGAAGCGGAGTGGCACCTCTCGAACCTGGACGACTAAAGGCCCCAACCCGCCGTTGCCGCCTCTGGCTTTGATCCCTTCAAGTGAAGGTGGGTGCCTGCTCCTGCCCCCAAGGGGACCGGAGACTTTCCGGCTCCCGCGCCGTTTGTGTTGGGTCAAACGGTGAGACGGCTCTCGTACGGGTTCGAGCCTGCCCCAACCGTACCACCGAGACGCCGTGTCTAACCGGCGCAATCCAGTCGCTGAATCGGCACGAAGCACGCGCCACAGGTGCGCCACGTCGCCTCACCATCAGCGGCATGACCGACGAGAGGTCACTTCGGCACCGTATTGGTGCTCAACTGCCCACTGGATTTCTTGAGCGGGAGATGGAGCGGCTGGCTCGGCGGCAGCACGGGGTTGTGGGGCGCGAGCAACTGCTCGGGCTGGGGATGGGGAGGCGGGCAATCGTCCGCCGCCTGGAGCAGGGGCGCCTTCATGAGCTGCATCGGGGCGTCTACGTGGTTGGCGTTCGGCGGATTTCTCGCAAGGGGCGGTGGATGGCTGCGGTGCTCGCCTGCGGGGAGGAAGCGCTTCTAAGTCACCGGTCGGCTGGACGGCTGTGGGGGCTGTTGGCACCGGCAAGCGAATGGGTGGATGTAACGCGTCCCGATAGACGCATCAGGAGGGAGGGCATCGTCAGCCACCGAGCATCGATCCCGGGCGATGAGCGGGACGTGGTTGACGGGATCCCGGTCACCTCGGTCTTCCGCACGATCTTCGACCTTGCGGCGGTGCTCGATCTGCGAGGGCTGGAGCGGGCGTTCCATGAGGCGGAAGTGCGAGGGCTGACGGATCGGGTGTCGCTGCCGGTGCTGCTGGAGCGCTATCCGGGACGGCGCGGGACGCGGAACCTGAGAGCGATCCTGGGATCGGAGGAGCCGGTGGCGATTACGCGGAACGACTTCGAGGAGGCGTTCCTGGCGCTGGTCGAGGCCTACGGACTACCGCGGCCGCGGATGAATGCGGACCTGGCCCTGCGCGGCCGCTTCTTCGAGATCGACGCGCTGTGGGAGGAGCAGCGCGTGGCGCTGGAGCTGGACAGCCGCGGCGTGCACGGCACCAAGAAGCGATTCGAGACCGACCGTCAGCGCGACCGTATCCTCGTTGCCGAAGGCTGGCGGACGATGAGAGTCACCTGGCGACAGCTGCAGGAGGAACCCGCTGCGATCGCTGCTGATTTGCGCTTTACCCTTGACCCTGATGGAAAGAGAGCTCTTCGAGCACTACCTGCGTGATGAGAGCCGGTATGGGCCGGCTCCTGACGGCGCCTTCACGGGGGCCGCAGGCGGTGCCGCCTGCGGGGATCTGTCGCGGATCTCACTGGTCGTGGCGGAGGGTGGGCGGATCGAGAGCGTCACGGTCGACTCTGAGGGCTGCGGAGCGACCAAGGCCACCACCGCCGCAGTGGCCGAGATGGTCGACGGCTCTCTCGTTCTGGAGGCTGCTCTGATCGATATAGACAGTGTTGACGAGGAGATTGGGGGTCTCACGCCGGCGAAGAGACACGCAGCCCAACTGGCAACCGACGCCCTTCACCGCGCTCTTCAAGCGGTCGCGTCGTCGCCGCTGAATCTCTCCCGCCCCTCCCAGCGCCGCCTCGCCGTCGCCATGTCCGGCGGCGTCGACAGCGCCGTCGCCGCCCTGCTCGCCCGCGAGGAAGGGGCGGAGGTGGTCGGGATCACGGTCAAGCTCTGGACCGACCCCGAGACCGACGGTGCCAAGGCCTGCTGCTCGCCCGAGGCGGTGCTCGGCGCCCGTGCCCTCGCCCACCAGCTCGGGATTCCGCACTTCACGCTCGACCTCGAGGAGGACTTCCGCCGTCGCGTCGTCGATCGCTTCATCGGCGGCTACGCGGAGGGCAGCACGCCCAACCCCTGCATCCTCTGCAACGGCGAGGTGCGCCTGGCGGCGATGGTCGACCTGGCCGAGCGGCTCGGCGCCGAGCGCCTGCTCACCGGCCATTACGCCCGCATCGTCGAGGACGCCGACGGACCGCTGCTGGCCTCCGCCGCCGACCAGGCCAAGGACCAGAGCTACATGCTCGCCGCCTTGCCGCCGGAGCTGCTGGGGCGGCTCGGCTTCCCCCTCACCGAGCTGACCAAGCCCGAGGTGCGGGAGATCGCCGCCCGCCACGGTCTCTCCGTCGTCGCCCGCAAGGCCGAGAGCCAGGACCTCTGCTTCCTCGCCGGCCAGGGCAAGCGCGGCTTCCTGCGCCGCCACGGCGGCCTGCGCGAGCGGGAGGGGGCAATCGTCGACTCCTCCGGCCGCACGCTCGGCCGTCATCGCGGCCACCACGACTTCACCGTCGGCCAGCGCCGCGGGATCGGCGTCTCCGCGCCCGAGGCGCTCTACGTCCTCGCCACCGACGCGGCCACCAACACGGTCACCGTCGGCACCCGCGCGGAGCTGGAGAAGCGCAGCGTCCGCGTCCGCGACGCCGTCCTGCACCGGGACGGCAGCGAGGTCGATGCGGTCAAGCTCCGCTACCGCTCGCGCGCCCTCCCCGCCACCGTCTCATCGGCGGGGGTGGGGCGGCATCCCTCCTTGGAGGTGGAGTTGGCCGAGGGCTTCCCTGGCGTAGCCCCCGGCCAGACGGCGGTGCTGATGGCCGGCGAGCGGATCGTCGGCCACGGCACCATCACCGCTTAGCGGAGTCGCATCCGCTTAAGCAACCGAGCTGGTCGTCACCGTCGCGGCTTCTTCCCGCCGCATCTGGTTGACGGCTCTCACGCACTGGCTGAAGGGGGTGCCCTTCTGGCCTTTGACGTGCTTCTTGCTGAGCGCCTTGCAGGCTTTCTTGGGGTGCAGGTTCTCGTTTTTGTCCGCCTGAGCGAGGGCTTTCACACAGCGGCTGAAGGCCGTGCCTTTCTCGCCTTTGACGTGTTTCTTGCTCTGGCCTCGGCAGTAGAAGCCGTAGGCTTTGCCTTTAGGTGCCGTCTTCGGCCCCTGCGGCGGGTTTTCAGGGTGGTAGTCGGGGCCGTAATTGACGCCTGCCATGCCCGTCGCGGGCACCAGGCCCATCGAGAGCACCGCCAGTCCCGACGCGAGCTTCATACGCAGCTTCATGGGGTTGCCTCCTTCGACTGAGTCGAACGGTCAGTTCCTCTTGAAACGCTCCTATCGGCCGTTCGTAAGGGCCAACTTGGCCGTCGCCGCCCCGGATCGAACAAATATTTAGGCTTCCTAACATGAGGGCGAAGGAGATTCGGGAGACCTACCTGTCGTTTTTCGCTGAGCGGGGGCACGAGATCGTCCCCTCGGCCTCGCTCGTGCCCTCGGTGCACGACCCCTCGGTGCTGCTTACCACGGCCGGGATGCAGCCCTTCAAGCCCTACTTCCTGGGGCGGGAAAAGCCGCCGGCGCCGCGCCTCGCCGACGTGCAGAAATGCTTCCGCACCACCGACATCGAGGAGGTCGGCAACACCGCCCGCCACATGACCTTCTTCGAGATGCTCGGCAACTGGAGCTTCGGCGACTACTTCAAGGCCGAGTCGATCCCCTGGGGCTGGGAGCTCTCCACCGAGGGCTTCGGGATGGACCCGGAGCGGATCTGGGTCACCGTCTTCGGCGGCGACGAGGAGCTTGGGCTTGGTCCCGACGAGGAGGCGATCGAGATCTGGCGGGCGACCGGCGTCCCCGAGGAGCGGATCGTCCGCCTCGGCCGCAAGGACAACTTCTGGCAGGCCGGCCCGACCGGCCCCTGCGGCCCCTGCTCGGAGCTCTACCTCGACCGCGGCGCCGAGTTCGGCGCCGAGGACGACCGGCCCGGCGACAACAGCGACCGCTTCCTCGAGTTCTGGAACCACGTCTTCATGAGCTACGACCTCGCCGAGGATGGGACCCTGACCGAGCTGCCGATGAAGAACATCGACACCGGCATGGGCCTCGACCGGATGGCGGCGATCCTCCAGGACGTCCCCTCGGTCTTCGAGACCGATCACGTGCGGCCGCTGGTCGAGCTGGCCGAGGAGCTCTCCGGCCGCCGCTACGACGAGGGCGGCGCGATCACCCGGGCGATGCGGATCGTCGCCGACCACAGCCGCGGCGCCGCCTTCCTGATCGCCGACGGCGTCGTCCCCTCCAACGAGGACCGCGGCTACATCCTGCGGCGGATCATGCGGCGGGCGATCCAGCAGGGGCGGACCCTGGGGCTGGAGGCGCCGTGGCTGGGCCGCTTCGCCGAGCGGACGATCGAGCTGATGGGCGAGGACTACCCGGAGCTGGCGGCCGAGCGGGAGACGATCCGGCGCTGGGTCGGGACCGAGGAGGAGAGCTTCGGCCGCACGCTGGAGCGCGGCAGCGAGCTGCTGGAGCGGCTGGTCGCCGAGGCGCAGGAGGCCGGCACCTCCTGGATCGACGCGGGCGAGGCCTTCAAGCTGCACGACACCTACGGCTTCCCCTACGACCTGACCAAGGAGCTGCTGGCCGAGCGCGGCCTCTCGGTCGACGACCAGGGCTTCGAGGAGCTGATGGACGAACAGCGCCAGCGCGCCCGCCTCGGCACCGCCACCGCCCACGGCTCCGAGAACACGCACGAGCGCGTCGCCGCCTTCGCCGCCGCCTCGCCGCCGACCAACTTCGTCGGCTACGAGACGCTGCGCGCCACCACCGGCCTCGCCGCGGTCGAGCCGGCAGACGGCAAGGCGCTGGTGAAGCTGGAGGAGAGCCCGTTCTACGCCGAGGGCGGGGGGCAGGTGGCCGACTCCGGGGTGCTGCGCTGGGACGGCAAGGAGGCGCGGGTCCTCGACGTCTACCGCCTCGGCGAAGACCAGGCGCTGGAGGTCGAGCCGGCGGAGGCGATCGCGCCGGGCGTCGCCGTCGAGGCCGAGGTCGACCACGAGGCCCGCCACGCGACGATGCGCAACCACACCGCCACCCACCTCCTGCACGCGGCGCTGCGCGAGCGCCTCGGCACCCACGTCCGCCAGGCCGGCTCCGCGGTCCGCCCCGACAAGCTCCGCTTCGACTTCACCCACGGCCAGGCGCTCGGCCCCGAGGAGCTGCGCGAGATCGAGGAGCGGGTCAACGAGTGGGTCAAGGCGAGCCGCCCCGTTCGCTGGATGAACATGAACCGCGAGGAGGCCGAACGGCTCGGCGCGATGGCGCTGTTCGGCGAGAAATACGGCGAGTGGGTGCGGGTGGTCGAGGTCGACGGGATCTCGCGCGAGCTCTGCGGCGGCACCCACGTCGCCAACACCGGCGAGGTCGGCATCTTCAAGATCGTCTCCGAGGGGTCGAGCGCCGCCAACGTGCGCCGGGTCGAGGCGATCACCGGCCCCGCCGCGATCGACTGGTTCCGCGAGCGCGAGGCGCAGCTGCGCGAGGCCGGCGAGCTGCTGGGCAACCCGCAGGACCCGGTGGCGGCAGCGCGGCGGGCGGCCGAGCAGTTGAAGGAGGCCAGCGCTGGCGCCGAGAAGGCCCAGCGCGAGCAACTGGGTACCGAAGCCGAGGCGCTGGCGGGCCGGGCGGAGGACCTCCCGGGCGGCGGCCGCCTCGTCGCCGCCGTGGTCGAGGAGAGCCTGCAGGCCAACCCGAAGCAGCTCCTCGACCTCGCCAACCGGGTGCAGTCGAAGCTCGGGCAGCCCTCGGCCGTGGTCCTCGGCGGCGCCTTCGGCGGCAAGGCCGGGCTGGTCGCCCTCGTCTCCAGGGAGCTGGTGGAGCGCGGCCTCGCGGCTGGCTCGATCATCCGCGAGATCGCCCCGGTCGTCGGTGGCGGCGGCGGTGGCCGCGACGACATGGCGCAGGCCGGCGGCAAGGACCCCGCCAAGCTCGACGAGGCGCTGGCCGCCGCGCGGGCGGCGGTCGAGCGGGAGCTCGGCTGAGAGGCACATGCGGGTGCTTGCCCTCGACCATGGGACCGTGCGGATCGGCTGCGCGCTCTCGGACCCGAGCGGGACGCTGGCGACGCCGCTGCCGGTGATCGAGCCGCCGGAGGCGCGCGCGGTCTCCGAGCTGGTCGACGAGCACGGGGTGGAGAAGGTCGTCGTCGGCCTGCCGCTCCACCTCAGCGGCGAGGAGGGCAGCCAGGCGGGTTTGGCGCGCAGCTTCTGCCGGGAACTGGAAGCGATGCTCTCGGTTCCGGTTGAGACCTACGACGAGCGGCTGACGAGCCGGATGGCCGACGCCAGCCGCCGCGGCGGCGCCTCCGCCGCCCGCGACTCGCTGGCGGCGGCGCACCTGCTCGAGTCCTATCTGGAGAGCGCGCGATGAGCGACGACTGGCTCGCCGACGATCCCTTCGCCGATCCCAGCGACCCGGCGGCTCTCGAGCGCGAGCAGCGCCGGCGCGAACGCGAAGAGAAGCGGCGCCAGCGGGCCGCCAAGCAGGCCGAGGCCGAGACGAAGGCGCCGCCGCCTCCACCGCCCCCGTCACCCCCACCGCCATCGACCGAAGAGCCGCTGCCGCCGGCTGAAGAGCCGGCGTTGCCGCCCCGCACCCCCGAGCAGGAGTTCTGGGACGAAGAGCCCGAAGAGCCGGAGCTGGCCGTTCCGCCGCCGCCGAAGCCGGCCGTAGCGTCCGGCAACGGCGGCAGCCGCCGCCCGCGGCAGCGTCCCGCCGCGCTCAGCGCGATCGCCCGCCACCCCTTCCTGATCTTCGCCGTGATCGCGGGCCTGTTCGTGCTCTGGTGCCTCAACTCGCTCTTCCAGCCCTTCCACGGCGACGGCTCAGGGCGGGTGCAGGTGACGGTGCCGAAGGGCTCCAGCGTCAGCGAAGTCGGCGACCTGCTCGCCGACAAGGGCGTGATCGACAACTCGACCCTGTTCCAGGTCCGGGTCACGCTCGCCGGCAAGCGCTCGGAAATCTATTCCGGCAACTTCACCCTGGCCAGCGAGATGAGCTACGGGGACGCGATCGAGGTGCTCTCCCAGCCGCCGGTCAAGCGCACGCTCACGGTCACCATCCCCGAGGGCTACACGCGCTCGCAGGCGGCGCAGCTCGTCGAGGAAGTCGGCGTCCCCGGCGACTACACGAAAGCGACGATCAAATCGCGCTACCTCGACCCGGCCGAATACGGCGGCAAGGGGGCGAAGACCCTCGAAGGATTCCTCTTCCCCGACACCTTCGAACTGAAGCCGAAGGCGCCGGTCGAGGACCTGGTCGAGCTGCAGCTGAAGGACTTCAAGCGCCGGATCAAAGGGGTCGACATGCGCTACGCGAAGTCGAAGAACCTGACGGTCTTCGACGTGGTGACGATCGCCTCGATGGTCGAGGACGAGGCCGGGGTCGACAGCCAGCGCGGCCTGGTCGCCTCGGTGATCTACAACCGCCTCAAAGAAGGGATGCCGCTGGGGATCGACGCGACGATCCGCTTCGCCACGGGCAACTACACCCGCCCGCTGACCGAATCGGAACTGGCGATCGACTCGCCCTATAACAGCCGCACCAACGTCGGCCTGCCGCCGGGCCCGATCAGCAACCCCGGGCTGGAGTCGATCGAGGCGGCGGCGCACCCGCCGAAGACCGACTACCTCTTCTACGTGACGACGCCGGGCGCCTGCGGCAAGCTCACCTTCGCCGAGACCGAAGCCGAATTCGAAGCCGCGGTCGAGGACTACAACTCGGCCCGGGAAGCGGCCGGCGGCAACTCGCCGGACAGCTGCGAGGAATAGGCCGTGCCACGTCTCGCGGTACTCGGCCACCCGGTCTCCCACTCGCGCTCGCCGGCGATGCAGAACGCGGCGCTGGGGGCGCTGGAGCTGTGGGACTGGAGCTACGAGGCGGCCGACGTCGCGCCGGAGGACTTCGCGGCGAAGGTGCGGGAGATGGCGGCGGCCGACTTCGCCGGCGTCAACGTCACCGTCCCCCACAAGGAGGCGGCGCTGGCGCTCGCCGACGAAGCGAGCGAAGCCTCGCAGCAGATCGGCGCCGCCAACACGCTGGTCTTCTCCGAGGGCGGGATCGAGGCGCACAACACCGACGCCGACGGTCTGCTCGCCGCCCTGCCCGATCCGCCGCGGAACCGGCGCACGCTGGTGCTCGGCGCGGGCGGCGCCGCGCGGGCGGTTCTCTGGGCGCTGCTCTGGGAAGGGGCGAGGGTCGAGGTCTGGAACCGGACGCCGGAGCGGGCGGCGGCAATCTGCGAGGAGCTCGGCGGCGAGCCGGTCGCCGAGCCCGATCAGGGCGACTACGAGCTGATCGTCAACACCAGCGCCGCCGGGCTCGGCGGCGAGGACCCGTTCGCGCACCTGCCCCTGCACCCTGATCGCTTCCTCGAAGCCCAGGTCGTCGTCGACATGGTCTACGGCGAGCGGCGCAGCCCGCTGCTGCTGGCCGCCGAGGCGGCCGGGGCCGCCACCGTCGAGGGTCTCGAGATCCTCGTCCAGCAGGGCGCCCGCTCGCTTGAAATCTGGACCGGCTGCGAACCCGACCTCGACGTGATGCGCAGAGCCGCGGCGCGCCGATAGCCTTGCCTGCGATGACGACGTTCCGTTTCACCACCGCGGGGGAGTCGCACGGGCCGGGGCTCGTGGCGATCGTCGAGGGCATGCCGGCGGGCCTGGAGCTCGACCGCGAGGCGCTCGACCGTGACATGGCGCGCCGCCAGCTCGGCCACGGGCGCGGCGGCCGGATGAAGATCGAGACCGACACGGTCGAGGTCCGCTCCGGCGTCCGTCACGGCCGCACCCTCGGCAGCCCGATCGCCCTCCTCGTCGCCAACCGCGACTACGCCAACTGGGAGGAGCGGATGAACCCCTGGCCGGTGGAGGGGTTCGAGCCCGACGAGGTGCACCTGCCGCGGCCCGGCCACGCCGACCTGGTCGGCGCCCAGAAATACGGCCACACCGACATCCGCAACGTGCTCGAGCGGGCCAGCGCGCGAGAGACCGCCGCCCGCGTCGCCGCCGGCACGATCGCCCGCGGCTTCCTCGCCAAGCTCGGGGTCGAGATCCACAGCCACGTCCTGCAGATCGCCTCGGTCCGCGCCGAGGAGCGCCCGGACCTGAAGCCCGAGGACTTCGCGGGGGTCGACGACGACCCCGTCCGCTGCCTCGACCCGGAGGCCAGCAAGGCGATGGTCGAGGAGATCAACCGCCTGCGCAAGGCGAACGAGAGCCTCGGCGGCAGCTTCGAGGTGCTCGTCTTCGGCCTCGTTCCCGGCCTCGGCTCCCACATCTCCTGGGAAGACCGGCTCGACGGCCGCCTGGCCGGCGCCGTCGCTTCGATCCAGTCGATCAAGGGGGTAGCGATCGGCGAAGCCTGGGACGTCGCCGGCCGCCCCGGCTCGGAGGCGCACGACGAGATCTTCTGGAGCGAGGAGCGCGGCTACCACCGCGAGACCAACCACGCCGGCGGCCTCGAGGGCGGGATGACGAACGGGCTGCCGCTCTCGGTGCGGGCGGCGATCAAGCCGATCTCGACCCTGACCAAGCCGCTGCGCTCGGTCGACACCGAGACGAAGGAACCGGCGCAGGCGCTGCGCGAGCGCACCGACTCGACCGTCGTCCCCGCCGCCGCGGTGGTCGCCGAGGCGATGGTGGCTCTGACCCTCGCCCGCGCCTACCGCGAGAAGTTCGGCGGCGACCACATCGACGACGTCCTCGCCGCGATCGAGGCTTACAAGCGGCGCATCGACTTCCGGGGCTGAGCCGGTGAGTCGCCCGGCGATCGTCTTCATCGGCTTCATGGGCGCCGGCAAGAGCACCGCGCTCGCCGCCGCCCGCAAAGCGGGGCTGGAGACGATCGAGATCGACGAGCTGATGGAAGGCGAGCTCGGCAAGCCGATCCGCCAGACGTTCGAGGAGGACGGGGAGGAGGCGTTCCGCGCCAAGGAGGCGGAGGTAGTCGGCGCGCTGCTGGAGCAGGCCGACGGCGGCGCGATTGCCCTCGGCGGCGGCAGCGTCCTCTCCGAGCGCATCCGCAAGGCGCTGGACCGCCACATCGTCGTCCTGCTGGAGATCGACGCGGCGACGGCCTGGCGGCGGATCGAGGGCACCGAGCGGCCGCTGGCGACCAGCGAAGCCGACGTGCAGCGGCTGTTGGACGAGCGGCTGCCGCTCTACGAGGAGCTGGCCGACGCGGTGGTGCCGATGGTGGACGAGGACGTGGTGGAGCGGGCGCTGCCGGCGATCCAGGCGCTGGCGGGGATGCCGGGGGGGACGAGGCTGCTGTGGGCGTCGAGCGCGTCGGGGGAGTACCCGATCATGGTCGGCTCCGA
>Ga0307415_100000777_pt1 | contig 14447 bp, 11 predicted proteins | sample DK1Cmetagenome_FD_204524 | JGI IMG/M metagenome (GOLD analysis project Ga0307415, IMG submission 204524) | Maize rhizosphere microbial communities from greenhouse at UC Davis, California, United States - DK15-C-2 | ecosystem: Host-associated > Plants > Roots > Rhizosphere > Soil | place: USA...
CGGAGCAACCCGGCGACCTACACCGGACTGCTCGACCCGATCCGCAAGGCGTTCGCGAAGGCCAACGGCGTGAAGCCGGCGCTGTTCAGCGCCAACTCCGAGGGCGCCTGCCCCAACTGCAACGGCGCCGGCGTCATCTACACCGACCTGGCGATGATGGCCGGCGTCGCCACCCCCTGCGAGGAGTGCGAGGGCAAGCGGTTCCAGCCATCGGTGCTGGAGTACCACCTCGGCGGCCGCGACATCAGCCAGGTGCTGGCGATGTCGGTGACCGAGGCCGAGGAGTTCTTCGGCGCCGGCGAGGCGCGCGCGCCGGCCGCGCACGCCATCCTGGACCGGCTGGCCGACGTCGGGCTCGGCTACCTCAGCCTCGGCCAGCCGCTCACCACCCTGTCAGGGGGCGAGCGGCAGCGGCTCAAGCTGGCCACCCACATGGCCGACAAGGGCGGCGTCTACGTCCTGGACGAGCCGACCACCGGCCTGCACCTGGCCGACGTCGAGCAGCTGCTCGGCCTGCTCGACCGGCTCGTCGACGCCGGCAAGTCGGTGATCGTCATCGAGCACCACCAGGCGGTCATGGCCCACGCCGACTGGATCATCGACCTCGGCCCCGGCGCCGGCCACGACGGCGGCCGGATCGTCTTCGAGGGCACCCCCGCCGACCTCGTCGCCGCCCGCTCCACCCTCACCGGCGAGCACCTCGCGGCCTACGTCGGCACCTGACCGGGGCCCTCGCGGACACCGTGAGACGAGTTCTCTCACCTGTTTCGACTCGTTCCAGTCGACCGGAAACCGGGCGTGTTCGATCGCGATCAACCTGCCCCCGGGCCGCCCTTCTTGCCGGCTGCCCGATGAGTCGCCCCCAACCTGCTACGCCGAGGAGCCGCCGCTGCTGGCGGTGGCCGGCGTGGACCACTCGCCGCCTGCCACGACGCCGAGGAGCTGGCCGGGGAGGTGGCCGCCGCGAGGTGTTCGAGACCGCCGAGACCGACAGCCAGGCCATCGAGCAGCCCGACCAGCTCGGCACCCTGGACGAGGTCAAGGCCGAGGCTGACCAGCAGGACGGCAGCCCCGCAAGCCGATCCTGGAGGTCACCCCGGCAAGGCCACCCTGCAGCTGGGCCCGCCGACCTCGAGGTCGGTCAAGTTCCAGGGCGAGGAGCTGGTGGGCAAGACCCGCAAGCAGATGCGGAGCGTCCGCCGCGACCTCCGAGCGGCAACCGCGCTGCTGTCGGCGGTGCCGATCCTCGGCTCCCAAGCTGGAGCCCCAGCGGCGCCGCATCGTGCTCGAGGGCGACGTTCCCAGCCCGGTAACCCGCCGTCCAGCTGCCGGTTCCGGACCCCGCTGCTGGAAGGCCCAGGACATCTGCGCTGAGCAGGAGCCGGCCCTGGTCGACCGGGGGCAGGGCCATCCGGTGGCCTGCCACTTCGCCGAGCCGCACGGATTGCTGTGGCGCCGGGCTGGTCCCCGGCGACCCGCGGCCAGGGTATCGGCCAATTTCCGCTCCCCTCACGCAGAGGCTCTCAGGAAATTCTCAGCAATGAGGAGTAGAAGACGCCCTGTAGCCCAGTGCGCGGACTAGTGGGATCCGCGTACGACCATGGAGGTGCTCGATGGGACAACTGCGGTGTCGCAGGGCAGGGCAGGTTCTTGCCCTGGTCTTCGTCGCCATCCTGGCGCTCGCGGCCTGTGGCGGCGGCGGTGGTGGCGGCGGCGGCCAGACGGATACCGGGGGTGAGGCTGGCACGCCGGTCAGCGGCGGCGACCTGATCGACCTGCAGAACTTCGCCCAGGGCGAGCCCGACCACATCGAGCCGGGGCTATCCTCGACCATCCAGGGCTCTCAGCCCGGTGAACTCGTGTGGGATGGGCTGACCGAGAACGACTACAAGACCGGCGAGCTGAAGCCCATGGTGGCCGAGTCCTGGACCAACAACCCGGACGCCACCCAGTTCGTGTTCAAGCTCCGCAAGAATGTCACGTGGTCCGACGGCACCCCGGTGCTGCCCAGCGACTTCGTGCGCGGCTGGAACCGGGTCGTGCAGAAGCAGTTCGCCTCGGAGGTCGCGTACCACTTCGATCCGATCAAGGGTAAGGCCGAGGTCGACGCCGGCAAGGCCAAGACGATGTCGGGCCTCAAGGCCGACGACGCCAACCTCACGCTCACCGTTGACCTGGCCTACCCGTACTCGACGTTCCCGACCACCACCTCGCACCTGGTCTTCTCGCCGATCCACAAGGAGGTCGAGAAGCTCAAGGATCAGACCAAGTACGAGCAGGGCGTCATGATCGGCAACGGCCCGTACAAGCTCGCCGAGCCGTGGAAGCATGAGCGCTACATCAAGCTGGTCCGCAACGATAACTACTGGGGCGGGCTGAACAACCACAAGCCCTACCTGAACTCGGTGGAGTTCCGCATCTCCAAGGACGTCGACTCGGCGTTTGCCGACTTCGAGGCCGGCACCGGACAGACCGGCTACATCCCGCCGGGCCGGTTCGCGGAGGTCAAGGCCAAGTACGCCGGCCGCGTCTCCGACAAGTCGATCCTCGGCGTGTACTGGTGGGGCTTCAACATGAAGGACCCGATGGTCGGCGGGGCCGCCAACCTCAAGCTTCGCCAGGCCATCGCCTATGCGATCGACAAGCAGGCGATCGTGAACTCGGTCTACAACGGGTCGCGCCAGGTGGCCACAGCCCTCACCCCGCCCGGCCTGCCTGGCTACAAGGAGGGCCTGAACCCGCTCGGTGGCGGCCGTGACCTGAACAAGGCCAAGCAGCTCCTGGACGAATGGGGCGGCGCGGCCAAGATCACCAAGCCGATCAAGCTGAACTTCGGCGCAGGGGCCGGGCACGAGCCGGTCGCCACGATCATCCAGGCCAACCTGAAAGAGCTCGGCATCAACGCCGAGCTGGCCCCGGGTGACACCGAGACCTATTTCACACAGATGCGCCAGGGCAAGGGCCAGTTCCTGCGGTCGGGCTGGATCTGGGACTACGTCTCCTACGACAACGGCATGTACCCGCTGTTCCACAGCAACTCGATCGGCGGCGACAACCTGGTCCAGTACTCGAACCCGAAATTCGACAAGCTGGTCGACGAGGCCAGGGCCGAGATCGACCAGGCGAAGGCCAACGAGCTCTACAACCAGGCCGAGCAGACGATGCTGACCGACGTGGCCGTCGTGCCCCTGAACTGGTACACCGGGCAGGTCGCGTACTCGGAGCAGCTGAAGAATGTCATCCAGAGCCCGCTCGACTTCTTCGCCTACGACGAGATGTGGCTGCAGCAGTAAACTCGTAGCGACGCACGCGCCGCTGGGCACCCACTGGGAGGGCCCCCACAGCCGGGGGTCCTCCCTGACTCGACAGAGGTTGCGATGGGCGGATACATCCTGCGCCGGCTGCTGCACGTGATCCCGGTGGTGTGGGGCGCGGTCACCATCCTGTTCCTGCTGTTCTTCATCGTCCCCGGCGATCCCGTCCAGCTCATGGCCGGCGACCGCGCGGTCACCCCTGAGGTGCGGGCCAACATCGAGGCCCGCTTCGGCCTGGACAAGCCCTGGTACGTGCAGTATGGGGACTACCTGAAGCGGCTGGCCACGGGCGACCTCGGCGTCTCGTTCCGCAACAACCGCTCGGTTAACACCATCCTGGGCGAGGCCGCCCCGGCCAGCCTGCGCCTGGCCATCTGGGCAATCATCATCGAGGTGATCGTCGGCATCTCGACCGGGTTGGTGTCGGCAGTCAAGCGCTATTCGTTCACCGACGTCCTGACCACGGTGTCGACCGCGATGCTGGCCGCGATCCCGGTCTTTGTGCTAGGCGCGGCGTTGCAGTACTTCCTTGGGGTGTACACCTTCCAGCACGGGTTCCCGGACTGGGCGCGCTTCCCGGTCCAGGGCATCGGCCCGGACACCTGGACCTTCTTCTTCATCCCCACCGGCAGTCAGTGGAGATACCTGGTGCTTCCGGCGTTCACGCTGGCGGCGGTGTCGACCGCGGTGGTGGCGCGAATGATGCGGACCACGATGCTGGAGGTGGTGCGGGCTGACTACATGCGCACCGCCGCCTCCAAGGGACTGAACCGCCGGCAGGTCGTGCTCAAGCACGGCCTGAAGAACGCGATGATCCCGGTGGTCACCCTGATCGGGTTGGACCTGGCGACGCTGATCGGCAACGCCCTGATAACCGAGACGGTGTACAACTGGCCGGGCTTGGGGACGCGGCTGTTGGGCGCGATCGTGAGTCGGGACGCGCCGATCGTCCTGGGCATCACGGCCATCCTGGTGCTCACCTACGTGCTGATGAACCTGCTGGTCGACCTCAGCTACTCGTTCTTCGACCCGCGGATCCGGTACGGCAAGGAGGCGACGGCCTGATGTCCACCACCGCCACCGACCAGCAGACCGCCGCAGGCGCCGGCGCTGGAGCGGCCATCCACGCCGAGCTTCCGCCTTCGGCACGCGGCGACGTCTGGCGCCGCTTCCGGCGCAACCGCGGCGCCCTGGTCGGACTGTGCATCATCGGTGTGGCCGTGCTGGCCGCCATCTTCGCCCCGCTGATCACCTTCTACGACCCTGCCCAGATCAACCCGGCCATCAGCCGCCAGGGTCCCAGCCTGCAGCACTGGTTCGGGGTCGATCTCCTGGGCCGCGACCTGTACACGCGCGTGGTGTACGGAGCCCGGGTGTCGCTACGGGTCGGATTCTTCGCCACGGCCATCGCCGTCGGCATTGGCCTGGCCGTCGGCGCCGTGTCCGGCTACTACCAGGGCTGGATCGAGACCGTCACCATGCGGACCACTGATATCTTCCTGGCGTTCCCGTACCTGCTGTTCGCGATCACCATCATCGTCATCGTCGGGCGCGGGGAGCTCACCGTGGTCCTGGTGCTCGGCCTGCTCGGGTGGATGACGATCGCCCGGCTGTTCCGCTCCAGCATCCTGTCGGTCAAGCAGACCGAGTACGTCGAGGCGGCCCGCGCTGTCGGCTGCAGCGACCTGCGCATCATCGGCAGGCACATCCTGCCTAACGTGATCCAGCCCGTGATCGTGTACGCGACGCTGTTCATCGGTGGGGCGATTCTGGCCGAGGCGGCGCTGTCGTTCCTGAACGTCGGCATCGCCGAGCCGACCCCGTCCTGGGGGCTCATGGTCGCCCAGGGCCGCAGCTTCCTGTTCACCTCTCCGCACATGCTGTTCGCCCCGGGGCTCGCGCTGTTCCTGGTTGTCCTCTCGTTCGTCTTCATGGGCGACGGGCTGCGGGATGCCCTCGACCCGAGGCTGCGCTGATGGAGCCACTCTTGTCGGTCCGCGACCTGCGGACGCACTTCCACACCGACGCAGGTGTGGTGAAGGCGGTCGACGGCGTCTCCTTCGACGTGCTGCCGGGCGAGGTGTTCGGCGTGGTGGGCGAGTCCGGCTCGGGCAAGTCGGTCACCACGATGACCATCATGGGCCTGCTCCCGCAGCCGCCCGCGAAGGTTGAGTCGGGCGAGATCCTCTGGAAGGGACGGAACCTGCTCAAGCTCCACGACGAGGAGCTGCGCAAGATCCGGGGCGGAGAGATCGCAATGATCTTCCAGGATCCGATGACCTCGCTGAACCCGGTGTTCACCATCGGCCAGCAGGTCGGCGAGATGATCCGGCTCCACGCCGACGCCTCCAAAACCGACGCGCGCGAGCGAGCCATCGAGATGCTCAAGCTGGTCGGTATCCCGCGGCCCGAGCGCCGGGTGGACGAATACCCGCACGAGTTCTCGGGCGGCATGCGCCAGCGAGCCATGATCGCGATGGCGATCTCCTGCAACCCCGACCTGCTCATCGCTGACGAGCCGAGCACCGCGCTCGACGTGACCATCCAGGCGCAGGTCCTCGACGTGCTCGAGCGCATCCAGGAGGAGACGAACACCGCCATCCTGCTCATCACCCACGACCTCGGCGTCGTGGCCGGCATGGCGGACCGGGTGATGGTCATGTACGCCGGCGGGCAGGTCGAGATGGCCGACATCGACACGATCTTCTACAACCCGCACCACCCGTACACGCTGGGGCTGCTGGCATCCCTGCCCCGCCTCGACGAGCGCGAGGCGCTGCGGCTGCACCCGATCCGGGGCCAGCCACCGTCGCTCATCCATGTTCCGCCCGGCTGCGCGTTCCACCCCCGCTGCGAGTTCGCGCGGCTGCCCGAGCCCTGCCAGACCGAGGTGCCCGAGTTCCGGGAGATCAACGGCGGTGAGCACCGGGCCGCCTGTCACTTCGCGGAGGAGGCCGCGCAGCTGACGCCCGATGACTTCCGGAGGATGGCCGAGAAGGCATGAGTGAGACCCATGTGGGCACGGTCGCCGGCGACGGGCAGGCGCAGGCCGACACCGAACCGCTGCTGCAGGTGTGCGACCTCGTCAAGGAATTCCCGGTCAGCGCCGGGTTCCTGCGCCGGGTGGTCGGCAAAGTGCATGCAGTCAGTGGCATCAGCTTCGACCTGGCCAGAGGCGAGACGCTCGGCCTGGTCGGTGAGTCGGGCTGCGGCAAGTCGACCACGGGTCGGATGATCCTCCGGCTCATCCACGCCACGTCGGGCTCTGTCCGCTTCAAGGGCGAGGACGTGCTGCATACCTCGCCCTCCGAGATGCGGGCGCTGCGCCGGCAGATGCAGATCGTGTTCCAGGACCCGTACGCGTCCCTGAACCCGCGCATGACGGTGCGCTCGATCATCGGCGAGCCCCTGATCGTGCACCGCCGCGCCAAGGGCGCGCACGAGCGGGTCAAGGACCTCATGAAGCTCGTCGGGCTGAACCCTGACTTCGCCGGGCGCTACCCGCACGAGTTCTCGGGCGGGCAGCGCCAGCGCATCGGGGTGGCGCGCGCTCTTGCCCTCGACCCCGACCTGCTGGTGCTCGACGAGCCGGTGAGCGCGCTGGACGTGTCGATCCAGGCCGGCGTGCTGAACCTCCTCGAGGACCTGCAGACCGAGCTCGGCCTCGCGTACCTGTTCATCGCCCATGATCTGTCGGTGGTCCGCCACATCTCCGACCGGGTGGCGGTCATGTACCTCGGCAAGATCATGGAGATCGGCACGCGCGACCAGATCTACGAGCACCCGTCGCATCCCTACACCCAGGCGCTGCTGTCGGCCGTGCCCATCCCTGACCCGCGGCGGGAGCGCGAACGCCGGCGCATCGTGCTCACCGGCGATGTGCCGAATCCGATTGACCCGCCGAGTGGCTGCCGGTTTCGCACCCGCTGTTGGAAGGCGCAGCAGATCTGCGCGGAGGAGGAGCCACCGCTGATCGACCGCGGCCAGGGACATCCCGCCGCCTGTCACTTCGCGGAGGCGCTGGATGTGATCACGGCCAAGGCGACGACCGACGGCCAACCGCCAGCCAGGACGGGAGGCCATGGGGAGGATCAGGCCCTCGGCGAGGGGTAGGGGCCGCGTCCAATTCGCGTTGACCGTGGCGGCCAACTGGCGTGGCTGGCAACGATGTTGCGCCGATGGACCGATTTCCCACACCACCGGTGCAGCGAACTTCAGGTCTGCTTGGGTCCTTTTCCAAACACATTCCGTGAACACCACGGTTACCCTGTTCTTCTATGTCTCGATGGTGGGATCCCGTACGATGATGACCCATGGGGCCTCGGTCAGGTATCGGAGTTGCAATCGGCTGCGCCCGAGTGACGAGGGGCGCCGAGCCTGCGCGTCGCGGGTGATTGCCCGGGGCTCTAGGTGGTTGGCGTTGCTGCTCGCCCTCGTCCTGCTGGCCGCGGCCTGCGACGACGGTGGCAGCGTGGGCGCCGGCGACGGCAGGCCGAGCCGGGGGGTGAAGCGGGGCACCCTGCGGGTCTTCAACCACACCGACGTGGATGCGCTCGACCCCGGCATCGCCTATGCCAAGGCCGACTTCGCCCTGCTGCGCGGGCTGGTCCGGGAGCTGTACTCGTTCGACAGCCAGCTCCAGGGCGAGCGCTCCATGCAGCCCGTGCCCGACCTGGCCGACGGCCCCTATGAGCTCTCGGGCGACGGCCGCACCTACACCTTCAAGATCCGCCGGGGGGTGCTGTACGACCTGCCGGGCAACCGCGAGGTCCGAGCCGAGGACTTCATCTACGCCATCGAGCGCCAGCTCGACCCCGAGCATCCCTCCCCCAACCCCTACTCCCGGCTGATCAGCGGGGTCGACGACTTCGCCGCCGGCAAGGCCAGCAGGATCTCGGGCATGCGGGCCCTGGACCGCCACACCCTCCGGATCACCCTGGACCGGCCGGCCAACGACTTCCCCAGCATCCTCACCCTGCCATTCTTCTCGCCGGTGCCCGAGGAGCACGCCAAGAAGTACCAGCCGGGGCCGCAGTACGCCCAGCACTTGATCGCCTCCGGCCCCTACCGGCTGCGCCAGTACACGCCCGGCCGGCAGATCGAGCTGGTCCGCAACCCCAACTGGGACCCCCGGACCGACCCGTTGCGGGCCGCCTGGGTGGACCGGATCACCGTCAGCATCGGCCGCTCCGAGACCGGCATCCAGCAGGCCATCGAGGGCGGCGAGGCCGACCTCAACCTGGACGCCATCCCCCCGCCCATCGGCGACCTGCAGCGGCTGGCCGGCGACGCCACCCTGTCCCGGCAGCTGGCGGTGGAGACCACCGGCTGCGTCCACTACCTGACCATGCAGATGGACGACGGGCCGACCCGGAAGCTGGCGGTCCGCCAGGCGGTCAACTACGCCATCGACCGCCAGGCGGTGGTCCTGGCTATCGGGGGCCGCTACGCCGGCGAGCCCGCCTCCACCATCCTCTCCCCCACCCTGGCCGGCTACAGCGCCTTCGACCTGTACCCGTCCCAGGACGCCACCGGCGACCCCGACAAGGCCCGCGAGCTGCTGGCCAAGGCCGGCTACCCCGATGGGGTCACCCTGACCTACGCCGGCCAGTCGTCCCAGCGCTGGCGGAACCTGTTCGAGGCCCTGCGCTCGTCGCTGGGCCGGGCCGGGATCCGCCTCAAGCCGACCTTCTACAAGGGCTCCGACGTCTACAACAAGTCGCTGCGGCTGAAGGCCAAGCGGGACGAGCACCACCTGGGCGCGGCCGGCTGGTGCCCCGACGTCCCCGGCAACGGAGCCCGCTCGTTCATCGGCGTCCTGCTCGACGGCCGGCTCATCCACCCGACCTCCGGCAACAACTACGGCCGCTACAACAACCCCAAGGTCAACGCCATGATCGACCAGGCCTACGGGACCCGCGACGACCGGGCCCGGGACGCCCTGTGGGGGCAGATCGACCGGCGGCTGATGGAGGACGCGGCCTGGGCGCCGCTGGTCTACGACCGGGAGGCGTTCTTCTGGTCGTCGCGGGTCCGGAACTGGACCTTCAGCCCCTGGCTGAGCAACCCTGACATCACCAACCTCTGGCTCGACCCCAACAGCCCGTGAGCCCGCCCCTGAACGAGGTCTTCGCCCACGTCGACGCCAACCGGGAGGCGTTCGTGGAGCGGCTGGCCGCCTGGGTGCGGCGGCCCAGCGTCAGCGCCACCGGGCAGGGCATGCCCGAGGCCGCCGGCCACGCCCGCGACCTGGTGGCCGCGGCCGGGCTGGAGGCGGCCATCCTCGACAGCCCCGGCTGGCCGCTGGTCCTCGGCTCCCGGGCCGGGCCGCCGGGCGCCCCCACCGTGCTCGTCTACGGCCACTACGACGTGCAGCCGCCCGACCCGCTGGACGCCTGGACCAGCCCGCCGTTCGAGCCCCAGGTCCGCGACGGCCGCCTCTACGGCCGCGGCGGCGCCGACAACAAGGGCCAGCACCTGGCCCAGCTGCTGGCCATGGAGAGCGTGCTGGCCGTCACCGGCGGGCTGCCCTGCTCGGTCAAGGTGCTGCTGGACGGCGAGGAGGAGATCGGCTCGCCCAACCTGGCCGCCCTGGCCGACCGGCACCGCGAGGCGCTCGCCGCCGACCTGGTCATCTGGAGCGACGGGCCGGTCGACCCGGGCGGCGGCTGGCGGCTGGTGTTCGGGGTCCGGGGGATCGCCAGCTTCGAGCTGCGGGCCCGGGGCGCCAACCGGTCCCTGCATTCCGGCAACTGGGGCGGGGTCGCCCCCAACCCGCTGTGGACGCTGGTCCAGCTGCTGGCGACCATGCGCGACGCCGCGGGCCGGATCACCGTGGAGGGGTTCGCCGACGCGGTCCGGCCGCTGGGCCCGACCGAGCGCGACGCGCTGGCCCGGCTGCCGGTCGACGTCGAGCAGGTCAAGGCCGACCTGGGGCTGGAGGCGCTCGACGTCCCGGTCGACCGGGGCTTCGCCGAGCGGCTGGCCGCCTGGCCGACCCTGACCATCAACGGCCTCCACGGCGGCTACGGCGGCGAGGGCACCCAGACGGTGCTGCCGTCCGCGGCGGTGGCCAAGTGCGACGCCCGCCTGGTCCACGCCCAGCGGGCGGCCGACGTCTACGAGAAGCTGGTGGCGCACGTCCGCCGCCACGCCCCCGGGGTCGAGTTCGTCCGCCAGGGGTCGATGGAGCCGTCGCGGACCCCGATGGACTCCGCCTTCACCGTCCCCATCCGCGCCGGCATGGCCGCCGCCCAGGGGGCCGACCCGCTGCTCGTCCCCGTGCTCGGCGGCAGCCTCCCCCTGCACGTGTTCACCGGGGTGCTGGGCCTGCCCACCTTCGGGATCCCGCTCGGCAATCCCGACCAGGCCAACCACGCCCCCGACGAGAACCTGGACCTGGAGTGGTTCCACACCGGTATCAAGACGGCCGCGGCGGTGCTGACGAAACTCGGTTCCTCGGGAGGGGCGACTTCCGGCACCATGGCGGGGTGACCACTCCAGCCCCCCAGGGACGCCTGCTCCGCCGTGGTCTGCGGGTCATCGGCCGCCAGGTGGCCCTCCACCCCAAGCCGTTCGCGGTGGCCGTGCTGGGGGCCATGGTCCTACGCCCTGGGCACGGTGGCCCAGTCCTGGGTGCTGGGCCAGGTGGTCGACCGGGCGGTCACGCCCCGGTTCGAGTCCGGCCAGCTCCGCGCCGGGGTGGCGGTGGCCGCGGCCTGCGCGATCGTGGCCGTGGGGCTGGTCAAGACCGTCGGCATCATCACCCGCCGGATCGCCGCCACCCTCGTCCACGCGAACGTGCAGGCGACCCTGCGCGAGCGCCTGGCCCAGCGCTACCACCGGCTGCCGCTGACCTGGCACCACGAGCACCGGCGGGCGAGCTGCTGTCACGGGCCGAGGGCGACCTGGAGGCCGCCTCGGAGATCCTGTCCCCGCTGCCGTTCGCCACCGGTGTGCTGACCATGCTCGGCGCGGCCGCGGTATGGCTGTTCCTGGCCGACCCGTTCCTGGCCACCCTGGGCCTGCTGGTGGTCCCGGCCATCCTGCTCCTCAACCTGGCCTTCCAGCGGCGGGTGGAGCACCCGACCACCCTCGGCCAGGAGCGGCTGGGCGACATGTCGGCGGTTGCCCACGAGAGCTTCGACGGGGCCCTGGTGGTCAAGGCCCTCCAGGCCGAGGAAGCCGAGGGCCGGCGCTTCGCCGACAAGGCCGAGCTGCTGCGCGACGCCCGCATCGAGGCCGCCCGGGTCACGGCCAACTTCGAGGCCAGCCTGGACGCCCTGCCCGCCCTGGCCACGGTGGCCCTGCTGGTGATCGGCGTCTGGCGGATCGAGCAGGGCGCGATCACCGCCGGCACCCTGGTCGGGCTGATCAACCTGTTCACCCTGCTGATCTGGCCGCTGCGGCTGATCGGGTACGTGCTCGGGGACATGCCGCGGGCGGTCGCCGGCTACGAGCGGGTGGCGGCGGTGCTGGCCGAGCCGCTGCCGGCCGCTGCCGAGGCCGGGCCGGCCGAGCTGCCCTCCGGGCCGCTGGAGCTGGCCGTGGAGCGGCTCGGCTACGGCTACGAGCCCGGGGCCGAGGTGCTGCGCGAGGTGTCGTTCCGGGTGCCGGCGGGCAGCACCGTGGCCCTGGTCGGCCCCACCGGGTCCGGAAGTCGACCCTGGCCCTGCTGCTGGCCCGGCTGCTCGCCCCCGACCGGGGCGCCATCCGGCTCGGCGGCCGCGACCTGGCCGAGCTGGACGGCGGCGAGGTGGCCGAGGCGGTGGGCATCGCCTTCCAGGAGCCGTTCCTGTTCTCCACCTCGGTGGCCGACAACATCCGGCTGGAGCGGCCCCACCAGGACGGGGTGCCGGAGGCGGCCCGGCTGGCCCAGGCCGAGGAGTTCGTGGCCCGGCTGCCCGAGGGCTACGACACCGTGGTCGGCGAGCGCGGGGCCACCCTGTCGGGCGGCCAGCGCCAGCGGGTCGCCCTGGCCCGGGCCCTGGCCGGCCGGCCGCGGCTGCTGGTCCTGGACGACGCCACCTCCAGCGTCGACCCGGTGACCGAGGCGGCCATCCTGGGCGGCCTCGAGGGCCGCCTGCCGGCCACCACCACCGTGGTGGTCGCCTCCCGGCTGGCCACCATCGCCCTGGCCGACCGGGTGCTGTACCTGGAGGAGGGCCGCCTGGTCGCCGAGGGCGGGCACGAGCGGCTGCTGGCCACCACCCCCGGCTACGCCCGCCTGGTCCGCGCCTACGAGCAGGCGGAGCAGGAGGCGCCGGACCGGTGAGGCACGGGAGCGAGGTCGGGGCGGACCGCATCCAGGCCGTGCGGCTGCTGCGGCGCGGGCTGGCCGCCTCGCCCGAGCTGCGCAAGAGGGCGGCCCTCACCCTGGGCCTGGCCCTGGTCGCCGGGGGCGGCCGGGTGATCACCCCGGTGCTGGTCCAGCAGACCATCGACCGCCACATCAGCGCCGGCCCGGCGCGGCTGTCCGAGGTGCTGGCCATGGCCGGGGCCGGGATGCTGCTGATCCTGGTCGCCGCCTGGGCCGCCCGCACCACCAACCAGCGGCTGGCCACGGCCAGCGAGCGGGCCCTGTGCGGCCTGCGGGTGCGGGCCTTCAACCACATCCACGCCCTCAGCATGGCCCACCACACCGAGGAGCAGCGCGGCGCCCTGGTGTCCAGGGTCACCTCGGACGTCGAGACCCTCGGCCAGTTCTTCCGCTGGGGCGGCCTGGCCTGGATCCTCAACAGCGCCCTGATGCTGTCCGCGCTGGTGGCGATGGTCGTCTACGACTGGCGCCTGGCCCTGGTGGCGGTGGTCACGGTGGCTCCCCTGCTGGCGGTGCTGCGGGTCATGCAGCGCCGGGTGGTGGTGGCCTGGGACGCCGTCCGCACCCGGGTCGGGGAGTCGCTGGCCGCCATCTCCGAGTCCATCCAGGGGGCGGCCGTGATCCGCGCCTACGGCGTCCAGGAGCAGGCCCAGCGCCGGGTGATGCGCTCGGTCGAGGCCCGCCGCCGGACCGAGGTCCGGGCCGGCACCATCGGCGCCCCGTTCTTCCCCTCCGGGGAGCTGTTCGGCGTCCTCACCACCGCCGCCGTGATCCTGGTCGGGCTGGCCATCGGCCCCGAGGGCGGGCTCACCGCCGGCACCCTGGTCGCCTTCGCCTTCCTGGTCGCCATCTTCCTGGAGCCGGTGGCGGAGTTCACCGAGATCCTGGACATGACCCAGCAGGCGGTGGCCGGCTGGAAGAAGGTCCTGGACGTGCTCGACACCCCGGTCGAGGTCGAGGACCCGCGGCCCGGGCTGGCGTTGCCCTCCAGGGCGCTCGACATCGAGCTGGACCGGGTGTCGTTCGCCTACCACGGCGGGCCGCCGGTGCTGACCGAGGTCAGCGCGGCCATCCCCGCCGGCACCAAGGTGGCCCTGGTCGGGACCACCGGGTCGGGCAAGACGACCCTGGCCAAGCTGCTCATCCGCTTGGCCGACCCGACCGGGGGCGCGATCCGGGTCGCCGGCGCCGACCTGCGCCGGGTCTCCCTGGTCTCGCTGCGCTCGGCCCTGGTGATGGTCCCCCAGGACGGCTTCCTGTTCGACACCAGCGTGGCCGGCAACGTCCGCATGGGCCGCCCCGACGCCGACGACCGCGAGGTCCGGGCCGCCTTCCAGGCCCTGGAGCTGGGCGGCTGGGTCGAGGGGCTGCCCCGGGGCATCCAGACCCGCGTGGGCGAGCGCGGCGAGTACCTGTCGGTGGGCGAGCGCCAGCTGGTCGCCCTGGCCCGCGGCTACCTGGCCGACCCCGGCTGCCTGATCCTGGACGAGGCCACCTCGGCCGTCGACCCGGCCACCGAGGTGGCGCTGCGCAACGCTATCGAGCGGCTCACCGAGGGCCGCACCGCCCTGACCATCGCCCACCGGCTGGCCACGGCCGAGCACGCCGACCTGATCCTGGTCCTGGAGCGGGGCCGGCTGGTCCAGCAGGGCACCCATTCCCAGCTGCTGGCCGACCCCGACGGGGCCTACGCCCGGCTGCACGGCAGCTGGCTGGCCAGCCTGTCGGCGGACGGGTGGTAGGGTCGGGAGCATGCGACCCAGCGACCTCGCCCTGCTCCGCACCCCCTCGGCGCCCACCCTGACCCCGGACGG
>Ga0307415_100000778_pt1 | contig 14446 bp, 14 predicted proteins | sample DK1Cmetagenome_FD_204524 | JGI IMG/M metagenome (GOLD analysis project Ga0307415, IMG submission 204524) | Maize rhizosphere microbial communities from greenhouse at UC Davis, California, United States - DK15-C-2 | ecosystem: Host-associated > Plants > Roots > Rhizosphere > Soil | place: USA...
GAGGTCCGCTCGGCCAAGGCCGAGGCCGAGCGGCTCCGGGCCGAGGTCTTCCCTGATCTCAGAGTCGGACTGGTCTACGGCGACATGCCGGCCAGGGAGAAGGAGGCGACCATGGACCGCTTCCGGGCCGGCGAGGTCGACGTGCTCGTCTCCACCACCGTGATCGAGGTCGGCGTGGACGTGCCCAACGCCACCGTGATGCTGATCGAGGACGCCGACCGCTTCGGCCTCTCCCAGCTGCACCAGCTCCGCGGCCGGGTCGGGCGGGGCCAGGCCCCCGGGCTGTGCATCCTGTTCGCCGACCCCCTGACCGACGAGGGCCGGGCCCGCATGGACGCCATCGCCCACACCAACGACGGCTTCGAGCTGGCCAACGAGGACCTGCGCATCCGCGGCGAGGGCACCGTGTTCGACGCCCGCCAGTCCGGCCTCTCCGACCTCAAGCTGGCCCGCCTGATCGAGGACTTCGACTGGGTCCAGCGGGCCCGCCGGGACGCCTTCGCGCTGGTCGAGGCCGACCCCGAGCTGGACGACCCCGCCCACCGGCGGCTGCGCCAGGAGGTGCTGGCCCGCCTCGGCGACGGCCGGGCCGAATGGCTGGCCCGCGGGTAGCCAATCCCCCTCCCAGCCACTAGGCTCCCGCCATGTCGACCGACGACCGTGGCTGGTCGGACGAGGAGCAGCTCGTCCAGCACCTGGCCGAGTTCGGGTTCAACCGCAACGAGGCCCGGATGTACCTGGCCGCCCTCGGCCGGCCGCCGCTGCGGGTGGCCGAGCTGGCCGAGCTGGCCGACGTCAACCGGCCCAAGGCCTACGACGCCCTGCGCCAGCTGGTCGACAAGGGGCTGTTCTCGGAGGAGAGCGAGCCCGGCCCGGGGCAGGTGGCCCGCTTCCAGGCCGCCGACCCCATGCTGGTCGTGCAGCGCCTGCGCCACCAGAGCGCCCTCGAGCAGGCCGACCGCGTCCAGGACACCTCGCTGCTGGTCGCCGACCTGTTCGCCCGCTACTACCAGGCCCCCCAGGGCGAGGACCCGTTCGAGTACGTTGAGCTGATCCGCAACTCCGACGCCGCCTGGGCCCGCCGCGACGCCATCACCGCCGGGGCCGAGAAGGAGGTCGTCCAGGCCCGCCGGATGACCGCCCCGGGGACCAGGCCACGGGCCGGCGACGAGGTCGGGGTCCGCGAAGGCGTCAGCTACCGGGTCCTGTACGAGACCGGGTTCCTGGCCTTCCCCCAGTTCACCGCCCGGCTGCCCGAGCGCGAGCGGCGCGGCGAGCAGATCCGCTTCGTCGACCGGGTGCCGGTGGGCATGACCGCCGTCGACCGGCGCAAGTGCCTGCTCGCCCTCAACCCCATCGGGCTGACCAGCGGGCAGGGGAGCTGGGTGGTGCTGGAGCAGCCGGCCCTGGCCGACCTGCTCACCCAGGCCTTCGACCTGCTCTGGGAAACGGCCAGCCCGGCCCCGGGCTGAGCGCCCCACCTGCCGGTCCACAGCCCCGCGGCTGCCCTTGACACCGCCCGGCGCCGTGCCTATGTTTCGGCTCGCTCCTGTTGTCCCCTCTGGGAAGGACAGATCGCTGACCCAGTCCGGTGACTCGGATCTGATCGACCGGCTCGTCCGCCATGGCCTCGGCCAGGGAGAGGCCCGCTGCTATGTCGGCATGCTGGCCCAGCGGGCCTTCAAGGTCAGCGAGGTGGCCAACGAGGCCGGCCTGCCCCGCTCCCGGGCCTACGAGCTGATCCGCTCGCTGGTCCGCTTCGGGCTCTGCACCGAGGTCGCCGGCGGCGGGGTGGCCCGCTTCCGGGCCGTGCCCCCCAACGAGGCCATCGGCCGGCTGGAGGCGTCCCGGGCCGAGCAGGCCCGCCGCCGCGACCTGGCCCTCAACAGCCTGATGCAGGCGCTGGCCGAGCCCACCGGCCCCTCCCCGGCGTCGGGCGAGGAACCGGTGGAGATGCTGCGCCGCCGCGAGCAGCTCCTGACCGTCATGGCCAAGGAGGTCTGCGCGGCCACCGACGAGGTCCTGCTGATCGTCAACACCACCTGGGAGCCGACCGACTGCCGGGGCATGCGCGACCGCCTCCGGGCCGGGGTCCGCTTCCGCACCATCTTCGACCGCGACTCCCTGGAGCACGAGCCGCACCGGGCCTGGGTGGCCGCCTTCGCCGACGCCCCCGGGTTCGAGGCCCGGGTCGTCGACCGCGTGCAGACCCTGTACCTGCTGGTCGACCGCTCGGTGGTCTTCCTCAACCTGGTCGTCCCCGGGTCCGACACCCCCGGCAGCCACGCCGAGTCCCTGCTGATGCGCCACGACGGGCTCGGCCAGACCCTCCACGACGCCTTCGAGCGCACCTGGCGCCAGGGCGTCCCCTTCGAGCAGGCCCAGGAGGACGGCGCGCCTGCCCTCGTGGGCGCAACGACCAGCGCGCGCGGTCCCACCCCGACCCGATAGGGCGGGTCGCGCGCCAGCAACGGCCGCTCCGCCGGACACGGCTGAGCCGGCCCGACCGGTTGGACGGCGGGGGAACGGCCTTGGCCCCCCCGGGCTTACTACCCCGCCGCCAACCACCTCAGGGGGGAGCTTGCGCGTCGTCGGAGGCCGCCTCGGTGGGCGCCGCCTGCGGGCCGTGCCCGGGCGCGACACCCGACCGACCAGCGACCGGGTCAAAGAGGCCCTGTTCGGGGTGCTGGGGGAGCGGGTCGAGGGGACGCGGGTGCTCGACCTGTTCGCGGGCACCGGGGCCCTGGCCATCGAGGCGCTGTCGCGGGGGGCGGCCTCGGCGGTGCTGGTCGAGCAGGCGGCCCCGGCGGTGGCGGTGATCCGGGCCAACCTGGACGCCCTCGACCTTGGCGACGTGGCCAGGGTGCGCCGCACCCGGGCCGAGACGTATCTCCGGACCCAGCGGGACGGGCCCTTCGATCTGGTCCTGCTCGACCCGCCGTACGGGGCCCCGGTCGGCCTGGTCGCCGGCCTGCTGGGCCGCCTGGCCCGCACCGCCCTTGCCTCCGGGGCGGTGGTGGTGGTCGAGGCCGCCGCCCGCGCCGAGGCCCCACCCTGGCCGCCCGGCCTGAAGCCCGAGCCGCCCCGCCGCTACGGCGACACCGCCCTGCACCTCGCCAGCTGGCAGCCGCTACCCTTGCCGTAAGCCCGACCGTCGCCCAGCCAGGAGACCCCATCCGTGCGGACCGCTTGCTGCCCCGGCACCTACGACCCGGTCACCAACGGCCACCTCGACATCGTGGCCCGGGCCACCAGGTGCTTCGACCGGGTGATCGTGGCCGTGCTCATCAACCCGGCCAAGCAGCCGATGTTCACCCTGGAGGAGCGGCTGGCCATGCTCAAGGAGGCCACCTCAGGGATGGACTCGGTCGAGATCGACGCCTTCTCGGGGCTGCTGGTCGACTACGCCCGGCGCCGCGAGGTGACCGCCATCATCAAGGGCCTGCGGGCGGTCTCCGACTTCGACTACGAGCTCCAGATGGCGCAGATGAACTACCGCCTGGCCGAGGTCGAGACGATGTTCATGACCACCAACCCGACCTGGTCGTACCTCAGCTCCAGCCTGGTCAAGGACGTGGCCCGCCACGGCGGCGACGTCACCGGCCTGGTGCCCGACTTCGTGGTGGCCAGGCTGCGCGAGCGGGCCCAGTAGCCCCGGCCCATGCCGTCCGCTTCTGCTATCCTGGAGCGCTGTGGCGGCTCCCGCCTCCGTTTCTGTGTGCCCCGCCACACAACCCCACGCGCCATCTCTCGGAATCGTTCTCAATCATGAGCAAGCACGTCACAGCACCGGCGCTCGCGGTCGACGTCCGCGAGCTGCTCTCCAAGCCCGGGGCGCACAAGCACGTCGTGGTGCGCGCCCCCCTCGACCACCTGGCCACCCCGGTGGCCTTGGTCCCGCCTGACCGGCCCGTCACCGTCGACGCCGAGGTCGAGAGTGTCGTCGAGGGCCTGCTGGTCAGCGGCACCGTCAGCGCCACCGCACAGGTCAGCTGCGTCCGTTGCCTGCGCCAGTTCGACCAGGAGCTGGAGGTCGAGGTGCGCGAGCTGTTCGCCCTCACCCCGGACGACGAGGACGAGGGCTACGCCGTGCTGCCCGACGACCGGCTCCCGCTCGACACCATGGCCAGGGACGCGCTCGTGCTCGCCTTCCCGGTCTTCCCGCTGCACAGCCCCGGCTGCGCCGGGCTCTGCCCGGTCTGCGGCGCCGACCGCAATGCCACCGCCTGCGGCCACGGCGGGACCGAACCCATCGACCCCCGTTGGGCCGGCCTGGCCGACCTGCGCCTGAGCTCTCAGGAGGACAACGATGCCCGTCCCCAAGCGTAAGACCCCGCGGGCCAAGACCCGGCACCGCCGCTCCCACTGGAAGTCGGCGGCGCCGACGTACGCGTCCTGTCCCCAGTGCCGGCAGGCCAAGCTGCCGCACACCGTCTGCCAGAACTGTGGGTACTACGGTGGGCGTCAGGTCGTTGAGGTCGACTAAGCGGCAGCCGATCGAGAAGGCCCTCGCCATCCGCTTCGGCGGCGAGGAGCTGTACGTCTGGGCCTTCACGCACCGCTCCTACGCCTACGAGAACGGCGGCCTGCCCACCAACGAGCGGCTCGAGTTCCTCGGCGACGCCGTGCTCGGCCTGGTCGTGACCGACATCATCTACCGCGCCTTCCCTGACCTGCCCGAGGGCCAGCTGGCCAAGCTGCGGGCGGCCACGGTGAACATGAACGTGCTGGCCGAGGTGGCCCGCGAGCTCGGCATCGGCGAGGCCGTGCGGCTGGGCCGGGGCGAGGAGCTGTCCGGCGGCCGCGACAAGTCCTCGATCCTGGCCGACACCCTCGAGGCCGTGCTCGGGGCCATCTACCTGGACAAGGGCCTGTCGCGGGCGGCCGCGCTGGTGCGGCGGCTGTTCGAGCACCGGGTGATGGAGGCGGCCGGCCGGGGGGCCGCCCTCGACTACAAGACCTCGCTGCAGGAGCTGGCCGCGTCCAGCCTGGGCGGGATGCCCTCGTACGCGATCGAGGAGGAAGGTCCCGACCACGCCAAGCGCTTCACCGCCACCGTCTCGGTCGCCGGCACGGCCTACGGCAGCGGCAAGGGCCGCTCCAAGAAGGAGGCCGAGCAGCAGGCGGCCCGGGAGGCGTTCGAGTCCCTGGCCACCGACCGCATGGTCACCGGCACCGGCGACGCCGGCCAGGTAGAGGCCATTCCGGCCGAGCAGCAGGCCCCGGGGCCCACGCCGACGAGCGAGTAGTGCCCGAGCTTCCCGAGCTGGACGTCCTGGCCGAGAATCTGGCCGCCCGCCTGGGCGGGGCCAGGGTGGCCGCGGTCCGGGTGGTCTCGGTGGCCGCGCTCAAGACCTTCGACCCCCCGATCGACGCCCTGGTCGGCCTGGCCGTCACCGGGGCCGGCCGCCGGGCCAAGTACGTCTGGCTGGAGCTGGGCGAGCTGCGCCTGGTCATGCACCTGTCGTTGGGCGGCCGCCTGACCCTCGGGCCCAAGCCGGCCGCCCGCAAGGTCGCCGTGCTCACCGTCGACCTCGACGACGGCCGGGTGCTGTCGATGACCGAGGGTGGCCCCCAGCGCCGGGCCGCCGTCTGGCTGGTCGACGACGTCGAGAAGGTCCCGCCCCTGGCCGGCCTCGGCCCCGAGCCCCTCGACCCCGGCTTCACCACCGAGCGGCTGGCCGCCATCCTGGCCGAGGGCGGCCACACCCTGAAGGGCATGCTCACCGACCAGCGGGCCATGGCCGGGGTCGGCAACGCCTGGAGCGACGACGTCCTCCACCGGGCCAAGATGTCGCCGTTCGCCCGCCCCGAGCGCCTCGATGCGGCCGAGGTCGAGCGCCTCCACGCCGCCCTGGTCGGGGTGCTCACCGAGGCCCGCGCCACCCTGGCCTCCCAGGTCGGCGACGAGGTCGTCATCCCCAAGGCCTCCGAGCGCCTGTTCGCCGTCCACGGCCGCGCCGGGGCCGCCTGCTACGTCTGCGGCGACACCATCCGCTCGGTCTGGATGGGCGAGCGCGAGACCTCCTACTGCCCGACCTGCCAGACGGGCGGCCGCATCCTGGCCGACCGCCGCCGGAGCCGCTTCCTCCGCTAGAATCTCCGGCGTCCGGCCCGGGGGTGCTCGGGCGAGGCGGCCCGCCGGAGGAGCCCGTGCCCGAGCTGCCGGAGGTCGAGACCCTCCGAGGGGACCTCGACAAGGAGGTCGGAGGCCGCAAGGTCAAGGCGGTCGAGGTCCGCGCGGCCCGGGTCGTGCGGCGCCACCGCAACCGCCCCGAGTTCGCCGACCGGCTGCTCGGCCGCAAGCTCGGCACCTGCGCCCGCCTCGGCAACCTGCTTCTGCTCGGCCTGGACGGCGGGCCCGAGACGGCCGCCCTGGTGATCGACCTGGGCCCCACCGGACGGCTGCTCAAGCAGCGCAGCGTCGCCCCGGTGGACCGCCAGACCGACGCCGTGCTCAGCTTCTCGGTCGGCGGCGACCTGCGCGTGCTCGACCTGGGCGAGGACGGCGAGCTGTTCCTGGCCGGCCAGGCCGAGCTGGAGGAGCTGGCCGACCGCTGGCGGGAGACGATCGACCCGCTGGCCGATGCCCTGGCCTGGCAGGCCCTCGGGGCCCGGCTGGGGGCCAGGCAGGCGCGGCTGCGGGCCCTGCTCACCGACCCGTCGTTCGTGGCCGGCATCGGGCCCGTGTACGCCGACGAGATCCTCTGGGCGGGCGGGCTGCGCTGGGACCGCGACTCCGACGGCCTCTCCGCCCAGGAGGTGCGCCGGCTCCACCGGGCCATCCAGGAGGTGGTGCAGGACGCCACCCGGCTGCGGGGCGTCTCGGTGGGGGAGACGCCCTGGCTGGACCTGCACGGCAACAAGGGCGAGTTCGAGCCCCAGCTCAACGTCTACCAGCGCGAGGCCCAGCCGTGCCGCCGCTGCCGCGCGCCGCTGGTCCACGAGCGGATCTCCCGCGAGCAGACCACGTACTATTGCCCCAAATGTCAGAGCTGAAGACCACCCGCGCTCCCGCCGCCGCCGTCGCCCTCCTGCTGGGGCTGGTGCTCGCCCTGGCCGGCTGCGGCGGCGACGACCCGGCCCCGCCGGCCGCTACCGAGGCCACCGCGGCCGCCCCGGCCAGCACCGGCGACCCGGCCCCCCAGGCGGGCCCGATCAACCTCGGCGCCGCCCCTGCCTATGTCGCCCTGGCCGTCAAGGACGTGACCGTCCGCTCCCGGCCCCGCGGCGGCGCCGTGGTGGCGGTGTTCCCGGCCGACCTGCCCTGGGGCAGCCCGACGCCGTTCCTGATCAAGGAGGCCCGGCGCACCGGCGCCGGGGACACCTGGCTGGAGGTCTTGCTGCCCCGGCGGCCCAACGGCTCCAGCGGCTGGATCAAGGGCGACCAGGTGAAGATCAAGCCGCTCAGCCACGCCGTCGAGATCGACCTCTCCTCGCGCACGGGCAGCCTCCTGCGGGACCACCGCAAGGTCCGCACCTGGCGGGTCGGGATCGGCACCGCCGGCACCCCCACCCCCACCGGGCGGTTCTACGTGACCGTGAAGCTCCGCCCGCCCCAGATCTCGGCCGCCGCCTACGGCGCCTGGGCCCTGGGGCTCTCCGGCTACTCCGAGGTCCACCAGAGCTTCGGCACCGGCGACGGCCAGATCGCCCTGCACGGCACCTACAAGCCGTGGCTGCTGGGCCGGCCGGTGTCCAACGGCTGCGTCCGCATGGACAACGAGACCATCACCATGCTGGCCGAGACCCTGCCCCTCGGCACGCCGGTGACCATCCGCGCATGAGCGCGCAGCGGCTGCGGGCCGTGGTCAAGGGTGAGGTCCAGGGGGTCGGGTTCCGCTGGTCGGTGCAGCGCCAGGCCGGCGAGCTGGGCCTCACCGGCTACGCCGAGAACCTCCCCGACGGCTCGGTCCGGGTCGAGGCCGAGGGCGATGCCGACCGCCTCGACCAGCTCGAGGCCTATCTGCGCCAGGGCCCCCGCTGGGCCGAGGTCGTGTCGCTGGACGTCCTGCGCGCCCCGGCCACCGGCGAGTTCCGCGGCTTCAGCGCCAGGTAGCCGCCCGGCGGGACCGATGCGCCCAGGTCGGCGACGGGTTCGTCGCGATGGGCTCGCTTGGCGCCTCCATTCCGACGTGTTATAGTCCGCTTGTGAAATCAGGTCTCTGGGACCGCCCAGACGCGGTGGCTGCTCGGCCCGGCTGTATCGGGCAGGGACGCGAACATGTTTTGGGCCTTCCTCGCCCAGGGAACAAACGTACGTAAGTCGTCGGCCGTTCCGCGGCGCTGGACGACCCTTGCGGCCTGCCAGCGCACCGGACAAGAGCGCAGCGGTACCCCGAAGCCGCTGCAGTGGGAGGAGCTTCCCGGATGTCGAAGGCGCTCATGGGCTACGTAGGTCAGCCGCCCGCCTACATGATCTTGCGGGAGCTGAATGCCCTCAAAGCGCGTGTCGCCGAGCTCGAGCGGCACCTCGCGGATGCGGAGCAGGAGCTCGCCCTTCGCGAGGTCGAGGACTTCCGCACCTCGACCACCAAGGAAGCGGCCCTGGCCTAGCCAGGGTTTCGTCGATTTTCGGGGCCTCCTCCGGGAGGCCCCGAACGTTGCCGACATCCCCGGAATCGTCGGGGGCCCGTGCTAGCATCCCTCCGCCTGATGTTCCTCAAGTCGCTGACCCTGCGCGGGTTCAAGTCGTTCGCCGAGAAGACCACCCTGGACTTCGAGCCGGGGATCACCGTCATCGTCGGCCCGAATGGCAGCGGCAAATCCAACGTCGTCGACGCCATCGCCTGGGTGCTGGGCGAGCAGGGCCCCAAGTCGCTGCGCGGCGGCAAGATGGAAGACGTCATCTTCGCCGGCACCGGCAGCCGCGGCGCCCTCGGCCGGGCCGAGGTCGCCCTCACCATCGACAATTCCGCCGGGCTGCTGCCGATCGAGTACACCGAGGTGACGGTCACCCGACTGCTGTACCGCTCGGGCGAGAGCGAGTACGCCATCAACGGCACCCCCTGCCGGCTGCTCGACATCCAGGAGCTGCTGTCGGACACCGGGGTGGGTCGCGAGCTGCACACCGTGCTCGGCCAGAACCGCCTCGAGGACGTCCTCCAGGGCCACCCCGAGGACCGCCGGGCGGCCATCGAGGAGGCGGCCGGGGTCTACAAGCACCGCCGCCGCAAGGAGAAGGCGCTGCGCAAGCTGGCCGGCATGGAGCAGCACCTGGTCAGGCTGTCCGACCTGGTCGGGGAGCTGCGCCGCCAGCTCAAGCCGCTCCAGCAGCAGGCCGAGACCGCGGCCAAGGCGGCCGAGGTCGCGGCCGAGCTGCGCGAGGTCCGCCTCACCCTGCGGGCCCGGGAGCTGGCCGGGGTCCGCGAGCGCTCGGCCTCGCTCGACGCCGAGGAGGCCGCCTTCGCGGCCCGCCTGGCCGAGCTGGAGCAGCGCCACGACGCCGAGGAGGGGCGAGAGCGCGACCTCCAGGCCGACCTGGCCGAGCTGGAGCCGCGGGCCGCCCGGGCCGGCGAGACCGTGCACCGCCTGGACACCGTGCGCGAGCGCCTGCGGGGCACGGTCGCCCTGGCCGAGGCCCGCGCCCGCCACCTGGCCGAGGCCCTGGCCTCCGAGCCCGAGGGCCGCTCCGTGGTCGACCTGGAGCGCGAGGCGGCCGAGGTCGCCGAGGAGCTGGCCCGGGTCGAGGCCGAGGTGGCGGCCACCGCCGCCACCGCCGCCGAGGCCGCCGCCGGGCGGGAGCGGGCCCGCGCCGCCCTGGCCGCCTACGACCAGGCCGCCGCCCGGGCCGAGCGCGACCGGGCCGCCGCCCACAAGCGCGAGGTCCGCCTGGCCAGCGAGGTCGCCGGCCTCCAGCGGACCATCGAGCAGATGGAGGCCGAGGCCGAGCGGCTGCGGGAGCAGGCCGGCGCGGTCGAGCGCCGCCGGGCCGAGACCGCCGCCCAGGTGGACCGCTTCGCCGCCGAGCGGGCCGAGCTCCGGGCCCAGCAGGCGGCCCGCGACGCCGACCGCAAGGCGGCGGATGCCCAGCGCGACCAGCTGGTCGTCACCGCCCGCCGCCTGGCCGCCGATGAGCGCCGGGTCGAGGCCGACCGCGCCGCGGCCCGCGCCCGCCGTGAGGCCTTCGAGGCCACCGCCCGAGCCGCCGGCGGCGACGCCCTCGCCTTCCTCGAGGGCGCCGGCCGCGACGGCGTCCTCGGCCCCCTCGCCCCCGCCCTCTCGGTCGCCCCCGGCTACGAAGCCGCCGTCGCCGCCGCCCTGGGTCCCGATGCCGACGCCATCGTCGTCGCCGGCCCCACCGTCGCCACCGGCAGCGCCCACCTCCTCCGCGACGCCGGCAGCGGCCGCGCCATCCTCCTCCACCCTCCCGACCCGGGATTGGGCTCCGGACTCGACCCGCGCTCGGACGCCCCGGCCGTTCCGGACGTCGGCCCCCAGCTCGACCCGCGCTCGGCCGCCCCGGCATTCCGGGACGTGGGCCCCCGAACCGGGAGGGTCGTCGAGGACCGCGAAGCGATCTCGGGGTTGTCCACAGGGGTCGCCGGGGTGGCCCACGGGCGCAACGGCCAGGGGAGGGACGGCGCTCCGTTGCTGCTGGACCGGGTGGCCACCAACGGGTTCGCCGGGGAGGTGGCGAGGGCGCTGCTGGCCGGGGTGCTGGTCGCCGACGACCTGGACCAGGCCAGGGAGCTGCTGGAGCGGCATCCGCAGCGGCGGGTGGTGACGCTGGCCGGGGAGCTGCTGGCGGCGGGGCGGGTCGAGGGTGGGGTGGTGCCGGAGGCCAGCGGGCTGGCGGCCAGGCGGGCGGCCGACGAGGCGGCCGAGGCCGAGGCGGCGGCGGTCGTGGCCCTGGAGCGGGTCGGGGCCGAGCTGCGCGACGTCCAGCGGGAGCTGGCGGAGGCGGAGGGGCGGGCGGCCGACGCGACCAGGGCGCACCGGGACGCCCAGGCGGCCTCGCGGCGGCTCGACGACCGGGCCACGCTCAGCGGCAAGGAGCTGCGGGGCCTGGAGCGTGAGGCGGCCGCGGCGGCCGAGCGGCTGCACGAGCTGGACGGCGGCCGCGAGCGGACCGCGGCCCGGCTGGCCACGGCCGAGGCCGAGCTGGCCGCCATGAAGAGCGACGCCGCCTTCGACCCGGCGGCCGATGCCCCCCGGCTGACCGACGCGCCCCGGCAGGGGGTGCTCGCCGGGACCGGGGCCGAGCGGGACGCCGAGCTGCTCCGGACCGGGCGGGCGCCGCTGGCCGACGCCCTCGACCGGGCCGAGCAGGCGGCGACCGCGGCCCGGGTGGCCGGGGCGGCGGTGGGGGAGCGGCGGCGGCTACTCGACCAGCGGCTGGCCGAGCTGCGGGCCCATGCCGCGGCCGAGGTGGAGGCGGCCGAGCGGCGGGCCAGGGCGCGGGCGGCGCGACTGCACGGGGCCCGGCGGGCCGGGGTGGCAGCGGCCGCCGGCGCCTCGGCGCTGGGCCGGCTGAAGCGGTCGCTGGCCACGGCCACCGCCGAGCGCGACCGGCTGGCCGAGACCCTGCGGGCGGCCCGGGACGGGCTGGCCGCGGCCGCCGCCAGCCGCCGCGAGGCCGCCGCCGCCCTGGACGAGCACCACACCGTGACCCGGGCCTCCGACGAGGCCAGGGTGGAGGCCCGGCTCCGCGCCGAGGAGCTGGGCAAGCGCATCGTCGAGGAGTTCGCCCTCGACCCCGACGAGGCGCTCGCCGAGTACCTCCCGGGCGAGGCCCGGCTGGCCGGGCTGCCCGAGACCGACCCCCGCCGCCAGCCCTCGACCGAGCTCCGGCGGGTCGCCACCGCCCTCGACCGCCGCCTGACCCTGCTCGGCCGGGTCAACCCGCTCGCCCTGGAGGAGTTCAAGGCCCTGGAGGAGCGCTACGCCTTCCTGTCCGGCCAGCTCCAGGACCTCAAGGAGAGCCGCCGCGACCTGCTCAAGGTGGTCAGAGCGGTCGACGACCGGGTCCGGGAGGTGTTCGGCACCGCCTTCGCCGACGTGGCCGCCGAGTTCCAGCGCACCTTCGGGCTGCTGTTCCCCGGCGGCGAGGGCCGCCTCATCCTCACCGAGCCCGACGACCTCCTGGCCAGCGGCGTCGAGGTCGAGGCGCGCCCCCCCGGCAAGAAGGTCCGGCGCCTGTCGCTGCTGTCGGGAGGCGAGCGCAGCCTGGTCGCCCTGGCCTTCTACTTCGCCATCTTCCGGGCCCGCCCCAGCCCCTTCTACGTCCTGGACGAGGTCGAGGCCGCCCTCGACGACGTCAACCTGCACCGCTTCCTCGACCTGCTCGACGACGCCCGCGAGCACGCCCAGCTCCTGGTCGTCAGCCACCAGCGCCGCACCATGGAGGCCGCCGACGCCCTCTACGGCGTCTCCATGCAGACCCACGGCGTCAGCAAGGTGGTGAGCCGGCGCCTACGCTCTGGCACCCTCGACGAGAACGCCGTCGTCGCCGCAACGAGGTGAGCTAGTGGAAGGCCTGCAGATCGTCCTCGTGGTCGCCGCTGTCCTGGTGATCGTGAGCCTGGTGGCGGTGGTGCCGCTGGTGGCGGGGCGCCGCCGGCGCCAGGACGCCGGCGCGGTCGGCCGGGTCGACCTGGACCGCGAGCCCGGGGTGGGCGACGACGCCGGGCAACCGCCGCCGCCCGGCCGCGGGCTCGCCGACGTCGAGCTGCCACCCGACCGGGGGACGGCCACCGCCGCCCCGCCGGCCCCCGAGGAGGTCGTCGCCCCCCGGCGCCGCTTCCGCGAGCGCCTCGGCCGCTCCCGGGCCGCCCTGTCCAGGGGCGTGTCCGGCCTGCTGTCCAGGGGCGCCGACGACGACGAGGCCTGGGAGGAGCTGGAGGAGGCGCTGCTGGCGGCCGACGTCGGCGTGGCCACCTCCACCGAGCTGGTGGAGCGGCTGCGCACCCGGGCCAGGGCCGAGCGGGCCAGCGGCCCGGCCCTGCGCGAGCTGCTCCGGGCCGAGCTGCTGGAGGCGGTGGGCACGCCCGACCGGTCGCTCGCCCTCGACCTGCTGGAGGAGGACCAGCGGCCCGGCATCGTCCTGGTCGTCGGCGTCAACGGCACCGGCAAGACCACCACCGTGGGCAAGCTGGCCCTGGCCCTGGCCGAGGAGGGCAAGCAGCCGGTGCTGGCCGCCGCCGACACCTTCCGGGCCGCCGCCACCGAGCAGCTGGCCATCTGGGCCGACCGGGTCGGCGCCCGGGGGGTCCGCCACCAGCTGGGCGCCGACCCGGCCGCGGTCGCCTTCGACGGCCTGGCCTCGGCCCGGGCCCGGGGCGCCGACGTGCTCCTGATCGACACCGCCGGCCGCCTCCACACCAAGACCAACCTGATGGAGGAGCTGCGCAAGCTCCGCCGGGTCCTGGAGCGCGAGGGCGGCCAGGTCCGCGAGGTCCTGCTGGTCCTGGACGCCACCACCGGCCAGAACGGCCTCGCCCAGGCCCGCCAGTTCACCGACGCCGTCGGCGTCACCGGGGTCGTCCTGACCAAGCTCGACGGCACCGCCAAGGGCGGCATCGTCATCGCCGTCCAGCGCGACCTCGGCATCCCCGTCAAGCTGGTCGGCCTCGGCGAGGGCCCCCACGACCTCGCCCCCTTCGACCCCGACGCCTTCGTCGACGCCCTGCTGGCCGAGGACGGCGAGGCGACCTGACATGGCCGGTCACGAGCCGTCCACCCCGGCGGCGCAGCGACCGCCGGCGCCCCGGGGAGGGCAGGCTACCGTAAGGGCCATGGCAGGCCTTCGCAGACCCCGGCAGGTCGAGCTGCAGGCGTTCCGCGGCTACGGCACCGCGACCCGGTTGTGGTTGCGCGGGCGGGTGCTGCGCACGACCGGGCTGGCCCGCTCCCGGCTGGGCGACTCGGTGCTCGACAACCTGCGCAACATGTTCCACCGGTTCGAGAGCGACGAGGTCCCGGGGGCGCTGGTCGCCGCCCGGGCCGCCCAGGGCGGCGAGGTGCGGGCCCGCGCCGACGACGAGGGCTACTTCGACGTCGTCCTCGACCTGCCCCGGCCGCTGGCCGACCCGCGGGTCTGGGAGCCGGTCGACCTGCGCCTGCTGGAGCCGGCCGACCCGGCCGGGGTCGGCCACGCCACCGGCCAGGTGCTGGTCCCCCGCGACCCCCAGTACGCGGTGATCAGCGACCTCGACGACACCGTGCTGCGCTCCCATGCGACCAGGCTGTGGCAGATGGCCAGGCTGACCCTGCTCCACAACGCCCACACCCGGCTGCCGTTCGAGGGCGTGGCCGGGTTCTACCAGGCGCTGCAGCGCGGCCGGGACGGCGAGGCCTACAACCCGGTGTTCTACGTCTCCAACAGCCCCTGGAACCTCTATGACCTGCTGGAGGACTTCCTGGACGTGCACGGCATCCCCCGCGGGCCGCTGCTGCTGCGCGACTGGAGCCTGCGCACCCTCAAGGCCGGCGAGACCCACAAGCT
>Ga0307415_100000779_pt1 | contig 14445 bp, 13 predicted proteins | sample DK1Cmetagenome_FD_204524 | JGI IMG/M metagenome (GOLD analysis project Ga0307415, IMG submission 204524) | Maize rhizosphere microbial communities from greenhouse at UC Davis, California, United States - DK15-C-2 | ecosystem: Host-associated > Plants > Roots > Rhizosphere > Soil | place: USA...
AACACACCCATGACTGCGCTCCTCGACGTCTCCGACCAGCTCTCGCTGCAGGAGGGCCTGTCCCTCCGGGCCGCGAAGTACGTCGCACTCTCGCGCGCCTACGCGGCGCGCGGGGAGGGCCGCCCGGCGCTGCTCGCGCTGTGGGCGGCCGACGTCCAGGTCCTCCAGGTGCTGTTGCTGGAGAGTGGCCTCGGCACGGCTCCCGACCCCGAGGCCCAGATGGCGCTCGTCGCGGAGGCGGTCCGCAGCTCACTGCTCGAGGGCTCCGCGGCCGCGACCGGACCGGTCACGCTGCGCGAGGCCGGCGAACGCGCCCGCCGCGCACTGCTCGCCACGTTCGACGAGTCGGTGCACGCCCTGCTCGAGGAGCGGCTCGCGCCGCTGGACCACCTCGACCCGCTGAGCCCGCCCACCCTGGGCGGCGCGCGGCAGGCCGTCGCCCGCCGACGCGCGGGTCGTACCTCGCTCGAGCTGGTCCACGACCTGCGGACGGCGGCGGGGGACTGCATGGCGATCGCCCACGAGATGGTGCGCGACGGTGATTTCGTCGGCGCCCGGCGCCAGGCCCGCAACGCCGACCTGGGCTCCTTCGAGGCGTACCTCGTCTCGGCCGCGCTCGCCGTCGGCGACACCGCGCTCACCACGGTCGGCCTGCGCTGGGACCTCGCCGAGGCGGCCGACGAGCGCGACGTCGAGGACCTCGACGAGGGCGTCCGGGCGCTTCGCGAGCGGCTCGAGAGCGTCGTCGCTCCCACCGAGGTGCCCGTGCTGCGCAACTTCTTCGAGCAGCACTCCCTGTCCCGGTGGTGACCCCGCTCGTGCCGACCGGCCTCCTGCTCACGACCCTCGGCGTCCTCGGACTCCTGATCGGGTCGTTCCTCAACGTCGTCATCCACCGCGTCCCGGCGGGGCTGTCCCTGGTGTCACCGGGCTCGGCCTGCCCCCACTGCGACCACCCGGTCCGCCCGTTCGACAACGTGCCGGTGGTCTCCTGGCTGGCGCTGCGCGCCCGCTGCCGGGACTGCTCGGCGCCGATCTCAGCCCGCTACCCGCTGGTCGAGCTCGCCACGGGTGCGCTCTTCGTCGCCGCCGGCTGGCGGTTCGGGGGTACGCCGTACACCGTGGCCGCGCTGGCCCTGATGGCCGCGGGCGTCGCGCTGTTCATGATCGACCTCGACCACCGCCGGCTGCCGTTCGTGATCACCGGCGTCCTCGGCGGGCTCGTGGTGGTGGGGCTCGCGATGGACGTCGCCGTCCACGGCGGGGGACCGGTGGTCACCGCGTTGCTGTCGACCGCCCTCTGGCTCGGCGTGTACGGCGGCATCTGGTTGGGCACCGCCGGGCGTGGCATGGGACTCGGCGACGTCGCCCTCGCTCCCGTGCTCGGCCTGGCCCTCGGCTGGCTCGGCTGGGGGGCGACCGTGACCGGGCTCATGGGCGGGTTCGTGATCGGTGCCCTCGTCGGCGTCGTCCTGATCGCCGCCAAGCGCGCGGGCGGGAAGTCACGGATCCCGCACGGACCGTTTATGCTGTCCGGCGCGGCCCTCGGCCTGTTCGCAGGCGACCAGCTCTGGCAGGGCTACCTCGGGCTCGTCGGCCTGGGCTGAACGACCGCCATCCGGCGTCGACCGCACCCTCTCGCAGTGAGCGCGATGAAAATGCCCATTTCAACCCCCAAATGGGCTAAATTTGCGCCTGCAGTCGCTTGACAGAGCGGTTCGGGCATCAAGCAGGTGGGCGTGCATCGGGGCACGCCGGCCGTCCGGGCCGTTTCGGGTCGGTTCGCCAGGGGGTCGCATGAGCGCCGCGGAGCAGCAGTGGTGAGGTCGGACGACCCCACCCGTCACCGGCCACGGCCGGTGACGCTGCTCGTGTTCCTCGTGCTGGCGCTCACCGCGGTTGTCGCCTTCGCCGGCACCCGGCACGTCGTCGCGGACCAGGAGGAGCGACTGCTCCACGAGCAGGCCGTCGAGGTGCAGGCGGTGCTGGCCGGCTCCGTCGCCGCCCTCGAGTCGTCGCTCAAGGTGCTGGGCCCGGTGGGTGCCGCCGACGGCGCGCAGGCGGAGGCCCTGTTCCGCCGCACCGCGGAGGACCAGCTCGGCAACGAGACGACGGCGTTCGGTGTGGCCGCCATGCGGCAGGACCGGCCGACCGTGGTCGTGGCCGTCGGCGACGGGCCCGAGGTGGGTGAGCCGCTGACGGACTCCCGTCGTGCCCTGTTCCAGCGCGCCCTCGACCAGCCGGCCGGACGACTCGTCTCGGGGATCATCACGGAGAACGGCGGCCGCCGGCTCGTGCTCGCGATGCGCGTGGAGGGAAGCCGGTCGGTCGTGTACCGCGGCACCGCCCTCGACTCGGGCAAGCCGGTCCCGTCGACCCGCAACTCGCCGTTCCGTGGCCTGCGGGTGGCCGTGTACGCCTCCCCCCGGGCGGTGGAGTCGAGGCTGATCGTGACGACCGAGGACCAGCCGCTGACCGGCTCGCTGGAGAAGCTGCGGGTCCCCGTGGGTGCGGACCGGTGGCTGCTGGTGGTCGCCGAGCGCCATCCGCTGGCGGGCACGCTGGCCAGCCAGTTCCCCTGGTTCGTCCTCGTGGGCGGTCTCGTCACCGCGCTGCTCGTCGCCGCGATCGTCGAGACCCTGCTGCGTCGTCGCGCCTGGGCGATGAGCCTCGTGCGCGAGCGCACCGGTGACCTCGAGCTGGCCCTCGACGAGCTGAGCGAGGCGCACGCCTTCGTCGACCGGCTGATGACCGCGCTGCCGGTGCTGGTGGCCCGGTTCCCGCTCGACCACGGCCGGCTGACCTACGTGTCGCCGAACGTCGAGCGGATGCTCGGCTGCAGCGAGGCCGAGGCGCTCGCCCCGGGCTTCCTCGACGAGCGCATCGACCCCGAGGACCTGCCCGAGGTGAGGGCCCGGTTCGACCTGGTGGCGGCCGAGGCCGTCTCCCACGCCGTCGAGTTCCGCTTCCAGCGACCCGGCCAGGTGCCGCTGTGGCTGTCCACGGTGATCGTCCCCGACGTCGACGAGCAGGGCCAGCTCATCGGCATGTTCGCCTACGCGTGGGACGTGTCCGCCCGCCGGCACGCCGAGCAGGCCCAGCGCGAGGCGCAGGCGGCGGCCGAGGCGGCCAACCGGGCCAAGAGCGAGTTCCTCTCGCGGATGAGCCACGAGCTGCGGACGCCGCTCAACTCGGTGCTCGGGTTCGGTCAGCTGCTCGAGATCGACTACCTCAGCGACACGCAGCGCGACGCCGTCGGGCACATCCTCAAGGGCGGCCGGCACCTGCTCGGGCTGATCAACGAGGTCCTCGACATCTCCCGGATCGAGACCGGTGACCTCCGGCTGTCCCCGGAGTCGGTCCGCCTCGGCGAGCTCATCGAGGAGGCCATCGCGCTGATGCGGCCGATGGTCGAGCAGCGGGGCATGCGGCTCGTGGTCGACCGGCCCGACGAGTCCACCGGCTACGTGTTCGCCGACCGGCAGCGCGCCAAGCAGGTGCTGCTGAACCTGCTGTCGAACGCCGTGAAGTACAACCGGCCCCGGGGCACGGTCGTCGTCTCCTGCGCGCGGGTCTCCGACTCGCGGGTGCGGATCAGCGTGGCCGACACCGGCATGGGGATCCCCACCGACCGGCTCGGCATGCTGTTCACGCCGTTCGAGCGGCTCGGCGCCGAGCACGGGGTCGAGGAGGGGACCGGCATCGGCCTGGCGCTGTCCAAGCGGCTGACCGAGGCGATGGGCGGCACGCTCACGATGACCACCACCCAGGGCCAGGGCAGCACGTTCACGGTCGAGCTGCCCAGCGCGGAGGGTCCGGTCGAGCGCTACGAGCGGCTCGCGCTGGCACCCCAGTACGTTCCCCCGGTCGTCACCCACGGTGGCCGGCTGGTGCTGCACATCGAGGACAACCTGTCGAACCTGTCGCTCATCGAGCGGGTCTTCGCCCAGCGACCCGGCGTCGAGGTCATCGCCGCGATGCAGGGCAGGCTCGGCATCGAGCTCGCCCGCAAGCACCAGCCCGCGCTCGTGCTGCTCGACCTGCACCTGCCGGACATCGGCGGCGAGCAGGTGCTGCAGCAGCTGCGCGACGACCCGCTCACCTCCTCGATCCCCGTCGTGATCGTCAGCGCCGACGCCACCTCCGGTCAGATCCAGCGACTGCTCAGCGCCGGCGCCGCGGCGTACGTCACCAAGCCGATCGACGTGCGTGAGGTGCTGCGGCACCTCGACGAGGCGGTCGTCGCCCGATGACCTTCGAACGTCGCTCGCGGCCGGACATGTCGACCGCGGCCGCCCGGATGCCCAGCATGGCCGGGGTGGACGTCACCTCGACCGTCGTGGTCGTCGACGACACGGCGGCCAACGTCACGCTGCTCACGAGGCTGCTCGACCTCGCCGGGATCACCCGGGTGCACGGCTTCACCGACCCCCGCGACGCGGTGGCCTTCTGCGCCGAGTCGCTGCCGGACCTGGTCCTGCTCGACCTGCACATGCCGCACCTCGACGGGTTCGCGGTCATGGACTCCCTCCAGCTGATGGTGCCCGAGGACGGGTTCCTGCCCGTGCTCGTGCTGACCGCCGACGTCAACGCCGAAGTCAAGGAGCGGGCGCTGCTGGCCGGGGCCAAGGACTTCCTCACCAAGCCGTTCGACCGCACCGAGGTGCTGCTCCGGGTGGCGAACCTGCTGGAGACCCGGGCCCTCTACCGCCGCCTCGAGCGGCACAACGCGTCGCTCCAGGCGACGATCGACGACCACCTCGCCGAGGAGCGGAAGTCGGCGGCCGACCACGAGCGACGCCACGCGCGCATCGACGCGGCGCTCGCACCGGGTGGCTTCGGAATGGTCTTCCAGCCCGTCGCCGACCTGACCACCGGATCCGTGGTCGGCGTCGAGGCGCTCGCCCGGTTCGGCTGCCAGCCGCTGCGGCCTCCGAACGTCTGGTTCGCCGAGGCCGAGCACCTCGGCCGCGGCACCGAGCTGGAGCTGGCGGCGATCGGCTCCGCCCTGGACCGGATGGCCGAGCTGCGTCCCGACCTGTTCCTGGCCGTCAACGCCTCTCCGGCCACCGCGGCCACCGACGAGCTCGGGCTCCTGCTCGACCGGTACCCCGCCGAGCGGGTCGTCCTCGAGCTGACCGAGCACACCCGGGTGGACGACTACGACGGCCTGCTCGCCGCCCTCGACCGGCTCCGCCGGCGCGGCGTCCGCATCGCCGTCGACGACACCGGCGCCGGGTACGCCGGGCTCCAACACCTGCTGCGCATCAAGCCGAACATGCTCAAGCTCGACACCGCGCTCACGCACGGCATCGACCACGACCCGGTACGCCGCTCGCTGGCCGCCGCGCTCGTCACGTTCGCCGTCGAGACCGGGGCGACGATCATCGCGGAGGGCATCGAGACGCCCGGGGAGCTCGACACGCTGCAGCGGCTCGGCATCCCGTGGGGCCAGGGCTACCACCTCGCCCGCCCGGCGGAGATGCCCCCGGGCCTCCGGGTCCACCCGCTGGCGTCGCGGGGCGCCTGAGCGCCGCTCGGCAACCGGCGCGTCACTCCCGAGGGGGTGCGCCGTTGAACCGGCATGCGTCGTACTCGCCTGACCGCCGTCCCGCTCGCGCTGCTGCTGGGCGCCGCCGCGCTCGTCGCCCCCGGGAACGCGGGCGCCGCCGACCCGGCCCCCGCCGTCCGCCCGACGTCGCGCGCGGCGACGGGCCTGCGCGACGTGATGTTCGTGGGCAACAACTGGGCCGGGACGGCGAGCATCGTGGACGCCCGGCGACTCCGGGTGCTCAAGCGGGGCGTGGACCTGATCCCGGACCGGGAGCAGGAGGAGGCCGACATCCGGGCCGACCCGGAGGCGTTCGCGTACTTCAACGCGATCGCGCAGGGCCCCGGCGAGGGGCACAACCAGTACGTCGACGACATGTTCACCACCCGCGACGGCCGTTTCCTGGCCGTCTCCCGGCCGAGCTATGCCGACGTGGTGTGGTTCGACATCAGGAAGGCCGTGGCCGGGAGGCCGGACGCGATCGTGCGCGAGCAGCAGATGGACGGCTTCCGCACCGACCACATGGGGCTCTCGCCGGACGGCCGGCGGCTGCTGGTCTCCGACTCCACCGCGCGCCAGGTGATCGAGTACTCCATGGTCGACGAGGTGCGTCCGGACGGGACACGGGTCCGGATGGGGGACCGGCTGCGCACGTTCGAGTCGGGGGAGACCCCGCACGAGAGCAACTACTCCGCCGACGGCCGGCGCGTCTTCCACGCGTCGATCGGCCGGGTGTACCTGCCGGCCGACCAGGTCGGTGGGGGACCGGTCAAGATCGGGCCGCTCGACGACGCGCTCAAGGGCGACCGCTGGATCCAGGTGGTCCGCAACCGCGACTTCGAGGTCGTGCGCCGCTGGGACATGGGCAAGGAGCTCGCCGAGGCGGGCTACCCCGGGATGAGCCCCGCGGTGCGACCGATGGCGGTCGCCCCCGGCGAGCGCTTCCTCTACTTCCAGGTCTCCTACTTCCACGGCTTCGTCGAGTTCGACACCCGGGCGGCCGACCTCAACGGCACTGTCGACTACACCGCGGGCGGCCGTCCCGAGCCCCGCACCGGCGCCGTCCGGCGTGTCGTCCCGCTTCCCAACCGGGTGCCGGACATGCCCCTCGAGCAGTACGTCAACGACTCGGCCCACCACGGGCTGTCGATCGACAGCAGGGGTACGACGCTGTGCGTCGCCGGGACCATGGACGACTACGCCGCGCTGGTCTCGCGCCGGACCACCCGGCGCACGATGTTCGATGCCGCCACCACCGGCCACAGCTACGCCAAGCCGTACTGGACGACCGAGGGGCTCGGGAACACCTGCTGGATCTCGCTGAGCGGGGCGGACTCGGTCGCGGTGCTCGACACGAGGACCCGGAAGGAGCTGGCCTACCTCCCCGTCGGCGACCACCCGCAACGGGTGCGGCACGGCTGGGTCCGCAACCGGTGGGTCGCCTCCTGGCGCCGGTCCTGACCGCTCAGGCCCCCCGGGCGGTGTGTCGGAGCTGGGTCTCCTCGACGAGCTGGGCAGCGATCTCACGGAGCTTGATGTTGCTGGTCGAGGACGCCCGCAGCAGGAACGCGAAGGCGCGGTTCTCGTCGAGCTCGTAGCGCTCCATGACGATCCCCAGGGCCTGCCCGATCACCTTGCGCGACTCCAGCGCCTGGTTCAGGTGCTCGACCTCGCGCGCCTGGTGCAGGGCGATGGCCGCGTGCGAGGCGAACAGCTCGGCCACGTGCTCGGCGTCGGCGTCGATCTCGTCCTGGGAGGTGGAGTAGAGGTTCAGCGCGCCCATCGTCCCCTCCTCGTCGAGGAACAGCCGGACCGCGAGCTGCGACCGGAGCCCCCGCTCGAGGGCCCGGGGCATGAACGCCGGCCATCGCTGGTCGTGCCGGGCGTGGGGCACCGAGACGACCGGTGCGCCGTGCATCGCCGTCAGGCAGGGGCCCTCGCCGAGGTCGTACTGCAGGCGGTCGAACTCCCACACGACGGCGTCGGTGGCCGCCTTCGTCTCGATCCCGCCCTTGGGGGTGATGATCGAGATGCCGGCGTGATCGATCCCCGGGACGGAGATCCGAGCGGTCTCGGCGATCGCGGCCAGGGTCTCCTCGAGCGTCTCCTCGCGGTGGATCGTCCGCGCGGCCTCGGCGAGAGCGGAGGCGGCGTCGCGGTCGGCGGACTGCTTCATCAGGTCCTCCCGGGGACCCACCGAGCCTACTCCTCGGTCCGGTGGTCATCCGGGGTGCGGGCCACCGCGTCCAGGTCGGCGTAGTCGTCGGGAAGCACCCGCTGGTCGACGACGAGCTGGGCGACGTCGCGCAGCTTGCGGTTCGTGTGGCTCGAGTAGCGCCGGAGCACCTCGAACGAGGCGTCCAGGGTCATGTCGTAGCGCTGCATGATGATGCCCTGCGCCAGGCCGATCACGTGCCGACTGTGCACGGCGGTCTGCAGCCCGCTGACGAGCCGGGCCGCCACGACCGCCGTGGTGGCGTGGGAGGAGAAGATCAGCGCCCGTTCGACGCTCTCGGCGTCGAAGGCGAACGGCTTCGCGGCGTACATGTTGAGCGCGCCCAACGCGTGCGACTCGGTGACCAGGGGGACACTGAACCCCGACCCGACGCCGGCGTCGGTGGCGAACGCGGCCCACCCCGGCCAGCGGGCGTCGTGGCGGACGTCCTCGACGAGCTGCGGCTCGCTGGTCTCGATGGCGGCCAGTCCGGGGCCCTGCCCGTGCTCGCCCTGCCAGGCCTCGACCCGCGCGGCGAGCGGCGAGCTCGTCGCCAGCGTCTCCACGCGTCCCCGGCGGCGGCGCAGGGAGATCCCGGTCCACTCGCAGGCCGGCACCGCGTCGACCGACCGCTCGACGATCTTGTGCAGGGTCGTGCTCTCCTCGGGCTCGTCGAGGAGCTCCCGACTCACCCTGGCGAAGTAGGCCGCCTCATCCGCCTCGTTGTCCACGGGCAGATTCCTCCCGGTGTCGCGCGCGCCCAGCCGGCCTCGTCTCGACCCGTGCGCACACGCGGAGCCTAGTGCCTATGCACTAGGAGCTCCCAAATCGTCAGGACCCCAGAGCCAGCGGAGCAGGCGGATCGAGCGCGTCAGGCGTCGACGTGCAGGTCCAGGCTCCGGCGGAGATCGCGCAGGATGCGCGCGAGCAGGCGCGAGACCTGCATCTGGGTCACGCCGATCTCGTCACCGATCTCCCGCTGGTTGCGGCCCTCGAAGAACCGCAGGTAGAGGATGCGCTGGTCGCGCGCGGAGAGGTCCTTCACCGCGGGCGCGAGGATGACGCGGGCGTCGACCGCGAACGGCTCGGTGTCCTCGCTGACGATCCGCTCGCCGAGGGTGGTCTTCTCCTCCGTTCCCACCGCGAGGTCGAGCGAGGTCGGGATGAAGCACCCGTTCGCCGACAGCGCCTCGACCACCTCGTCCTCGTCCTCGCCGAGGTGCTCGGCCAGCTCGTGCGGCCGGGCGGAACGGCCGAGCAGCTGGGTCAGCTCGTCCTCCACCGCGCCGATCCGGGCCTGCATCTCCTGGATGTGGCGCGGCGGACGCACGACCCACCCGTGGTCCCGGAAGTAGCGCCGGACCTCGCCGCGGATCGTGGGCACCGCGAAGGACAGGAAGTCACCGGCGTACGCCGGGTCGAAGCGCTGCGCGGCCTTGACCAGGCCGAGGCAGGCCACCTGGGTGAGGTCGTCGTCCGGGACCCCGCGGTTGCGGAACCGGCTGGCGACCGACTCGGCGACGTCGATGTTGAGGCGTACCACCTCGTCGCGGAGCCGCTTGCGCTCGAGGTCGTTGTCCGTGGCCGAGGCCCGGAGGAGCAGCCGGGCCGTGGCCTGCCGGCGGTCGTGGCGCGTGCCGCGGGGGCCGTCCTCGAGGCCCCGGGACGGCGTATCGCTCGCGGGCGGAACGATGCGGGTCGTGAAGACTGGTGTCAACGTCATGAGATCGCACAGCACCTAGCTGGTTCGATTCCACTCGCCGTTGACTTCAGCGAGACAGAGACCGGAGCCCGAGAAGAGTGCTCCGGGTCACAACATACCGATTTTCGCCCGAAACGCCCATGGGCGTTGCGAATTCGGGCAGCGCCGCCGGCATGGCCGGCCGTCCGGCGGGGTACGTCCCGCAGGCCCCCTGACCGAAATTCCATGACTGAGGAGTCCCATGTCCACCGACGCGATCGTGCTGCTGAAGAACGACCACAAAGACATCCGCAAGGCCTTCAACGACTTCGAGAAGGCCGGCGAGAACGCCCACGCGGCCAAGGGCAAGATCGTCGACCGCATCATCGAGCTGCTGACGGTGCACACCTACCTCGAGAACGAGGTCATGTACCCGCGCGTCCGCGAGCTCCTGCCCGAGGTGGAGGACGACGTGCTGGAGTCCTACGAGGAGCACCACGTGGCCGACGTGCTCGTGATGGAGCTGTCCACGATGAAGCCCGACGACGAGCGCTTCACCGCCAAGACCACCGTGCTGATCGAGAGCGTGCGGCACCACATCGAGGAGGAGGAGGGCGAGTGGTTCCCCCAGGTCCGTGAGGGCCTGGGCCGCAAGGTCCTGCAGGACCTCGGCGCCGAGATGATCGAGGCCCGCAAGAACGCCCCCACGCGGCCCTCGGAGCCGGGCGCGCTGAAGAAGACGATCGACGCCGTCATCTCCTGACCGGTGACCCGCCCCTCGCGGGGCGGGTCAGCCCGGTCAGCCCGGTCAGCCCCGGAAGGCCCGGACCGTGAGGTCGAACGCCCGGTTGTTGTCGCGGGGCCGGCCCTGGCAGGAGTAGTCCGTCTCGACCCAGCAGTCGAAGCGGGTCGACGCGTTGGCCAGCGTGATCGTCACGCTGCGGACCCTCCCGCTGCTGAAGCCCAGGTCGACCCGACCGTCGCCCGCGGCGTCGAGTGGCAGCGGCTTGGTCTCCACGCGCCCGCTCTGGCGCCGGACGATCAGGTACGCCGCGGGGTCGGACGCCGCCGCGGGTCCGTCGACCGTGATCCGGACCCGCCAGTTCTTCGCCGTCAGCGTCGAGGCCGGCACGACCTTCGCGTTGCGCGAGGAGAGGTGGTCGATCCGGAACGCGTCCGAGCGCCTCGGCCGGCCGGCGGACAGGCTCCACTTCCGCGCGATCGACGCCTTGGGCCAGGCGTTGCCCTCCGGGTAGGTCAGGCCCGGGATCGTGTTGCCGGCGGCGTACGCCGCGAAGACCGCGGGCAGCCCGCCCTTGTCCCGCAGGCGGATCTCCACTGCCCTGCTGGAGAAGCGGTCCGGGGCGCCCTCGAAGGCAGCCGCCTCGTTCCAGATGGAGCGGACGAAGCCGGCTCCGTAGCGGCTGCTGAGGTACTCGAAGAAGGCCCAGTTGCCGTACTGGTTCCAGCCCGACCGGTTGAACACGTCGAGGACGCTGCCCGGCTTGCCGAGCTGGCCGTAGGGGAGGAACTGGCGGTTGTCGTTGATGGAGTCGGCGAACCGCTCCTCCATCCAGGTGGCGGTGGCCTCCATGAACCACCCGTCCTCGCCGGCGTCGTAGGCGAACTGCACCGCGTGGAAGAACTCGTGGGCGGCGGTGACCCGCAGCGAGTCCAGCGGGGGCGCGTCGTACTGCCGGCGGGCGAAGTCGTTGTCGAGGACGCAGTAGCCGGTCGCGAGGAACTCGGGGGTGCCCGGCCCGGCGTTCTCCGGCGCGCAGTAGCCGTAGAGCCCCTGCGAGCCGAGCTCCTTGAGGTACACGTCGAACTTGTCGTTGCCGCCGCGCCCGTCGTCCCTGAGCGGCCGGCGGTAGTTGAGCCGCCTGACTTCCTTGTCCCAGACCGCGTTCATCGTCGCGAGGTTCCGGTTGACCCACTTCTTGCTGGACGGGGCGTCGCGGGTGGTGGGCACCCAGTGCAGGCACACCGGCCCGTCGCACTTGCGCCGGGCGGCGACGGTGTAGCCGTCGCCGGCGGGGTCCCGGCTGCCGTCGGTCGGCCGGGCCAGGATGGCCCGCGCCTCCCGTCGGGAGGCGGGATCGAGGTCGGGCAGCGCCCTGAAGAGCTCACGGAGGGCGAGGGTGCCCTCCACGCGGGTCCCCGGGACCGGCGACTCGGTGCCGGACACCAGGTCCTCGGCCACGGCCAGGGCGCGCTGCGCCCGCTCGGCGCGCTTGTCCGCGCTCGGCGAGGTGGAGGAGCTGGACTTGCCGTCCGTCGCGGACGCGGACGAGGTCCAGGTGGCGGCGGTCAGCGCGGCGGTGGCGGTGCTCAGCGCGAGCACCGCAGCGGCGATCGTACGACGCATGTTTTCTCACTCGTTCCCGAGTCGGAGACGGTCGGTCAGGAGGACGCTGAAATCTTCTCGATCAGCGCCGTGGTGGAGATGGCGGGGGTCCGAGGCAGGTAGACGACCTCGCAGACGTCCTTGAACTCGTCGAACCGCCCGGCCCAGTCGTCGCCCATGACGAGTACGTCGGCGCCGAACTTGACGATGTAGTCGCGCTTGAGCTCGAGGCTCTCCTCGATGAAGACCTCGTCCACCGGCTTCAGGGCGGCCACGATCGCGAGGCGCTCGGCCTGGCTGAAGACCGGCTCGCGGCCCTTCTTGCGCAGGTTGAGCTCGTCGGCGGAGACGCCGACCACCAGCCGGTCCCCGAGCGCGGCCGCGCGCTCGATCACCCGGAGGTGGCCGACATGGAAGACGTCGAACGTCCCGAAGGTGATGACCGTGCGCGGCATGCGCGGCATTCTGGCACGACCGGCGGCGAGGACGAGACTCCGCGTGAGGAACAATCGGCGCAATGACCGCCACCGCCGTGCTGATCACCCCCGACCCGGCCGCCGACGAGGCGCGCGGGCGGGGGCTGCGCCGAATGCGCACGGTGGCGGTGTCGCTGCTGGTCTTCGCCGCCGTGGTGTACGTCGCCACGCTGGGCCGGGACGGCTTCCTCGGCTTCGTCAACGCGGGCGCCGAGGCCTCGATGGTGGGTGCGATCGCGGACTGGTTCGCGGTGACCGCGCTGTTCAAGCACCCGCTCGGGCTGCCGATCCCGCACACGGCGCTGATCCCGCGCCGCAAGGACGAGCTGGGCAAGGGCCTGGAGGAGTTCGTCGGGGAGAACTTCCTGCAGGAGGGGATCATCCGCGAGCGGATCGCCGCCGCGATGATCTCCCAGCGGGTCGCCCGCTGGCTGTCCGAGCCGGCCAACGCGCGCCGCGTGGTCGACGAGATCGCGGACGTCGCGGTGATCGGGCTCGGGAAGGTCCGCGACGACCACGTGGCCGAGCTGGTCACCGAGGTGCTGGTCCCGCGGTTCCGGGAGGAGCCGATCTCGCCGCTGCTCGGTGGCCTGCTCAGTGAGATGGTGCGCGACGACCTCCACCACGGGCTCGTCGACCTCGCCCTGGCCGAGCTGCACGAGTGGCTCGAGGAGAACCCGGACACCGTCCTGGAGATCCTGGGCGAGCGCGCCCCCTGGTGGGCGCCGCCCCGGCTCAACGACGCGGTGATGACGCGGGTGCACGTCGAGCTCGTCCGGTGGGTCGCCGACATCCGGGCCGAACCGCGGCACCACGCGCGGCAGGCGCTCGACTCGATGCTGGCCCAGCTGGCCGAGGACCTGCTCCACGACACCGACACCCAGGCCCGGACCGAGGCGCTCAAGGAGCGGATGCTCGAGCACCCGCAGGTGCTCGCGTCGAGCATCTCGCTGTGGAACGCGCTGCGTCGGGTCCTGCTCGGCTCCCTGTCCGACCACGACGGCGCCGTACGCCGGCGCCTGCTCACCGAGGTCTCCGGGTTCGCCGAGCGGCTGGACGCCGACGAGCAGTTCCGGAACCGCCTGGACGGCATCGCCGCCGACGTCGCGGTGTTCGCGATCGACCGCTACGGCCACGAGCTCACCGCGGTGATCACCCACACGATCGAGCGCTGGGACGGCAAGGAGGCGGCCCGCCGGATCGAGCTCCACGTCGGGCGGGACCTGCAGTTCATCCGGATCAACGGCACCATCGTCGGTGGGCTGGTGGGTGTGCTGATCCACCTGGCCAGCGTGCTGATTCACTGAGCCCATGAGTGAGCCGATGGACGTGCCGATCCGCGACGAGTCGATCCGGCTCGGCCAGTTCCTGAAGCTGGCCAACCTGGTCGAGACCGGCTCCGAGGCGAAGCCGCTCGTCGCCGAGGGTGCGGTCCAGGTCAACGGTGAGGTCGAGACCCGCCGGGGCCGGCAGCTGGTCAAGGGCGACGTGGTGACGCTCGGCGGACAGTCTGCCCGGGTCGCGGACGAGGGCTCACCCGACGACCTGCCCTGGTGAGCCCTCGCGTCCGCTCAGCCGACGCCGAGCAGGTCCACCACGAAGATGAGCGTCTCGCCGGGCTTGATGACGCCGCCGGCGCCGCGGTCGCCGTACCCGAGGTGCGGCGGGATCACGAGCTGGCGGCGGCCGCCGACCTTCATGCCCTGGACGCCCTGGTCCCAGCCGGAGATGACCTGGCCGACGCCGAGGCGGAACTGCAGCGGGGTGCCGCGGTTGTACGACGCGTCGAACTCCTCGCCGGTCGAGTGGGCGACACCGACGTAGTGCACGGACACCGTGTCGCCCGACGACGCCTCGGGGCCGTCGCCCTCGGTGAGGTCGGTGACGACGAGGTCGGTCGGCGGCTCGGGGTCGAAGAACTCGATCTCGGGCTTGTCCATGGGGGTTCCTTTCGACGGGGGGTGCGACTGTCCACCGTAGCGAGCCGCGCATCTGACACGCTTCGCGCATGACCACCACGAACCTCCGGCGGGACCGCGAGTGGGTCCACGAGGCGATCCGCATCGTCGAGGCCGACCAGAACCGGTCGGCCGACACGCACCTGCTGGCGTTCCCGCTGCCGGCCTCGTGGGACATCGACCTCTACCTCAAGGACGAGTCGGTGCACCCCACCGG
>Ga0307415_100000780_pt1 | contig 14431 bp, 15 predicted proteins | sample DK1Cmetagenome_FD_204524 | JGI IMG/M metagenome (GOLD analysis project Ga0307415, IMG submission 204524) | Maize rhizosphere microbial communities from greenhouse at UC Davis, California, United States - DK15-C-2 | ecosystem: Host-associated > Plants > Roots > Rhizosphere > Soil | place: USA...
TGCCGGGTGAACCAGACTTGCTGCCGCCCCCGGACGCCATCATCGTCGCCCCGGCCACCTTGAACACGATCAACAAGTGGGCGGCCGGCATCTCCGACACGCTCGCGCTCGGGCTCCTCTGCGAGGCAATCGGCATGGAGCTGCCGGTTGTCGTCCTGCCGTATCTGAACGCCGCGCAGGGCAAGCATCCCGCGCTGGCGGAGAGCATTCAGCGGCTTCGCGGCTGCGGCGTCCAGGTGCTCTTCGGCCCCGATGTGCTGCCCTTGCATCGCCCTCGTGAGGGTCGACGCGAGCTGTTCCCGTGGCACCTGACCCTGGCGGCGCTGGACGCCTCCTGATGCGGGTTGCGCGCCTGCCAAACCACGAGCCCCCGGCACCATGGACTTGGAGGCTGGTGTAACGCTCAACATGATCGTCGTCGCCCTACGGCCGATGGGCGGGAGCGCCGCCCATCGGCTCACGTGGCTCGATTGGGATGAACCGCTCTCTGACTCCCTCCGTGCGAGTGAGAAGGCGCTCACCGCTGTGCGGACCGGCGTTTCTGCAGGTCGCTGTGGACCGTGCGGGGCGAAGTTAGGCGTTCTGACCGCCGGGCATCCTCACCGTAGCCAGCATCGTGTGCCGAGGTCAGGCAGGCTCGACCGCTATCAAGCCAAGCAGCAGCTAGAGGCGGGTCGCGTCGCCTCCGACGAGGTCTCCCTGGTCATGAGCATTCGCCAATGACCTGAGTCGGCCGGCATCCTCGTGGGAGAATCGGTCGAGATGGGCGCCGACTACCTCCGGCCACGGCTGGACCTGCTGCTGGCGAGGCTCGAACCGGGCGAGCGGATCCTGGCCCACGGAAGGGCGTTCGAGTCCTACCGCGACAGCTTCGAGCTGAGCCAGCTGATCAGCGGTCCGGGCTGCGCCATAGTGGTGACCGACCGCCGGGTGCAGTGGGTTAACCGCTGCGACCCACGATGGGTGCGGGTCCTTCCGTTCGCCGTGGTGCGGTCCTACCTCGAGTGCACCCAGGCGCACCGGTATGCGCTGGTCCTCGACCACGAGAGCCTGGAGCGGTGGCAGTGGGTGCCGGCGCATCGGTTCCTTGGCTGGTCGTGGGGCGATGCCGAGGGCCTGCGGCCTGCGAGCCGGAGTGTGCTTGGGTTCAGCCGTCGCGACACGGCCGCCGCGCGAGCGATCAGGAGGCAACTGGAGGCGGCCGGGGTTCCGGCGGGCGCGCGACGATCGCTACCCAAGCGCCACCGGGGGCGCGAGGTGCTGTACAGGGTCCTGGGCCTGACGACACTTCGGTCCGGCAGGCCCCGGACAACGGAGACCCGCTCAGCTGCCGGGGGTGGGCCTTGACAGCAGGTCGCCCGCCGTCTAAGATCTGTAATCGATTACGAAATCGATTACAGAAGGGGCCTGATGGCCGGGCCGACCTACCAGGACATCGGCCGCCGAGCTGGAGTCTCGACCGCGACGGTGTCGCGGGTGCTGTCCGGCAAGGGCGGCGTCCGTGACGAGCTGGCCAGGCGGGTGGAGGCCACCGCGGCGACGCTCGGCTACCGCTCCAACCGGGCCGCCAAGACGCTGCGCACCCAACGCGCCGACGCCATCGGGCTGGTTATCTCCGACGTCGAGAACCCGTTCTTCGCCTCGATCGCCCGTGCCGTGGAGACCGTGGCAGCCAAGCAGGGCTATGCGGTGCTGCTCTGCAACACCGACGAAGACCTCGACCAGGAGGCGCTCTACCTGGACCTGTTGATCGGCGAGAGCGTGGCCGGGGTGATCATCGCACCATCCACCGAGGAGCTGGGACCCCTGCGCCAGTTGGTGGATGCCGGGATCCCGACGGTGACGGTCGACCGCAAGGTCGCCGGGGACCCGTTCGACGCCGTGCTGGTCGACCACCGGGCCGGCGCCCGCGGCCTGGTCGAGCATCTGCTGGACCACGGCCACCGCCACATCGCCGCCATCATGGGGACAACGGCCGCCACCCCGAGCCGCGAGCGCCTAGCCGGTTGCCGGGAGGCGGTGGAGGCGGTCGATGGAGCCCGCCTCACGGTGTACGAGGGCGAGCTGCAGGACGCGGTCGGCGCCACCCGGACGATGGGGCTTGGTGAGCGCCTCGCCCTGAACCTGCTCGACCGCGGCCGTGATCGTCCGACGGCGGTCTTTTGCGCCAACAACCTGCTGACCCAGGGGGCGCTGCGGGCAGTGCGGCGGTCTGGCCGCCGAGTGCCCGACGACCTGGCGGTCGTCGGCTTCGACGACCTGCCGTTCTTCGAGCTGGTCGACCCTCCCCTGACCGTCGCGGCCCAGCCGACCGAGCAGCTTGGCCGCCTCGTCGCAGAAGTTCTGTTCGAGCGTATCTTCGAGCCGGGTCGTCCGCTGGAGGTGGTCGTGGTCGATCCCGAGATTCAGATCCGCGCCTCCTGCGGCCCCCACCCCGAGCAGCTCACCAGCCCGTCACGAGGCTAATCCCTACCGACCCGTTCCCCCGTCGCTGTTGTCCCTGGTCCGACCGAAAGGAGACCACCGTGACCTCGACCGATGACCCCGGTGGCCAGCTCTGGACCCCGGCACGAGCCCAGGTCTCGCGCCGTAGCTTCCTCACCAACACAGCCCGTCTGGGGCTGGGCGCGCTGGCGGCCAGCTCGGCCGGCAGCCTGTTGGCGGCCTGCGGTGGAGGAGGCAGTTCCGGGTCCGGGGACACCCTCGACTTCTGGCAGTGGTATGCCCCTCAGTCGGGCGGCAGCTATTCGGTGAAGGCCCAGAACGACTGGTTTACCAAGCTGGCCAACGACTGGAACGCCCAACAGGGCAAACCAAAGGTCAAGCTCACCTACATTCCGATCGCCCAGTACATCGAGGGCACCCAGCTGCAGTCGGCGTTCGCGGCCGGCAAGGGCCCTGACGTCTTTGTCATCAGTCCCGGGGACTTCCTGCGCTACTACAACGGCGGCGTGCTCTACGACCTAACCGACGCGGTCAAGGATCAGGTCGGCGACTTCTATAAGTCGGCCATGGGCACCCGGATGGTCGACGGGCGCGTGTATGGCCTCCCGATGGAGGCCGAGCCGCTCACCATGTTCTACAGCGTCCAGGCGTTTGAGAAGGCCGGCCTGTCCGAGGGCGACATCCCCAAGACCTGGGACCAGCTCCTCACCGTGGCCGAGAAGCTCCGAAGCGGCAAGCAGTTCGGCCTGCTATTCGAGACCAAGCCCAACGTCTACCAGAACTTCACCTGGTACCCGTTCCTGTGGCAGGCCGGCGGCGACATCGTCGACCCATCCGGCAAGCAGTCCACGTTCAACTCCCCGGCCACGGTAAAGGCGCTGGCCTTCTGGCAGGACGCGATCAAAGCCGGAGTGGCGCCACGGACGACCCAGGGCGGCGGCGGCGGCGATCTGGTCGCCAACCTGGCCAGCGGGTATGCCGCGATGGCGGAGATGGTCACCGCGGGCGGCTCCTTCCTCGAGGCCGGGGCACCCAAGTTCAAGTACGACATGTTCCCCCTGCCGGTTCCCGACACCTCCGCCAAGCCCATCACCGACATGGGCGGATGGGCGTTCTGCGTCAACAAGAACAGCAAGAACGCGCAAGCGGCGGCCGAGTTCTGCGCCTTCGCCGTGGCCAGCGCCGAGAGTGTCGACCGGATGGTCGACTGGGCGTTCAACGCCAAAAAGAGCCTCCCGGTCCGCAAGTCGGTGATGAAGAAGGCAGCGGCCGACGGACAGTTCGACAAGGACAAGCTCATGGCCTACAGCGCCTTCGACGTCGTCGGCCTCGACCCCGAGGGACTCGACACCGAGACCACGCCCTATGGGCGAGGGGAACCCCGCCTCACCCCGGAAGTCGTCAAGGCGGTCAGCGATGCCATCCAGGCCGCGCAGCTCAACGGGGTCGACCCGGCGGCCGCGGCACGGCAGGGCCACGAGCAGATCAGCAACGTCCTGGCCAGCTACCGCGGCGCGCCGCTCGGGTCCCTGACATGACCACATCGACCACCCCACCGGCAACACAGACAGTCGAGCGCCACGCGCCAAGACGAGTTCGGACCGCCGGGATGACCCGGCGCCACCGGCGCGAGGCACTCGCCGGCTACGCATTCGTCGCCCCATCCGCCCTCGGCGTGGGGATCTTCGTCCTGGTCCCAATGGTGCTCGCCTTCCTCCTCAGCTTCACCGCGGCCACCGGCTTCGGCCAGATCCAGTTCATCGGACTGGACAACTACCGCACCATGTTCGGCGACCCGCTGTTCCTGAACAGCATGAAGGTCACGGTGTTGTACGTGCTCGTCTTCGTCCCCGGGCTCTACTTCCTCGCCCTGGGGATGGCGCTGCTCGTGAACGGGAACCTGCCCGCGCGCGCCTTCTTCCGGGCCGCCTTCTTCGCCCCCTACGCGATCAGCCTCGTCGTTGTCGGCCTCGTGTGGCGCTACATGCTCGCCGATAACGTCGGCATCATCAGCGTCCTGTTGGCCAAGGTCGGCGTCGACAATCCGCCGTCGTTTCTGGGCGACCCCGGCCTTGCCCTGTGGGCCGTCATCTTCATCAGCATCTGGTTTTTCGTCGGCTTCTACATGATCATCCTGCTGGGCGGGCTCCAGGAAATCCCCCGAGAGCTGTTTGAGGCGGCACATCTGGACGGCGCCGGACCCTGGCCCATCCTCACCCGCATCGTCCTGCCGCTGCTGCGCCCCACGACGTTCTTCACCCTGGTCCTGGCCACCATCTCCGGGCTGGCCGGGCTCCAGTCCTTCGACCTGATCTACGTGATGACTCAAGGCGGCCCGGCCAATGCCACCAACCTTGGCATCTACTACATCTACCAGCAGGCCTTCCGGTACAACCAGTTCGGCTATGCCTCGGCCATGGCCACCTGGTACGCCCTCACGCTCATCATCTTGACCGGCATCGCCTTCAAGTTGACCAAGGGAGGCCGCTTTGAGTTCAGCGAGGAATAGCCAACGCTCCCGCCTACGGCTGGACCGAGTGATCCTCACGGTTGCGGCCAGCGTCCTTGCCCTCATCCAGCTGTTCCCGCTCTACTGGCTGCTCACCGGGGCGCTCAAACCGGCCGCGGAGGTCAATTCTCCGGGACTGCTGCCCAGCGCACCGACCTTGAGCAACCTGGCCACCGTGTTCGACCGCGTCCCCTTCGCCCGCTACCTGCTCAACAGCCTCCTCACCTCGGTGGCGGTGACCATCCTGCTGGTCGGCTTCGGCGCCATGGCCGGCTACGCCCTGGCGCGACTGCGCTTCCCGGGCCGGGAGCTCATCTTCGGCCTGTTCTTCGCCACCCTGCTGGTCGCCCTGCCCGTCATCCTGGTCCCACTGTTTGTGGTGGTCAGCCGCATGGGCCTCACTGACACCTACGCCGGGCTGATCATCCCGGTGGCCTTCACGGCCTTCCCGGTGTTCCTCATGCGCCAGTTCTACCTGCAGTTCCCCAAGGACCTGGAGGACGCGGCCGACCTCGACGGAGCCGGCTTCCTGCGCCGGTTCGTCAGCGTGGTGCTGCCGGTCAGCCGACCGATGCTAGCCGCACTCGGCGTCATCACCTTCCTCGCGACCTGGAACAGCTTCCTCTGGCCACTGACCGTGGCAAGAAGCAGCGACTTGTGGGTGGTCCAGGTCGGCATCGCCACCTTCCAGAGCCAATACGGCGGCGACTGGAACCTCATCATGGCCGCCTCGCTGCTGGCCGCCCTCCCCACCCTCATCGTCTTCCTGATCCTGCAACGCCAGATCATCGAGTCGATCAAGGCCACCGGCCTCAAGGGCTGAGGCCAATAGATTGGCCATGGAGGTGGCATGGCTGACGTGGTGCCATTCTTGTGAGCGACGACCTGCTCAGCCAGGTGAGCAAGCGGCGAGAGGCGCGCAGCGCCCGCGTGTCCAGCTGGGACCACACCGGCGGCAACGAAGACGCCTTCGTGATCATGCCCGGCGAGACCAGCGTGCTGGCCGACCTAGAAGGGCCCGGGCGGATCACCCACCTGTGGTTCACCCAGGCCTGCCGCCGCATCCTCGGGCCGGGCCTGATCGACCCAACCCAGGCCGGCGTGGCCATGTTCGAGATCCACAACGCCCTCGGGGTGAACTGGGAGGTCAACGACCCGGACTACTACCGCAAGGTCGTGCTCCGCATGTACTGGGACGACCAGGAGACCCCCAGCGTCGTGGCGCCGCTCGGCGACTTCTTCTGCCTGGGCCACTCCATCGCCGGCAACTTCGCCTCCCTGCCCTTCACGGTCTCGGTCAAGGAAGAGGAGCGGCTGAAGTTCGGCGGCCCGGCCGCGCTCAACTGCTATCTGCCGATGCCGTTCAACACCCGAGCCCGCATCGAGGTCGAGAACCAGAACGACGTCCCTTACGTCCAGTACTACTACATCGACTACGAGCTGTATCGCGACCCCCTGCCCGACGACGTCCTGTACTTCCACGCCCACTGGCGGCGCGAGAACCCATGCGACGGCTGGGGACCCGACCTCCAAGTCAACAGCCCGGAGACCCAGGTGCCGAACCTCGACGGGGCCGGCAACTACGTGATCCTGGAGACCCAGGGCGCCGGCAACTACATCGGCTGCAACCTGTCGGTCGCACACTTCCCTGGCACCTGGTGGGGCGAAGGCGACGACATGATCTTCATCGACGACGACACCTGGCCGCCGAGCCTGCACGGAACCGGAGGGGAAGACTACTTCAGCCAGGCCTGGGGGATGCAGCGCAACGCCTACCCCATGAACGGCACCATCGTCCACGAGCAGGACGTTCCCGGCTACCAGGTCAGCTACCGGTTCCACCTGACCGATCCGGTCCGTTTCGAGGAGCGCATCAAGGTCACCATGGAGCACGGCCATGCCAACCATCTGGCCGACGACTGGTCCTCCACCGCCTACTGGTACCAGACCCTGCCCAGCCCCCGCCTGGACATCGCCCCGGTGGGGGAGCGCCTTCCCCGCCGACCGGAATCCCCGCCCCGAGACGGACTACCGCCCATCAACCACAGCGACCTCGACCCGCAGCGGGCCGACATGGTCCGGCGACGGCACCAGCGGTTCGACGACTATCAAGCCAAGCGGGCCGCTTGGTTTGAGCGTCGCGCCGAAGCCTCGCGCCGCGCGGCGATCCAGAATGTCGAGGATGCCCGGCGGATCCGCCAGGCATACCTCAACGGCCGGCCCTGACGAAGATGACGGCTTAGACCACCCCACTTCAGGCGACCCGGGCCCATACGCGCCCGGACAAGTGAAGGATCAGACACTGGATGACCCAGCCAAGGTTCCTGTACCGGCCAGCCGACGGGTGGTTCGGCGATGTGATACCGATCCACGTGGACGGCACGCACCACCTCTTCTACACGTTCCTGAACCGCCATGACCGCGGTGGCCCGGGCGTGCTCAAAGGCCTGGACTGGGCACACGTCGCCACCCAAGACTTCATCGCGTTCCAGGAACTGCCAGTTTCGATCCGACGCGGCGGACCGCAGGACCCGGACCTTCTCGTCGGCACCGGCTCGGTGGTCGCCGCCGGCGACGGACAGTACGTGGCCTTCTACTCCGGTATCAATCCCGGCCGTAGCGCACACGGGCAAGCCGAGCAGGTGGTCCTTCGTGCCACCAGCCATGACCTGGTGACCTGGCAGAAGGATGCCGACTTCGTCCTGGAGGCGGACCCGCGATGGTACGAGCGAGACGACTGGCGAGACCCGTTCATCTTCTACGACGGCGACCGGTGGAAAATGCTCCTGTGCGCTCGAGTGCTCACCGGACCATTCGATCGCCGGGGAGCAATCGGCGTCGCCACATCGACCGACCTGCAGCACTGGACCGTTGAGCCGCCCCTCCTCTCCTCGGGAACCACCCGCGCCCCTGAATGCCCGGAGCTCTTCCAGGCAGGGCAGGACTGGTACCTGTTGTACTCGACCTACTCGGACCGGTTCGCCAGCCGCTACCGGGTCGGTCCTGCGCCGAACGGCCCTTGGCGGCGACCGGTCCACGACGCGCTCGACAGCAACGACCTCTACGCCATCAAGACCGTGAGCGATGGGAGGCAACGGTACGCCATCGGGTGGCTGGCGACGCGCTCAGGCGAGGAGGACACCGGCCACCGACAGTGGGGTGGTGATCTAGTCGCCCACGAACTGGTGCGACGCTCCGACGGAACCCTCGGCGTCCAACCGGTTCCGAGCCTGATGGAACGCTTCCAGCTTCAGCCCGCCTCCCCGCAAGCTCGCGGAGCGTCATGGCAAATCAGCGACGGTGAAGCGCAATTCGACGATGCAGGCTTCGGATGGTGCAGCCTGGGAGACGTCGGCGACACGACCCTGCTTGACGTGACCGTCGATCTAAAGTACTCGGCCGAGGAGGTCGGCGTCGCGCTTCGAGCGGCACCAGACTTCGGAGCTGCCTATCTCCTGCGGCTTGAGCCCGAGCACGGCCGGGTCGTCTTCGACCGCCGCCCCCACCGGGTCGACGTCCCCTTCGAGGCCGAGTCCGACCGCAGCTACGTCAGCGCCGCCGACCACGAGATCGAGCGACCGCTTCGCCCGGAAGCCGGCTCGGCCAGGATACGCGTCATGATCGACGGCTCCGCCATCATCGCCTACGTCAACGACGTCGCCCTGTCGACACGAGGATATGACCTCAAGGGTGGCGAACTGGGAATCTACGCCGCCAACGGACAAGCCAGCTTCGCCAAAGTCGCCGTGGGCCGAGCGCATACGATATGACGCCGACCTCGCCAGGTCGACACCATTTCGCCGTACTGGCAAACACGGCCGCCCTCGCCTCTCAGGCGAGCCGAGGAGAGCGTCGGCCGCGACCGCAACGGTGCTCGACGCACCGTATGCGGTCCTGACGAACCCTGGGCGGCGACGGCTACCCCAGAGCACCATGGTGTCCTTCCTGGCCGAGGACGCCCTGGTCAGGATCTCGCTCAACACCACGCGGCAGAAGATCAGGAACCTCATCAACGCCCACGGGGCCGACCCGCGACTCTTGACCCGCGCCATTTGCTACGCGGCGTGGTGCTGTCAGGAGCTGCCGGTCTGGGAATGGGGGGCGGCGACCGGTTTGGACTCGGGTGAGCCCCGCTCACGCAGGCGGATGCCGAGCAACGCCACGGCGCCGACCACCAGGAATTCGCTCTGCCAGTTCTGGAACGACTGGAACCAGAACTGCGAGGTGGTCATGAACTTGAGCACCGACACCGCCTGCCCGCCGTGGGCGAGCTGCTCGCTGTTGAACTCGGCCGTCCCACCCATAGCGTGGACGGTGAAGCAGGCCAGGAAGATCCCGAACAGCACCAGCGCGAAGGAGTGCTCATAGGGGGTGAGGACGAGCCCGCCCCGGCGGACCGGCCAGGGCACATCAGGCCGGTCGCGGGCGTCACGGGGGTCCTCATCGGTCTCGTCGCCCTGGAACGGCTTGGACTCCGGTGAGCCGCGCTGACGCAGAAAGGCGGTGAGGAAGATGTAGCCGCTCATCTGGAGGAACTCACTCTCCCAGTTCTCGGCCGTCGCCTCGACGAAATGCCCGGTGATCAGGTAGTTCGGGTAGGTCTCGAGCGGCCGGTGGTGCTGGCGGTTGTCGGCGTTGGCGGCGTGGAACCCGGTGATGCTCTGCGCTGCCCAGAGCACCAGGAAGCACCCGAACATCGTCAGCGACAAGGCGTTGTCGCGCAGGAACCGGCGCATCATGCCTCCAGGTCATCACTGCTACCGGATCGTCGCCGACCATATGGGTGGGCGGCCCGGCCTGGTCACCCACTCGTCACCGACACGAGCCGGGCGAGGCTCTGGGGCGGCGACTACCCGGCAACCGCCTAGGCGAACCGCTCGCCAGAGCTACGCGGCTGGCGGTTCCAGGCGGTCGTCGACCCGCCAGCGGCGATCAACTACCCATTCACGCCAATCCAGGAGCCCTGGCGAGCAGGGCTGCGGTCGCGTCGCCTACCTGGACGGTTGGGGCAACTGGCACTTGACCTTCGGGTTGACCCCGGCGTAGTTCAACGGACCGGCGACGATCGTGACCGCGATGGTTCCCAGCTTGGCGCAGTTGGCCTTGGAGCTGGAGAAGTAGTTGCGCTGCGCCGCCGCGACCACGCCAATGATCAGCCAGACGATGACCACGAGTGTCCCGATCTGCCGCATCGCTACCTCCCATGCCGAAGACAGATGGCGCTGTTGACGAGCGGGCGGTGCCCTCCAGCGCTCGGTGCCCAGCAGGTCAACGGATCAACCGGGGACGCGGCTGCGCTACCAGTAGTGCCGACGGCCACCGACCGGGCGCCCATCGACCCCAAGATCCACAAGACGGCGCCGATGACCAGCAAGATGGTCCCAATCGTCCACAGGATCGCGATCTTGGCGACGAAGCCGATGATGAGCAGAATCAATCCGAGAATGAGCATGCTGCTGGCTCCTCCGACCTTCACCGCTACGCCGAAATGCGTTGGGGAACTCGCCGAGCGGACTGTGATCGTTCCCACGCTGGAGTGTCAACCCAGGCAGCTCGACGAGCCGGGTCGTGTGGCTGCGGCTTAGGACCGTCTGGCGGGGCGCCGGGTGGCCACCCAGGCGGCGGCCCCGAGCAACCCGGCGGCGAGGCTGAGGAGGCCGCCGCCGAGGCCGGCTGGGGTGGCGATGGCGCCGACCAGGAGGGGTCCGCCGGCGTCGCCGAGTTCGCGGCCGACCTCGGCGGCGCCCATGGTCTGACCCAGGCGGCCGGGTGGGGCGGCGGCGGCGAGAGCGGCGAAGCCGAGGGGGGTGACGATGCCGGTGCCGACACCGATGGTGACCGCGGCGACGGTGAGAGCGACCGGGCCGGGCAGCAGGGCGGCGATGGCGAACCCGGCGGCGGCCAGGGTCAGCCCGGCGGCGGTGCCGAGCGGTCCGGGGAGGTGGCCGGTGTCGTAGCCGCGGCCGGCGCGGGGCTGGACGAGGGCGGCGCTGGCGGCCAGCAGGGAGACGGCCGCGCCGGTGGCGAGGGGGCTGAGGCCGGTAGCGGCGCCGCGGACGGGCAGAAAGCCGACCCCGACGCTGAGGGCGGCGGTGGTAGCGGCTAGGGCGACGGTGGGTTGGACGAAGCAGGGCTGGCTGAGGCGGCGGGCCAGGCCGAGCAGGGTCTCCCGGGCCTTGGGGAGGGGTGGGGTGGCCGGGACGGTGGTGGCCGCCCAGCCGGCGACGGCCAGGGCGAGGCCGGCCAGGGTGGCGAACAGCAGCGCGAACCCGCCCAGGGTAACTAGGGCGCCGCCGAGTAGGGGGCCGAGGGTGTAGCCGAGCCCTTTCCAGGCGCCGTAGCTGCCGAACCAGCGGCCCTGTTGGCGGTTGGGGCTGAGCCGGGCGACCAGGGTGCTAGCGGCTGGGGAGAAGGCGGCCGCGGCGGCGCCTTGGCGAGGCGGGTGACGGCCAGGGTGTCGGGTTCGCCGGCGGCGACGAAGGCGGCCGAGGCGGAGGCGAAGGCGAGCAGGCCGCCGAGCAGGACTGGGCGAGCGCCGACCCGGTCGGCCAGAGCGCCGAAGACGGGCTTGAGGAGGACTTCGGCGCCGTCGTAGAGGGCCAGCAGCACGCCCAGATCGACGAGGGAGGCGTGGCGGCCGGCGGCGTAGCGGCCGAGGGTGGCGGCGATGGCATGGGCGCCGAAGGCGGTGACAAACCCGGCCGCCAACAGTGGCCGCAGCCCGGCCCGGACGCCTGGTGGCGTCACCGGGCTGGCCGGCACCGCCGGCGGGGGGTCGGTGCGCATCGGGTTAGCCGAGCAGCCGCCAGGCCAGCAGGGCGAGCAGGCCGGCCAGGAACAGCGGCACGCTGATGGAGAGGACGAGCAGGAACAGGCGTACCCGGCGGAGGGTTGCCGGCAGCTCGGCCAGGAGCTGCTCGCCGCGGACGGCGGCCGCGTCGCGCAGGCGCTCCGACAGGGTCACGGTGGTGCTCATCGTCGGTTCCTTTCGTCTCGCTGCCAATCGGTTCAGGCTTGGTGGAGGTGGTGGAAGATCCGCTGGGTGTAGTCCTCCAGCCGTTCGGCGCATTCCTTGAGGCGCTGCTCGGCGGCGGGGGCCGAGGGGCCGCCGAACAGGTCGCGGGTGCGCAGTTCGCGGTGCCAACGGCGCAGCCGCTCTAGGCTTTGCTCTTCCTCCTCCAGCTCGGCCAGGGTGAACTTCTGGAGGCGGATCTCCTTGTCGAGCTCGGCCTCGTACTTGGCGCAGTCGGCCAGGAACTCGGCCCATTCGGCTTCCCGCGCTTCGGTGAACAGCGCCTCCAGGCGGGCGGCGTCGGCCTCAGCCCGGCCGGTGGCCTCCAGCACGATGGCTTCGCCGTCGCCCCGCTTGACCAGGCCGACGGCGCGGTCCAGGGCTTGGATGAACACGCCGACCTGGGGGACCGCCCAGACCCCCTGGCCGACCGACAGGGCGCCGACTCGGCGCAGCTCGCGCCAGACCGCGACTCGGTGGCGGGACGGCTCGGCGGGCAGCCGGACCAGCAGCAGCAACCAGCGCATCCACCCTCCAACATTCATGGAGTACCAGGTGTAGTGTAGCAGCCGTTACCTACACTGGTGTGCGAAGCGGTGATTGAGCTGGGGCAGCTGGTCGACCGGATCCTCGGTCTGCACGGCTGGGCGGTGCTGGCCGTGGTCTTCCTGGCCCCGGCCCTGGAGGCCTCCGCCTTCCTCGGCGTGGTGATCCCCGGGGAGATCGCCGTGCTGCTGGGCGGAGTGCTCGCCTTCCAGCACCGCGCGCCGCTCCCGGCGGTCCTGGTGGCCGCGGTCGCCGGCGCCATCATCGGGGACAGCGTCGGCTACCTGGTCGGGCGCCGCTGGGGTCGGCGCCTGTTGGACGGCTCGGTCGGCCGCCTTGTGGCCCGCCATCACCTGGGCCGGGCCGAACGCTACCTGGCTGAGCGGGGCGGCCCGGCGGTGTTCTTTGGCCGCTTCACCGCCGCCCTGCGCGCCCTCATCCCCGGCCTGGCCGGCATGGCCGGGCTGCACTACCGCACCTTCGCGGTCTACAACGCCGCCGGGGGGCTGCTGTGGGCCAGCGGCTTTGTGCTGCTGGGCTATGTCGCGGGGACCGGCTGGCGACAGGTCGAGCAGGTCGCCAAGCGGGCCAGCCTGCTGCTGCTCCTGGCCCTGGTGGCGATCGGCCTGCTGGTGGTCGTTGTCCGCTGGCTGACCCGCCACCCCGACCGGGTCCGCGCTCTGGCCGACCGGCAGCTGGAGCGGCCCTGGGTGGCCCGGCTGCGGGACCGCTACCAGCGGCAGCTCGCCTTTGTGGCCCGGCGGCTGCGGCCAGGTGGGGCCCTGGGCCTGTCGCTGACCGCCACCGTGGCGGCGCTGGTCGGCGCGGGTTGGGCGTTCGGGGCGGTGCTGCAGGACGTGCTCGCCCGCGACGAGCTGGAGTTGGTCGACCGGCCGGTCGCGGTGTTCTTCGTGCGCCACCGGGAGGCCTGGCTGACCCGGGTCATGCAGGACCTGACCAACCTCGGCTCCATCCGCATATTGCTCCCGCTGATGGTGGTAGTCGGCCTGGGTTGGTGGCTGGCTCGCCGGACCTGGTGGCCGCTGGGGCTGCTGGCCGCCGCCTACGCCGGCGCCGAGCTGGCCTTCAACGCGATCAAGGAACTCGTGCACCGGCCCCGACCGCCCGCCGTCATCCTGCTCAAGCCGGTCGCCGGACCGGGCTTCCCCTCCGGGCACGCTACCCAGGCCGTGGCCGTCTACGGCATGCTCGCCGCCCTTTCGGCCGCGGCCACCGTCCGCTGGTCTCGAAAGGTCGCGGCCTGGGCGCTGGCTGTGGTCATCACCGGGGTCGTTGCGGTCTCCCGGCTGTATCTGGGCGCCCACTGGCTCACCGACGTGCTCGGCGGCCTGGCCCTCGGCGCGGCCTGGCTGTTTGCCCTGCTGGTCAGCGTCCGCACCATCGGCCGGCTCCGCGAAAACCGACCCGACCAGCCGGCCGCTCCTGCCGGCGGCGACCCCACCCCGCCGACCACCATTCCCTCGACGGCCACCCGACAGCCGCCAACTACCCGAGGCCTCCATGGCTGAGCTCGTCGTGGTCGACCGGGCGCTGGTCCAGGCGCTCAACCACGCCGCCCAACCCCAGCCGCTCCGGCTGCTCATCTTGCTGGCCGCCACTGCCCTGGCCGCCGTCCCAGCGTTACTGCTCGCCGGCCTGGCCGTCCAGGCGCTACGTCACCGCGACCCAGCCAGCTTGGCCGTGGTCGTGCTGGCCGGCCTGGGCGCGACCGCCGCGCTTAGGCTCAACCAGCTTGCCGGCCACCTCTACTTCCGGCCCCGCCCCTACTGGGCGCTGCCCGCCGTGCATGCCATCGGCGCCCGGGCCGGCGACAGCTCCTTCTTCTCCGACCACACCACCATCGCCGCTGCCGCCGCGGGCGGCTGCCTGCTCCTCTCGCGCCGCTGGGGCCTTGTCGC
>Ga0307415_100000781_pt1 | contig 14429 bp, 12 predicted proteins | sample DK1Cmetagenome_FD_204524 | JGI IMG/M metagenome (GOLD analysis project Ga0307415, IMG submission 204524) | Maize rhizosphere microbial communities from greenhouse at UC Davis, California, United States - DK15-C-2 | ecosystem: Host-associated > Plants > Roots > Rhizosphere > Soil | place: USA...
AACGTGCGCCTGCACACGCTGCGGCTCTACGCGCTGTCCGGGCTGTGCTGCGGCATCGCCGCCATCATGCTCACGTCCCAGGCCACCTCGGCTCAGGCCGCCATGGCCAACCTCTACGAACTCGATGCGATCGCCGCGGCGATCATCGGCGGCACGCTGCTGTCCGGCGGCCGCGGCACCATCATCGGTGCCCTCTTCGGGGTCGTCGTCTTCTCGACGATCACCAACCTGTTCGCCATCAACGGTCTGACCACAGAGGACCAGAACATGGTCAAGGGCGGCATCATCGTCGCCGCCGTGCTCGTCCAACAGTTCCGGCTCAAGTCCGTCACCCAGTTCCTGTCCCGAACCAGAGCCAACACGTAGCGCAGTTCACACCACCCGGTGAGCGACGGTCGCGTCGCCCGCCCAGCCTCCCACTCCCCTTTTACGGCCAGGAGGGTCGTCATGGCTCGACAGACACCTGATGTGTCCCGGCGCAGATTCCTCGCCAGCGGCGCGGCAATCGGTGGAGCCGCGTTGCTCGCGGCCTGCACCAGCAACGCGACACCGAACAACGCGCAGACCCTCGGCGGCGACTCGGGCAACCCCAACGCGGCTCCGGGTCGCCGGGTCATCATCGGCTTCTCGGCGCCGGCGGCCGACCACGGCTGGATCGCCGCGATCACCAACAACGCCAAGAAGCAGGCCGAGGCGTTCTCGGATGTGGAGTTCAAGACGGTGGCGGCCGGGGCCGACGCGGCCGCGCAGCGGGCGGCGCTGACCGGGCTACTGGCCGAGAAGCCGAACGTCATCGTGTTGCTCCCGCACGACGGCAAGGAGCTCAACGCGTGGGGTCTGGAGGCGATGCGGGCCGGCATCCCGGTGGTCAACCTCGACCGGGCCTTCCCCGACCCGGCCGCCTACCGGTTGCAGATCAAGGGCGACAACTACGGGATGGGCGTCTCCGCGGCCAACTATGTCATCGCCCAACTGAAGGCCAAGGGCGTCTCGAACCCGATCATCGGCGAGATCGCCGGGCTGGACTTCCTGGAGCTGACGCAGGAGCGGTCCAAGGGGTTCGCCGACACGCTGAAGGCGGCCGGGTTCCGGGTCGCCAACCGGCGGGCGGCCGAGTTCACGGCCGACACCGGCCAGCGGGAGGCGACGCAGCTGCTGCAGGCGCTGCCACGGATGGACGCGCTGTGGAACCATGACGACGACCAGGGCATCGGCGTCCTGGCGGCCATCAACGCGGCCAACCGCAAGGAGTTCTTCATGGTCGGCGGGGCCGGCGCGCTGAAGGCGATCCAGGACATCCAGGCCGACAACACCGTGTTGAAGGCGACCGTCACCTACAGCCCGTCCATGGCGTCGTCGGCCATCTCGCTGGCCCGCCTCATCGGGCAGGGTCGGGGCATGTCCGACCTCGTGGAGCTGCAGGTGCCCAAGGAGATCGTCCTCGCCTCGGAAACGATCACCAAGGAGAACGCCGCCAACTACCTGAAGCTCGGTTTCTGACCAGGGGGGAGCATCGCACGTGTCCACACGGGACAGCGGGACGCTGCGGATCGGCATGGTCGGCTACGCGTTCATGGGTGCCGCGCATTCGCAGGCGTGGCGTACGGTGAACCGCGTCTACGACCTGCCGGCCGCGGCCCGGATGGTCGTGGTCTGCGGTCGCGACACCGCCAAGGTGTCGGCCGCGGCCGCGCGGCTCGGTTGGGAGGAGGCCACCACCGACTGGCGGACGCTGGTCAACCGTGACGACATCGACCTGATCGACATCTGTACTCCGGGCGACAGCCACGCGGAGATCGCCCTCGCCGCCCTGGCCGCCGGCAAGCACGTCCTGTGCGAGAAGCCGTTGGCCAACACGGTCGAGGAGGCGGAGGCGATGGCCGCGGCGGCCGCGGCCGCCCGTGCGGACGGGGTGCGGGCCATGTGCGGCTACAACTACCGGCGGGTGCCGGCGATCGCCCTGGCGGCCCAACTCGTCACGGCCGGCCGGATCGGCACGATCCGGCACGTCCGCGCCGTGTACCTGCAGGACTGGATCGTCGACCCGGAGTTCCCGCTTGTGTGGCGCCTGCGCCGGGAGGTGGCCGGCTCGGGCGCCCTGGGCGACATCGGGGCGCACATCATCGATCTCGTCCAGCACGTGACCGGCCAGCTCATCTCCGGGGTGACCGCGCTGACCGAGACCTTCGTCGCCGAACGGCCGCTGCCGACCACCTCGAGCGGGCTCAACGCGTCGGCGGACGGCAACGGGGGTGAGCCCGCCCGGGGACGGGTCACGGTCGACGACGCCGCACTGTTCCTGGCCCGCCTGGACGGGGGTGCCGTCGGCACCTTCGAGGCCACCCGGTTCGCCACCGGTCGCAAGAACGGGATGCGCGTCGAGATCAACGGATCACGGGGGTCGCTCGCCTTCGACCTCGAACGGCTCAACGAACTGGAGCTGTACGAGGTCGAGGCGAGCGGCACCGAACAGGGCTTCACCCGCATCCTCGTGACCGAGGGCGCCCATCCGTACATGAGCGCCTGGTGGCCGCCCGGACACATCATCGGCTACGAACACAGCTTCACCCACCAGGCCCGCGATCTCCTGGAGGCGATCGCGACGGGGGTCGACCCTTCACCCTCGTTCGACGAGGCCGCCCAGGTCCAGCGGGTCCTCGACGCGGTGGAGCGCAGTGCGAAGACCGGTAGCTGGACCGAGGTCGGACGGTCCCTGTCCCGGGCGCCCGCGTCCGCCTGACCATGAACTTCCCTGGGTCCGCAGCGAGGGCTTGTCGTGGTGCGCCCCGCGACGGGTGTGCGGGCCCGGGGAAGACCAGCCACACGTGAGAGAGGTGCTCCAAGCGGTGCGACCAATCACTCTGTTCACCGGACAATGGGCCGACCTGCCGTTCGACGAGGTGTGCCGGCTGGCCAGCCAGTGGGGCTACGACGGCCTGGAGATCGCCTGCTGGGGCGATCATTTCGAGGTCGATCGCGCGCTGACCGAAGAGTCCTATGTGGAACGCAAGCGGGAGACGCTGGCCAAGTACAACCTGGGGGTGTGGGCGATCTCCAACCACCTCGTCGGCCAGGCCGTCTGCGACCACCCGATCGATGAGCGGCACCGGGCGATCCTGCCGGCCCGGATCTGGGGCGACGGTTCGCCCGAGGGCGTGCGCACCCGGGCCGCCGAGGAGATGAAGGACACCGCGCGGGCGGCGGCCAAGTTCGGCGTGCGCACCGTCGTCGGCTTCACCGGCTCGTCGATCTGGCACACCGTGGCGATGTTCCCGCCGGTACCGGCGGCGATGGTCGACGCCGGTTACGCCGACTTCGCGGCGCGGTGGAACCCGATCCTCGACGTCTTCGACTCGGTCGGCGTCCGCTTCGCCCACGAGGTGCACCCGAGCGAGATCGCCTACGACTACTGGACCACGACGCGGGCACTGGACGCAGTCGACCGCCGGCCGGCGTTCGGACTCAACTGGGATCCCTCCCACTTCGTGTGGCAGGACCTCGACCCGGTCAACTTCATCCTCGACTTCGCCGATCGCATCTACCACGTGGACTGCAAGGACGCCAAGGTCCGCACCGGCGATGGCCGTCGCGGTCGGCTGTCGTCCCACCTGCCCTGGGCCGACCTGCGCCGCGGTTGGGACTTCGTCTCCACCGGCCACGGCGACGTGCCCTGGGCCGACTGCTTCCGGGCGTTGAACGCGATCGGATACTCGGGGCCCATCTCGATCGAGTGGGAGGACGCCGGCATGGACCGGCTGGTGGGCGCCCCGGAGGCGCTGGCGTTCGTACGCCGTCTCGCCTTCGACCCGCCCACGGCCGCCTTCGACGCGGCGTTCTCGAGCGGCGACTGACCGGCCGCCACGCCGATGCTCGAGGCCGGCCGAGCGCGGGCGTGTTGATCGCGAAGGATCCGTGTACACCGGCGTGCACCGATCCTTCGCGATCACGTCGGCCATACAGTGGCGGCATGACGATGTCTGTGTGTGTGGCCGGCGCGACGGGATGGGCCGGTCGCGCGGTGGCCGAGGCGATCCAGGGTGCCGAGGACCTCACGCTGCGATCGGCGGTCGCCCGCTCGGCCGCGGGCGGCGACCTCGGCGCGGCCTGGGGTGGCGCCCCCATCGGCGTGCCGGTCCACGGCCGGGTCGCCGACGCCCTCGATGGCATCGACGTGCTGGTGGACTTCACCTCACACGAGGCGGTGCTCGGGCACGTGCTGACGGCGATCGACCGGGGCGTCGCCGTCGTGATCGGCACCTCGGGGCTGGGCGCCGACGACTACGCCCGCATCGCCGAGGCGGCCGACGGCAAAGGAGTGGGCGTGGTGGCCGCCGGCAACTTCTCGCTGACGGCCGCGCTGGCCCAGGCGGCCGCCCTGCTAGTGGCGCCGCACCTACCGCATCGCGAGATCATCGACTACGCGTCCGACCGGAAGCGGGATGCCCCCAGCGGGACGGCCCGGGAGCTGGCCGAGCGCCTCGGTGCCGCGGCCGAGGCGGCACCGGAGGCCGTACCCGTGGCGGCCGGGCGACCCGACGCGCGCGGCACGACCATCGCCGGAACGCGGGTGCACTCGCTGCGCCTGCCCAGCTTCGCGGTCTCCACCGAGGTGGTGTTCGCGCTGCCGGACGAGCGGCTGGTGATACGTCACGACGCCGGCGGGTCGGCCACCCCGTACGTCGCCGGGACCCTCATGGCCGTCCGGGCCGCGCGGCGACGCACCGGTCTGGTCCGCGGGCTCGACACCCTGCTGCTGGGCCGGTGACGCCTCAGCGCGGGCGGAACACGCCCAGCCGTTGGGTGGCCCGGGTTAGGGCGACATAGAGGTCGTTGGCGCCGCGCGGCGACTCGGCAACGATGCCGTCCGGGTCGACCACGACCACGCCGTCGAACTCCAGCCCCTTCGCCTGGCGAACGGCCAGCAACACCACGGTCCGCTCCAGTTCCGGCTGCTCGCCGACCGCAAGACCGGGTAGCCGCTCGGCCAGCAATGGTGCCAGCTCGGGCAACCGGCCGGCCGGGGCGATGATCGCCAGGCGGCCCTCGCCGACCGCGCCGGCCTCGCGGGCGACGAGGTCGGCCAGCCGATCCACCGAACCGGCCTCGTCCCAGGGCTCGATGCCGGAGTGCCGGACGGCCCGCGGTGGCTCGAGCTTCGGGTCGATGCCGGCCAGCACCTCGGCGGCCACCGCCATGACCTCGGCCGGCGTCCGGTAACTGATCGTCAGCTCGGCCAGCCGCCAGCGGTCGGCCACGTGCGGTTCGAAGACCTCGGCCCACGACTCCGGCCCGCCCAGCGCCCCGGTCTGCGCGAGGTCTCCGACGACCGTCATCGACCGGGTCGGGCACCGGCGCAGCAGCAGCCGCCACGCCATCGGCGTGATCTCCTGCGCCTCGTCCACGATCACATGCCCGAACGCCCACGAACGGTCGGCGGCCGCGTGGGCCGCCACGGTCAGCCGGGGCCCGTGGGCGTACCGGTCGGACAGTGCCTCGGCGTCCAGGACGTCGGCCACGTTCGCGATCTCCGCCTCGGGATCGTCGTCCAGGTCGATCGCCCGCGACCCGGCCGCGATGTCCAGCACGCCTTGGGCGTACTCCAGGCGCGCCTCCTGCAGTCGCGCCGCCCGGGCCCGCGCCGCGCGGTCGTCCGTGCCCAGCAGTTCGGCCGCCTCATCGAGCAGGGGCACGTCCGACGGTGCCCAGCCACCGGCGGGGTCGCGGAGCAGCAGCGCCCGATCGGCCGCGGACAGCTCCGGCGCGGCCGACGCCAGCGCGTCGTCGGAGGCGAACAGGTCGGCCAGCAGGCGCTGGGGTGTGAGCACCGGCCACAGGTCGTCGAGCCTCGCCTGGACCGCCGGATCGGCGGCCAGGTCCTCCCGGACGGCGGCCAGGTCGGCCGCGTCGAGCAGGTTGGGATCGCCGGGCGCGTCGTCGCCGCCCAGCGGATCGTCGAAGTAGGGATCCAGGCCGATCCGCTCGACCACCTGGGCCGCGAGCGCGTCGACCACGGCGGCCGCGAACACCGGGCGGGCCAGGTTGTGCGGTCGGCCCGACCGGCGCGCCCGGATCCGCGCCGCCTCGCAGGTGTACCGGTCGAGCCGGAGCACCTCGTGGTCGACCTCGATCTCGATCGGTTCGTCCGGCACGCGCTGCCGGTCGCGCACCGCCGTGGCCAGGACGCCCACCATGTCCCGCCGGCCCTTCACCTCGGCGACGGCGTCCGTCTCGGCGCGCCGGGCGGTCGTGCCCGGGTACAGATCGGCCAGCGTGGCCAGCACCACGCCGGTCTCGGCCAGCGACGGCAGCACCTGCGAGATGTAGCGCAGGAACGTCGCGTTCGGGCCGACGATCAGCACGCCCCGCGCGGACAGCTGGCGGCGGTACGTGTAGAGCAGGTACGCGGCCCGGTGCAGCGCCACGGCCGTCTTGCCCGTGCCCGGGCCGCCCTGCACGACCAGGATGCCGCCGAGGTCGGCCCTGATCACGCCGTCCTGTTCGGACTGGATGGTCTCGACGATGTCGCGCATCTGGCCGGTTCGGGTGGCCGACAGCGCGGCGAGCAGGGCCGCCTCGCCGGTCAGGGCCCGGGTACCCGTGCCGGCCGCCGCCTCGAGGTCGAGCACCTCGTCGTCGAGCCCGACCACGACGCGCTGCCGGGTGCGGATGTGCCGGCGCCGCGTCACGCCGTCCGGCGAGGCCGCGGTCGCGACATAGAACGGCCGGGCCGCCGGAGCCCGCCAGTCCAGCAGCAGCGGATCGTACCCGCCCCGCTCCTCGTCAAAGATGCCGATCCGACCGATGTGGACGGACCCGCCATCGCGGAAGTCCAGGCGGCCGAAACACAGGCCATGTTCGACCGCGTCGAGTTGCGCCATCCGATCGGCGTACATCACCGCGGTGGCGTCCCGCTGCGAACGCGCCTGCGGCGTACCGCCGTTGTCCCGCAGCAGGTCGGACAGGCGCTGCGCGGCCCGGGCCCGCAGGGCGTCGAGGCGGCCGTAGAGCATCGTGAGGTACGCCTGCTCGTGGTCAAGATCGGTCGCGACCGACGAGTCCGACAACACGCCTCCCCGCACCCCAACCTGTCAGTGTGCTCGAACCGACTATGGTAGCGCGGAGGCGGTCCTCATCGGTCGCGGCCGTGATAGTGCGCCTGGATCCGTTCGGTGGTCAGCTGCGAGCCGTACACGGCGACCTCGTCGAGGTGGCCGGCGAAGTAGAACGACGACGGCGGGTTGGGCCAGCCATACAGCCGGTCGCCGCCGATGCGCCAGTACCCGGTGAAATACTCCCCGGAGGTCACGGTGGCGTCCGAGGCATGGAGCACGCCGTCGACGTAGAGCCGCATGCCGCCGCTGCCGAGACTGGCCGCCACGTGGTGCCACTGGGAGTCGTTGAAGGCCGCCGTGCTGGCGATCGTCGCCTCCGTGCCGGTGTAGGCGCCGAACACCAGATGGCCGTCGTCGCGCATGTAGATCATGCGGTCGTAGTAGGTGGAGAGCCCGGTCTGCTGATTGCCGAAGCCGATCAGCTCGCCGCCCACGGTCGTACCGGTCTTGAACCAGAGCTCCAGCGTGAAGTTGTTCGGGGCGGTCTGGGCGTACGGGTTGCGGGCCGCGTAGCCGACGACGGGGCTGCCGCCGGAGGGGGCGCAGCTGGTGGCGTTGGCCAGGCAGACGCCGCCCGCGCGTCGGTCAAGCTCTACGCGTCGGCCTCATCCGGAGCCTGGCCCTTGGCGGATGCGGGCGCGGACGTTGGCCGGCGTCGCGTGTTCCACATCGAACTCCGGCATCAACCAGGTGGCCCCCGCCTGCAGGTACGGGGTCGGGTCGGCGTCCGAGGCCACCCCGGCCGCGAAGTCGTACGGCCCGGCGGCCGGACCGCGCAGCCGGGTGATGGTGGCCACCGCCTCGGCGAGCTGATCCGGGTGCTCCAGGTTCATCGGGAAGAAACCCTGGTAGCGGGCCGCCCGGTGCAGGGGCCGGACGCGGCCGGGAGATCCGGCGATCCAGACCGGCACGGCCGGCCGTTGCACCGGCCGCGGTAGGAACCGGATGCCGTCCACTGTGTAGTGCTCGCCGCGGTGCCTGACCTCCTCGCCCGACCAGGCCGCCGTGAGGATGTCCAAGGCCTCATCGAGCATGCGGGCGCGAATGCGGTCGTCGAGCTGCTCGCCGGTGCTGGAGAACTCGCCGGCGAAATGGTCGCCGCCCAGGCCCGCTCCGAGAATGAGGCGGCCTTCACTGAGCAGGTCCAGAGTCGCGGTTTCCCGGGCCACCTTGGCCGGGCGGCGCCGGGCCAGCGGCGTCACCATTGGGCCCAGCCGCAGGCGCTCGGTGGCGGCGGCGACCGAGGCCAGGGTGATCCACGGATCGGCGACCCGCTGCACGGGTGCCCGCCAGCGCATCTGGTCCCACACGAACAGGCCGTGCCAGCCGTGCTCCTCGGCCTCGACGGCCAGGCGGGTCACCACCCGCGGATCGGCCAGCTCCTCGAAGAGCGGCAGCCAGATGGCCCAGCGCGGGCCGGTCACGACCGGCCGCCGTCGGTGTGCGCGACCAGGGCCTCGACGAACACATCCCACACGGGCTCGGGCAACTCGTGGCCGACGCCCGCCAGCACCAGCAGTTCGGCGCCCGGGATCGCGTCGCGCAGCGCCTCGGCGTGCGGCAGCGGGAAGACGGGATCGCGGTCACCGTGCACCACCAGCGTGGGCACGGTGATGTCGGCGTAGCCGCCGCCGGTCGGCCCATCCAACTCGGCCCCGTAATGGTTGGCCAGCATCGAGGCGATGTCGCGGGTGCGGGCGACATCGCGCTCGACCAGCGCCCGGGTGGCGGACTCGTTGAAGTACACCGAGTCGCCGGCGTAGGCCCGTGCGGTCGCGACGACGTAGTCCACGACGGCCGTCCGGTCGGACGGATCGGGAGCCGGCGCGCTCCGCTCGGCGAGGCGCGGCGAGGGCGGCGGGAGGCCCGGCTCATCGGTCGACGTGGACACGAACGTCATCGAGGCGACCCGATCCGGATGGTCGACGGCGGCGATGTACCCGATGCCACCGCCCCACGACCGGCACACGACATGGGCGCGCCGGACGCCGAGCACGTCGAGGATGCCGACGGCGTCACGGGCCAGGTCGGAGAACGTGTACTCTCCTCGCCCGGGCGGGTAGCTGGTGGACCGACCGGTGTCCCGGTTGTCGTAGCGCACCACGAACCGGTCGCGGGCCGCGATCCGTTCGCACAGCCCGGATTCCCACCACAGCATCGAGGCGGCCGCGCCGTCGATGAACAGGATCGCCGGGTGTGCCCGATCCCCGAACGTCTCCACGCAGAGCTCGACTCCGTTGGCCTCGAGGAGCCTCTCGCCATTGGACCGTGTCATGCCCTCCACGCTAGGCCGGCATCGTCATCGCGTACAACGATGATTCCTGGTCGAGTCAATCGGATTGTACGATGATGGCATGTCGGAGATCGAGTTGCGCCACCTGGCCGCGCTGGCCGCCATCGCCGAGGAGGGCTCGTTCGGCCGGGCCGCGGCCCGGCTCGGGTTCACCCAGTCCACCGTCAGCCAGCAGATCGCGACGCTCGAGAAGGCCGTCGGCGGCGCCGTCTTCGACCGGCCCGGTGGGCCCAAGCCGGTGCGGATCACGCCGCTCGGCTCGGTGGTCCTCCGGCACGGGCTCGATCTGCTGGCCGGGGCGCGGACGCTGAGCGACGCCGTCGACCGGTTCAAGGCGGGCGACGGGCGGATCGACCTGGGGACGTTCCAGAGCATCTCCAACACGATCCTCCCGGTGATCGTCCGGCGCCTGCGTGACGAGCATCCCGGCTGCGACATCCGGCTGTACGAGGAGGAGTCCGACCCGCCCCGGGTCGAGGGACTGGACCTGGTGTTCTTCGATGGCCGGGTCGACGGCGACGTCGACCACCTCAAGTTGTTCGACGACCCGTACGTGCTGGTGGCCCGCCAGGGCGCGTTTCCCGCCGGCCCGGTGCCGCTGACCCGGCTCGGCGGCGTGCCGATCGTGGCACCGCCGCCCATCTGCGACCAGCCGCGGGTGGAGCAGGAGATGGTCCGCCACGGGCTGCGGCCGCGGATCGTCTTCCGTACCGGCGGCAACCAGGCCGTGCTGTCGATGGTCCGCGCCGGCCTGGGGGCGGCCGTGTTGCCGCGCCTGTCCGTGCACGGCGTCGACCTGCGGTCCGAACCGGCGCTGCGACTGCACCACCTGCGACCGGCCCTGACGCCCCGCGAGATCTACCTGTTGTGGCCGGCCGGACGCACGCACTCGCCGCTGGCCGCCCGGGCGATACGTATAGCGGTCGAGGAGGCCGGCCGGATCGCGAAGCGCCTGACCCGGTGACTGCGGCCTGCGGTTGAACCATCTTGAATCGTGTCAATGAACGCGGTGCGACCCGGCTCTGGTCCGGCCAACATAACAATCGGGTAACCACCTGGAAAACCTTGACCCGGCCATCCCGCTCGACCTAGCGTCAGATGGACCGGCCTATGAAACGTTTCATCGCCACCAGGCAACCAGGTCCGAGCGGAGGGAGGCCCCGGTGGAACCGCTGCTCGCCCTCACCGGGGTCAGCAAATCGTTCGGTGCCGTGGCGGCCCTGCGGGACGTCCGGCTGGAGCTGCGCGGGCACGAGGTCCACGGCCTGGTCGGCGAGAACGGGGCGGGCAAGTCGACGCTCGTGAAGATCCTGGCCGGGGTGCACGCCCCCGACCGCGGCGTCGTCACATTGGACGGTCGCGAGCTCGTGCTGGCCGGTCCGGCCGATGCCCGGGCGGCCGGCATCGCGGTCATCTACCAGGAGCCGGCACTGTTCCCCGACCTGTCGGTGGCCGAGAACATCTTCATCGCCCGCCAGCCGCTGCGTGGTCTGCGCCGCATCGACGGCGCGGCCCTGCGCGCGCGCACGCGGGAACTGTTCGCGCGCCTCGGCGTACACCTCGATCCCGACCGGCCGGCCCGCGGGCTGTCCATCGCCGACCAGCAGCTCGTCGAGATCGCCAAGGCGCTCTCCTTCGACGCGCGGGTCGTGGTCATGGACGAACCGACGTCGGCGCTGTCCGGCGCGGAGGTCGAGCGCCTGTTCTCGGTGGCCCGGACGCTGCGGGACGCCGGCGCGGCCGTCCTGTTCATCTCGCACCGGTTCGAAGAGATCTTCGCCCTGTGCCAGCGCATCACGGTGCTGCGGGACGGACACTGGATCTCCACCGACCCGGCCGAGGACCTGACCGTCGACTCCCTGGTGCGCCGGATGGTCGGCCGCGACATCTCCGCGATGTACCCGAAGTCGCAGGCCTCCGCCGGCCCGGCCCGGCTGGAGGTGCGCGGCCTGACGCGGTCGGGCGCCTTCAGCGACGTGAGCTTCACCGTCCACGGTGGAGAGATCGTGGCGCTGGCCGGCCTGGTCGGCGCCGGCCGCACCGAGGTCATCCGGGCCGTGTTCGGGGTGGACCGGTTCGACGCCGGGGAGGTGGTGGTCGACGGGCGGCGGCTGCCTCCGGGCGACACCCCCGCCGCGATCGCGGCCGGCCTGGCGCTGGTGCCGGAGGACCGCCGGGCCCAGGGCCTGGTGATGGAGTTGTCCGTCGCCCGCAATCTCACGCTGCCCCGTCGCTGGTCGCTGAGCCGGTTCGGACTTCTGCTCGCGGGAGCCGAGAGCCGGTCGGCCCGCACCTGGGCCGACCGGCTCCGGGTCAAGACGGCCCGGGTGACCGATCCGGTGTCGACGCTGTCCGGGGGCAACCAGCAGAAGGTCGTCCTGGCCAAGTGGCTGTCGACGCGGCCGGGCGTGCTCATCGTCGACGAGCCCACACGGGGCATCGACGTCGGCACCAAGGCCGAGGTGCACGGTCTGCTGTCGCGGTTGGCGGCCGACGGGGTGGCCGTCCTGATGGTGTCCAGCGAGCTGCCCGAGGTGCTCGGCATGGCCGACCGTGTCCTGGTCATGCACGAGGGCCGGCTGGTGGCCGACATCCCTCGCGCCCGCGCCGACGAGCGGTCGGTGATGCTGGCCGCGACCGGCCAGCGGGGCGAGCCATGATGTCCCCGCCCCCCAGCCCTTCGGGCCCGCCCCCCTCGACGGCGTTGCGGGCCGAGCCGGACAGCCCGGCGCGCCCGGCCGCCGGCGCCCGGGTCGTCCGCCGGGCTCTCGTGGTGCGGGAGGTCGGCATCGTCGCGGCCCTGGTCCTGCTGGTCGCGGTCACGGCGACCGTCAACCCGCGGTTCCTGAGCGCGCAGAGCGTCAAGGACCTGTTGCTGGGCTCGACGATTCTCGCCATCCTCGCGGTCGGCCAGACCATCGTGGTGGTGAGCCGCAACGTGGACCTGTCCGTCGGATCGGTGCTGGGGCTGGCCGCGTTCGCGACCGGCAGCCTGTTCGTCGCCTCGCCGGACCTGCCCATCCCGGTGGTGCTGCTGGCCGGAGTCGGACTCGGCGCGGTCTGCGGGGCCGTCAACGGCGCGCTGATCGCGGCCGCCCGGGTGCCCGCGCTGGTGGTCACGCTCGGCACCCTGTACGTGTTCCGCGGGCTGGACTACACCTGGGCCACCGGTCGGCAGATCAACGCCGCCGACATGCCGCCCGCCTTCCTGCGCCTGGGTACCAGGACGATCCTCGGCCTGCCGGTCCTGACGATGTTCGCGATCGTCGTGCTCGTGGCCGCCGGGCTCTACCTGCGCTGGTACTCCAGCGGCCGCGAGCTGTACGCGATCGGCTCCAACCCGGACGCCGCGCACCTGGCCGGCATTCCGGTCGGCCGGCGCGTCTTCGGCGCGTTCGTCGCCAGCGGTGCCCTGGCCGGGCTGGCCGGCGTCCTGTACGCCGCGCGGTTCGGGACGCTGGATGCCAACGCGGGTCTCGGTTTCGAACTCAACGTCATCGCCGCCGTCGTGGTGGGTGGTGTGGCCATCTTCGGCGGCAGCGGATCCGTCTACGGGGCGGCGATCGGCGCCGTGCTGCTGGTCACGATCGGCAGCGCCCTGCCCGTACTCGGGGTCAACCCGTTCTGGCAGCGGGCCGCGGTCGGCGTGCTGATACTGGCCGCCATCGGCCTGGACCGGGCGCTGTCGGCCCGACTGGCCCGGCGCCTGCGCGGAGGGAGCGGCGGTGTCTGACGCCGGCAACCAGACGACCACCGGGACCGGCGCCTGGACGCGGCCGCTGTGGGCGGGCCTGCGGTCCTGGGACGCGGCCGTGCTGCTGGGGCTGGTCCTCGTGGTACTCGTCGGGTCCGCTGCGGTCGACGGTGCCGGCACTCCCCGTTTCTGGCGCTTCGTGATTCTGGAGATCATCCCGATCGGGCTCATCGCACTGCCGATGACGCTGGTGATCATCACCGGCGAGATCGACCTGTCAGTGGCCAGCGTGCTCGGACTGACCTGCACGGCGTTCGGTCAGATGTGGGCGTGGGGCGTGGATTCCCTGCCTCTGCTGATCCTCGTGTGCCTGGCCCTGGGGGCGGTGCTCGGCGCCGTCAACGGGTTGTTCGTCACCGGGTTCGGGCTGCCCTCGCTGGCCGTGACCATCGGAACGCTGGCGCTGTACCGGGGACTGGCCTCCGTCGTGCTCGGCAACCGCGCGGTGGCCGACTATCCGCCCGCCTGGACCCTCGGCTCCATCCGGGCCATTCCCGGCACCACGATCCCGTGGGCGGTGCTCGTCCTCGCCGCGCTCGCCATCGGCTTCGGCGTGCTCCTGCACGCCACCCCGATCGGGCGTGGCGTGTACGCGATGGGCAACAACGCCGACGCCGCGCGGTTTTCCGGCATCGCGATCCGGCGTACCAAGTTCTGGATCTTCGTGGTCACCGGCGTCATGTCGGCGCTGGCCGGCGTGTTCTGGACGCTGCGGTTCGCCAGTGCCCGGGCCGACAACGGCACCGGCCTGGAGCTGGCCGTCGTGGCCGCGGTCCTGCTCGGTGGCGTGTCCATCTTCGGCGGCCGGGGCGGCCTCGTCGGCGTGGTGGCGGCGGTCGCGCTGCTGGCCACCCTCCGCAACACGCTGCAGCTCGCGTACGTGCCGGCCAACACACTCACGATCATCACGGGTTCTCTGCTCATCATCTCGGTCGTCGCGCCGTACGTCGCGGGCATGATCCGCGCCCGTCTACGCCGACACCGCCCGGTTTCCACCACTACCCCATCGGCCGGCTGACGGCCACAGATCTGAGAGGAACGACCATGAGAGCTGGTACTCGCGGCGCCCGCGTCATCGTCGCGGCACTCGCCTTGTTGACCCTGGCCGCCACGGCGTGCTCGGAGCAGAGCCCGGGCGGTGGTGCGACGCCCACCGCCGGCGCCGGCACCATCAAGGAGGGGCTGAAGATCACGTTCCTGCCCAAGCAGGTGAACAACCCGTACTTCGACACCTCCGACAACAAGGGCGGCAAGGTCGCCGTGGAGGAGG
>Ga0307415_100000782_pt1 | contig 14413 bp, 12 predicted proteins | sample DK1Cmetagenome_FD_204524 | JGI IMG/M metagenome (GOLD analysis project Ga0307415, IMG submission 204524) | Maize rhizosphere microbial communities from greenhouse at UC Davis, California, United States - DK15-C-2 | ecosystem: Host-associated > Plants > Roots > Rhizosphere > Soil | place: USA...
ACGCTGATCGCCCACGGCTCGGAGGAGCAGAAGCAGCGCTACCTCGGGCCGATGCTGACCGCCGACGAGGTCTGGTGCCAGCTGTTCTCCGAGCCCGCGGCAGGGTCCGACCTGGCCGGGATCCAGACGCGCGCCAGCCGGCTCCAGGACGGATCCTGGCGGCTGTCGGGCCAGAAGGTGTGGACGACGAACGCGCAGCACGCGTCGTTCGGGCTGCTGCTCGCACGCACGAACCCGGACGTGCCCAAGCACAAGGGGTTGACGATGTTGGTCGTGCCGATGGACGCCGACGGCATTACGGTGCGGCCGCTGCGCCAGATCTCCGGTGAGGCGCACTTCAACGAGGTGTTCCTCGACGACGTCCGGCTCGAGCCGGGCTCCGAGGTCGGGCCGGTCGACGGCGGCTGGGGCGTCGGCCTGACCACGCTGATGTTCGAGCGGGTGGCGATCGGCCTCGGCGGCGAGGGCTTCGGCTGGCGCGCCGACCGCTTCGCGCACGCGCTGCTCGACGACGAGGCCTGCACGCGCGACGGCGAGACCCGCCACCGCTTCGGCGAGATCGCGACCGAGTTCCTCGCGCTGCGCTTCACCGGGTACCGCATGCTCACGTCGCTGCAGCGCGGCCAGATCCCGGGCGCGGAGGGCGCGCTCGCGAAGGTGACGACGATCAAGGCCGCGATCGCGGCGGGCGACCTGATCTGCGACGTGCTCGGCCCCGCGGGGCTGTCGGACGAGCGCTTCGGCGAGCTCGTCTCCGACATGCCGGGGCTGAAGTCGGCCGGCGGAACCGAGGAGATCCTGCGCAACATGGTCGGCGAGCGGGTGCTCGGCCTGCCGCCCGAGCCGCGGTTGGACAAGGGGATCCCGTTCAGCGAGCTGCGTGCGCGCGAGCGCGAGGCAGTCGCATGAACTTCGCCCTCTCCGACGAGCAGGAGCTCCTCAAGGAGGCCGCGCGCGGCGCGCTCGCGCGCGTCGACACGGTCGCGGCGGCCCGCGCGGCGCTCGACGGCGCGGAGCTGCCCGACCTCTGGCCGACCGCCGTCGAGGCCGGCTGGCCCGGTCTGCTGGTGTCCGAGGACAACGGCGGCGCGGGGCTGAGCGCGCTCGAGGCGACGCTCGTGTTCGAGGAGCTGGGCCGCGTGCTCGCGAGCGTCCCGCTGCTCGGCCACCTGCCGGCGACGTTCCTGCTCGACCGCGGCGGGCCGGCTGACGTGATCGCCGCGCTGGCCGCCGGCGAGACGCGCGCCGCGTTCGTGCCGGCCCGCCCGCCGAACGACCTCGGCGACGGCTGGAGCGTCGAGCCGCGGCTCGGCCTGACGCGCTCGCCGGCGCCCGCGCTCGCGGGCGGCACGGTCAGCGGGACGGTTTCCTGGGTGCCCGACGCTCCCGGCGCCGAGCACCTCGTCGTCGCGCTCGACGACGGCCGCGCGGCGCACGTGCTCGCCGCCGACGCGAAGATCGAGCCGGCGACCGTCTACGACGTCACGCGCTCGCTCGGCCACGTCACGTTCGACGACGCGCCCGGCACGCTGCTCGAGCTCGACGCGCGCGACACCGCCTCGGCCTGGTACATCGCGCAGGGGCTGATCGCGGCGGAGTCGATCGGCGCGGTCGACGTCGCGCTCGCCGTCAGCGTCGCGTACGCCAAGGAGCGTCACACGTTCGGGCGCGCGATCGGCTCCTACCAGGCCGTCAAGCACGAGCTGGTCGAGATGTTGCGCGGGCTCGACAACGCGCGCTCGCTGATGTACTACGCCGGCTGGGCGGCGCACGATCGGCCGGAGGAGTTCGCGCTTGCCGCCTCCGCGTTCCGGCTCGCGGCCGGCAAGGCGCTCGACCACGCCGCACGGGCGCAGATCTCGGTGCACGGCGGCATCGGCGCGACGTGGGAGCACGACGCGCCGCTGTACTTCCGGCGGGCGCAGCTCTCGCGCCGGCTGCTCGGCGGAACGGCCGGCGCCGCCGACCGCGTCGCCGGCGAGCTGCTCGACGTCGCGCGTGCGGAGGCCGCTTAGCGGCGGCCCGTCACCTGCCGTACGAGCGGCAGCAGGAAAGTGCGTGGGGCGAGCCGGCCGCTCAGCATGCTCACGCGGTTCGCCAGCCCCGGGATCGCCGTGCGGCGCCCGGCGATCATCGCCTCGAGCCCGACCCGCGCGACGTCGGGCGCCTCCATGAACAGGAACTCCGGCGCCGCGGCCTCCTCCTCGCCGACGCCGGCCAGCTCGCCGAACTCCGTGTGCGTGAAGCCCGGGAAGAGGCACGTGACGCTCACGCCGGTGCCGCTCAGCTCCGTGTGCACCGCCTCCGAGAACGACTGCACGAACGCCTTGCTGGCGGCGTAGGTGGCGAAGCCGGGCAGCGGCTGGAACGCGGCGGTCGACGCGACGTTGAGGATCGCGCCGGCGCCCCGCTCGACCATCCGGCCCAGGAAAGCGCCCGTCAGGTGATGGACGGCCTCGACGTTGAGCCGCACCACCTGCTGCTCGCGCTCGAGGTCGGACTTCACGAGCGTCGCCACCGTGCCGAAGCCCGCGTTGTTGCAGACGCCGACGACCTCGCGCTCGCCCGCCTGGAGGCGGGCGACCAGCTCGCTCCGCGCCGCGGCGTCGGTCAGGTCGCAGGTTTCGACGTCGGCGTGGATGCCGTGGGCGAGCCGCAGCTCCTCCGCCAGCTCGCGCAGCCGCTGGGCTCGCCGCGCCACGAGCACGACGTTGTATGAGCGCTGCGCGAGCCCGCGGGCGAGCTCCGAGCCGATGCCGGCGGACGCACCGGTCACGACGACGGTGTTATCGAGCGTGGAAGGAGGTAGGGCCATGGCGATCAATTGTTGCTGCTGGATGGACGTCTGGAGCCACCATCGCCAGCGCTTTCCGCTGCCGCCGCGGCACCGGTTCCCGCTCGACAAGTACGGGCTCCTCGCCGAGCGGGTCGTCGCCGACGGCCTGGTCGCCCCGTCGGAGCTCCACGAGGCCGAGCCGGTCGAGTGGGCGGCGCTGGCCGCCGTGCACGACCGCGGCCTGCTCTCGCGCATCCGCGAGGGCTGCCTCACGGTGCGGGAGCAGCGCGGCCTGGGGCTGCCGTGGTCGCGCGAGCTGGTCGAGCGCGCCCGCCGCTCGGTCGGCGGCACGATCGCGGCGGCGCGCCACGCGCTCGACCACCGCGTCGCGCTCAACCTCGGCGGCGGGACGCATCACGCCGGGCGCGACTTCGCGCGCGGCTACTGCCTGTTCAACGACGTCGCCGTCGCGCTGGCGGCGCTGCGCCGCGACGGGCTCGCGGATCGCGCGCTAGTGGTCGACTGCGACGTGCACCAGGGCGACGGAACCGCGCAGATCCTGGCCGAGGACCCGCGCGCGTTCACGCTCTCGCTGCACGGCGCGCGCAACTACCCGTTCGAGCGGATCGCGTCCGACCTCGACGTCGACATCGCGTCGGGCACGGGCGACGAGCGCTACCTGCGCGCGCTCGACGAGGCGCTCGACTTCGCGCTCGCGCGCGCCCGGCCCGACTTCGCGTTCTACCTCGCGGGCGCGGACCCGTGGAAGGGCGACCGGCTCGGGCGGCTCGCGCTCACGAAGCAGGGGCTGCGGATGCGCGACGAGCTGGCGCTCGACCGGCTGATCGGAGCGGGAGCGGCCGTGTGCGTCGTGCTCGCCGGCGGCTACGCCGACGACGTGCGCGATACGGTCGACATCAACGCCTCGACCGCGGCCGCGGTGGCCGAGCGCGTGCGCGGCTAGGGCGATTCCCGCGGTCACGCCCACAAAGGTCACGCTACCGTTTACCCTGGAAGGGGAACACCAGCTTCGAGAGGTTCAGGGCGAAGCGCGTCCAGGTCCGCCCGCGAGGCGGGCCGTACGACGGCCGACCCCTCGGACAGCCGCCACCCCTCCCTTCCCCCGGCGCCCGCGGCACGACGCCCACGGCGCCGGGGTGGCGGCACGTCTACGCTTGATGCCGCGCCGGGGGCGTGGTGCTAACGGGAACACGCCGGCCTTGCATGCCGGAGTTAGGGGTTCGATTCCCCTCGCCTCCACTGACCGACCGGCGCCGGGGCGGCGCGGGCGCACCGGGGCAGGAGTCACCCGCGCCGCCTTGGTCCGGCGGAATGCCTCGTTCGGGAGTTCGAGGCGAGCCTCGCGCTTCCCCCGTTCCTGGGAAGTCGCCGGCCTGAGCCTCACATCGGCGCGCGATCGTGCGCGGTGAAGCGGCGGCGCGGCGGATTCGTTCAGTCGTCCAGGTGCACGGTGCCGTCGATCACGACGACGGCGTCGCCGCCGACGCGCACGCGATCGCCCTCGAGCTCTGCGACGAGGCGCGCGCCGCGGCCCATCTCCACGCCCTGCGCCACGGTCACGCGCGCCGTGCCGGTGCGCCGCGCGAGGTACGCGCACAGCGGGCCGGCCGCCGATCCCGTCGCCGGGTCCTCGCCCTGCTCGGCGCGGCCGGGGAACGAGCGCGCACGCGCGCTCCCCGCCTCCGGCTCGACCGCCGCGACGTACAGGCAGATGCCCGAGTGCGGCGCGAGCAGCCCTGAGATCCGGTCGTAATCGGGCCACAGGCCGGCCAGCACGGCCGCGTCGCGGACCGGCGCGATAACGTGCCAGAGGCCCGTCGACATCGCCTGGCACGGCAGCTCGGGATGCGCGTCGTCCTCGCCCAGGCCGACCGCGCCGAGCACGTCGGCGGGATCGAGCTCCGGACCGAAGACCGCCGGCTCCTGGAGCATCGAGACGCCGACCACGCCCCCGGCGCGCGCCTCGACCTCGATCGGCTGCAGCCCGGCGCCCGACTCCTGCGTGTACGTCACGCGCGACTCGCCGCGCGCACGCGCGACCGCGGCCGCGACGCCGAGCGACGGATGGCCGGCGAACGGGATCTCGCCGCCCATCGTCCAGATGCGATTGCGGTAGTCGGCGCCGGCGACCCGCGGCGACTGCACATAGCACGTCTCCGACAGCCGCGTCTCGCGGGCGAAGGCGTGCATCACGGGATCGGGAAGCCCGTCGGCGTCGTGCACGACGGCCAGCGGGTTTCCCTGCAGCCGCGTCGACGTGAACACGTCGAGCAGCGTGTAGCGGCGCGGGGGCAACGCCTAGTTGTCGAAGTCGAAGTCGCGCGGAGGCTTCTGCTCGAACCAGAGCCGATCGTGCTCCGGCGTCTCCTGGAGGAAGTCGGGCGTCTCCTCGAGCACGTCCTCGTCGGCGGCGGGCTCGTCGGGCCGGGCGAGATCGGGCTCGGGCTCGACGTCGCGCGGCGTGAACTCGGCCGTCGGGTGGCCGGCCTCGATCCGGTCGTCGTCGAGCCACGGCTGGTCGCGACGCTCCTGCGGCTCGGGCTCCGGCTCGCGCGCCGCCGGCTCGGGCAGCTCGGGCGGGAGCCCCTCCTCGGCCGGGACGGCCGCGATCGCGTCTTCCTCGGCCTCGGGCCGCGCGAACTCTCCGCTGCGCGGGTCACCGAGCGCCTCGTCCTCCTGGCGAGCGACCTCGTCGGGGTCGGCTCCGCGGCGGCGCTTGAGCTCGAGGTGCTCGCGGATGGCGTCGTCGAGCAATCCCATCAGACCTCCAACAGCCTACTCAGCCTTGACGGTGCGGTTCTTGCCGGATCGCTTGGCACGATAGAGCGCAGCGTCGGCCGCTGCGACGAGCGCATCCTTGTCGATCTTGGCCGAGTGCGGCAGCGACGCGGCGCCGAACGAGGCGGTCACCCGCAGCGCGCCGTCGCCGTCGAGCAGGTCGATCTGGAGCGCCTCGATCCGGCGGCGCACGCGCTCGGCGAAGTCGAACGCGCCCTGCAGCCCGGTCTGCGGCAGCGCGACCGCCATCTCCTCGCCGCCGTAGCGCGCCGGCTCGTCGATCTCGCGCGACGACTCGCGCAGCACCCGCGCGACCTCGCGCAGCACGAGGTCGCCCTGGAGGTGGCCGTAGGTGTCGTTGACGCGCTTGAAGTTGTCGATGTCCAGCATGATCAGGCCGAGCTCCTGGCCGAAGCGCCGGGTCCGCTCGACCTCGGCCGCCATGACCTCCTGGAACCGGCGGTGGTTGAAGAGGCCCGTCAGCTCGTCCGTGACCGCCTGGCGCTGGATCGTCTCGTGCAGGTCGACGTTCTCGATCGAGATCGCCGCCTGGTTGGTGAGGTACTCGAACAGCTCGCGCTGGCGCTGCGAGAACGGGCGGCCGGGGCGCGCGATCGAGATGACGCCGAGCAGCCCGTCCTCCGGCTCGGGCGCGTTGAGCGGGCGCGCGAGCGCGTTCGCGCCCGAGATCTGGGTCTCGGCCGCCTCGCCGGCCTCGAGCGCGGCCGACTCGGCCGCCTGCACCGCCGCGATGTAGGAGGTGACGTTGCCGGCGCGCGCGGCCTCCGCCAGCAGCCCGTTCGGGCCGCTGCGCATGACGACGCGCCCGCACTCGGCGCCGACGCCGTCGACGGCCGTCTGCACGACGATGCCGAGCAGCGCGTCGCGGTCGAGGCCCTTGCCGAGCGACTCCCCGACGCGCCGCACCGTCTCCTGCAGCCGTGCGCGCTCGAGCTGGAGCTCCTCCAGCCGCGTCTCCAGCTGGCGCGCCATCGAGTTGAACTCGTTGCCGAGCGCGGCAAACTCGTCGTGGCCCTCCGTCGGCACCTGGATCGAGAAGTCGCCCTTCCCGATGTTGCGCGCGGCGGCCAGCAGGCGGCTGGTCTGCGACTGCAGCGACCGCGCCGCCGTCAGCGCGAACGCCAGCGCGCAGAGCAGGAACGCAAGCAGGATCAGCACGATGAAGAAGGCCTTGTCCGAGACGGCGGTGTCGAGCTGGTCGGTCGGCTCGAGCATGTGGATGCTCAAGTTGCCGCCGTCGAACGCGCGCGTCTCGAACCCGGTCGTCCGGTAGCTCTCACCCCCGAGGTCGACCTTCCCCTGCAACGGAAGCCCGCGCGCCGACGGCGTCTCGAACGTGCTCGCCACGATGCGATCGCCCTGGGTCAGCATCACCTTGAACCCCGTCACGCGGGCCAGCAGGTTGGCGTAGTCCTGCGCGCTGGTGACGGAGAGGCTCATCTCCCCCGCCGGCCGCCCGCCGGCGTCGAGGACCCGGCTGACCGCCGGCGCAACCGCGTCCCCGCCGCCCGCCTCGACGGGCTCCTTGCCGTCGAGCGTCAAGCGCACGCGCTGCGCCCCACCGCGCCGGGCCAGGTCCTCGAGCCGCTCCTTTACCGCGGCGCGATCGCCGTCGCGGACCGCGACCGCGAGCTCCCTGTCCATTTCGACGGTCTTCGCCACCCGCTCCGAGCGGTCACGCGATTCGCGGTACAGGCCCTCCGCCGCGGTCTGCGCCTGTTCCAGTCCGGCGTCCGTCTTGCCCTGCTCCGAGTCGCGCACGATCAGGATTCCCACCAGCGCGACCGCCAGCACCGGCAGGATCACCAGCAGGATGAAGAAGAAGGTAAGGCGGTTGCGGAAGCTCACGTGCGTCCCTGATCTGCGCAGCCTACGCGGGCGCCAGCGCGCGGATGACCCGGCTACAATCGGTTGGCCGTCGCGGGAGGATCTCCTGCTTCGGACCGCATTCCTGCGGGGCTATAGCTCAGTTGGGAGAGCGCCTGGATCGCACCCAGGAGGTCGGGGGTTCGAGTCCCCCTAGCTCCATCGGAAGTCCCTGCAAGCCCAGCTGCTTCCTCGCTGTCGCGGCGACGCTGCGGCTGGCCGCGCTCGGCTAGGCAACTCTCGGTCAACTTCGTGTCCGGAGCTGCCGCTTGCCGCGAGGGTCGCGATCCCAGGCAAGCAGGACTGCGATGGGATCGAGCGGCCCCGGCCGCGTTCGCGTCAGCGGTAACCGCGACAGAATGGGCTGCGGCTAGTCAAGGGGCCGACGATGGGAAACGAGACTGTGGAGGCGCCGCTAGAGCCGTGGGCGATCTCGGAGGATGGGTATCCAGCATCTACCGACGCGCGGGAAAAGGCTTCGCTTCCTTCTCGGCTACGCGGTCCTCGCCCCCTCCGGACACAACACCCAGCCGTGGCTGTTTCGGATGCGCGATCAAGCGGTCGAGCTGTATGCCGACCGTACACGGGCTCTCCCGGTCGTCGATCCGCCGCCGGGTTCGAGCAGCCGCGCGAACGGGGTTGAGCCGATCCGCGTGCGGAACTCGGTGACGTGGCGGGCCTCGTCGAAGAGGTGCGTGTAGGAGCAGGCGCGAGAGAAGCCGCCGTGCGTCGCGCCCCAGCCGCCGCTCGGTCACCCTCCGGAGCATGGACGCGCGTGGCCGATGGCCGGTCACTCGATGACCGTCCTTGTGATCGCGCGCGGTTCGCGGCCGGCGAGGAGCCACCCGGCCGCGGTGGCGGCGAGTGGCACGCCGATCACCGCGAGGGCGAGGTAGAGGACCGGTACGTCGCTGAGATAGCCGACGTCGTCGTAGTACAGCGCCAGCAGGACGAGGTAGGCGCCGGCGACGCCGAGCAGCGCGCCGAGCAGGGCGAGCGCGCCAGCGGTGGTCGCCGTCAGCCTGCGGCGGATGCGGGAGGTGGCTCCGGTCGCGGTCAGCGTGCGCAGGTCACCGGCGCTCTCGCTGCGGATCAGCCCGACCGTCAGAGCGAGGATGCCGAGTGCCAGCAGCGCGCCCGCGGCCGTCGTGATGGCCATGGCCGTCGTCGGCGCGTCGTCGTCGCGCTTGACCTCGAGCGTGAGGCCGGCGTCGGCGGCGCGCCCGCGGGCGTCCGCAATCTCGTCGCTGGTGAGCGGTCGCGTCGACTCGATCAGCCAGCCTGCGCCGATCTGCGCCCAGCCGCGGCGGCGGAGACCGTCGAGCGTGATGAACATCGGGGGCTTCGTCGAGCCAAAGGCCGAGCCGAACAGGCGCCCGCCGGTCTCGATCCGCTGGACGTTCGTGAGGGCGAGCGCCTCGCGACGCCTGAAGCGCGGCAGGACGAGCTTGCCGGTCTCGACGCTGCGGTCGGCGAGGAAGTCGGCGCCCGGATTGACGCTGGCGGGATCCATTCCAACGTACCTGAGCACCCGGGGCGTGGCGACATACAGCTGCGCCTGGGGGTGATACAGCTTCGGTGTGATCCGCTTCGCGGGTGTGAGCGCCGGGCGGACTCGGGTGTCACCGAAGACCATGGCGCGCGTGCCCGGCTCGAAGGGCTTGGCGAGCGGGATGGCCGTCGCTCCGTCGAGCTCGGCCGCGAGCTGACGGACGGCGGCGGCCTGGCGTTCGCGCTGGACGGCGGTCAGGATCGCGGGCTCCTCCCGGAACTCCGGCGGGCCCGTGTAGATTCGGATCTGCCGGTCGGACAGGTTGGGCGGCTCGGCCGCGTCCTTTGCGTGCTCCGCCGACGTGACGACGACGACCGTCGCCGCGATGCCGAGCGCAAGCGTGACCGCCGCCAGGGCCGCGCCGGATCGGGCCTGATAGCGGCCGAGGTCGCGCAGCGCCAATCGCGGCGCGACCGAGACTCGCCCGGCCAAGCTGGAGAAGACGCGAATGGCCGGCGGGCCGAGGAGCAGGCAGCCGATGATCGTCGCAACGATCCCCGCGACGATGAGCGCCGGCCTGTCGCGGTCCGAGAGGGCGAGGCAGCCGATGCCGAACGCGATCAGGACCGCGGCCGCGAAGGCGGCGTTGCGCGCGGGCCGCGGCCGCGGCGGTCGTCCCGAGAGCGCGAGCATGACGGGCACGCGGGCGACCGTTCGCGCCGGCCACCAGGCGGCGGCGGTCGCAGCGATGACCGCGAGCACGACCGTCAGTGCGATCGGGATCCAGGGAAGGCTGGCCCTGTCGACGCGATGGCCGATCGCGGACTCGAGCGTCGGGGCGACAATGACCCAGAGCGCGAGCCCGATCAGCGTCCCGCCGACTGCGGCGATCGTGCCGACGAGGGCGCCGTTCGTCACGAGCACCAGCCGCAGGTGCTTGTACGTGGCACCGACGGCGGCGAGCATCCCGAGCTGGCGGAGCCGCCGCTGCGCGACGACCGCGAACCCTGCCGCGGCGACCAGCGCGGCAAGGATCAGGAAGACGGTGGCGACGGAGAAGGTCGCGAGCGCGTCCTCCGCCTGGCTGTTCTCCCGGTCCTCGGAGCCCACGAGCGCCGATTCGCCGGATTCGTTCCGTCTGAAGAAGGACTCGATCGACGCGTCGCTCGCGTCCACCAGCACCGTGACCTGGTCCGGCGCGCCCGCCGACGACGGCGAGACCAGCGCGAACTCGTCGCCCAGGTCGCGCGGGTTCTCCACGACGCCGACGACGGTCCGCCGGCGCCCGTCGAGCGCCAGGGTGGCCCCCAACCGCAGCCGCAGCAGGTCGGCGACGCCGTCCGTGACGGCGACCTGGCCGGGTCCGACCGGATAGCTGCCCCGCCGCAGCGCGAGCAGCGCGCCGCCGTAGGCTCCGCGCGGATCCTGCGCGCGGAAGTCCACGTTCTCCACCCCGCCCGGGACGGGGATCGAGCGATGGGCGATGACGTCGGTCGTCCCGAACGATCGCCGGGCGGAGGCGACTCCCGCCTCGAGCTTGCGCGGATCGGAGCCGTCGAACCGGAGCAGCTGGCTGGCCGACGCGAGCTCGGCGTCGTCCGCGGGGCCCGCGTTGTAGACGACCGTGATGCTGCCGACCGCTACCGCAACCGCGACGGTGAGGAGCGTCACGACCAGGATCTGCTGCCGCCACTCGCGGCGCAGCAGCCGCGAGGCCCAGCGGATCAGGGCGCGTCGAGCGGCGACGCCACCAGCCGTCGCCGCTCGCGACGGTGCGCCCAGCGCGAGCGCCGTCACCGCCGGTCACCCGCCGCGAGCAGCGACTCCGGGCCCGGAGGCGCGGACGTCTGGTCGACCACGCGGCCGTCGCGCAGGAACACGACGCGATCCGCCCACGACGCAAGCTGCGCCTCGTGGGTGACCACGACGCCCGCGACTCCCCGATGCGCTGCGGCCCGCAGCAGGCGCATGACGCTCTCGCCGTTGACGGAGTCCAGGGCCCCGGTCGGCTCGTCGGCCAGCAGCAGGCCACGTTCGCCGATGATCGCCCGTGCGATCGCGACCCGCTGGCGCTCGCCGCCCGAGAGCTCGTCCGGGAAGCGGTCCGCGCGGTCGCCGACGTTGAGCTCCTCGAGCGCCTGCAGCGCAGGCGCGCGCGCGGCTCTCGCGCGCACGCCGTCGAGCTCGAGCGGCAGCGTGACGTTCTCGAGCGCCGTCAGCCCCGGTAGCAGGTTGAAGTCCTGGAAGACGTAGCCGATCGACCGGCGCCGCATCATCGCCTGATCCGAGCGTGAGACGCTCGCGAGGTCGACGCCGTCGACGAGCACCTGGCCGCTGCTCGCCTGCTCGAGGCTGCCGGCGATCGTCAGGAGCGTGCTCTTGCCGGAACCGCTCGGGCCCATCACGGCCACCAGCTCGCCGCGCTCGACCAAGAGGTCGACCTCGCTGAGGGCGTGCACCTCGCTCGGTCCGGAGCCGTAAACCTTCGATACGCGGCGCAGTTCGAGTGCGCTGGTCATTGGGAGACCTCCACCGCGGGAGCGGGTTGGGGAGACGTGTCGGCCTCGTGGGCCGGCGGGGAGGAGGGCAGTTGCCTCAGGCGGACGTCGGCGGCGTCGAGCCAACGGACGATCGCCTCGAGCCGGAAGAGCTCGGCGTCGGCTACGAGCACAAGCGCCACGTCGTTCTCCGACGCCGCCGCCTTGACCTGGGTGTAGCGCTGCATCACCTCGATCGCGTGCCGGCGGTGGACCTGCAGGATCTCCCGGATGTCGATTCCAGGGATCTGGAGCGCCACCAGCACCTTGATCACGAGCTCGTCGCGCGGCGGAGGGACGAGGTCGGGCGGCGTGCGAAGCCAGCCGTATAGCGCTTGGGCGCCGGCCGCAGTGATCCTGTACCGCTTCTGCGACCGCTCGCCCGCGCCGTCGCTCTCGACGAGCCCGTCCCGCTCGAGCCGCTGCAGCGTCGTATAGACCTGCCCGACGTTCAGCGGCCAGACCTCGCCCGTCCGCGACTCAAACTCATTCTGCAGCCGCAGGCCGTACTTGGCCCCCTCGGCGAGGAGGGCGAGGAGAGCGTGGGGGACGCTCACGAACGGCTCCTCAAAGTCAACATACTGAGTATCTATACCAAGTATAACCGCAGGAAGCAAGTTTGTGCACACGCTTTTTCGCGTACGAGACCGGAACCGCTTGGCAGCGCAGCTCGTGCGGTCCTGGCTCTGGCGATGCGCAGCATGATGGCCCCGGGCGTCCCAGCAGCGGTGCCGGCGTGCGAGTTCGTTTCATCGGGCGCGCGGGTGGGCTTGGCGCCGGCGTGGCGCGTGCCTTGACGAGGCCGCTCTCGTAGGCGATGACCAACGAGCTGGGTGCGGTCGCGCGCATCGAGCTTGAGCACGATGCGGCTGACGTGCGTCTTGGCGGTGGCGGGGCTGATGACGAGCCGCTCGACGATCTCGTCGTTGCTGAGGCCGGCGGCGACGTGGGTCAGCACCTTGCGTAGCGGTCGGTCCGCCCGTTGAGTTCGGCGGGCAAGTGGCTTCGCCGTCCGGGGTTGGGAGACGAATTCGGCGATCAGGCGTCGCGTGACCTGGGCGTCAGCAGCGCCTTGCGGGCGGCGACGATGCGCACCGCGTCGCGGTACGGGTGACATCCGCGGCCTTCCAGCGGCCCGAAAGGCTCGACCACGTGTGAAGGGCAGTATCGGCGGTAGCCCTGGATCCCGGGCGGCAGCACTTGACAAGTCGGCCGCGCCAGGTCCGGCCCACCGTAGAGGCGAACCAGCCTGCGCCGGTCGATGGCGGAGTCGAAGGCCCGCGGCGCGGACGTCATCGAAAGGCGGCCTGGTCGTGTTGAGTTGGACGAGTGCCGGTAGCCCCACTCGCCTCTTGCTGGACCGCTGCCTTCCGCAGCAGCCGAAGCGGAGACTGCTCCAAGGAATCGCCCGAGCCTTACCTGCCCGTCCTTGCGGTCTCCACAGCCGACCGAGGCGGCAACAGGATGCGGCGCCGACGCCGGGACTGGATGTGATCCGTGAGTCACGGACGGAGCGGTGTCAGTGCCGACCCCGGAATGGTAAGTCGGCACCCTCGACCTGGGCTTGGGTTGCCAGGCGAAGCGTGTTGACAATGTCCCCCGTCTTCACCATGTCCAGCGCGACGGGTGCGACCACCAGGGGCGACCATCGCTTCAATCGACGCGCGAGTGGCTTGATGCCTTCGGCGCGGAGCGCGCGGCGTTCGCGCCGCTGCTCGCGTCGTGGTGGTTCACCGGCACTGGGGAGAGATCACTCGAGGTAGCAGCGCAGGCGCTTGAGCGCATCGAGGAAGTCGTCGTCGCCGGTCGAGCTCGGGAACCGCTGCGTCAACGCCTCGCACATCGGGTCGCATGGGAATATCGCGCAGTGACCGCGGAGGGGCAGCCCAGGCAGAAGCGCGGAACGGCGGGCGTGGTCGCGCCTCCGCCGGTCATCTACCTGGCATTTCTCGGCCTGGGGTTCGCGTTCGAGTGGCTGATGCCGGGAGCCGAGCTTCCGGGGTGGGCCCAGTGGATTGGAGCCGTCGTGATCGTCGCGGGCGTTGCGCTGATGATCTCGTTCGAGCTCGCGTTCAAGCGGGCCGGCACCGATGCCAATCCGTATAGGCCCTCGACGGCGCTGGCTACGGCCGGGCCGTACCGGTTCAGCCGCAACCCCGCCTACCTAGGCATGGCGATCACCTACGTCGGAATTACGCTTGCGGCGGAGGCGCCGTGGGCGCTCTTGATGCTCGCGCCGGCGACGCTGGTGATCCAGTACGGAGTCATCGCGCGTGAGGAGCGGTACCTCGAGCGGCTCTTCGGCGAGGACTACCTGACCTACAAGCGGACCACTCGGCGCTGGATCTGACGTGATCGCCCTCTACTCGCTCGCGCTGCTGGTGAGCGCGGCGCTTCTCTTCCTGCTCGAGCCGATGGTCGCCAAGTTAGTGCTGCCGCTGCTCGGCTCTGCGCCGGAGGTGTGGCCCACGACGGCGCTCTTCTTCCAGGCCGCGCTGCTGGCCGGCTACGGGATCGCGCACGCGACGAGCCGGCTGTCACCACGCCGGCAGGCCCTGCTCCAGCTCGGGCTGCTGGGGAATCGGCCTGGTGGCGAGCGCCACGCCGAATGCGAGCCAGAGGCCCGTGCAGACGATGAAGAAGAAGTAGCCGCCCATGTCTCATCAACCTCCGCTCATCCCGGGCGACCGGCCTTGACACGCTCGACCTGCGACGAGCGCAGGTCGGCGTCGAGCTGAAGCACGGGGCCGTCGACGACCACGCGCCCGTTGGTCGCGGTCGCGCCCGCCGGCCGCGGCGCGGGTCTGCTCTCGATCGCCAGGCTGGGCAGCCACTCGAGCCAGCGCGGCAAGTACCAGTTGCGTTCGCCCAGCAGCTTCATCGTCGACGGCAGCAGGACGGCGCGGATGATCGTCGCGTCGA
>Ga0307415_100000784_pt1 | contig 14408 bp, 13 predicted proteins | sample DK1Cmetagenome_FD_204524 | JGI IMG/M metagenome (GOLD analysis project Ga0307415, IMG submission 204524) | Maize rhizosphere microbial communities from greenhouse at UC Davis, California, United States - DK15-C-2 | ecosystem: Host-associated > Plants > Roots > Rhizosphere > Soil | place: USA...
GACGGCGCGGACGTCGCCGCGGAGCGGTGCGGCACGGCCGACTGTCCGCATCTGCGCGTATCCGTCTGGCTCGGGTCCCCCCGCGAGGTGCGGTTCGTCGGTCCGGCGGTAAACGGCGAAGGGCACCCCGCGCGCCGGTGACGCACAACGCGTCGCGATCGGCCCTCCGGCCAGCCCGCGCGGCCGCCCGGGCCCTGCGCGTCATCGCGTGCGGCCTCGCCTTGGCCGGCTGCGCTCGCGGTGATAGCGACGCCGTCACCCTGCGTGTCACGTCGTGGCAGAGCCCCGAGGAGAACGCGATCGACGCCGCGAACTGGCGAGAGTTCGAGCGACGGCACCCGGGCGTGCACGTCGTGAACGACCCCGTCACGAATCAAGCGGAGTACCGCGAGAAGGTCGTGACGTCGATCGCGGCCGGCGCGCCGCCCGACGTGTTCCTGCTCGATGGCATCGACGCGGCGGCGTTCGCCGACGAGGGCGTGCTGCTCGACTTGGCGCCCTTCGCGGCCCGCGTCGGGATATCGCTGGACTCATTCTACCCCGAGGTGCTCGCCCACTTCACCCGCCGTGGGCAGCTGCTGGCGTTCCCGAAGGGACTCTCGCCCATGGTGTACTACTACAACCGCGACCTCTTCGACACGGCGGGGCTGCCGTACCCGGCGGGCAACTGGACGCGCGACGATTTCCTACGCGCCGCGAGGGCCCTGACCCGCGATACCAACGGCGACGGCGCCATCGACCAGTGGGGCACCGCGCTCGACCGGCGCTTCTTCGCGTGGCAAGCCTGGGTGTGGAGTGGCGGCGGCGACATTCTGTCGCCGGACGGCACACGAGCGACGGGATACCTCGACTCGCCGGAGACTGACAGCACGGTCGCCTTTCTCACCGCGCTGCCGACGGCCTACGGCGTGGCTCCGCGCCCGAACGCGTTCCGCGCCGTGTCCGGCACGGAAACCCGCCTGTTCTACAGCGGCAAGCTGGCGATGTACACCAGCGGGCACTGGCTCATCCCGCAGCTCCGGCGACACGTCGCGCGGGGGCGCGTACGTCTCGGAGTCGCGCCGGTGCCGCGGGCCGAAGGGCACCCCTCGCGGACTGTGCTGTTCGCGTCGGGCTACGCCGTGCCCCATAACACTCCACATCGGAAGCTCGCCGTGGAATTCGCGGCCTGGATGGCGAGCCCCGAGGCGCAGCGCCACCGGCTGGGTTCGGGGCTCGAGCTCGCCACCATGCCCGTGGTCCAATCCGCCTTCGTCGCGGCCGACACGACCGGGCTCGAGCGGGCGTTCGTGGCCCTGGTACCAACCGGCCGCCCGCCCTGGGGTGCCCGGATCGCCAGATTCCGCGAGGTGGAGGCGCAAATGTACGACGTGCTCGACCGGGTCCTCATCAACGGAGAGTCCGTTCACGACGTCACCTCGAGCGTGGCGCGCCGCATCGACGCGATCCTCGCGCGGTGACGCGGCCCGGCCAGTGACGCCGTACGCGCGCGCGGCCCGACGGCTGGCAATAGGCGCGTGCGCCCTGTACGCCGCCGCGACCGCCGCCGTCGGCGCCTGGGTCGCGGCGCGCGCAGAGTACGCGGCGCGAGCGGCCGAGGCGGCGGCGCTCGCACGGCGGCTGAGGGCGGCGAGTCGCCTGACGGGGAGGCAAGTGTCCGATACCGGGCTCGCCGCGAGCGCCCCGCGCCACGCACCCGGCGGGGTCGCGCGCGGTCGAATCATCGTCGCCGGCGACACGGGGCACGTGCACGCCCGCGTGCCCTGGCTCACCCCGGGAGAGCTCCGCAGGCTCGCGCGCGAGGACCGGCCGCTGGTGCTCGGGCACGGCCGGATTCGACTCGTGACGGTGCCCGTGAAGGACGCCGACGAGTGGGACATCGTCGGCGCGGTGGGCGTCGAGGCGCGGCCCGCACCCGCCGCGGCGCGGTTCGCCGCGCTCGCGCTCGCGGCGGCGCTCGCAGCCGCCGTGCTCTCGACGTCGGCATGCGGCCGGCTTGCACGGGGCGAGCAGCGAGGCGGCCAGCTGCTCGGGGCGGGGGCGATCGCGGTGCTGCTCGCGGCGGCGGCGGCGCTCGCCTGGTGGGAGCGGTCCCTGCTCGCGAGCGCGGTGCCCGCCACGACCGGAACTGGCAGCCGAGCGCCGCCGGGGCAGGGACTGTCCGCACCGTCGCTTGGGATCGTGACGCTACTGCATGCGTGCATCGGGCTCGGGGGAGTGGCGGGCGTGCTCGCGGCCGGCTGGCTCACTGCCGTGCGGCGGCGAGCGGAGGTGCGGGAGACGCTGGCCGCGTGGAGCTTCCTGGCACCGAGCCTCGCCCACCTCGTGCTGTTCTCGGTGGGACCGCTGCTTTTCGCGCTCTACATCTCGTTCTTTCAGTGGGACCTGCTGCGCGCCGAGAAGCCGTTCGTGGGCTTGGCGAACTACCGCGAGCTGGCGAGTGACCCTCTGTTCTGGAATGCCCTGCGCAACACGGCGATCTACTCGCTCTACGTGCCGCTCACGATGGTCCTCGCGCTCGGCGCCGCCGTGGTCGTGAACCAGAACCTGCGCGGCGTGCGCTTCGTTCGGGCCGTCGCCTTCCTCCCGTATATCGCCTCGTACGTCGCGATCGCCATCGCCTGGCAGTGGATCTTCGACTACGACTACGGGCTCCTGAACTGGCTGCTCCGACGCGGTGGACTCGCAGGCGTCGACTGGCTCGGCGACCCCCGCACCGCGCTGCCGGCCGTGATGCTCGTGTCGGCGTGGGTGCAGCTCGGGTACCAGATGGTCGTGTACCTGGCCGGCCTGCAAGGCATTCCCGAGACGCTGCACGACGCCGCCCGGCTCGACGGCGCCGGTCCGTGGCAACGATTCCGACACGTCACGCTGCCGCTGCTGCGCCCCGTGCACGTGTACGTTTTCGTGACGGGCGTGATCTGGTCGTTCCACGCGTTCACGCTCGTCTACGTGATGACCGAGGGCGGACCGGTACACTCGACGGACGTGCTGGTCTACCAGATCTACCAGAACGCGTGGGAGTTTCGGCGGATGGGCTACGCGTCGGCCATGAGCTGGGTGCTGTTCGTGCTCCTGCTGGCGCTGACGCTGGCGCAATGGCGCCTGATCGAGCGCCGGGTAGACCATGCCTGACGCGGGCCCGGAGGGGGGCGGCCGGATGCGCCGTGCGGGCGGGTACGCGGTATCGGTCGCGCTCGCGGTGGTGATGCTCGCGCCGTTCCTTTGGATGCTCTCGACTTCGCTGATGGACGAGCTCGAGGTGTTCCAGTATCCGCCGCCGGTGCTGCCGGACGCGCCACGCTGGAGCAACTACCCCGAGTCACTGACGGCGCTGCCGTTCGGGCGCTTCTTCCTCAACTCCGCGGTGCTCGCGTTCTGGACCGTGCTCGGACAAGTCGCCACCGGGGCGACGGCCGGGTACGCCTTCGCGCGCTACCGCTTCGCGGGCCGCGCGCCGCTCTTCGTGCTCTACCTCGGCACGCTGATGGTCCCGGCCATCGTCCTGCTCATCCCGCGCTTTCTGCTCGTCGACGCCGTCGGCGGGGTGGACACGCTCGCCGGGCTCGTGTCCACGGAGCTCGTTGCCGTCTGGGGCGTCTTCCTCATGCGCCAGTTCTTCCTGACGCTCCCGCGCGACACCGAGGACGCCGCCCGGGTCGATGGGGCCGGGGAGTGGACCGTCTTCTGGCGAGTGGCGCTCCCCCTCGCTCGGCCGGCGCTCGCGACGCTCGCGCTCTTCGCCTTCATCGACGCCTGGAAGAACTTCCTCTGGCCGCTCATCGTCACGCGCTCCCTCGAGCGGCGCGTGGTCGAGGTGGGCATCGCCAGCTACCACGGCTTCTTCTACGCGAACTGGCCGTACCAGATGGCCGCCGCCGTGACCGCGCTCATCCCGGTCCTCGTCGTCTTCGTCGTCGCGCAGCGCTACTTCGTTCGGGGCATCCAGCTCACGGGACTTCGCTGAGGGGCAGGTGCTCGCCGAAGGCCAACCGCGTGGCTCCCGGCGGATGAGCGCGGCTCACTACCGAGATCGACGCGGATCGCGGCCCTCGCACGAGCAGAGCCCCTGGTCTCAGCCTGAGACGAGGGGCTCTGGACTGCGCCGGGCGCGATCCGCGTTCATCGCGGCCCTTGCCGTTCACCCGCGTTCACCCGCGGCCGCCCTGGCCGCCGGCCGTTTCCGGCTGGGGCTGAGCCTGCGACTGCCCCTGACTCCCGCTGCGGCTGGAGACCTGCTGCTTTCGGCCGCCGTTGCCCTGCGAGGCGACCGCGCCCTTGATCGCGATCTTGCGCGGCTGCGGCAGTGCCGTCTTCGGGACGGTGACCGTGAGAACGCCGTTCTCGAATTGCGCTTCGATCTTCTCGTCGTCCATGCCCTGTGGGAGCTGGAAGGACCGGGAGAAGCTTCCGTACGTCCGCTCGACGATGTGGTGACGGCCCTCGTTCTCCGAGCGCTGGCTCTGCTTCTCGCCGCGGACGGTGAGGACACCGTTGTCGGCGGTGATCTCGACCTGCTCGGGGCGGAGGCCCGGCAGCTCGAACTCGAACGTCAAGGACTTGTCGTCCTCCCGGACGTCGACCGCCGGCGCCCAGGCCGAGGTCCCACCGTGGACGCCGCCGGCGCCGAAGGCGTCGTCGAAGAGGCGGTCGATCTCGCGGCGCAGGCTGAACGCCGGGGCGGGGAATTGGCTACGGTACAGCATTGCTCCTCTCCTGTCTGAGGGTCGACGATGGTGAGATGCCCGTGGGCAACCGCACTGGCACCACTGCAGCGGGCGTACCCGGCCAGGAATGCCACGTTGAACAATTCGCGCGGCCAACGTGACAGCGCATTGCCAATCGTGCAGCGTGTGACTTCTGAAGGGCTCGACCGGTCAGCTTGTCCGATCGCCCGCGCCGGTCTACCTTCTGTCGTGTCTCCTCTGTGAGGTCCAGTGGCGTCCACCGCCCGTCCGCACTCCAAGTCCGTCGCGCCTGCCCCGCTTCCGGCGCTCTCCGTCCTTGCCGACGTCGCCGCCCGGCTGGCCTCCACGGGCGAGCCGGCGGAGGTCCTGCCGGGCGTCCTGGAAGTCGTGCGCAACGCTTGGGGGGCCGACGAGTGTGCGCTCTGGCTGCAGGGGCCTGCCGGGCTCATCCGGGCATGGGCAGCGGGCGCCGATGTGACGGGACTCGCCGAGGTCGCTGAGCGGCTGGCCGCCGGCCAGGCAGCCGGCGGCTCCCTCTCGCTCTCGCCGCTGATGGTCGCCGACAGGCGGCTCGGCGCGATGACCGTCCATCGGGCAGCGCCGCTGAACCCCGACGAGCGGCTGACGTTCTCCACGCTGGCGAACATGTTCGCCCCGCTCTTGTCCCACGCGGAGTACTCGCATCAGCTCGAGGGCGAGGTCGACGCCCGCGCCCGCGAGATGGACGAGCAGAGGCGTTTCGTTCAGCTCGTCGTCGACTCGCTCCCGCTCGGCCTGTACGTCATCGACCGCGAGTACCGGATCCGGGCCTGGAATCGGAAGCGGGAGACGGGCATGCAGGGCGTGTCGCGCGAGCAGGCGATCGGGCGCACCATCTTCGAGGTGCTGCACCGCCAGCCCGCGCACCTGTTGCGGGCGGAGTTCGACGACGTCTTTAGCACGGGGAAGATCGCCCAGTTCGAGATGGAGTCGACGATCACCGGCGACCGGCGCACCTACCGGATCTCCAAGATCCCGATGCGCCTCGACGGCACGGCCGTCACGCACGTGATCACGATCGGCGAGGACGTCACTGACTGGCGGGAGTCGCAGGAGCGCTTCTCGCAGGCCGAGAAGCTCGCGGCGGTCGGTCAGCTCGCGGCGGGGGTGATGCACGAGATCAACAACCCGCTGGCCACGATCGCCGCGTGCGCCGAGAGCTTGGCGCTCATCGTCGACCCGATGGCCACGCCGACGGGGCGGACGCTCGATTACCTGCGGTTGATCGACGACGAGGTGCACCGGTGCAAGCGCATCGTGGACACCTTGCTCGACTTCAGCCGCCCGAAGCCGTCGCACAAGGACCCGACCGACGTCAACGCGGCCATCAGGCAGACGCTCTATCTGCTGAAGCACCACCCGCGGTTCAAGGCCATCACGGTGCACACGGAGCTGGACCCGGAGATCGGCCTCGACGTGCGCGCCAACGCGGAGCAGTTGGTCCAGGTCTTCATGTCACTACTCATCAACGCAATGGACGCGATGGGCGAGCGCGGGACGATCACGATCCGCACGCGGCGGGGGCGGAGTCTGAGCGAGGCGGTCATCGCCGAGGTGATCGACGAGGGGCACGGCATCCCGCGCTCGGAGGTGCCGAAGATCTTCGAGCCGTTCTACACGACGAAGGCGCCGGGCCGCGGTACCGGTCTTGGCCTCTCGATCGTCTACAGTATCGTCACCGAGCATGGGGGGCGGGTCGAAGTGGACAGCACGCCAGGAAAGGGGAGCACGTTCCGGATTCTGCTGCCGGCGGGACCGGTCGCATGACGTCGCCGCGCATCAAGGTCCTCGTCGCCGAGGACGAGGCGAACCTCGCCCAGATCCTCGAGCAGTTCCTCGCCAGCCGTGGTCACTCCGTCACGGCCACGAACGACGGCCGCTCCGCCCTCGCGGCGCTGCGGGCGGAGGCGTTCGACGTCGCCCTGCTCGACATCGTGATGCCGGAGATGGACGGCCTCGAGGTCCTGCGCAACATCCGCGCGGACCCGTCCCCGCCCGAGGTGATCATCATCACCGGGAACGGCACGATCGAGACGGCGATCTCGGCCATCCGCCTCGGCGCCTACGATTATCTGTCCAAGCCCTACCGGATGGCCGAGATCGACGTGCTGGTGCGGCGCGCGTGGGAGAAGAAGCAGCTCACGAAGGAGAACGCGCTCCTCAACGAGCGACTCGCCCGGAAGGACGCCGTACCGGAGATCGTCACCCAGCACGCGCCCATGCGCGCGGTGCTGTCGCTCGTCGAGCGCGTGGCCAAGAGCGACTCCCCCGTGCTGATCTCGGGCGAGTCCGGCACCGGGAAGGAGTTGATCGCGCGCGCCCTGCATCGCCTCTCCGGCCGCAGCGGGCCGCTGGTGGACATCAATTGCGCGGCGATCGCCGAGACGATGCTCGAGAGCGAGCTGTTCGGACACGAGCCGGGCGCGTACCCCGGCGCCGAATCCCAGAAGCTGGGACTCTTCGAGCTCGCGGCGGGCGGCACGCTGTTCATGGACAGCATCAGCGAGCTCGAGCTGCGCATCCAGGGCAAGCTCCTGCGCGCGCTCGAGACGGGGACCTTCTTCCGGGTCGGCGGCACGCAGAAGGTCGAGGTCAACGTGCGCATCGTCACCGCCACGAACCGCGACCTCACGAAGATGGTCAACGACGGCGGCTTCCGCGGCGACCTGCTCTACCGGATCAACACGATCAGCGTGACCCTTCCGCCGCTGCGCGAGCGTTCGGTGGACGTCCCGCTCCTGGCGGAGCACTTCCTGAAGCAGTACGGGGGCGCCTCGGGGCCGCGCCTCAGCGACGAAGCCGTGGACGCGCTCCAGCAGTACGCGTGGCCCGGAAACGTCCGCGAGCTCCGCAACGTGATCGAGCGGGCCGTGCTCCTCGCCACGGGCGGGACGATCTACGCCCGCGACCTCCCCCTCGGCAACGCCGTCCCGGCGCGCCCCGCCGAGAGTGGAAACGGGGCCGCGGAGGACCCGCCTCAGCTCTCCCTGGCGGACCTCGAACGGCGGCACATCGAGGCCGTGCTCAGCCGCGTGCATTGGCACCAGGGCCGCGCCGCGTCGGTGCTCGGCATCTCCACCAAGACGCTCTACCGCAAGATCCGCGAGTACGGCTTTCAACGGCCGAAGTAGCACGACCGGGAGTCGGGAGTCGGGAGTCGGGAGTCGGGCGCAATGGCCGAGCGCTATGCGCCCGTGATAGCTTAACGATCGCCACCGGTCGGGTGCCTCGCAGCCCCGACTGACGACTCCCGACTCCCGACTCCCGGCCCTTGAAGATTCTCGTCATCGAGGACGACCCGACGGTCGGCCAGTTCGTCAAGCGCGGGCTCGAGGAGCAGCGGTGGGTCGTCGACCTGGTGGCCGACGGAGAGCACGGAGAGCGACGCGCCGTGGCGGAGCACTACGACCTGGTGATCCTCGACATGCGCCTGCCGGGGAAGCCGGGGATCCAAGTCCTGCACTCGCTCCGCGCGCGCGGGTTCGAGCGCCCGGTGCTGGTGCTCACCGCGCAGGACGCGGTGGACTCCAAGGTACAGACACTTCGCGCCGGGGCCGACGACTACGTCACTAAGCCCTTCGCGTTCGAGGAGCTGCTCGCCCGCGTCGAGGCGCTCGCCCGCCGGCCGCGTGCCCTCGTGTCGCCCATGCTGCGCGTGGGCGACCTCGAGCTGGATCAGGATACGCGCGAAGTGCGGCGCGGCGGGGAGCTGATCGAGCTCACTCCGAAGGAATACGCGGTCCTCGAATACCTGATGCGCCACGCCGGCCGCGTGATGAGCCGCACGCTGATCACCGAGTACGCCTGGGGCTACCACTTCGATCCGGGCACGAACATCGTGGACGTGGTGATCAACCATCTCCGCAAGAAGGTCGACGCCAAGCACGACCGGAAGCTGATCACGACCGTACGCGGGGTGGGGTACGTGATAAAGGGATAAGTGGCGAGTGGCGAGTGGCGAGTGACTGCGAAGGCGGCTCGCTCGCCACTCGCCCCTCTTCTCTAGTCACTAGTCACTCGCCCAATGGCCTCGATTCGCAGTAAGCTCACCACCGCGTACGCCGCCGCGCTCATCGCGTCGATGACGTTGTTCGCGGTGGCGCTGTGGGCGGCCCGCGGGGCGAGCGTCGACCGGGAGGTCCAGCGCTACGTCTTCGCGCAGGCGGACATCACGTCGCGCATCATTCGTCAGGCCGCGGCCGCGGGCGAGCCCGTCACCGTGGTGCCGGACTCCCTCGTCGGGCCAATGCTGTCGCCGAGCCTTCGCACGGCGCTCGACGTGCTTCCCGACTACGTGCTCGTCCTCGACGCCAGGGGGCGGCTGCTGTACGCGTCGGTCCGCGCGCGCCAGCTCGACCCCGCCGACCTCGGCGCGCTCGTCGACGCCGCCCGCCGGCTGACGTCGTCCGAGGTCGGGGCCGTGCTGACGCTCACGCACGAGCAGGTGTTGTTGGCGGGCCGCGTCGGGGCCGAGCCGGACGTGCCCGTCGAGCGGGTAGTGGTCGGCGCGTCGACGAACCCGAGCGTCGTGTCGCGCCGGGAGCTCCTCGGCACCATCGTGGCCGTGGCGCCGTTCATCCTCGCCTTGAGCGTCAGCGCCGCCTACATCATCGCGGGCCGGGCATTCCGCCCCGTCGACCAGATCATCAACGAGGTGGAGGCGATCACCGACGGGCGGAGCCTGCACCGGCGACTCCCGGTCGATGACGCGGGCGACGAGATGGCGCGCCTGAGCAGCACCCTCAACGCGATGATCGCGAGGCTCGAGACCTCGTTCGGCGCGCTACGGCGCTTCACCGCCGACGCCAGCCACGAGCTCAAGACGCCGCTCACCGTACTCCGCGCCGACGTGGAGCGCGCCATGTCCACGGCCGGCTCGCCGAACGACCAGCTCGTCGCGCTCGAGGAGGCCCTGCACGAGACGCGTCGTATGGCCGATCTGGTGGACAGCCTGTTGACTCTCGCCCGGGCCGACGAGGGACGCTTCGACCTGCACCGCGAGCCGGTGCCCCTCGAGCCGCTCGTGCGAGAGGTATTCGAGACGGCGCTCATCCTCGGCGAGGACGCGGGCCTCGGCGTGTCGCTGCCGATCATCGAGCCCGCAACGGTGCTCGGCGACCGGACGCGGCTCCGGCAGCTCCTCCTGAACCTCGTGACCAACGCCATCAAGTACACGCCGCGCGGCGGGCGGGTCGAGCTCGCGATGACCGTGCGCGACCACGTGGCGACGGTGGCCGTCCGCGACACGGGCATCGGCATCTCCGCGGCGGACCTGCCTTACATCTTCGACCGGTTCTGGCGGGCGGACCGGGCGCGCTCGCGGGCCGCGGAGCGCGGAGGCTTCGGCCTGGGCCTCGCGATCAGTCAATACATCGCGCAAGCGCACGGCGGTACGCTCACCGTGCACTCGCGTCTGGGCCGCGGCAGTACGTTCACCGTCACACTCCCCGTCGCCGACGAGGGGGCCCCGCGCGTGCCACCGGCCGTGACCGACGCCGCCTAGCGAGCTCTACAATACCAACCGGCGTGGCGCACGCCATGGGGAGAGTTCGGTACGAACCAGTACCGAACTCTCCCCTGTCGTTGGATGGGGCGGCATCAAGGATGCTCTACGAAATCCGTCCCTGAGCGGCCCGGGCGCGGCGTCATGCAGGATTCGTAATTCCGCTTTAAGGCATTCTTAATCTTTCTCCCATTCCACCACCATACGCCCTGGGTAGTTTCTCGAACAGCGATTCCGCAAGTGTGCGTTCACTCTGAGCCCAACTAGGAAGCGCAATGTTCAACAACTTGCTCGAGTCGAAGCCGAAGAAGGAGAAGCGCACGGGGTGGACCCTGGGGAGCACCCTGACGGTCGGCGGCCTGATCGCCTTCTCCGCGTACGCGACCGCGAACGCGGCGATCGAGGCCGAGAAGCCGAAGGAAGAGAAGATCGAGTTCGTGGAGGTGAAGAAGAACGAGCCACCTCCGCCACCGGAACCGGCCCCGCCGCCGCCGCCGGACGTCGTGGCGGCCCCGCCCCCGCCGAAGGGCTTCCAGGTGCTCACCGCGCCGGTCGAGATCCCCGACGTGATTCCCGACATCGACCTAACGAAGAAGGTCACCGACGAGGCCGACTTCAGCGGCAAGGGCGCGGCCGGCGGGACGTCGAAGGGCGTCGAGGGCGGCACGGCCCCGCCGACCGATCAGGCCTACTTCGAGTTCCAAGTCGAGAAGACCGTCGTCGCGGCTCCGGGCAGCTGCAAGCCGCAGTTCCCGGACATGCTCCGCACCGCGGGCGTCTCGGGCCAGGTGCTCGCGCAGTTCATCGTCGGCACCGACGGCCGGATCGAGAAGGGCTCGTTCAAGGTGCTCAAGAGCGACAACGACCAGTTCACGGCGGCGGTCCGGCGCTCGCTGGATTGCCAGCGCTTCCTCCCCGCCGAAACCGGCGGCCGAAAGGTGCGCATGGTCGTGCAGCAGCCGTTCGACTTCTCGATCGGCGGGTAATCTCGGAGTCGGCGCGTTCTCCCCACTCTTCGAATCGCGCCTTCGGGACGTCTTTCACCCCAGGAGAGTAGACCCATGGAACTGTCGTTGATCGACCTCTGGAACCAGATGGGCGCCTTCGCCAAGGGCATCGTGATCACCCTGGCAATCATGTCGATTTACTCGCTGGCGATCATGCTCCAGAAGTGGTGGCAGCTCCGGTCGGCGCAGGCGGAGACCCGGCGCTTCGCCCCGGAGTTCTCGCAGTTCCTGGAGGAGGACAACATCACCGAGGCCGTGAAGCTGGCCGAGGGCTACAAGAAGTCGCACGTGGCCCGCGTGCTCGGCGGGGCGCTCGGCGAGATCAAGCCCCTCATCCAGGACGGGTCGGTCACGGTGGCCGACATCAACTCGGCCGAGCGCGCGGTCGAGCGCGAGATGCTGATGACGGTCGTCCAGCTCAAGCGCGGCCTCGGCGTGCTCGCCACCACCGGGTCCACCGCCCCGTTCGTCGGGCTCCTTGGCACGACGATGGGCATCGTGAACGCGTTCACCGGCATGGCCTCGTCGGGCTCCGGCGGTCTGTCCGCGATCTCGGCCGGTATCGCCGAGGCGCTCATCACGACGGCGTTCGGTCTGCTCGTCGCCATTCCCGCGGTGTGGGCGTTCAACTACTTCACGACGAAGATCGACAACCTCACCGCCGAGATGACCTACTCCTCGAAGGAAATGATCGACTACCTGATCAAGGGCGTCTCCGGTGAGTTCGGCCGGTCGCGCTTCACGCGCGAGTTCAACACCGCGGCCACCGGCGGCGCCGGGCCGATCTCCCAGTAACCGTCCCGGACGCGCGGAGGTAAACGCTCATGGCGATGTCGACTGGGAGCGGGGAAGGAGTCAAGGCCGAGCCCAACGTGACGCCGATGATCGACGTCATGCTAGTGCTCCTGATCATCTTCATGCTGATCGTGCCGGCGCTCATGTCGGGGTTCAACGCGGTGCCGCCCCAAGGGCAGAACCTGAAGGTGCACCCGCCTGAAGACGAGGACCAACTACTCGGCATCGACTCCAAGGGGCAGTACTTCCTCAACAAGCAGCCGATCCGGAACGACCAGCTCGCGGAGCACGTCAAGCGGATCTACGACGCGCGGACGATCGACAAGATCCTCTACGTCCGCGCGGACCGCACGCTGCCGTACGGCAAGATCCAGGACGCGATCGACGTCGTCTCGAAAAACGGTGTGCGCGTGACGGGCATGATCACCGAGCAGCTGCCCAACACTGAATCGAGCGTGGCCGGCGACATGCCCGCCGCACCTGGGGGGAAGTAGCCATGTCCATATCCAGCGGCGGCGGGAGCACGACGCTCACGAACGAGCCCAACGTCACGCCGATGATCGACGTGCTGCTGGTGCTGCTCATCATCTTCATGCTCATCGTCCCCTCGTCACGCAAGGCGATCGACGTCCAGCTTCCCGACCCGACGCCGTCCACGGCGCCGGCCAACGCGAACGTCGACCAGATCGTGCTCGAGGTCTTGCCGAAGGGCCAGTTTTCGATCAACAAGCAGCCCGTCACGAAGGATCGCCTCGGGGCGCGGCTCAAGGAGATCTACGATCCTCGCCCGGACAAGATCATCTTCGTCAAGGGCGACCCGACGGTCACGTACCAGGACGTCATCAATGCGATGGACGTCGCCCGGGGCGCCGGCGTCAAGGTGATCGGCGTGCCGCCCAAGGAGACGGGCGCGAAATAGCCCCGGCCGTGGGAAGGCCTCCGGCGGCCCGCGCCGGATTGCGGCGGACGAACCCTTTGGGGTCGTCCGCCGTATAACTTTCTAGACTTCGCGGTGCCGACTGGCCCCGGCGCGAGACGAGCGACGACCGAGCTTCATGAGCGTATACAGCGACAACGACGATCGGTACGACCCGGACGCGGGTGCCGAGGCCCCGTGGCCGCCGCCGGCGGGAACGCGGCGCCCCTACCGGCCTCCCATCGGCATCCCCGACGCCACACCCGAGAGTCCGTGGCGCAGTGCGGTGGCGTCGGTGGCCTTTCACGCCCTCATCCTCTTCCTCCTGCTGGTTCCGATCTTCGCGTCCGACACGGTGCAGGAGGCGATCGCCAAGGGCGCGGGCGGCCCCGGGCCCGCGGGTGGCGGTGGGGGCGGCCGGGGCGGTACCGGTGGGGAGCGGGTCCAAGAGCGGCTGCGCTACCTTCAGATCGCCCCAGCGCCTCCGCCGACCCCTGCGCCGGTGGCGCCCCCGGTCGTGCCGCCGGTGACGCCGCCGGTCACCCCGCCACCCAAGCCCGAGCCCAAGCCGGAAACGCCGCCCGTTGCGCCCAAGATCGAGATCGAGACCGACGTTCCGGCGGCGATAGACCTCTCGCTCACGTCGGGCACCGGGGGCGGGAGCGGCAACGACGGCACCGAAGGCAACGGCCCGGGGAGCGGTGGCGGCGTGGGCTCCGGCATGGGCACAGGGCGGGGGAGCGGCACCGGGCCGGGCACTGGTGGCGGCGAGGGCGCCATCTACCCGCCCACGCCGACCCAGGTGTTCATCCCGCCCGTGCCGGCCCCGGAGAAGATCAAGCCGTACAGCATCGTGGCCGTATTCGACGTCGACGAGCGCGGCAACGTCCGCGCGTTCACGTTCAACAAGTCGAAGGACGGCGGTTACAATCGGCGACTCGAGCAGATGCTGCGCGAGGTGCGTTTCCGCCCCGCGGTCCGCGCCGCCGACGGCACGCCGGTGCCCGCCAAGGCGGTCATCAACTACGAAGTTTTCTAGCGCGTCGCCAAGCCGCGGCGGCACCGCCTCCGCGCTCCCTCCGGTCGCCACGCCTCGCGACCCAGCGGCCCCTCCACGCGAGCGATCCCCCACCCACGGCCGGGCTTCCACGCCCTAGCCAAGTGGTTTTGGCCCCTGTAACTTGCCGCCGCTCCGCATAAGAATTCGGTCCCGGTCGCGCCGGTCGCGCCGGGGACCTTTTCGTACGTAGATCCCCGCGAGGTGGAATGACCAGCAGCGCCGCCGCCCGGCTCGAGGCGCCCGAGCCGCAGGAAGCTGGATTCATCAAAGCGCTCACCCTGACCGACGCGACGATGCTCGTCGCGGGGTCCATGATCGGCTCGGGCATCTTCATCGTCTCGGCCGACATCGCGCGCCAGGTCAACTCGCCGTTCTGGCTGTTGATGGCGTGGATCATGAC
>Ga0307415_100000785_pt1 | contig 14370 bp, 15 predicted proteins | sample DK1Cmetagenome_FD_204524 | JGI IMG/M metagenome (GOLD analysis project Ga0307415, IMG submission 204524) | Maize rhizosphere microbial communities from greenhouse at UC Davis, California, United States - DK15-C-2 | ecosystem: Host-associated > Plants > Roots > Rhizosphere > Soil | place: USA...
CGACCGCAGGAAGCTTGCGGTGCTCGGCGCAGGCCGAGGAGACTGGCTGTGCATCGGGACCTCACTCGATGCTCTAGGGGTTCCGGGGGCGCGTCACCGCCCCCGGCCCCGACCTCTCAGAACCTCGATCTCGCGCCCTGCGCGGATCTCAACGGGTCATGGCTCCCTCGCCTTGTGAGGCATCGCAACGGACGAGGCAAGCGAACCGCAGGTGTGCCGGAGGTCGGCAGGGCCGCCGGTAGGCCAGCTGTCCGCCACCTGTGGGCCACGCCGTTCCCCTTGTCCTGACCGGGGGCTACGATGCGTCTTGATTGCCCGGCTTTGAGGAGCAGCGGTGGAGGAGGCTCGGCGCCCCAACGAACGGCTTCGTCGTGCCCGCCTTCTGCGCGGTTGGTCCCAGCAGCGGGTCGCGGATCAGATCAACCAGCTCCCGGGCAACGCCCGAGCTGATCGAGAGTTGGTGTATCGCTGGGAAGCCGGGAAGCGGACACCGGGCCCGTTCTATCGGGAGCGGCTCTGCCAGGTATTCGGGATGGGTGCTGAGCAGTTAGGCTTGGTCGAGCTGCCTGCTCCCGACCTGGCCGATGCTGCGCATACAGTGACCGGCGAGTGGAGGGGCAGGCCGGCCGAGGTTTCGGGGGACCGGCAGCTGCCGGAGTCGGTGAACGTGCTCGTTCGGGAGTTGTGGGGAGATCAAGTGAACCGGCGTGCCATCCTTCAAGTCCTCGGTGCCCTCGCCGCCGGAAGCGCTGTCGAAGGAGCATCCCTGCAACGAACGCCGGTCGTTCCGGTGGCGCATGCCAGCGAGGTTGTGGAGCACCTCACCCGAGCACTCCCGGAGCTGAGCACCGCCGACTGGCTACTTGGTCCCATCAGGTCCTCGGAACCGTCGGCGGCCACCTGGACCTCGTCCACCAGCTGCTCCCCAACCTTGCCGGCGCCAAGCGCAGCCGCCTGTTGCAGGTCGGCGCGCGCTATGCCGAGTTCGCGAGCTGGCTCAACCAGGACAGCGGCAACGCTCGGGCGTGCACGCACTGGGCCGACCGGGCGATGGAGTGGGCCCAGGAGGCCGGCAACTCGCTCCTGGTTTCGTACGTGCTGGTCCGTAAGTCGGATCAGGCTGCAGCCACCCGCGACGTGCCGCGCACCATCGGGCTCGCGCAGACCGCCTTACAGCATCGGCGCCGGCTCACCAGCCGCGGCCGCGCGGTCGCGTGGCAGCAGGTGGCGGTCGGACACGCCCTGGCCGGCGACGAGATCGCCTGTCAGCGAGCGCTGGACACCGCAGCCCAGCTCGCCGAGCGCAGCCAGCAGGAAGGCGACGAGGGGCCCGGGCGCTACTGCACGCCGGCGTACGTCGAGATCCAGCGAGCGGCAACCTGGATCGAACTCGGCCGGCCCGAGCGGGCCATCACCCTGTTTGAGGACAGCCTGGCCAGGCTGCCATCGGTCCATCGCCGGGACCGCGGCGTCTACCTGGCACAGCTGGCCTCTGCTTATGCTCTGAGCGGTAGCCCAGACGTCTCGGTCGGCAAGGGCTGGGAGGCATTGACCGTGGCGCAGGCAACCGGATCGCGGCGCATCACCACCGAACTCGGCCAGCTCCGAACCCGGCTCGCACCCTGGGGGTCCACGCCGCAGGTCGGCCAGCTACGCAAGGAGCTACAGGCAGCATGAGCGACCATCCCTTCATCCTCTGGAAGTGCGCCGCGTCGATGGACGGCCGGATCGCCGCGGCCGACGGATCGAGCAAGTGGATTACCTCGGCGGAGTCGCGTGCGGATGGCCACCGGTTGCGGGCTGAGTGTGGCGCGGTGATGGTGGGCTCTGGCACCCAGCAGGCCGACGACCCCCAGCTGGCGGTACGCGATGCCGAGGTGACCCGCGCCGACGTCGTGCGCTTGCCGCGGGTCGACGCCGGCCTGGATCTAGACCTGCTGCTTAAGGCGCTCAGCGAGCGGGGGGTGCGGGCGATCCTGCTCGAAGGTGGCCCAACGCTGGCCGGCTCGTTCCTGGCTGCGGGACTGATCGACCAGGTGGTGGCCTACATCGCGCCGGTTCTCATCGGCGGTGGTGGTAAGCCGGCATTGGCTGGGCCTGGCGCCCTCAACATCGCCGACGCTAAGCGGTTTCAACTTGACGACGTCGTCCGTGTCGGCCCAGATGTTCGTCTGACCGCAACGCCGTTGAGGTGACCCTCCTCGGTCGCTGCGCCGATGTACCGGCGTATCAAGGCGGCACTGATGAGGTCGTTAGAAGTTTCTCTACCACTTCAAGGCCGGCCCTGCGGGCGGCCGCCTCCGGCGGCCGTCCTCGGCCGGCAACACCTCAGCGAGTCCCCTGAGCCGGCCTTACCCCCGCCGCAGTCCGAACAGCCGTCGCTTTACCCCTAAAGCACACTTTAGTAAATGGCAACTCGAAAACTACAGACCTCGCAAATAAACAGACCTCGCAATATCTTCAATATAGTAGGACTCTACTCATCAGCGTTCCAACAAGCAAATCACGACACCCCAATTCCTAATCGCGAGGTATGTACACTCGCTTGGCGATATAGCACCACATTACTCACCAGTAATTTACCGACTTCTTTACACAGAAGTATTGACGCCACGCCATGGCGGCGGGAGAATCCCGCGTGTCCCAAGCGACCGGCCGACATCGAAGTCATCCGTGTTCGCACAAGGGAGTGGCCATGCAACGGCCCACTCAGAGCGCCTGCTCCCCTCCACACCACCCTCGGCCGCCAAGCACGGTAGTGCCACATGCGCGGGCACCGCCGCCCGCCCATCGCCGAACGGGCCCGCGGCCAGGCCCCGCCGACCACGGGTGCAGCATCTTTATGGGGGGAAGTGCAGCAGATGAAGAGAAGGATCGCCGTGGTGGCGTTGGTCTTTGTGGCCTTCGCCCTCATCGCCCAGCAGGCGCTCGCCCAGAACGAGCACTTCGTCAGGGCCAGCGGCAGCCTCAACAACGACGGGTCGCTGACCGTCAACTTCAAAGAGGCCGGCCTCGGCACCAACCAGCTCATCGACTACGCGCTCACCGCCGACGCCACGGCCACCTATGTGTGTGTGAACCGGGGCGGCGCCAATCCCAGCGCTCAGAACAAGACCACCGTCTCCGGCCCCGTGATCGCCACCGGGACGTTCAGCTCGGGCAAGAACGGGCAGGTGACCGCCTCGCTGACGGTCAGCCCACCGCCCTCGGACATCTCCTGTCCGCCCGGCCAGAGCCTGGAGCTCGCGTCGGTGATCTATACCAACGTGACGCTGACCGATACCACCAACAACGTCAGCGTCTCGCTGGGCACCTTCGACTCGGGATGCCTGCTGCCCAACGTGCGCGGAGCCTGCTAGCAAGGACGGCTAGCAACGGGTAGCACCCGTTGCCCGGCGGAAGGTAGCCGAGCGCCGGGGAGCTTGGTCTCCCCGGCGCTCCCTTACCGAAACCGGCCGCCATGGGTCGCCGGTCGAGCCTACGCACCGCATCAGCCCGCCGCGGCGACCACCTTGTCCATCTCGCCCCGGACAATCACAAGCCGGCCAGCTCTTCAGACCGGTCACCGACTTGCTGAATACGCAACTCCGGTGCACTGGCAGCCCAGCCGACTGGCCGGTCGCTTGCGGGCCCATAGGCAGCACCCAGCCATTTAGCCGCCATGGCCTCCGCCACCCCCTGGGTGGGGGCCATGGCCCATCCTCGTCTTGGTTGTAACGCCAACTTGTTCCCCCCGGTTTCCCGACGAGAAGCGACCTGTCCACCAACAGCGTCGCCGAGGAGCAGAACATCGCCGCCGACGTCCGGTCCAGAGGTGGATGATGACCGTGAATGGACAGCCCCCCATGGTGGACGAACAAGCCATCATCCTGTTCCTGCGCCAGCTGGACCTTGCCCTGTCAGCCGCCCGCCACGGCGACGAGTCCCAGCGACGGCATCGGCTCGCCCTGATCCAGTCGCTGGTGATGGCGGTGCTCGCCGATCCACGACATCTTGCTCAGGCACTGCGCCAAGCCGCCGACGGCCTCGCCCATCTCGCCCACCTTGACTCTTGACCTCACCCCTCCGTGCCCGGCCGCCAGACGGGTCAGGCGAGCAATGGACACGCTGGGCCGCGCTGGCACCGCAGGGGACTGGACCCCAGGGACAACCACGGTCGTCAGCCGACAACCGGACCCAACGTCGGTCGGACCGCCCACAGCTAGCTCGATCCCTCCCATATCGCCTACAACGACGAGGTCACTCCCGGCTGCCGTGCCGTCTTCGACGGCTTGCCCACGAAGCAGTGGCGAGTGAGGACGGGCCTTCCCCAACGGTTGGGGCGGGAGCCGTCGCCGCCACGTGCGAACGTCGTCGTCCTCGCCGGCCGTGCCACCCACGTGCCATAAGCAGCGGTCACCAGCGGTATCCAGCGGACAACCACGGTCACTCACCGAAGGCCTCTGCACTTGGCAGGCGTCCCTGACCTGGGGTGGGGGAGGAGGCCGAACCTGCATTACATGCAAGGGGTCAGGGTCAATCATCGGCCTACGGCCAAGCGACCCAGCTCGGCCTGGTTTCCGCCAGGCGAGCGGCCCGCCGGTCTGCAAATCAGGCCGCCTGGCGGGATCACCGCCGCAGGAACAACGCCGCTTGCAGATCAGTAGGTCCAGACCGCGAGCTTGTGGGTCCACTGGTTGGGTAGCACGAGTTGGCCGTGCCGGCCGGGGACGTCCAACACCAGCCAACCGGCGACTCGCTCGCCCTTGTTCAACGACAGCTCATCAAGGTCGAGGAGCGGGTCGAACCCGCCCCAGGTGATTTCCCATAAGTCGCTGTACTCACGACCACCGACCAGCGCCGAAATGAAAAGCTCCTGCGCGTCGGCCAAGGCGTGGGCCTCCACCTGCACCCCCATGTGCCAGCCATGCTCTGGTTGGAGGACCTGATCACCCCTGGAGAACTTCAGCCGGGTGACCGTGACCTGAAGCTGGGCTCTGCCGGAGTGGTCAACCATCGTCAGCCGGTCGCCGATCCGGCCGGTCGCCACCTTGGCTGGCGGCCCCACCGGAACCGGTTCCCCGGTCCCCGAATCGTCGGGGCTGTCCACCACGGGCGGCGCGACCTGGGACTCCTCCGTGGCGGGCGCGACCTGGGACTCCTCTGCGGCGGGCGCGACCTGGGGCTCGTCGGTGTAGACGTTGACCGCGGCCACCAGCAGCCCCACTCCGACCAGCAGCGATGGCGCTGCCGGGAGCATCCAGATGTAGGCACGCTCGATCTCGGCCTGCTCGGGATCGTCCTGGCGGTAGCGGACCGGGACCGCGCTGCCAATCCTGGGCTGGCGTACGCTGAAGCCCATCCCCGAGGTGAAGCTCACCGTGCGGCCGTCCGCGGTGGTGAACCGCACCACCGGGTGGTAGGTGGTGGAGCGACGGCTGGTCTCCTCTTCGACGTCCACCACGGTGCCCTGAACCTTGACACCGTGCTTGAGCAGTGTCCGGGTGCGCAGCTGGAGGGGCAGGGCGACCCCAGGAGCGTGACGCCAGCGACGGCGAGGATCAGGCCCCGGGTGGTGGGGGCCAGCGAATCCAAGGCCCCTGCGAACAGAATGGCGCCTACGCACACCGCAACGGCCACGCCAACACCGGCGCGTCCCCGGAACGTTACGGCCACTGGGTGCCATCCTTACCGCCGCCGTTGGTGGTGCTGGTCGGCCTAGTGTCGGCAGTCCCCCTCAGGCTGACAAGCTGCATTCCGTCCAGGCACCGCTCCCCCGGTCCATCGGCCGGTCGGTACACGGTGGGTACACGCCATGCCGGCAGGCAGAGGACTGCAACGGACACCAGCGGTCACCACAGGACCCAAGGAACCGCAGGTCAGACTTCCGACGCGGCCGCCACCAGGCAGCCCTTCCGGAGGCGGGCCGGAGTTCGAGTCTCCCACCCCGGCTGGCGCGAGCCCTCCGGACTCGTGCCCACGAGGCAGTGGTCACCCAAGACGTGCCTCACCGTTTGGTCAGGGTGGAACCATGGCGCAACCGGATACCGGGGTCATCCTCGGCGGCCGTGCCACTAGCGTGCCATTCACAGCGGTCCTTATCAGTGCCCACCGGACAACCACGGACAACACCCAAGCAGCACCGACCTGCGCGACTCCACGCCTTCGCAGGTGATGAGTCCGCCCGATCTGGCGTTGCAAGCAGGGGGTCGCATGATCCTGTACGGGCGCTTCTTGGTAGTCGGGGGGTCTGGACAACCTGCGTCGAGGTCGCAGGTCGCGGTCGGCCGGGTCCGCGACCCAGTCCAGCAGCACCTCCAGCGGCGGACCTCGACGGCCGGATCTCTCGGCAGCAGCCGCGCGAAGTCCTTGGACAGCTGGGCCTGCACGTCGGCGAACTCATCGGCGCTCACGGTCTGCGCCAATGCCAGGAAGACCCCGCGAACCAGCCGCTCGGCGGTGGCTAGTCGAGCGTTCGAAACCGTGATATATCGGACGTGGCCTACCGGCCGATGACCACCTCGCACCAACGACCATTGCCCACGGACCCACCATTGAGCACACAAGTGCGACTGGCAGCCGGCACGACCCTCAAGCACCCGGTAACTCGCCTGAGGAGCACCATCCACCCGTTCGGCGCGGCCGAGGGCGACTCCGCGCGCACCGAGGCAGGCACGCCGAACGGACCAGGTGATCCCTGACCGCGAACCTCAACTGAACCCTGTCACGCTCCTACTACCTGGTCGCGGTGGACTCCCGCGACACCCGGTCAGAGAGATCGCCTGTGCCCGTGCACCGGGGAGGTCGTGGAAGACCCCGGTGCGCGATCCAACTCGAGTGGGGGGCTTGTGAGCGACCATTTCGACGTATTTGCCGATGAGCAGCAATGGCTGCGCCAGCCGCCGCGTCGACGCCGTCGGCTGCTGGTGGGCCTGCCGCTGGTGGCGGCGTTGACTCTCGTCTCGCTGGCGCTTGGCGGACGCGAGGACGTTCCCGCGCCGGCACACAGGATTCCTGCCGGTCCCACCGCCGAGCAGCAGGCGCTGGAGGCCGGACGCAGGGCGCTGGTGGCCTGGGGCCGCTTCGCGGTGACCAATCAGCTGGGCCCCCTGCGCGGGTGGTTCTGGCCCAATGGACCGCAGTACCGCACGCTCGCCCGGGAGGCCAAGCTGCGCCGTGGGACCAAGGCCCTGGGCCCACCTGCCTACCGGTTCGCCCTGACTCGGGTGCGGGTGCTGGCTCCCTCACCACGACATCGGATCCTCCGCGGGCGGGTGCGGGTGACCCGGCCAGGCGAGGCTAGCCAGTCCTACGGCTGGGATGTGTGGATGCGCCGCGGCGGCGCATCGGGTGACCGCTGGCGGCTGTGGAGCGTGAATGCGACGCGTGCCCCGCGAGCTGGCTCCGCCACCGATCCGGTGGTGGTGGCCGCCGGCGACATCGCCAAGGCCGGTGGGCATCAGCGGTCGACCTCAGACCGGGTGCGGGAGCTGGACCCCGACCGCGTGCTGCTGCTCGGCGACAACCAGTACTGGAGCGGGACGCTGGCCCAGTACCGGACCTTCTTCGGTCCGACCTGGGGCCGGTTCAAGGCCAGGACCAGGCCGGTGCCGGGCAACCACGAGTACCAGACCCCCCGAGCGGCCGGCTACTTTGCCTACTTCGGCAAGGCGGCCAGGCCCAAGGGCCGCAGCTACTACAGCTTCGACCTGGGCGGCTGGCACCTCATCGCGCTCAACTCCAGCATCGACCACGGCCCCGGATCAGCCCAGGAGCGCTGGCTGCGAGCCGACCTGGTCAACACCGGCAAACGCTGCATCCTCGCCTACTGGCACTTCCCACGCTTCTCCTCCGGCGCCCATCAGGGGAGCTGGGGCTCGCTCGGCACCTTCTGGAACGACCTCTATGCCGCCCGCGCTGATGTGGTCTTGAGCGGCCATGAGCACAGCTATGAGCGGTTCGCCCGCCAGACTCCCTGGGCCAAGGCCAACCGGCAGGGGATCCGCCAGTTCGTGGTCGGCACCGGCGGCGCCGACTTGCTGGGCTTCGGCACCCGCAAGGCGAACAGCCAACGCCGCATCAGCCATACCCACGGGGTGCTGGAGCTGGTCCTGCACCCGGCCAGCTACCGCTGGCGGTTCGTATCCGAGGACGGGGCCGTGCTCGACAGGGGCGGCCCGGTCGCCTGCCACTGAGCCGACTCTGCCAAGCTGAAGATGGGCGCTTATCATCTCCAGGCTCCGCTCCTCTGCCCTACAGTTCCGCTCGGTCCGTCTCTGGTCCGTGGAAGCTACCTACGGTGTTTTCGAGCGTTGGCGTGGGCCACTGCGGTTCCTAGAAGTGCCGGTCAGCCTCGTCAGGCCCGTACGTGCTACTGCCGCGTTCGTCGACGGTCGAGGTAGCCGCCTCGGCGCCGGCCGTACACCTCTGGGCGCAGCTTGCGCTCCAGCTGCGTCAGGCTCCAGATCCTGGTGCCGTCGGCGCGGAGGTAGGGCTCCACCTTGGCGGCTAGTTCGTGGACGGTCGCGAGGTCGACGCCGAGCAGCTGGGCGCATTGCTCCAGCGGGGCCGCGATCGGCCAGCCCACGTCCACGTCGTGCCAGGTCCCCACCGAACCAGCGTATCGAACACAAGTTCGAGAAGGGATCGGGAGCGCTGCGTAGTCCGACAGGGCCTGGGTGGGCCGCGCTGGGCCGGCAACTCAGCGGATCCTGGAGACGGCAGAGGTCTCGACGACCTGTCAGCAGGTTGTCAGCAGCGATTTCACGCGCGGCCTCGCGTCCCTCCACGGCGCATTGTTCGGGGCGCCGTCATTAGGCAGGGCTGATGTGGTGCCGAGCGAGGCGGCGGCGGGTCTCGTGAAGGGGTGCGGATGGCATGGCATGCAAGCAAGGGGTCAGGGGTTCAAATCCCTCGCCGCCGCCGGTCGTGGGATGCTAGCGGCATGCTGCTGGACCTGACTCCGGACGAGCTGCTGGCCACGACCCGCAGTGTTCGCAGGCGGCTCGACCTGACCCGCCCGGTCGAGCGCGAGGTGCTCGAGGAGTGCCTGCGTCTGGCCCAGCAGGCGCCGACGGCCAGCTATGCCCAGAACTGGCACTTCGTGGTGGTGACCGACCCGGAGCGGCGGGCCGCGCTCGGGGAGCTGTGGCGCAGCGTCGCCGGCCCGTATCTTGAGCGGCGGGCCGCCGCGGCCGCCACCGACCAGCGCGTGGCCCGAATCTCTGATGCGGTCCGGTATCTGGCCACCCACATCCACCGGGTGCCGGTCCATGTCATCCCGTGTGTGGAGGGTCGGACCGATCAGGCTCCGGTGGTGGTACAGGCCTCGCGGTGGGGGTCGATCATCCCGGCCGCCTGGAGCTTCATGCTGGCCGCCCGGGCTCGCGGGCTCGGCACGGTCTGGACCACCTTCCACCTGCGCCATGAGCGGGAGGCGGCCGAGGTGCTGGGGATCCCGTTCGATCAGGTGATGCAGGCGGCGCTGATCCCGGTCGCCTACACCCTCGGCACCGACTTCAAGCCTGCCGCCCGCCACCCGCTGGACACATTGGTCCATTGGGACCGGTGGTAGGCAAGCTAGGAGGCGACCAAGGAAACGACCCGCCCGACCCTCCGCTGTCCTTGAGGGCCGCGCTGTCCTCCAGCGGCCGCCAAGGTCAAGGGCTCGGTGAGCGGTGGTTGGCTGCCTCGACGGCTGTCCAAAGTCCCTCGTAGCCCTTGGTGAGGGCCGCCTCGATGGCGGCGTACAAGATCTCTTCCATGAACGGCTTGGCCAGGTAGGCGGCGCCCAGCCGGTGCGCGGCCTCCACGGTCTCGCGGTCGACACGTGCGGATAGGAAGATGGCTGGCAGCTCTTGCATGCCGGTGGCGGCCCGGAGCTGCTGGAGCAGCTCCAGTCCGTCCATAACCGGCATGGCCACGTCGAGGACCGCGACCTGGGGTGGGCCCCACAGCTGGACCGCCGCGAGGGCCTCTGGACCCGATGACGCGCCCAGGACCTGGTGGCCCCGGGCGCGCATCTGGGTCCAGATGAGGTGGAGGATGTCGGCGTTGTCTTCGACGACGAGGAGCTGGGCCATCACGTCCCTCTCTTCACGGGAACGAGGAATCGCTTGGTATGTCGACCCGATCCCGTCCGAGCTTCAGTCCAGCGCAGACGACCGTTCTCGGTTGGCGTTGACCCGTGCCTGTGCGGCATCCGTTCCAGGTCAAACGCCAGGCTCGGCTGGGGCGAGGAGCGCCCGGGTCTGCGCGGAGGTACGAAGGAGACCAGCCGGCCCGGCCATGCCGTCTACGCCGGCGCCCCGCGGCCAACCGTGCCTTCAAGGCTGCCTAGCAGGTCCTCGAGGACACCGACCCGTCCTCGAGTGGCGTTTGACGGCCTTTCTGCCTGGACATACGTTTGCGGATGCAACGAGGTTCTGGTCGGGCCGATCAGTCGGGTTGGACTTCGGAAGAAGGAGCCATCATGCGTCGACCCCTCATCCTCCTTGCGGTCGTGGGCGTGCTGGTCGCCGCCGGCTGCGGTTCGTCCGACGATGAGCCGGGCGAGGCGTCGGGTGGCGCCCAGCAGGTGAAGGTCGGGATCATCCCCATCCTGGACGTGGCCCCCATCTACCTGGGCAAGGAGAAGGGGTTCTTCACCAGCCGCAACATCGAGCTGACCCTGGAGAGCGGCCAGGGCGGCGCGGCGATCGTCCCCGGGGTGGTCAGCGGCCAGTTCCAGTTCGGGTTCAGCAACGTCACGTCGCTGCTGATCGCCCAGTCGCGCGGGTTGCCGCTCAAGGTGGTGTCCAACGGAGTTGCGTCCACCGGCAAGGACAAGGCCGATTTCGGCGGCGTGGTGACCAGGGACGACTCGATCAAGACGGCCGCCGACCTGGCCGGCAAGCGGGTCGCGGTCAACACGCTCAAGAACATCGGCGACTCGACCATCCGCGCCTCGGTGCGTAAGGCCGGTGGCGACCCGTCGTCGATCAAGTTCGTGGAGCTCGCCTTCCCGGACATGCCAGCGGCGCTGCAGGCGGACCGGGTGGACGCGATCTGGGTGGTGGAGCCGTTCCTGTCGACCTCGCTCGGCGAGGGCGGCCGCCTGGTCGCCTCCAACTACGTCGACACCGCGCCCGACCTGACCGTGGCCGTCTACTTCACCTCCGAGCAGCTCACCAAGGATGACCCCGACCTGGTCAAGCGGTTCACCGAGGCGATGACCGAGTCGCTCGCCTACGCCGAGAGCCATCCGGACGAGGCCCGCCAGGTGCTCACCACCTACACCCAGATCGACGAGGCCGTGATCCAGGAGCTGACCTTGCCCAAGTGGCCGCCGGAGATCAATCGGGAGTCGGTTGAGACGCTGGCCACCCTGGCCGTCCAGGACGGCCTGGTCACCGAGCAACCGGACCTGGCCGCCCTGCTCCCGTGAGGGCGGGCCGGTCGCGGCGCCTCCTTGGCCTCGCCGGGCTGCTCGGCTTCCTCGCCCTGCTCGAGGTGGTGCCGCGGGTCGGGCTGGTGCCCGAGCGCTACCTGCCCCCGGCCAGCCGGATCGCGGGCGCGCTGGCCGACGAGCTGCGCCAGCCATCCTTCTGGGTCGCGCTCGGCGATACCCTCGAGGGCTGGGCGATCGGGCTGGCCATCGCCTTCGCGGGCGGGATCGGGCTCGGCCTGCTGCTCGGCAGCATCCCCGCCCTGCGGGCCGTCACCAGCTCGACCATCGAGTTCCTGCGGCCGATCCCCTCGGTGGCGCTGATCCCGTTGGCGGTGCTGCTGTTCGGCACCGACCTGCGCTCCAAGCTGCTGCTGGTCGTGTACGCGTCGTTCTGGCAGGTGCTCATCCAGGTCCTGTCCGGCGTCCAGGACGTCGATCCGGTCGCCATGGACACCGCCCACAGCTACCGCCTCGGCCGCTGGTCGCGCGTCCGTCATGTCGTCTGGCCGACGACCCTCCCGTACGCCGTCACCGGTTTCCGGCTGGCCGCCGCCGTCGCGCTGGTGCTCGCCGTCACCGCCGAGCTGATCATCGGCAGCCCGGGGCTGGGCAAGGAGATCGCGGTCGCCCAGACCAGCGGCGCCGTGCCGGCGATGTACGCCCTGGTCGTGGTCGCCGGCCTGCTCGGGGTCGGCGTCAACCTACTGGCCAGGACAGTGGAGCGCAGGGTGCTGGCCTGGCATCCGTCGGTCCGCCGGGACGCCGCCGCATGACCGCATCAGCGGCCGCCGCCAGACGGGTGCTGGTGGTCGTCGCCCTCCCGCTGGCGCTGTTGGTGCTGTGGTGGGTGGCCAGCGCCGACAGCCAGAGCTTCTACCTCCCGCCCCTCTCTCAGATCCTGGAGGCCTTCGCCAGCACGTGGCTCGGTGGGCGGCTGGTCGACGACGTGCTGCCGAGCGTGGCCCGGCTGCTGGCCGGGTTCGCCCTGGCCACCGTGGCCGGCGTGGCCCTCGGGGTGGTCGTCGGCTCCTCCCGCAGCCTGCGGGCCACCCTCGAGCCCGTGCTCGAGTTCCTCCGTGCGATCCCGCCGCCGGTGCTGGTGCCGATCTTCATCCTGGTCGCCGGCATCGGCACCACCATGAAAGTGCTGGTGATCGTCTCCGGCTGCCTGTGGCCGATCCTGCTCAACACCATCGAGGGCGTCCGAGCCCGCGACGAGGTGCTGGAGGACACCTGCCGCGCATACGGCATCCGCGGGAGCGCACGGCTTCGCCACCTGGTGCTCCGGGCGGCCAGCCCCCAGATCATCACCGGGATGCGCCAGGCCCTGGCCATCGGGATCATCCTCATGGTCATCAGTGAGATGTTCGCCGCCTCCAGCGGCCTTGGCTTCACCATCATCCAGTTCCAGCGCGGCTTCGCCATCCCCGAGATGTGGAGCGGCATCCTGCTCCTCGGCCTGCTCGGTGTCATCCTGTCGCTGGGGTTCCGGGCCTTCGAGAACCGGGTACTGGCCTGGTACTACGGCCTGCGCCGCGCCCAGCGGGGCACGCCCTGAGGATCGGATGCGATGTCCAAGACGCTCGAGGTCCGCGGCCTGCACAAGCTCTACCAGGGCCGCGGCCGCTCGGTGGAGGCGCTGCGCGACCTGACCTTCTCCGTCGAGGCCAGCGAGCTGGTCTGCGTTGTCGGCCCCTCGGGGTGCGGCAAGACCACCCTGCTGCGCTGCATCGCCGGTCTGCTGGAGCCGACCGCCGGCGAGGTGCTGCTCGAGGGCGCCCGCGTGGGCGGCCCGCCGCCCGGCATGGCAGTGGTGTTCCAGGAGTACGGCCGCAGCCTGTTCCCGTGGATGAGCGTCCGGGCCAACGTCGAGCTGCCGCTGCGGGCCAAGCGGCTGCAGGGCCAGCGCCGCGACGAGCTCGTGTCCGAGGCGCTGGGTGCGGTCGGCCTCGGCGACGTCCACAGCGCTTATCCCTGGCAGCTCTCGGGCGGCATGCAGCAGCGGGTGGCGATCGCCCGCGCCGTCGCCTACGAACCCCATGTCCTGCTGATGGACGAGCCCTTCGCCGCCGTCGACGCCCAGACCCGGGCAGAGCTGGAAGACCTCGTCCGCTCCGTGTGGCATCGCACCGAGGTGACCATCCTGTTCGTCACCCACGACATCGACGAGGCGGTGTACCTGGGCCAGCGGGTGCTGGTGCTGTCCTCCTCACCCACCGTCGTCCAGGAGGACCTCACCGTCGACCTGCCCGCCGAACGGGACCAGCTCACCACCCGCTCGGATCCCCGATTCACCCGGCTCCGTACCCACGTCTACGCCCAGATCCAGCAGGCCAAGCGCGGCGGAGATCAGACGACGCCGCCGTCGCCCGAGGGGGCCGCGGCCGTTCCAGGCACCTAGATCGCGGGCCGCTGTGGCGGGGATCCCTCGATGGCATGCAAGGGTCAGGGGTTCAAATCCCCTCAGCTCCACCAGGCACAACGCGGGGCGGCGGTGGCGGATCACGCGGCTACCGATGGAGCACCGTGCAGGTCAGGGTGCGGGTGACGCCGTCCATGACCTGGATGCGGGCGACCACCAGCCGGCCCAGCTGATCCAGACCGGGCGCCTGCACCCTGGCGATGACGTCGTAGGGGCCGACGAGGTCCTCGGCCAACTGCACACCATCCAGGTCGCTGAGCGCCTGGGCGACATGGGCGAGCTTGCCGACCTCGGTCTGGATGAGCACGTAGGCGCTCAGCACTGCGCTGACCTCCTCGGCCTCAGACCGCGCCATCGCCCTGACCTGGCAGCTGGCTCCCCGACGGTCGATGATGCCCAGGAAAGCCGGTGCTGTCGATGACCTAGCTCCCGAACATTGAGTGGGTCTGACTGGTTGGTTATGCTGGCGACCGATGGTGGGGTTCCCAGCGGTGTTGGCATGACGGCCGCGGCCGGCCTCGGGCGGGGCGAGCGTGCGCCC
>Ga0307415_100000786_pt1 | contig 14370 bp, 13 predicted proteins | sample DK1Cmetagenome_FD_204524 | JGI IMG/M metagenome (GOLD analysis project Ga0307415, IMG submission 204524) | Maize rhizosphere microbial communities from greenhouse at UC Davis, California, United States - DK15-C-2 | ecosystem: Host-associated > Plants > Roots > Rhizosphere > Soil | place: USA...
GTCACTCCCGGGCCTCCTTCGGCAGGTTGCAGATCTCGCAACCCGCAGCCTCCGAGGAGGCCCGGACAGAACAACCCTCCTGCCGACTACAGCTAGCGCGCCGACGTCGCGGACGGCGAGTCGACGGGTCTTCGAGAGGGTCCGACTGTCGTGACGAAAGGCCCACGGACCGCGCGATGGGGCTTTTCAGACGGCAAACGACCGCAAAGTGGGGGAAATGCGGACACCCGCCAAACAACCCGAGCTTGGCAGAAACCCCCTGCAAAACAGGTGCGACTCAGGAAACAATTCCACACGACTGAAGATCGTGGTGCCCCGGTTCGAGTCCGGGTCTCGCCATCCACGAAAGGCGCGGAGAATGCTGATCAAGGGCGGCTCGCGGCGCTCGCCGGCGGCGCCTGCGTGGCGATCTGTAGAAAGTGGCGGTCCTCATCCGACGTGTGGGTGAAGGCAATCCATAGAAGGAGTGATGGCCGTGCGGTACATGGTGTTCGTGAAGATGCGCGAGGACGTCGGGCCCGCCCCCGAGGCGCTTCAGCGAGCGATGGGCGAGGAGATGGGCGCTGCGTTCGCGGCCGGCTCGATGATCGACGCCGGTGGCCTGGGCGGTTCGGCGCAGTCGACCGAGATCCGGCTGGCGGGCGGCGAGGAGATGACCACCAATGGCCCGTGGACCGAGGCGGTCGAGGTCGCCGGCGGGTACTCGATCCTGGAGGCGCGCTCGCACGAGGAGGCCGTCGAGGGCGCGCGGCGCGTGATCGAGCTCCACAAGGAGCACTGGCCCGGCTGGGAGGGCTCGGTCGAAGTACGGCCGATCCTCGGCGGTCCGGACAGTTGACGGCCGACGCGCAGGCGGCCGTCACCGCCGCCTGGCGCCATGAATCGCCGCGCCTGATCGCGGCCCTGACCCGCGTGACCGGGGACGTCGGGCTCGCGGAGGACCTCGCGCAGGATGCTCTCGTCGCGGCACTGAGCCAGTGGCCGCACGAGGGCATCCCGTCCAACCCCGCGGCGTGGCTGATGACGGTCGCCAAGCGCCGCGCGATCGACCGGTTCCGCCGCGATGCCGTCGCGCGCCGCGAGGCGGAGTCGATGGCCGGTGATCTACGGGAGGACACGCGCTCGGCCGATCTGACCGCTGCGGTCGACCACATCGAGGACGACGTGCTGCGGCTCATGTTCCTCACGTGCCATCCGGTGCTCAGCCCCGAGTCGCGGGCGGCGCTCACGCTCCGCCTCTTGGGCGGCCTGACGACGACCGAGATCGCGAATGCGTTCCTCGTGCGCGAGAAGACGATGGGGCAGCGGATCTCGCGCGCGAAGGCCACGCTGACGCAGGCGCGCGTCGCGTTCGAGGTGCCCCAGGGCGAGGAGCGCGAGGCGCGGCTGGCCGACGTGATGGCGGTGATCTACCTGATCTTTAGCGAGGGGTACGCCGCCACCACCGGCGATCACTGGATGCGCCCGGAGCTCTGCTTGGAGGCGCTGCGGCTCGCGCGGCTGCTGGCGACGCTGATGCCAGACGAGCCGGAGGTCCACGGCCTGCAGGCGCTGCTGGAAATCCAGGCTTCACGCATGCGCGCGCGACGGGGCCCCGATGGCGAAGCTGTCCTGCTCGAGCAGCAGGACCGGCGCCGTTGGGACTGGCTGTTGATCCGGCGCGGGCTCGCCGCGCTCGACCGTGCCGAGGCGACCGGTCGCGCCGTCGGGCCATATGTGCTGCAGGCCGCGATCGCCGCATGCCATGCTCGCGCGCGGCGTGCCGAGGACACCGATTGGGTCCGCATCGCCGAGCTCTACGACGTCATCGCCGAGGCCTACCCCAGCCCAGTGGTGGAGGTGAACCGTGCGGTCGCCCACGGTCGCGCCCACGGGCCTGACGCCGGGCTGCGGATCCTGGACGCGGTCGCCGGCAACCCGGCGCTGGCGGGAACCCCGCTTCCGGGCGCGGTTCGTGGCGACCTCCTTTCGGCCAAGGGGGATCGGGCCGGCGCCGCCACCGCGTTCGGTGAAGCGGCGGCGCTGTCGCGCAACGAGACGGAGCGCCGGCTGCTGCAGCGCCGCGCCGGAGAAATCTCGAAGACGATGTAGAAAACGGCGACGCCCGGCCGACGAGGGAATATGACCACCATCACTTCCCCCACCCACACCACCACCGGGACCCGGTTCGCGACGTCGGCCGACGGCACGCAGATCGCGTACGAGGCGCGCGGGACTGGCCCCGCCCTCGTCATCGTCGAGGGCGCGCTGTGCCACCGCACGATGGGCGTGTCCGCGGCCCTCACCGAGGCGCTCGAAGATCGCTTCACGGTCTTCGCCTACGACCGTCGAGGGCGCGGCGAGAGCGGCGCCGGCGCGACCCCCTGGTCGCTCGAGCGCGAGATCGAGGACCTCGAGGCGGTCATCGACGCCGCCGGCGGTCACGCGCACGCGTTCGGCGCCTCGTCCGGCGGCGCGCTGTGCCTCGAGGCCGCACGGCGGGGTGTCGCCATCGATCGCCTCGCGGTGTACGAGCTGCCGTTCATCGTCGACGGCACGCACGCGCCGAACCCGATCGACCTCCCGCAGCGCATCGCCGGCATGGTCGACCGCGGCCAGCGTGGCGAGGCGGTCAAGACCTTCATGCGCGTCGTCGGAGTCCCCGCCCCGTTCATCGGGCTGATGCGCGTGATGCCGGCGTGGAAGAAGATGACCGCCGTCGCGCACACGCTGCCGTACGACCTTTCCATCGTGATCGGCCGCCAACAGGGCGAGCCGCTGGCGGGCGGCTGCTACGACGACGTCGCGCAGGAGACGCTCGTGATCGCGGGCGGCAAGAGCCCCGAGTACATGCGCAACGCACAGGCGGCAATCGCCACGGCCGTACCCCGCGGCAGGCTGGAGACGCTTGCCGGACAGACGCACATGGTCAAGGCGAAGGCCACCGCGCCCGCGGTCGCTGACTTTCTCGCCTGACACCGCGCGCGCGCTCGGCTCCACGGCCGCGCTGATCAACCACGCGACGTGACGCAGGCCACCCACCCGACCCGAGGGTGCCGCCCGCCGGAAGGCGGGCGGCACCCCAAGCTCCGGCGGTATGCGAGCCGCCAAACGGCCGAGCACCGCGGCGCGGTTGGTGCGTCGCGTCGCCGGCGAGGCGAGCGTCTGCGGTCTGCGGTCTGCGCATCGGGCTGCGATGGGCTGCCTGACGTTCGTGGCGCCGGCACGCCCGTCGATGGGAGCGGCGGGGGCTGTCTGGAGTCTCCCCCCGAGCTCGCCAAACTCGCCAGAAACTCGGCCAGAATCGCTCACGAGCTTCCGAGCCACGAACCCGAGGCCTGAGCGCAGGAAGCGAAGTCCGGAAAGGCGGACCATCTGCGGAGGTCGTGTTACGCGCCCGAGAGGATTCGAACCTCTGACCTTCGGGTCCGTAGACCGCGGCTTTGGACACCAACTTCGGCTCTAGCAAGGCAAATCTCGCGGCCCGACTCGCCAAGAACTCGCCAGAAAATCGCAGCTCGCACGCCTGCGACCGGCCCCGGGCACCTCGGGGGAAGCCTCATTGTGTACCAACGGATCCCCCCTGGGGCAGAAGGCGAGCGCGCGGTCAGCTCTGGCACAGACCACCGGTGATCGTCCGGGGCGGGCGAGAGCTCCCGGCCGGGGTCGCGTCTCCGAACTGCTGTAAATAGCGCCGGCGCCGTCAAGGCGACGGCGTAGGTTCCCTCAGGTCCTGCAAGACGTTGAAGGAGGACCTACGCCGTGAGACGTACCGTACCGCCGTCGGCGGAGATCGAAGAACAGATCGACCGGCTGCTCGCCGTGGGGGTCGGCGATAACCCGCGCGAGTCGCTGTCGGAGCTGGCGAGGCTCGCTGCGCGGTTGATCATCCAGCGCGCCGTCGAGGACGAGTTCGACGCGTGGTTAGGGCGCGCCAGGTATGAGCGCCGGCCTGCGCATCAACGCGCGTTGCGCAACTATGACTCGGGCCTTCGCAACGGCTTTCGCGCGCGCAAGCTGCAGACGCTCGAGGGCGAGCTCAAGGTCGAGATCCCGCAGATCAGGGAGGCCGCCGAGCCGTTCGTCTCAAAGCTGTTTCCGTGCAGCACGAAGGTCTTGCGCACCGAGCCGCTGCGGGCGATGGTGATCGGCGCGTTCGTGCGCGGGCTCTCGATGCGCGACATCGAGTCGCTGTGCGAGAAGGCCGGGCTCGGGAAGCTGTCAAAGACGACCGCCTCGCGCGTCTGCACCGAGCTCAGGGAGCGCTTTGAGCAGTTCAAGCGCCGCGACCTCTACGACGTCGAGCTGGCGGCGCTGTTCCTCGACGCGGTCTTCCTGCCGGTCCGGCCCGACGGGCCCAAGGAGGGCGTGCTGGTCGCTTGGGGATTTACCGAACAGGGCGAACGGGTGCTGCTGGCGGTGATGCTCGGGATGCGCGAATCGCACGAGCACTGGCTCGCGCTCGGCAGGGATCTGATCGCGCGCGGGCTCGGCGCGCCGCTACTTGTCGTCGCCGACGGCGCGCCCGGCCTGATCAAGGCGATCGAGCAGTGCTGGCCCGCCTCAGACCGCCAGCACTGCGCCGTGCACCGCGTCCGCAACCTGCTCGCCAAGCTGCCCGACCGCGAGCGCGAACGGGTGCGCCAGGCCTACTGGCAGGCGCTCGACGACGCGACCGACGAGCGCGACGGCAAGCAGCGCCTCGGGGCGCTCGTCGACGAGCTCGACGGTGCCGGCTACACCGCCGCAGCGAAGGTCTCGCCGACGACCTCGACGCGCTCGTCGTGCACCTGCGCTACCTGACAAGACACCGCCGCAGGTGGCGCTCGACCAACCTGCTCGAACGGTCGCTCGCCGAGGTCAAACGCCGCACCAAGGTGATCGGCCGCTTCCCCGGCGAGACCAGCTGCCTCACGCTCGTCTGGGCCGTCCTTGACCTCTACATCACCCACGCCAAAAACGGCGTCCGCTTCAGCCAGCTCGAACGCCAATACCTGCGCCGAATGAGATACGCCGACAGCGAACCAACAACCGACGAGGAGGCAAGCGCCGCATAGACTGAACCACCACCGGGAACCTGAGCCGCAGCGAATTTACAGCAGCTAAGGGACGCCACCCGGTGTCGCGACGGTCCGTCTTTGTGCGACGCCCGCGTGCCCCCGTCTCGCGCTCGGCGCAGCTGCCTGCGGCTCACGCGATGCATGGCGGGGTTCTAGGGCCCGCGCTTTCCACGAGGCACGTTGCTTTGAGCCGACTGCAGCTGCTGCGGCCGGTCGTTCGTGGGTATCCCGCGCTCGCGTGGAACCCGATCGGTAGCCAGTTCAGGTGGTGAGACAGGGGAGCCGGGCGCGCACGGTTGTGCCGCTACCCGGGGGGCTTCGGACGTCAAGGCGTCCGCCCAACGCCTCGACGCGGTCGGTCAAGCCACGCAGACCCGAGCCGGCTGCCCGGTTGGCACCCCCGATGCCGTCGTCGGAGACCGTCACGAGCAGCTCGCCGTCGGCGCGCGCGACGCTCACCCGCGCGGCGGATGCGCGCGCGTACTTCGCCACGTTGGTCACCGCCTCGGCCACGACGTAGTAGGTGGCCACCTCCACCGGCTTCGGCAATCGGCCGTCCGGCCCGACCATCAAGTCCACCGGGACAGGCGCCCGTGCCGCCAGCCCGGACAGTGCCGGTGCCAATCCCCGCTCGGTGAGGATCACGGGGTGCAGCCCCCGCGACAGCTCGCGCAGCTCCCTCTGTCGAGATGCACGCGAGCGGAGACGCAGCGTGAGGATCACTCGAGGTCGCGCGGCCGCACGAAGCCGACCACCTCTGCCGTACCTGGCTCGATCAGGCGCCAGCTGGGCGCGGTGACCGTCAGCATCACGAGCGCCGCTGTCGGGTATTTCGCTCGGAGCTCTTGCACGTTGGCTGCGGGCCGGGCAAGGTTCAGCGCGAGCTCTTGCAGCCCGGGGTTGTGGCCGATCAGCATCACCGAGCCGACCTCATCCGGAACGGCGCGGAGGCGATCGAGCAGCACGTCGCTGCTTGCTCCGTACAGCGACCGCTCGATCCGCACGGCGGGCGAGCCGAGCGCCGGCTCGATCCGCTCGAGCGTCTCGCGCGCACGGCGCGCCGTCGAGCAGAGCACGAGCCCGGGCTCGACTGGCTGCTCCCGCACGTGCCGGGAGATCGCCTTCGCCGCCCGGCGCCCACGCCCGGCGAGCGGGCGCTCGTGGTCGGGTACGCCGGATTTCGAGCTCGACTTCGCGTGGCGCAACAGGTAGACGAACCGCATCTCGCCATGGTGACGACTCACACCCCGCACGCCGGGGTTGAACAACCGCGCTGTTCACCCCACGAACAAGGACCGCCCCGACCGGCTCGTTGCCCGTTTCCGCATCGCCCGGACTGAGCGAGAATCAGCGCGAGCGCGTCACGGATGCCACTATTCGCCCCTTGCGGGCGTCGGGGGCGCTGCGGCGGAGACGCCCGCAAGTGGCGAAAGCGGCAGTCGGTGCCGGCGGTGGCGTCCGACGTCGTGGTGTGCTCGGGTGCGTGGGGAGCCGTCGTGCGGCCGCGTCGGCGCTGCGCTGCTCGTGGCCGGGCGAGCGTGGTTAGGGATGCGGCTCCGGTCGCGGTTTGGCATGGTCTGTCGCCGTGCCGGCGCAGGTCGTGTCAGTCGCGGAGGGGGCTGGCGTGCCGGGCGGGCGTGTGAATCGGGGGTGGGCGTGCGGGAGGTGCGTGGTTCCGCGGGCGAGGATGTGGCGGCGGTTGCCGATTTCGCCGGGCGCTAGCGGCTGGTCGTCCCAGGGGACGTATGAGCGCGCGTTGCAGAAGTGCGCGACGAAGGCGCGCCGTGACCGAGTCGGGCTGTGGTTTGGGTGCGACCGGTGCAGCACGTGGCCGCCGAAGAAGACCGCGTCTCCGGGGTCGAGCAGCGCGGGCACCTCCCGACCGCGATATTTCGCCGCGACGGCGCTGAGCCCGTTGCGGGTCTCGTCGGTGTCGTCGGCGCCCTCGATCGCGAAGATGTCAGCAAGATGCGTGTCGCCGCCGTGGCCGGTGCTGTCGTCGGCGTCGGGGTACACGGGCTCGTGCTGGCTACCTGGGGTGATCCATAGGCAGCCGTTTTCTTCGTCGGCGCGGTCGAGCGCGACCCACGCCCCGATCAGGGTGTCGGGCTGGGTGATGATGTGGAAGGAGTCTTGGTGGTAGCCCTGCCCCGGGCTGCCGGGGCCCTTGACGAAGAGCATCGTCTGCAGCGCCAGCACGTCGGGACCGACCAGTCCGGCGACGACGTCGACCAGCCGCGGGTGCAGCAGCAATCGCTCGTGGATCGCGAGCTCGCGGTGGAGGAAGTGCACGCGCTGCCGGTCGGCCAAGTCCGCCTCGATGTGCTCGAGCAGCTCGTGCACTGCGGCGGGCGCCAGCAGCTTGCGCACGATCAGGTGACCCCGCTCGCGGAAGCCGACGTATTGCTCGATGCTGATCCCCATGGGCTCACGCTAGGCGCGTACGCCGCCGTTGGCGATGGCCATAATGCGCATGTTGTTGTCCCTTGTTGATGTGAGCGTCGGCGACATCGTGTACCCGCCGGGCGGGCGGCTGGGTCCGCGACGCCAGCGCCACGTCGAGCTGGTGCTCGTCCACGCCGGCCATGCCGACGTCTCGATCGACAACGAACCGCCGTGGCGAATCGCGGCCGGGTTCGTTGGATTGCTAGCGCCCGGCCACAGCGAGCGCTTCGCCTTCGCGACCGACGAGCCGACCCGCCACACATGGGTCCAGGGCCGCGCAAGCGACACCGGCCGCCTGGTGGAGCTGCCCCGCGTCCTGGCGGCCTCGACGGCGCTCACCGGGTTGATGCACGCCGCGGTCACGGCGGCCGGCGAACCGATGCCGACCAGCCCAGAAGTCACCGCCACGCTCGCGTGCGCGGCGGTCTGGCGCTACATCGGCGAGGCCGAATCACGCACCGCCGGCCCCAGCGACCCCGTCGAGCGCGCACGCGGATTCATCCACGCCCGCCTCTCAGACCCCGAGATTCACCTTCGAAAGATCGCCGCCGCCGCCCACGTAACCCCGGCCCACCTCGTTCGGCGCTTCCGGACCGAGGTCGGCACCACGCCCGCGGCCTACCTCTGGGAGCAGCGCGTGACACGCGGCATCAAACTGCTCACTCACACGGGCCTGCCGGTCGGCGAGATCGCATCGCGCACCGGCTTCCGCTCCGTCTATCACTTCTCACGCCGAGTCAAGCGCCACACCGGCGCATCGCCCACCCAACTGCGCCACCGCAGCTGGCGGGGCTCGTGACCGCACCCGAGCCCGCAGAACCGCCACCGGCCACGACGCTCCCGCCGCAGCACGGCCGCCCCCGATCCGGCTACCCGCACCTCCCGCTCGAGTGCATTTGTCCGCTGCGCGGACGCGCGCGGTGGCATGGAAGGGGAGATGCGGGCGTCGCCCGTGACGCCGTTCTCTTTGCCTTGGTGCCCGTGAGCCTGTTTTGAGTCTGGCCTGCGGGGCCTCCCCGGAACTCCGGACTGTGCTCGAGCACGACTGTCAGACTCGATCGTTCTTGAGGTCCCTGGGTGGCGGTGCGGTGTTGTTAACCGGGAGGGGCTGGATGGACATGATCGTCGAGCGCGCGGCGGCGCTGGACGCCCACAAGGCGCAGGTCACCGCGTGCGTGCGCGTCCCGAACGACGGCGGCGAGCGCGATGAGCGCATCGCCGAGTTCCCGACGACGGTCCGCGGCCTGCTGGCGCTGCGCGACTGGCTGACCGGCTACCAAGTGCAGCAGGTGGTGATGGAGGCGACCGGGGTCTATTGGAGGGGCGCCGTGGGCGATCCTGGAGGACGAGTTCGAGTGCCTGCTGGTCGACGCCCGCCACGTCAAGCAGGTCCCGGGCCGCAAGACCGACGTCTCCGATGCCGCGTGGCTGTGCCGGCTGGCCGAGCCTGGGCTGCTAAAGGCGAGCTTTGTGCCGCCCAAGCCGATCCGGCAGCTCAGGAACCTCACGCGCTATCGGAAGACGCAGATCCAGGAACGCTCCCAGGAGGTCAACGGTTGCACAAGGCGCTCGAGGACGCGGGCATCAAGCTGGACTGCGTCGCGGCGGACGTGATGGGCAAGTCCGCCGCGACATGCTCGATGCGCTGGTCGCCGGCGAGACCGACCCCGAGCTGCTCGCGCAGCTCGCCCGGCGGCAGATGCGCAAGAAGATCCCGGCGTGGCGGGAGGCGCTGGCCGGGCACTTCGACGAGCACCACCGGCCGTGGATCGGCGCGATCCTCGCGTGGGAAGCAGTGGGGAGTGGAGACGCCCGCTACTTCCGACAAGCTCGCTCCTAGGCGTCCCGAGTTGGGCCCGTACCTCAGGGGACGACGAGGACCGGCAGCTTGGCCTCCGGTACGACGCGATCCCAGACTCTTCTGCGCAGGGGCTCCAGCGGCCAGTGCTCGCCACGGCCGACCGCGATCAGGTCGGCTGCACGCTCCTTGCTCGCGCTTAGGATTGCTCGGCGCGGTCTCCGATTCGCTCCTCGGTCTCCATCGTGACGCCGGTCCTGCGCAGCAAGGCTTGTACCTCGCTCACCAGGGTCACGCGCGTGCGCGCGCATCTGAGTTCGATGTCCTCGATCCGCGCGCCGACGGCCTGCGATGGCTCGATTACTACCACGACGATCAGTCGGCCACCGCGCCGACGGTTTCGGCGGCGCCCACGGCTGCGCGCCGGGCGTGGTCGGTTCCGTTGAATCCGACGACGACAGTCCTAGGGTCCTGGGTCGCTGTCGAAACGTTTATCAGGCGGGCTCGGCAGCAGGCGAAGGCGGCACGACCGCGAGACGTCGACCTGTGGCGAAACGACACCGGCGGTATTTGGAGTGTCGGGCTACTCGAGCCGATACGGCACGCTTGTGAGGATGACCCGCGGCTCGAACAGCAGTAGCCGCTTGATGTAGAGGGCGGCCCGGCTGTGCAGGACGCGCGGGAGGCCGTGGATACGAAGCTCGTGCATCACCACGGCGACGGCGGTCTCGGGGTCGGAGGTCCGTTCGCGCAGGTAGCCGAGGAGCTCCTCGCCGAGGTCGCGGCTCGGGGCGTCGATTATCTCCAGGCGGGTGTCCAGCCCGGCGCGATGCCAGGCGCGGCGCATCGCGTTTGCGCGTTCCTCGTCGAAGGCGAAGAAGACGGCGCGCGTGTCGTCGATGCCCAGGAGTTGCGCGTAGAGCAGCGCGCGCACGCTCGCCGCGTGCACGTCCGAGACCAGCACCCGGCACACCAGGCGCTTCGGGAGGTCGGCCGAGTTCGAGGTGGCGGCAGAGAGCCGCGTGGCATCAGCGATGGCCACTCCGCGCTCGTCGAGTAGGCGGACCTTCAGCGCCAACTCGGTTCCATGCGTGAACTCCGACAGCAGAGAGGGCCGGGTGAACTGCTCGGGCACGACCACGGTGACGAAGTCGGAGTCGCCGCGCGGGAACCGCAGCGTGTACTCATAGATCGCCTCGGTGCGACTGCCTGGACTCTCGAAGGCCTCGATGTCGGGCGAGTCCCCGCTGAGTTCGCGCCACCGCTCTGCGAAGTCGAGTGGATGCTTCTCGTCGGGGATTGCGACCGGGTGGTAGCGACCGTTCGAGATCGAGCGCGCGTACCAGGCCGCGTAGCGGGTGGCGTCGTCGAGGCGCTCCAGGTAGAGGACTACCTCGTTGCTCGCCGGCGCGGATGCTCGCACTGCGTCCAAGGCCGCCCGGAGCCGGCCGCCGGCCCGCAGGTAGTGGCGGTGAACCCCGTAGAGGGCCAGGATGATGATCGGGATCGCGACCATCACCGCCCAGGCGCCCTCGGTGAACTTGGTCAGGATCACGATCACTGCGACCATTCCCGTGAGGGTCGCGCCGGCGAGGTTGACCGTCGCCCGGGCCCGCCAGCGGCCGTCGCGGTGGCGCCGCCAATAGCGCACCATCCCCGCCTGGGAGAGCGTGAAGGCGGTGAACACCCCGACGACGTATAGATGGATCAGCGCATTGACGTCGGCGGCGAAGCCAACGATCAGCGCGACGGCCAGGAGAGCCAGTATGAGGATGCCGTTCGAATACGCCAGTCGGTGTCCGAGGTGGCGCAACTGGCGCGGCGCGAAGCGGTCGTGGGCGAGCGTCGCGAGCAGGCGCGGGAAGCCCTGGTAGGAGGCGTTCGCGGCCAGGATCAGGATTGCGAATGTGGCTCCCTGGACGAGATAGAACAGAAAGCCACTCCAGCTATCGGAAGGGAAGACCGCGCGGGCGATCTGCGAGACCACCGAGACGCTCTCGCTCGGCGCCGCCTTCATGTGGACCGCGAGATAGGAGACGCCCAGGAACAGCGCCACGGCGATCGCGGCCAGGATGCCCAACGTCTGCGCGGCGTTTCGGGGCTGAGGCCGCTGGAAGGCGTTGACGCCGTTGGCGATCGCCTCGATCCCGGTGAGCGCGCTCCCGCCCGAGGAGAACGCCTTGAGCACCACGAAGACGGTCAGGGCGCCCGCTCCGGGCGGGACGGGATGCAGGACCTCCGCGTGGGGGCAGCCCGAGAGCGCGCAGGAGGTGAGGCCGGTGACGATGGTGAGCGCCATCGCGGCGATGAACGTGTACGCGGGGACGGCGAAGGCGATGCCGGACTCCCGTACTCCCCGCAGGTTGATCAGCGTGAGGAGGGCCACGAACCCGACGGCGAGCGCCACCTTGGCCGGGGCAAGCGACGTGGCGGCCGAGGTGATCGCAAGCACCCCGGCCGACACCGAGACCGCGACTGTGAGTACGTAGTCGACCAGCAGGGCGGAGGCCGCGAGCAGCCCCGCGAAGTCTCCGAGGTTGTCGCGCGCCACGACATAGGCGCCGCCGCTCGTCGAGTAGGCGCGAACGATCTGCTGATAAGAGACAGCCACCACGCAGAGCAGCAGGGCGACGGCGATCGCGATCGGGAAGACGGCGCTCCGCGCCGTCAGCGAGGCCGTAACGAGAACAACGAGCGCCGCCTCGGTCGCGTAGGCGACCGATGAGAGGGCGTCCGAGGCGAAGATCGGCAGCGCGAGCCGCTTGGAGAGAAGCGTCTTCCCGAAGGCGCGGCTCGGCAGGGCAGGCCCAACGAGCAGACGGCGCAACCGGCTCTCCGGAAGCCGCGTGCTACCCGCGTCTGCCGCCACGCACCAACCCTACGCCCGCCAGCGGCACAACTAGCCAGCACCGCGGTGCGAGCTCGATTCGTACCCTCAGAGGCGCCAGCGGACGGGCCCGGATGCCGCACACAAGCATCAAAGGAGGCGTCTCCTCTTCGTGCCTATGACTTTCGTTACGGATCAATCGGAGCAGCGGTCGAAACGCGAGGAAGCGCGAGGCGCCGCTGCTCGTTTTGATGGGCGGATGTCTCCGAGGCCGCGGGCCGCGCGATGCTCGATCGCGCCGCCCGACTCTGCCCGCGCGTCACACAGCTTCCGATCGCCGCCTGGGCCGGGGCTGCGGCTGTGCTGCCCGGTCGCCTGCCGGCGATCGGGCCGTCACGCGCAGTCGTGTGCCTCTGGCTGGCGACGGGCCACGAGGGCGCGGGCGTCGCGGTCGGCCCGATCACCGGCCGCCTGATCGCCCAGCTCTAAACGGGCGAGGCGCCGGCCGTCGAGCCGGCGCCGTTCGACCCGAACCCGCTTCGACCCTCAGCCGGCCTCCGCATAGGCGGGCTCCGCGCCGCCCATCTCCAGCGCGTGCTCCTGCTGGCGACCCGCGGGCCGCAGCATGACCAGCGCGACCACGACGGCGACGCCCACGAGCCCGGCGCCGATCAGGTACGCGAGGTGGTAGCCGGCGTTGAGCGCCGACGCGGCGGAGTCGCCCTCGGCGATCAGCCCGTCGGTACGCTCGGTGGCGAGCGTCGCCAGCACAGCCAGGCCGATCGCGCCACCCACCTGCACCGTCGTGTTGACCAGCCCCGACGCCAGCCCGGCGTCCTGCGGGGTCGCGCCCGACATCGCCAGCATCATCAGCGACGGGAACGCGAGCCCCGTGCCGAGGCCCATCAGGATCATCGCGGGAAGGATGTCCGTGACGTAGCTGCCGTCGACCGGCGTCTGCGCGAAGAAGATCATGCCCGCGGCGATGATCACGAGGGCGGGGACCAGCGTCGCCTGCGCGCCGAAGCGCATGTTCAGCCGCGCCGTGAAGCGGAACGACATCGCGCCCATCACGATCGTCCAGGGTAGGAACGCAAGCCCGACCTCGAGCGCGTCGTAGCCGAGGATCCGCTGCAGGTAGAGCGCGCCGAGGAAGAACATGCCGAACATCCCGACGACCACCAGCCCCTGGACGAGGTTCGCGCCCGAGACGCTGCGCGACCGGAACAGGCGCAGCGGCATCAGCGGGTTCGCGATCCGGGCCTGGCGGTAGAGGAACGCGATGAGCAGGGAGATCGAGATCGCGCCCAGCACGAGCGTCTGGGTCGATCCCCAGCCCTTCTCGCCGGCCTCGAGGATCGTATAAACACCGAGCATCAGGCTGCCGGTGACGAGCGCCGCGCCGGGAAGGTCCGCGCCCGCCTGGACGCCGAGCCCGTGGCGCGGCTCCACGAGGCGCAGCGCGAAGAGCGCCGTCGCGACGCCGATCGGCAGGTTGACGAAGAAGACCCAGTGCCAGTTGATCGCCTCGGTCAGGACGCCGCCGGCGAGTAAGCCGATGGAGCCGCCCGCGACGGCGACGAACGTGTAGACGCCGATCGCCTTCGCCTGCTCGGCCGGCTTCGGGAACATCGTCACGATCATGCCGAGGATCACGGCAGAGGCGAGCGCGCCGCCGATCCCCTGGATGAAGCGCGCTCCGATCAGGATCTCCTGGCTCTGCGCGAGCGCGCACAGCAGCGACGCCCCGGTGAAGACCGCGAGCCCCGTGAGGAACACGCGCCTCTGTCCGATCAGGTCGCCGGCGCGCCCAGCGAGCAGCAGCAGGCCGCCGAACGGGATCAGGTAGGCGTTCACGACCCAGGCGAGGTTCGCCTGCGAGAAGCCGAGATCATCCTGGATCGTCGGCAGCGCCACGTTCACGATCGTCGCGTCGAGCACGATCATCAGCACTCCGGCGCACAGCACGTACAAAGCGAGCCAGCGCTTGCGCTCGGCCTTCATCTCAGCAGTCACGTTTCCGTTCTCCCATCGGTAGGCATACTTCCGTAGCGTCGCGCGCTGCCGGCCCGCCCGCCGATGGAGCTATCTGGCGAGCCTGGGTGCGGCTGCCGCGAGCCCGGCGGTGCGGGCGATCACCGCGCCCTGACCTCGGCCGGCCGAGCCCCCGTGCCACCTCGCGCACGACCCCAGCGAAGAGCTCGAGCGCCGGCGGCGCGGTCTGGGCGCGCCAGGCGAGCACGACGCAGCCACGTCGCCGG
>Ga0307415_100000788_pt1 | contig 14368 bp, 17 predicted proteins | sample DK1Cmetagenome_FD_204524 | JGI IMG/M metagenome (GOLD analysis project Ga0307415, IMG submission 204524) | Maize rhizosphere microbial communities from greenhouse at UC Davis, California, United States - DK15-C-2 | ecosystem: Host-associated > Plants > Roots > Rhizosphere > Soil | place: USA...
AGCGGGATATGGGCTCGATGACGGCGACCCGGCGCCCGGCCAACACAAACGAAGGCACCCGTCGGGTCAGGGGGGAGCCCGACTTGTACCCAACCACCGGTAGCCACCCGGTGCATCTGCATCAGGCATGCCCAACCATCCAGGGCCTGTGCCCCTGCGGGCACAGCGAGGCGCTGCTGCGCGCCCGGATGGCCGAGATTGACGCCCAGGTGGCGGAGCTGCAAGCCGTCCGTGGCGAGCTGGCGCGGGTGGTCGAGCAGTATCCGGCTGCCGCCTGCCCTGACCCGACCCGCAACATCCCGCTGGTGTGAGACGGCCTTTGCCGAGGAGAGGAGGTGAGGGCTATGGCGTGCTCATGCTGCGGCTGTCCCTGCCCAGGGTCGCCGTGCTCGTGCTGCGGCTGCCCCGACCCGGAGTGTCCGCGCTCGGGGCGCCGATGACAGCTGACGGCCCTGGCTTCACGATCGCCTCGGTTATGCCAGATCACGCTGCGTGGTAACCAGGGCAGGCTTGAGATTGCCGCCGAGGACGGCGCGGACCGAAGGTCCGCCAAGACGCGGCCGCGCCGACGGATCAATCGCGCGAAGCGCACCACTCGGCCTGGCCGCTCCACTCGCCGAGGGGGCCAGAAGGGTGTCGGCCTGGTCTTGAAGACCATGGCGCGGGGGCTCGGGCCGCAACGAGCTGATCAGCTACCAGCCTGGTAGGTGACGAGAGCAGGCTGACAGGGCAGATGCAGGGTCACGGCCTCCGCGCATTGGCCGAAGGCGAGCGTGGTTGGTTCGGATGCGCCGCGCTGGCGTAGTCCCAAGGAGCTGGCTGAGCGGCCCGGCGACCGCTTCCGCGGGTGGTCAGGCGCCCTCGCCCGCCGGCAGGGTAGACAGGCGCAGGTCGCCGCGGCGCCCGTGGGCGCGGAAGGCCGGGACCATCTCGCAGGTCACCAGGCCAGTCTCGTCGGTCAGCTCGTCAACGATCGCGAACCACCTGCGGATCCGGCTAGGCGTGTCGACCACCACGGTGAGCACCGGGACCCGACGTCGCAGCGACAGCAGCCGGTCGCCGTGGGGGGCGTGGTCGCCGTGATAGCCCCAGCTGCCGCGCAACGCGGTCGCGCCGCTCGCACCAGCCTGCAGGAGCCGGCGGGCGAGCTGCACATACAGCGGATGCCCCTGGTGCTGGGCTTCCTCTCCGGCGTAGACCATCAGCTTCTGCCAGACCCCCAGCCCTGCCGGGTCAGCGTCGGGCAGGCGCTCGGGCTCGGCGAGCCGACGGCCGTCGCGTTTGCACACCCGGACCCGCTCCAGGGTCAGCAGCGGACGGTCCAGCATGGCGCCCAACTCGGGGAGCGCGGCGGCGATGGCCGCGCCGGTGCCGACCGAGATGATCATCAGCGGCACGCCAGCGTTGCGCCCGAAAAAGTGGGCCCGCCGCCGCACCCCGTGGGCGGTGCCATCCACCCCCAGCAGCACGGTCGCGCCGTCGACCCCGTGGCGGCGGAGCAGGTCGACCACGGCCAGGAACGCCGGGCGGCCGGCGACCCGCTGACCCCGCCCGACGTACACGGTGAGCTTGGTCGCCCCGGCCAGCCCGTCTGGCAAGCGCACCTGGCCAACCTGGCCGGTCAACATGCGGGCGCGTTCCAGCGTCACCAGCCCGTGGGTGGCGAGGGCAGCCACCTCCTCCAGCGCCCACTCGATCCGCGGGCGGGTGTCGACCGCAACCGTCACGACCGGGAGATCCTCCGACAGAGTCAGCAGCCGCTGGGTCTGCAAGTGCTGCCGCGACCCGAACCCCTCGGTGCCGCGCAGCAGCACGCTGGTCGCGAGCTGGTGGCGTCCGTAGCAGTCCAGCAGCGCGTCGGCGAGGAAGCGGCGGCCGGCCCGGTCGTGCTCGGCGCAGTAGGTGGTGAGCTTCAGGCAGTCCTCATTCACTCAGCACTCCCCGAGTGCCCAGCCACCCGCGGCGGCGGCCATGCCGACCAATAGGCTCACCGCCAGGTTGGCCGCGGCCAGCCGCAGCTCGCCGTCCTCACCCAACCGGTGCGACTCCAGCATCCAGGTTGAGAACGTGGTGTAGGAGCCGAGCGTGGCCGTGCCCGCAAGCAACATGGCATGGCCGCCGACGCCGAGGCCAACCAGCAGCCCGAGCAGGAACGCGCCGCTGACATTGACCACCAGCGTGCCCACCGGAAACTGCCGGCCCAGCCGCAGCGACACGGCCGCATCCAGCAGGAACCGCCCCAGCGCTCCGACCCCACCCAGCAGCCCCACGCTGAGCCACACCAACGCGGTCACGTCAGCGCCCTCACCCGCCGGACCAGCGCAGTCGCCAGGAAGACCCCAACCAACCCGAAACCGATACTGGTCAGCGCGTAGGTGGCAGCAAGGCCGGCGCGGCCGTCGGTCAGCATCCGCAGCACCTCCAGCTGCATCGTCGAGAAGGTGGTGAACGCCCCGCACAGGCCCGTGCCCAGCAGTGGCCGCCGGTAGGCCGAGACCGGCAGGCGCTCCTGCAGGCGGGTCGCGAAGTAGCCGAGCAACAGCGTCCCGGTGACGTTGGCCACAAACGTCGCCCACGGCCAGGTTCCCGGCGTGGCCGGCGCGGCCTGGACGAGCAGCACGCGGGCGAGCGCTCCGAGGAACCCGCCGGTGAAGATGGCCGCCAGCTCACGCCAGTCCAGCTTGGGCATGGGGCCTCACTGTATCCGGTCGGCGCTACCCGGCCGGCTGCTTCGCGGCCACGGCGGGGCAGGTTGGTTCCACGCCGCCGCGCTCCGGAGGAGTTGGCCGGCCCGGTCGAGCTCGGCCGTAGGCTTATACAGCACCGTTTCATCCAGCTCACCGCACCGAAGCCGATCATGGCACTCGCCTTCAGGCCCGATCCCAACCAGCACGACTTAGCACCCGACCATTACCGCCTTCAGGGCAGGCCATATACCGGATGACAGCCACCGCGCCGCTCTACTCTCGACCCGTAATCGTCCGAGGAGCAATGCACCACGGGTGCGTTGCTGGCGCCAACGACGGCGGGAGGGAAGCGGCGGGTGGTGGCCGACATCGCGAAGCTGTCGGTGGGCCGGGAGGAGTATTACACCGGGAGCTGGCCACCGACCACGAGCAGTATCTGTCTGGCCACGGCGAGTCCCCAGGCCGGTGGTACGGCGCCGGCGCCAGCTCCCTTGGCTGCAGGGCGAAGCATCGGTGGCCGGGTTCCAGCGGATGTTCGAGGGCCGCCATCCCAACACCGGCGAACTCCTCGGCCGCGCCTATGGCAAGGGTGCGGTGCCCGCGTTCGACGTGGTACTGCGCCCCACCAAGAGCGTCTCGGTCCTCTTTGGGCTGGGCGACCCGGTGACCGGCCGGACGGTTCTGGCGGCCCACCACGCCGGTGTCCGGGAGGCGGTCGCTTATCTAGACGAGCACCTGGGCGCCCGCCGCGGACATGGCGGTGTCCAGCACGTGTCCGGACAGGGGCTGCTGGCGGTCGGCTTGGACCACCGGACATCTCGCGAGGGGGATCCGCTGCTGCACACCCACCTGGTGGTGGCCAACCGCGTCCAAGGGCCGGACGGACGGTGGACGGCGTTGGACGGTCGGGACCTGTACCGGCATCGGCTGGCCGCCGCCGCCATCTACCGGGCCATCTACCAGCGGGAGCTGTCCCGGTCGCTCGGAGTGGAGTGGACGGCGGCGGACGCTCACGGCAACCGCGAGCTGGCCGGGATGCCCGAGGCGTTGGTCCGCAGCTACTCCAAGCGCAGCGGCCAGATCGACGTCGAGCTCGACCGGCTGGCCGCCGACGGGCGGGAGCGGACGCTACGGCTGGTCAAGTGGGCCGTGCAGGCCACTCGCAAGCCCAAGCAGCACGAGGCGCCGGACACCCTGTATGGACGGTGGCGGCGGGAGGCGGCCGAGCGCGGACAGGACTCGGACACCCTGGTCCGGACGGTGACCGGCCGGACAGCCAACCGCGGCCAGGACCGGACGGTGTCCACGGAGGTGGCCAGTCGGCTGTTCGATCGGCTGGCCGGACCGGACGGGCTGACCGCGACCGCGTCCACCTTCGCCCGCCAGGACGTCATCGCCGCCATCGGCGGGCACCTCGCCGGAGCCACCCGGGCCGAGCTCGAGGAGTTGGCCGACCGGTTCTGTGCCGAGAGGACCGTGGCCGTGGTGGCGGATCGGGCACTGGAGGAGCGCCGCTGGTCCACCCCCGAACTGCTGGCCGTGGAGCAGCGGCTGGTCGCCGCCGCCACCGACCGGGTCGGCGAGCAGACCGCCGTTGTTGGCCATGACGCGGTGCGGGCCGCGCTGGCCGCGCATCCGACCGCGGGCGAGGACCAGGCCGGAATGGTGCGCGACCTCTGCCAGGGCAGCGCCGGCGTCGCCCTGGTGGTCGGAAAGGCGGGCACCGGCAAGACCTTCGCGCTGGGCATGGCCCGGCATGCCTGGCAGCTGGACGGCTACCGGCCCCTGGCCACCGCGCCCACCGGGATCGCCACCGTCTCCTTGGAGGCCGAGGGGTTCGAGGAGGTGGCCACCTGCGACCGGCTGCTGGCCGATCTTGACCAGGGCGGGAGCGGCTGGACAACCGGACGGTGCTGGTGGTGGACGAGGCCGGCATGCTGGGCAGCCGCAAGCTCACTCGCCTCCTTGAGCAGGCCGAGCAGGCACAGGCCAAGGTGGTGCTGGTCGGCGATGACCGGCAGCTGGCCTCCATCGACGCCGGTGGCGGCTTTCGCGCCCTCCGCCTGCGGCTGGGCGCCTCTGAACTTACGGAGAACCGGCGGCAGCAGCAGGCCTGGGAGCGCGAGGCCTTGGAGCTGGTCCGCTCCGGGCTGGTGGAGGAGGCGGTGGCCGCCTACCGGGCGCATGACCGGGTCGTCTGTGCGGAGTCCAAGCCGGCCGCCACCCTGGCCCTGCTCACCGACTGGTGGCAGGCCTGGCAGGACGCCGAACGCGACCCGGGCCAGGACGTGATCGTGCTGGCCGACCGGCGCGGCGAGGTGGATCGGCTCAACAGCGCCTGTCAGCAGTTGCTGGCCGCTCGGGGACGCCTCGGCGAGCAGCGGCTCCAGGTTGAGGACCTGCAGTTGGCGGTGGGAGATCGGGTGGTGTGCGGCCGCAACGCCATCACTCAGCTCGGGATCGCGAACGGAACCCGTGGGACCGTCACCGCCCTCGACTCTGAGGCCCGAACCTTGACCATCCGCCTGGAGGTGAAGGAGCAGCGCGAGGTGGTCCTGCCCGGCTGGTACCTGGACGGCCGCCAGCGCACTGAGCGCAACCGCCGGGTGGACCTGGCCTATGCCACCACCGGCCACCGCGCTCAGGGGTTGACTCGCTGGCGGGCGCTAGTGCGGCTCACCGGCCTGGAGGACAGCAACTGGCTGTATGTGCAGCTGTCCCGGGCTCAGCATGAGACCACCCTGTACCCGGTGGTAGGGCCCGAACCCCAGGGGCCGGCCGACCTGGACCTGCCCGACCGGGAAGCCCGGGACGGGTACGCCCAGCTCGCCCAGGCCCTGTCCCGCGCCGTCGACCAGCGGCTGGCCATCGACACGCCCAGCAATCTGGATCTGCGGCGGCTGTCCACCGCCGAGCTGCGGACCGAGCGGGACCGGCTCTGCGGCCTGCTGGACCGGGCACCGCGGGATCGGGCCCGGGAGCTGGCGCGGGCGAGTGCCCGCCGGGCCGAGGCCGACCAGGCCCTGGAGCAGCTCACTACCAATAACGATCAGAAGCGCCAGGGCGGGGGATGCTTCGCCTGCCGTGGCGGGCCGGGTCCGCCTCGACCGATCGGGCCGCGGCGCTGGTGGCCCGCCAGCAGGCCGACCGGGCCGCCGATGCCGAGCTGGCGCTGCGCCAGCATCAGCAGCGCCGGGCCGGCTGGCTGGAGGCCAACGCTCACCTCGGCCTCGCCTACCGGCGGGTGGTGCGGGAGCTGGCCTGGCAGGGCCGCGCCCGCGGCCTCGCACTGGAGCACGAGCACCCCGACTACCTGCGCGGCGAGCTCGGCCCAGTGCCGGAGAGCACCCGGGGGCGGCGGGCCTGGAGGCAGGCCGCCGCCACCATCGAAGACTACCGCCGCACCTATGCGATCACCGACACAGAGCAGACGCTGGGCCAGATGCCTCGCGAGCCCACCCAGCGGGCCGCCTGGCAACAAGCCCGCCAGGCGATCACCCGCCTCCAGGGCCGCCAACGCCGCATCGACCGCGATCGCCAACCCCAGCGAAGCGCGCCTTCGCGCACGTCCCCCATCGACCGCTGCCAGCAGGACCAGGCACCGGCCCGCTCCAGGCGGGAGATGCCTCCACGCCGGCCAGGCCCGGAGCGGGCCGCCGGCTAACAGCACCAGGAGGCCACCATGGCCAGACTCCAGCCCAACCCCGACCCGGACGGCTTCTGGCCCTCTGACGACCAGCAGCCGGGCATGTCGATCCGCGCCCTCAGCCACGCCGACCTGCCCGCCCTGCTCGCCCACCTCGACCACGACCAAGACCCCGGCGACGTCCTCGGGCGGGGTGGGTCGGCGCCGGTGGTGGCGGTCCGGGTGCGGGTCAGCGTCGGCCGCCCCGGCGCCTCCGCCCACGCCGAGGACCGGCGCGGGCGGGCCACCGAATGGGCCGCCTGGATCCGCAGCCTGCCCTGGCGGATGGTCGCCGTAGTCGCTGCCACCCTGACCTCGTGGCTGGTAGCCGCCCAGGTCGCTTCCCACCTAGCGGTCCCGGCCGGCATCATCGTCGCGGCCGGGCTGGCCTGGCTCCTGCGGTTCCGCGTCTCCCCTGCCCCGTTGGCCTGGCGGCGCGGCGCGGCCGGGGAGCGGCGCACGGCCCGGCTGCTCGCCCCGCTGGAGCGGCGCGGCTGGGCGGTCCTGCACGACCTGGCCATCCCTGGCTCTCAGGCCAACATCGATCATCTGCTGATCGGCCCGGGCGGGGTGGTGGTGATCGACACCAAGCAGTACCGAGGGCGGCTGCGGCTGGACGCCGATGGGCTGCTGTGGCACGGCCGCCACCTGCTCGTCTCAGCCCTGCGCAAATTGCTGTGGCAGGCCGACCAGGCCGACGAGATCCTGGGCGCCGCCGACGTCCAGGTCACCCCGATCGTCGCCGTGCATGGCGCCAGCGTCCCCTGGGGCTTGCTGCAGGCCGACGGCGTCACCATCGTCCCGGCCCGGCGGGTGCCCGACCTGCTCCAGGCGCTGCCGCCGATGCTTGGGCCCGAGCGGGTGGCCTGGCTGGCCGACCGAACCCGCCTGCGGTTCCGTGCCGCCACCTGACGACCCGCACGGATAGCCCCCGGAAGCGCGACTGCTCACGCGGCTCCAGCTGGGCGGTTGCGTGGTGTGCATGACCGCTTTCGAGCAGCGCCCCCGGCACACTGCTCTCTAGGATCGCTCCTCTGCCTTCTCGGCAGCGAGTCGCTCTAACATTGCACTGCGATCGGCGAGCGCCTTGAAGCGTCGGTCACTGTCGACGAGCGCTACGAACGTCCCTGCGGCCCGGAGGACGGCCGCTGCGCGGTCGCGGCGAGGTACGTCAGCAGACGCCTGAACTGCGTCCCTGTGCAACGTTCCACGGAGTAGGTCATCGAGCCTGTTCGGCTCGGTCCACTCCGCCCGCTCCCAGCGCCGAAGTCGCTCAAGGTATAGCCACCCTTCGCCGTCGGGCTTGGGCGGCTGCTGTCCGGCTGGGAGTGGCAGGTCCTCGGGCGTTGGCTGGATCCGGTTCATGAAAGTGCGTATCAGGTGTTGTACGTCGTCAAGCTCGAGCGCGCCAGTGGTGGATCGGATCTTCCGGCTCGGTAGCTCGCAATATGCGGCGGCGTAGGAATCCTCGAGCCAAGGGAATCGTCGGGCAAGCGTCCAGCGAACGGCATCCGGTGAGGCAATGGCAAGGAGGTGGCTATGAGCGACGAACACGAGGCAAGCAGCCCGCGCATCCGCTTAAGCACAGCTGCGAAAAGGAACAAGCGCGAGGTGAGCCACCGGTTACCGCTTCCGAGTTCAATCACGGCGTAGTCCGACTGGCCCTCCTTCGCGATCTCCTGGAGAACGCCGGAGATCCCGCTCTCTTGGTAGATCGCTAGCCCGGACTCGACCACATCGGCGACAAACCCCCGGGTATACGCGTCGGGGGCAGGCGCGAGGTCGATCGCTATCTGGAAGACGGAGAGCCGTGTCGCTCGCCCTAACACGCCCGTTATCAGGCGGGGCAGCGTCCGACGGTACACAAGGAGGACGACAAGGACGACTGCCGGCCAAGCAAGTGCACTGATGAGGTCGACGACTTGCTGCGACACGCGTGGATCCTACATACACAACGGTACGCCGGGGAATGCCGACGAACGTCTCGCGCTCGGGTTGCTCACGCGTCGATCGCTTGTGACCATGCCCAGACCGGTGTTGCTGGCGGTTGATGATGAGCCGGTGGCGCTCAGCGCCCTCGAAGGGGAGCTGCGCAAGCGCTACGGCGTCGACTACGAGGTGGTCTGCGCGGCCACTCCGGAGGCTGGGTCCCCCTGGGGGTGGGGGACCCGTGGGAGCCGGCCTCGGTCTGTTTGCGCTGGTCAGCCGCTACGCTACGTAGGAGTCCGCCCGCGGAATAGAACGCCCGTCGATGGGCCTCCTTCGTCGGCCCACTCCGGGCGAAATAGTGGAGGACGGACGATTAGGCCGTCCTGGGGCCGGGCGCGCATTCGCGCGCATCCCAGAAAACCAACCTGCGGCTGCGCCGCCATTCCCACATTCCACCAGATCCATTTTCAGGCTCACCGGCGATCACGGAGGCATGGGGCCTCGTTTGTGTTGGCTGCGGTGACTGGCGCAGGACTCACCGGTCGCCTCACCGTACGGAGCGGGGCGACCTCAGGAGCAGCCGCCGCTCACAGGGGTCGACCAAGCCAGGGCGAGGTTGCTGGTCGGGTTGTTGCTGGGCGGTTGGTCGCGGCATCTTGGCGTTTGCTGGGGGATCCAGTACCGTCGAGCCGCGATGCGGGTGAACCGGCAGCAGCAGGGCACCAGGGTCTTCTTGGTCCTGGCTGTTGTGCTCGTATCGCTTTGGACGGGTAGCCTGACCGCGCCCTCGGCAGGCAACCCGGCCGACTATCTGGCCACAAGCCGCTCACAACCGGGGATCCAGCCGGCCACCTTCCGGGATTCTGTCCCGGCGCTGCGACCAACGACCGAACGCCCGGACCCGCGGGGGCGGGTGCCGCTGCTGGCCACCCTGGCGGCCGCAGTTGCTGGCGCCTGTTGGTGGCGAGCTGCCGCACAGCGGCGCGGCCCTGCTGGCGCCGGGTCGCGTATCTGCTCCACTCCGCGCCCTGCTCGGGCGCCACCCCACCTCCAGCCGGCCTGACCGCCGTCCGCGCCTGGGACATGACCGGCGCGGGCTGATGCTGGAGGTTCGACTGGGTGGCTTGTCAGCGTGGTGGCGTCTTGGCATGAACGCGCGGCTGGATGACGCGACGAGCACGACTGACCCGGTCGTCCGAGGGATCCTTGGGGTGACCCTGGCAATCACGCTCGTCGGGATGCTGGCGCTGGTCCGCGCCGCCGTCGGCGGCGGCGGCGTGGACCATGTGACGGTGCGGATCAACAACAGGGCGGCTTGGTCGTCCAGATCGATGCAGTGGACGCCTCGGGCGACCGGCTCGGGCTGGGTGAGGCCGGGCCTAGGACCCTGACCAGCTTCCAGGAGATCCCCGACGTCGGCTCGCGCTGGACGCTGGTCGCCAGCTACGGGGGCCAGGAGGTCCACCGCCAAACCCTGGCCAGAACCGCCCTGGCCGCCGCCAACTGGACGGTCACCATCCCCGCCAGCGCGACCCGCCCGCTGGAGCGGGCCGGATTCCACTGACCATGTCCACCCTGCGCGCTTGGTTCGGAGCACCCTGGCAACCGCCGGCACCCCACCCGCCGCTGGGCTTGATCGACCGGTGGGCGCAGCTGGCCGCGGACCGGCCCTGGCGGTACACGGCCGCCTGGGCGATCGGCATCGGCGCGGCCAACCTCGGGCTTCGCATGCTGCTCAACGACCTTTCCCTGGCCCGCAACGCTCCCCTGGCCATCCTCACCGCGGTCGGCTTCTTGGGGTTCGCCTGGCTGTACACCGCCCAGCTCACCCGCTCCTTTCGGGGTCAGCGGCCACGGCCGACGGCCAATCCGGCCACTCCCAGCAGGGCTGCGCGACTGGCTGGCGCGCCGGGTCGCCGGGCCATCACCCCTCCTCCGGCCGGGGCGCCCGGTCCCAGTGGCTCTGGTCGTGCCCACGACCTGTGAAGGCGCCGGTCAGACGCTTCGGCCGACCGCCAGGGCACTTCATGTCTCGGCGGCGGCGCCTGATCTTGGCCGCGGTCGCCGCCGCTATCATCCTCGCCCTCCTTGTTGGTGCCATTCCTAGCCGACCTGCTCCTGAGGGAGGTCACGATGTGGTCGTCCCTAGCTGGGGGAATTGAAGGGCATCAGTGGACGCTTCACCACAACTCCGGTTCTCGCTTGCCCTGCCGCATCGTGTGTGAGTGCGGCTGGACCTCAACCGCCGGAGAACACACCACCGTCCTGCTGCAGCTCAAGGGCCACCTCGAGGACAGCCTGCAGAGTGGGGCACGGCTGCTCCGAACCCAAGGCCAAGCATCGGCCGAGCTCCCAACCACCTACTCCACCTGACCCGCGAGACAGGGGATCCATGACCAGGACCAGGGGGAGCGGATGGACATTCAGGAGACGGCGCTGCCCGGCGTCGGGCTACGCCACGACTTCACCACCCGCGCCGGCCGCCAGCTCGGAGTGGTCTCCTACCGGACCGGTCGACGCGACCTGCTGCTCTATGACCGCGACGACCCCGACACCTGCCAGGAAGTGATCCGGCTCACCCAGGAGGAGGCCGACGCCCTGGCCGATCTGCTGGGCGCCGCCCGCCTGACCGACCACCTGGCCGAGCTCCAACAGCAGGTCGAAGGGCTGGCGATCTCCTGGCTGACCATCCGGCAGAACTCGCCGTACGCCGGGGGCACAATCGCCGACACCCAGGCCCGCAGCCGCACCGGCGTGTCCATCGTGGCCGTGCTGCGGGCCCACACAGCCTTCCCCGCGCCCACCCCCGACTTCGGCTTCCAGGCCGGCGACACCGCCGTGGTGGTGGGCACCCCAGCCGGGGTCAAGGCGCTGGCCAGACTTGTGGACGGCTGACCGCCATGGGCAGCATGATCCTGGTCCGCAAGCTCGGCAGAGGTGAGCTCGGCCACACGATCACCGCCCCGTTGCCGGAGCGGCTGCCGCCCTGGCACGGCCCAACGGGGCCACCGTGAGTACGTCCGATTCTCCGGCGAGTTCTCCGGCGAGCCGGTTCGACCGACGGGCGAGCAGCTACGAGGACAGCGTGCTGCAACAGTTCCTGTTCGTCCCCGTCCAGCAGACCGCCCTGCGCCTGGCCCGGCAGCTGCTGCCCCAGGCGCGGCGGGTTCTTGATGTCGGCTGCGGCACCGGACAGCTCCTGCGCCACACTCGCCCCTGCTACCCAACCGCCGAGCTGGTCGGCGTCGACCTGGCCGGGCAGATGGTGGCCACCGCCACCACGATCACCCGCGGCAAGCTGGCCGTCCGCTACGTCCAGGGCCGGGCCGAGTGTTTGCCGTTCCCCGATGACGTGTTCGACCTTGTCTTTGCCACCCTGTCCTTGCGGCACTGGACGGACCGTTCGGCCGGGATCGCCGAGATCGGCCGCGTGCTGACCCCGGGTGGGCTGCTGGTCCTGGCCGACGTCTTTCCCAGCTGCCGCCGAGGGCCGGACCTGCCGATGCTGCGCCGCCGCCACGCCGCCGTCCCGGCCAAACTGGGCAGCTTGCTGGCCGCGCACCGCCTGGCCGTCATCGGCAGCGACCACACCCGATGGTTCAGCCTGCCCGACGTCCAAGTCATTGCAGCACGCCCCGCACATCAGGCGAGCGCAAATCTGCCCACACAACGGCAGCCGCCCCGCTACGCAACGTAGGAGTCCGTCTGATCTATTGAGCGCCCGTCGATGGGCCTTCTACGTCGGCCTCACCACGAGCCAAATGATGAATGACGGACGATTCAGCCGGCCCTGCGGGCCGGGTGCGCATTCGCACGCATCAGAAACCTACTTGCGGCTTCGCCGCCATTCCGCAATTCCTGGATCGCCCGCACAGGCGCCGCGTCGCTAGGGGTGCCGCACCGGACGGTCACCAGCGTGCGCACTGACGGGCCTGAACCACACCTCGCTTTGGGAGGCGCCCGTGCGGTCGTGATGCGGTCTGCGGCTACGGGGCGGCCGGACAGGCCGGCGTATCGAACCCACCATCGCCAACTGTCAGCGGCGCGTTGCCGACGTCCCTTGGGATCAGGCCCGAGATCGGTCCGCCGTTGGCCGCCGAGGCCGGCGTCGCGTCGGTCTGGTTGGCACCGTCGTCGGCGGTGCCGACACAGCGCAAGGGGGTGATGCCGTGGACATGGGCTGTGGCCGGGCTGGCTGGGAGCAGCGCGAGCCCGCCCGCCAGTGCCAACGCCACCATCACGGCCCTCGACCGTTTCCGGGGGATCCTGCCACCCGCCATTCCGATCGACCTCCTCCTGGATCATCCACAGTAGTAACTACCGGCCCCCGAAAACGGTTCCCTTGAGGTAGCAGGGGACGCTCGGGCTGGAAGCGCCTCGAGGTGGGCGCCGCCGACCGCTCCAGGCCGATGTCGAGGCCGGCCCCGCTCTGCTGCATAAGGGTGGGAAGGTCTACGACAAGATGAACTGCCGGATGACGGTGGCGACCATGGCGGGATCGGTCCTGGTGGCAAGGTGGCCGTGCCCTTGGAGCACGCGGATCCGAGCGTCGGGGGTCGCGGCCGCTGGTTGATGGGTTGCCTTGGTCAGCGCGGGAGGGCTCTGGGAGCCCGCCAGCAGGGGTGTCGGCGCCGCGATGGCGTCGACTGGCCGGGCCCGGTACGCCCAGCTGTTCTCGGCTCTGCACTCGCGGGGCACCGTTGGGGTGCCGGCGAGGAGGGTTGGCCAGCGTGAGCTCGATCGCAGCGTGTCGACTTCCTCCTGGGTCATCTCCACGATCCCGACCAGCACGGCCTGGAGTGCGGTTTCCATGTCGCCCGCAGCCACTGCCTGCTCGATCGCCTCGATCGAACCAGGCGGGTAGGCGTTGCCGAGGCCTGGCTCGTAGAGCACGAGCTGGTGGACCTTGTTCGTCAGGAGGGTGCCGCCCATGGCGCAGCCGGCCCCGTAGGAGTGGCCCACAGCGCGACCGGCCCACCCGTGTGGGCAGCGACGGCCTGTACCACGGCGGCGACGTCCTCGAACTCCCGCTGGATGGAGTAGCCAGCGGCGTCGCCGCTGGCGCCGAACCCTCGGCGATCCATCGAGAAGGTGGTCACGCCGTCTCGTAGCTCGTCAACCAATCGGTCGAAGGTGCTGTGGTCGCTTGAGTGGTCTAGTTTGTAAATTCGTGCGTGGTGGTCATGCGGCCCGCGCAGGATGCTTGTGCTCCCGCGGGACTGAGCCCATGGCGACACGGACCGACGTCCCGCGCAAGGGCATCGCCGGACCGGCGGCGGTCAAACATCTCGCGCGACGCAACGCTGGCGCAATCCGGGCCTGCAGCGTTCGACAGGACGCCGATCACGTCCTCCGGCGCTCTCTACAACGATCGGGACGCATGTGGGTCCTCTGGCGAGGAAGCCGCCTTTGGCAATCCCCTGGCAGCCCCAAATCTGCAGGTCTGTCGTCTCGTCCGAAATGTAGAGGCCGCTTCGCTACCTCGCAGGGCTGACGGTCCCAATGAACACCGCGGTCGTATCGACCAAGTCGAGCAGGCCCGCGTCGATGCCGGCCTCGATCGTCTCGGCGGAGGTCAGCGGCTCGCCGTTCACGCTCTCCGCCAGCGGCAGGGGTCCAGAGCCAAAGTCGGTGTCCACGGCCACGCAGGCGTCGCTCGTGAGCCCTTCGGTGCTACAGATCACGAAGTAGCCGTGCATGAACGGCGTCCAGCCGGGGTCCCCAGGCGCGGCTTGGATCGTGTGATCGTGGATCGGCGACGGGACATCGCCCTGCGGCGTGTCCGTCTGCGCCGCGGTCACATAGAAGTTCTGCACCTTGGCGTTCGGGATGGTGGGGAGCGGGTCTCCGCCCTGGGGGAACGTCATCCTCACCTCGACGCCATGGACCCACACGAACTCATAGCACGCGCCTTGGTGCGTCCGGTTGACACAGTTCACGGGGACGGCTTGTGCCGCCGGAACCGCCGAGACCAACGCGGGGGGGTTCCTGACCGACTACTTCCCCGACGCCTACAAGGCGATCTGGGACTTCCACGGGCAGGACGCCACCTCCCGCCACCTGCCCG
>Ga0307415_100000789_pt1 | contig 14365 bp, 14 predicted proteins | sample DK1Cmetagenome_FD_204524 | JGI IMG/M metagenome (GOLD analysis project Ga0307415, IMG submission 204524) | Maize rhizosphere microbial communities from greenhouse at UC Davis, California, United States - DK15-C-2 | ecosystem: Host-associated > Plants > Roots > Rhizosphere > Soil | place: USA...
TGCACGACACCGGCCTGGTGAACCTGCCCAACGGCGCTGATTTCACGTTGTCGTCGATGCGGCTCGCGCGCGAGGTCGCGGACCAGGTGGGTCTGTCCACCGCGGCAACCGAGGTCATGCAGACAGCGATCACGATGCACTACACCCCGGGCGTGACGACGGCGGCAGGCACAGAGGCGTACCTGCTGCGCTGGCCGGGCAGCCGGCGCCAGCCCTGCGGCGGGTGGGGCTGCTGGGCGGCGCCTGGTTCTGCCGCCCCAGGATGCTCGCAGGTCCGGGCCTGAGCCGCTTATCCTCCGGTCCGAATCCGGCGCGAGGGCTGGCGCAACGATGCCGGTGGGCCAGTTTCAATGAGACACCCGAGAGAATGGCCCTGGCGGACCAGATTGGGTGAGACAAGCCACTGAACGGCGTCTCAGGCGATGTGGTCGCCGCAGGTCAGCGAGGTAAGGCCGGACCAGATCTAGTGAGACGGGACACTACAGGCTGCGCGAGGCCATGGGGGCGAACCGGCAGTACTGGCCCTGGAACACGGCGGTCACCACATCGATCGGTCCGCCCTGATGCTTGGCCACAATGAGGTCCGCCTCACCGCGCCGCGGCGTCCACGGATCCTCCAACTCCGGACGATGCAACAACATGACCAGGCTGGCCGCTTGCCGCTCCCCTTCGGGGAGATCGTCAAGCATCGGCCGGCGATCAACCCGCCTGGGTTGCGGCAGGCGGGACAGGGCAACCACGGGTACGGCGAACTCCCGGGCCAGCAGCTTGAGCGACCGGGCCACCTCGCCGCGTTCCCGCGCCGGATCATCCAGCGGCCTCGCCGGCTGGATCATGCCGACCTCGTCAATGATCACCAACCCCAGGCCGATCCGCTCACGAAGCTGCCGGCAGGCGGCCGCGATGGTGGCTACAGTCATGGTCGGCGAGGCGTCGATCATCAACGGCGCATCTGCGACGCGGCCGAGCAGCCGGGTCAGCCGCACCCAGTCCCGTTCGTCGAGGCGGCCCAGCAGCAGCCGCTGGGAGTCGATGGACCCTTCCGCACACAGCAGCCGGTGGATCACCTGTCCGCCGGTGAGGTCGAGGGAGAAGACCAGGGTGGGCACGGCAGCTCGGATCGCCGCCATCCGGGCCAGGGTCAACCCAAACGTGCTGATCCCCGCGGCGGTCGGCCCTGCGACCACGATCAGCGTCCCGTCTTGCAGGCCGCCAGTGAGCAGGTCCAGGTCCCGGAACCCCGTCGGCATCCCCACCCTCTCGCCTAGGGCCCGCCGCTCCAGCTCCTCCATGTAGCCGACCAGCTCATCACGCACCGACCGGGTACCAGCCCTGGCGGCGGCGGCAGGGGCGTCTGGTGGGCCGGCTTGTCCCTCCCCTATCTCCTGCACCGGGTCCTCGGCGACAACCGCGGCCGCGGCCTGGCGGTCCAGCTCGGCAAGCAGGGCCTGCAGGTCCTCCCGGAAGGCGGGATCCTTCAGCTTGCCGGTGAGCTGCTCGGCCAGTCGCTCCTGCACGGCCGGGTCGCTGGGATTGGTCTCCAGCTGCTCCATCGCCGCACGGGTATCTGGCTCACGGCGAAGCCGCTGACCCAGACGGCGCAACGTCTGCTTGGCGGCCTCGCTGACGTCTTTGCCCATCTCACTGGCGATCGCGCTCGCCATGTCCTTGGCCAGCAGGGCGACCAGGGCGCCGGTGAATGCGCCCATCTCCATCCGGCTGTCCTCCCCGTCACGTCAGCATCCCGGTCGCCCGCAGCGCACCTGCGCGATCGACGGCACTGTACCTGCCCGCAGTTCGGGACCTGCCACAGCGGCCGGGCAAGCGGGCAGTCGGTGAGAGGCCCCAGAGCATCGGCTCGGGCCAGCCCCACGCATGGACGGCCGTACCGGTCCCCGCAGGTAACGTCAGGTGCTTGCGGAGCTTGATTCCTTGATTCCTGCAGAATCACCGGACGCCTGTTCTTCGTATCGATGCCGAGACGGTCATGTGGGATGCTCTCGGACAGCCGGAACGAATGGGAGGAGGCCGTTACAGCTCCAGTGAGGACCAGGAGGAGGTCCCCGCACGTTCGTACAGCGGTCGGATGGTCGATGAGCATCGAAGACAACAAGATGCTCGTTGTCGGCAATTCGAGGTGAGATGATGCAAAGAATTAACCGGGGCAAGGCCGAGGCAGTGTTCCATACCGGATTTACTGGGGGCCTGCGCAGCCAAGGTGCTCCGGCTGACCCAGACCGCAAGGTGACCATTAAGCCCTTCGAAGAAGCAGGCGTGTCGCATTACTGCGCGGAGGACTGGCACGTCATCCTTCTAGGGCTAGGTATTGGCGAAGGAACTGTAGGGCTAACGGTAACTAGTTTGGAGGAGGCCAAGAGGCTCTTCGAACCTACAGTGATGACCTTTGTCTTGGACGGCAAGCCGTTTGAGACTACACGTCTCCCCGTGAAGCCCCTCTTAAGAAAACCCCCTGAGAAAGTATTCGTCCTTGTACAAGGGCGAGTCGTGGGGCCAGATGAGCTAGCGGCAGGCAGCCATACTCTTTCCGTAACGGTGGAGAATGATCCCGACCCCGAGTTCGCCGAGACCTATACGGACACGAGACAGTTCTTCATTGACGCAGCGGGTACGGGAGCCTGCACCTAGCCTGGCCTCAGACCTCAAGTTGGCCCGTCTAGTCTAGGTTGGGGACGGCCGCCAGCGACGTCCTCGACCAAGGCCGAGGGGTACGCTCCCGGCTATGACCGACGAAGCCGAGTACCAACCACTGCCGATGCCACACGGCCGTGTCCGCCCGTCTCCCCCGCCGTTACTAGTTGAAGAGGGCAGGCTTCCCCAGGAGCTGGTGGAGCAGGCGCGTGCACGGCACGCGGAGGCCGAGGTTCTGGTGCTCCCACGAGAGCCAGAAGCCCATCTCCAGGACGGAGACCCGAGCCTCGCGATCTACAACGACAGCGACATGATGGCGGTAGAGGTCCTCCGCCGCGGAGGCGTGCGCGCCCACTACCTGACCGAGCACCGCAAGGTCGTGTCCCAGTTCGCTGCGGTCGAATGGATCGACTTCGCGGTTGCCGTCGCGGAAGGCGTCAGTGCCGCAGGCGTGGTTGGCATCGCCAGTTACCTGGTGGGATGTATCCGCAAGGCACGTCAGTCCGGATCTGAACCAAAGCTTGAGGTTAACCTAGCCAGGCCAAATGGGACCCTCTTACACGTCAGAGCTATGGACGCTGACGCGGGAGTCAAAGCGCTCGCCGAGACCTTAGCAGCAATCGTGACTGATCCAGCCGCCAGGGAAAAGCTGCTGCGCATCGCGGCTGGCGCCGATCCATCTACCGCGCTCCCCGCGTCCACCCCCAAATCTCAAGCGACTGCCGTTGACGGAGAAGGCGAGGCCAGCGACCAGCACGACACGCCCGAAGGCAAATAGCAGTGGCAACGACGGGTGACGCGCAGCATCGTTGGTGGTTGTGTTGCTGGAGTCACGTCTTCGAGCATGACTCGGTTGCCGAGGGCGATAAGCTGCAGTGCCCGGCGTTCTTCGACGACGAGGAACCTTGCGGCACCTACTTTGTCTTCGAGCCGTTCGCGTCGCGGCAGGAGGCCGTGAACGCTCTCAAGTCCGGTTGGCCGCGGCCGCGATGGGCACCGTGGGCCAACTGAGGCTGCGAGAGATTGGTCAGCTGGCTGTGCAACCCCTCGATTCCTGCAGAATCGTCCGACCGAAGGCCAGATTGGGTGAGATGCCACCGGGAGAACGGCCACCGCGGGCCAACTTCAATGAGACACAACCGAGAGAACGGCGCTCACGGGCCAACTTCAGTGAGACGGATAGCTGGACGTCGTCTCAGCCGATCTGGCCCGCCGCAGGTCAGGGAGGTGCCGCCGGGCCAACTCCGGTGAGACGGGACAAGCGTCACGTCGATGTCAGTGGAACGTCATTCTGTTGTCAGTGGATGACGTCCCTGCTTCGCCCCGGGGTCCTCCTCCCCGTCCTGGCCCGGCGCCGCGCCCCACCGCTCACCGCCCCCCCAGTCCTCTCCCCCATCGGCCACCGGTTGCCCAGTAGCCGCGAGTCAGATATTTAACGCGAGCGTCGCTGTCCTCGGTCACTGGCGGTCAAGGTCTGCTCCTCTCGAAGGCGACCAGCAGCGGGGCGGCGACCAGCACCGACGACCAGGTGCCGACGAGGATGCCGACCAGCAGGGCCAGGGCGAAGTCGGTGAGGGTGTCGCCGCCGAGGAGGAACAGGGCGGCCAGGATGAACAGGGCGCCGAGGCCGGTGTGGAACATGGCCACCACCGCGGCGCCCCGAAGGTCCAGCGGAAGCGGACGGCCAGGTAGGCGAGCTGGGCGGCCAGGGCGATCTGGGTGCCCCCGCGCAGGTCCAGGCCCAGCCGGGGCGGGCGGGTGACGGCCACCCAGCCGGCCGGCCCGAAGGACGAGCAGCACGGCCAGCAGACGCCACCCGAGGTGACGAGACACGAGAGGGAACCTCCAGCGGCGAGCCCACGCCGGGCAGCGCCGGCGGGGCGGGCGGTCAGGCCGGCTGGAGGCGCGGGGGCGCCCTGGCCCCCCGGGTCGCCGCCGGGGCCGGCGACCGGGCCCGGGCGCTGCCGGGCCGCCGCTCCCCCGCCCGCCCCTGGTAGGCGAGGGCGAGCGCGGCCACCAGCGCGCCGAGCGGCAGCGGGGCCAGCCGGCCGCCGGCCGGCTCCGGCCGCTCGCTGGCGGGTCGCAGCGACGGCAGCCGCTGGGGCGCGACGGCGGCGTCGATCCCGTGCAGGGAGCGACCCGCGCCCAGCTGGGCCGCCGGGTCCCCGGGCCCAGGCCGCCGGCGGCCAGCCCGCCCGCCCACAGCGACGCCAGCGCGACGGCCAGCACCAGGAGGAGCCTGGTGACGAGCTGCCGCCGCCGGTCACCCATGAGGCCTCGACCGTTCTGGATCACCCGGGCGGGCCGCCACGGCGCCGGGCGGCCTCGGCGGCCAGCTGGGCCCGGGAGGAGATGTCCAGCTTGGCGAACACATGGGCCAGGTGGGTCTGGACGGTGCGGCGGGACACGAACAGGCGCTCGCCGATCTGGGGGTTGGTGAGGCCCTCGGCGACCAGGTCGACGACCCGGCGCTCGGTGCCGGTGAGGCTCTCCCAGCCGAGCCGGGGGCGCCGGCGGGCGCCGCGGCGGCCGCGGCGGATGCCCAGGTCGCGCAGGGTGGCCTCGGCCCTGGCGGCCGGGCGGGCGGCGCCCAGGCCCTCGAAGGTGGCCAGGGCCCGGCGCAGCAGGGGCGCGGCCGCGGCCACGTCGCCGTGGCCGGCGCAGGCTGCGCCGGCGTCCTCGGCGGCCAGGGCGAGCTCGAAGGGCCGGGGGCCCTGGGCGTAGGCGTCCACGGCCCCGCGCAGCAGCTTGGGTCGCTCTCGGCCAGGCCGCGGCAGCGCAGGGCGGCGCCGGCCATCCAGGGGACGGCGGGGTTGCCGGCCGCGACCTCGTCGACGGCCGCCGCCACCTGCTTGGCCCGCTCCGGGTCGCCGGCGGCCAGGGCGAGGCGGACCAGGTCGGGCCCCAGCACCGGGTACTCGAGGGCGAACCCGGACCGCCGGCACCAGTTCCAGACGCCGCCGAGGGTGGCGAGCGCCTCCTGGTCGGACCCGCCGGCCTCCAGCAGGAGGGCCTGGACCCAGGTGGCCCAGTGGCTGCGGTAGCGGGGGCTGCCGGCGGTCAGCTCGCGGGCGGCCCTGGCGGCGGCCTCTTCGGCGGCCCGGAGCTCGCCCCGGTGCAGCGCCAGCAGCGACCGGACGCCGAGGGTGTGGACGAGGCTGTAGCGCTCGCCGGTCTCGGTGGCCAGCTCCAGGGCGGCCGCCAGCTCGGCCAGGGCGTCGTCCCATTCGCCGGCCAGGAACCGCTCCACGGCCAGCCACTCCTGGAAGCTCGGCAGCGCCCAGCGCACGCCGTGCCGCTCGCAGCTGCGCCGGCCGGCGTCCAGGGCGGAGCGGGCCTCCTCCAGCCGGTCCAGCTCGATCAGGATGTGGCCCCGGGTGCCGACCAGCAGCGGGTAGCGGTGGCCGTCGCGCCGCGGGTCCAGCCCGGCCAGCCGCATCCCCTCGTCCACCAGCCGGAGCGCCCCGGCGAGCTCGGCCCGGACCTCCTTGACCAGGCCCAGCGCGGTCATGGCGACGCTGGCCGTCGGGTGGGAGCCGGCCGCCACCGCCTCGTCCCTGGCCAGCTCGGCGGTGGCGGCGGCGCCGTCGAGGTCGCCCAGGGACAGCCGGGCGATGCTGGCCCAGCCGCCGGCGACGGCGCGCTCGCCGCTGGTGACCGCGGGCGCGTCGCGCATCCGCCGCAGCTCGGCCAGCCCGTCGGCGACCCGTCCCTGGGCGACCACCGCCCGCCCCAGGTACAGCCGGGCCAGCCCCTCCACCGACGGGTCGTGGTCGCGGTCCAGCAGGGCGCGGCAGGTCGCCTCGGTCTCGGCGATGCCGCCGGCCAGCATCAGCGCCCCGGCCCGCTCGACCAGCAGCTCGTCCCGGTCCGGGGCCAGGGGTCGGCCACGCCGATGGCCCGCTCCAGCAGGTCGGCGGCGACCGCCGGGGACCGCGGCGCGGCCTCGCGGGCCGCCCTGGTCAGCCAGGCCACGGCGTCGGCGTCGCCGGGCTCGGCGCCGCGGGCCAGGTGCTCGGCGACGCGGAGGGCGGGCGCGCCCGAGCGGGCCAGCCGCTGGCCGGCCTCGCGGTGCAGGGCCACCCGCACGCTGGCCGGCAGGTCCTCGTAGACGGCCTCGCGGAGCAGGTCGTGGCGGAAGCGCAGGCGGCCGCCGTCGTCCTCCAGCACCCGGGCCCGGATGGCCTCGGCCAGGGCCGACGACAGCTCCAGGGCGGAGCGGCCGGTGGTCGTGACCAGATCGGTGAGGGGGAAGCTCGATCCCAGCACCGAGGCGGCCCGCAGCGCCGCCAGGGTGTCGTCGGGCAGGAAGCTGAGGCGGCGCAGGATGGTCAGGCGCAGGGTCGGGGGCAGGCTCATCTCGGCCACCTCGGCGCAGCCGCCGGCGACCCGGATCGCCCCCTCCTCCAGCAGCGCAGCCACCGGCTCGGTGATGAACAGCGGGTTGCCGCCGGCCCCGGCGACCTCGGCCAGCAGCCCCCGGCCGGGCTCGGCGGCCACGACCTCGGCCACCAGCTCGACCACGGCCCGGTCGTCCAGGCCGTCCAGGACCAGCCGGCGGGCCCCGGCGGCGTCCAGGGCCTCCAGGGCCCGCTCCAGCCCGGCGGCGCGCGGGGACGGCCGCAGGCAGGCGACCAGAGCCACCGGCGCCCCGGCCAGGCGGCCGCCCAGGGCGCCCAGGGTCAGCAGGCTGGAGGGGTCGGCCCACTGGAGGTCGTCCACCCCGACCACCAGCGGCCGGTCAAGGGCCAGCGACTCGGCCAGGTCGACGAAGGCGTCGACGGCCTGGTACTGGAGGCCGGGGTCGCTGGTCACCGTGACCGGCCCGCGGTCGCCGCCCGAGGTGGCGAGCAGGGCCGCGATGGCCCGGCGGCGCGGGTCCGGGGATGAGGCCGCGCAGGCGAAGGCGTCGGCCAGGACCCCGAACGGGCGGGCCCGCTCCAGCTCCTGGGCCTGCCCGGTCACGACCTGGAGCCGGCGGGAGCGGGCGTCGTCGAGCGCATCGGCAAGCAGCCGTGTCTTGCCGATGCCGGCCTCCTCCTCGACGAGGACGATCGCCGGGTGGCCCGAGGCCAACCGGCCGAACACGTCGCCGAGCTCCCGAAGCTCCACCTCGCGCCCGCGGAGGCGCGGGGTCGGCGCGAGCGTGGCCATCGGCGCCCATGCTAGCGGTGGGTCGCCAGGCCGGCGGACCGGTTACCGTGGAGCGGACTGCTCGCGGCACCGACCCGAGGAGGGCGGCGATGGCGTTCCAGCGGTACCTGGCCGAAGAGGTGGCGATCGACCACGCCGACGGGGTGCTCCCGCGGCGGGAGGCGCTGCGGCGCCTGGCCCTGCTCGGCCTGGGGGTGTCGACGGCGTCGGCGCTGCTGGCCGCCTGCGGCGGCGACGGCGAGCCGGCCCCGGCCGGCGGCTCGGGGGCGGCCGCCCCTCCCCCACCGGGGGTGGAGACCGAGGCGGTCACCTTCCCGGGCCCGGAGGGCCGGACCGTCCAGGGCGCCTTCGCCGCCGCCGACCGGCCGGGCGGGGCCGTGCTGGTCATCCACGAGAACCGCGGCCTCAACGACCACATCCGCTCGGTCGCCGGCCGCCTGGCCGCCAGCGGCTACTCGGCCCTGGCCATCGACCTGCTGTCGGCCGAGGGCGGGACCGCCGCCGTGGGCGACGAGGCCGCGGCCATGGCCGCCCTCAGCGGCGCCCCGCCGGAGCGGTTCGTGGCCGACATGCGGGCCGGCCTGGACGAGCTGGAGCGCCAGGCCCCCGACCAGAAGCTGGCCGCCATCGGCTTCTGCTTCGGCGGCGGCATGGCCTGGACCCTGCTGGCCGCGGGCGAGCCCCGGCTGGCCGCGGCCGCGCCCTTCTACGGCCCCCTGCCCGAGGGCGCCGACTTCTCCGGCTCCCCCAACGCGGCCGTGCTCGGCATCTACGCCGAGCAGGACGCCCGCGTCAACGCCACCCGGGAGGCGGCCACGGCCGCCCTGGAGGCGGCCGGGCTGCCGCACGAGATCGTCACCTATCCGGGCGCCAACCACGCCTTCTTCAACGACACCGGCCCCCGCTACGACCAGGACGCGGCCACCCAGGCCTACGCCAAGGTCCTGGACTGGTTCGGCCGCTACCTCAGCTAAGGAGGCGCGCATGACCAAGGTGGCCGCGGGCATCACCATCTCGCTGGACGGCTACATCACCGGGCCCGACGACGGGCCGGGCCGGGGCCTGGGCGAGGGCGGCGAGCGGCTCCACTACTGGGTGTTCGGCGGGCCCTGGAGCTACGACGAGGAGCCGCGGGGCGAGCCCACCGGGGCCGACAAGGAGCTCCTGGACGAGGCCATGGGCCGGGTCGGGGCCGTCATCGGCGGCCGCAACACCTACGAGGCGGCGGGGGCCTGGGGCGGCCAGAACCCGTTCGGGGTGCCGTTCTTCATCGTCACCCACCGGCCCGAGGACGAGCCCGCGGGGGCGGGGTTCACCTTCGTCGGCGGGCTGGACGAGGCCCTGGCCCGGGCCCGGGAGGCCGCCGGCGGCAAGGACGTGCAGGTCATGGGCGGGGCCGACCTCATCCGCCAGGCGCTGGCGTCCGGGCAGGTGGAGGAGCTGACGATCACCATCGCCCCGGTGGTGCTGGGCGGCGGCAAGCGGCTGTTCGAGGGCTTCGAGGAGTCGCTGGAGCTGGAGCACCTGGCCCTGCGCCAGTCGCCGTTCGCCACCCACATCAGCTACCGCGTCCGGCGCTGACCGCCGGCGGCGCTTCCGCCCGGCGGCCGAGCAAGGCTAGGATCACCTCGCGCGGCTCTGGACCGCCGCGAGGAGGAGCGCCGATGGCCGAGGCGACCACGCGGAGCCCCCGCTGGGGCCTGTTCCGCCGCCCCGACACCGCCGGGGCGATCTACGGCACGATCGCGGCCATGGCGGTGATCGCCGGGACGGCCTCCAGCCCGGCGCACGGCAAGACGCTGTACCTGACGGTGGCCACCCTGTTCGTGTTCTGGGTGGCCCACGTGTACGCCCAGGCCCTCTCCCACCACCTGCGGGGGGCCACGCGGCTGGACTGGACGATCGTCCGCACGGCCATGGCCGAGGAGTGGCCGCTGGTCGAGGGCCCGCTGCCGCTGCTGATCGTGCTCGCCCTGGGCCGCATCGGCGTGCTCGAGGAGCGCACCGCCATCCGGGTGGCCCTGTGGCTGGGCGTGGCCAACCTGGTCGCATGGGGCTTCCTCTACGCCCGCCGCCGCGGGTGGCGCTGGCACACGGCGGTCACCGCCGGGGCCGTCAACGGGCTGCTCGGGCTGCTGATCGTGCTCCTCGAGGTGGTCGTGCACTGAGCGGCGCCGCGCCGGCCACGGCCATGCTGGTCTTCTCCCAGCGGGCGGCGCGCCGCCGGGCCCGGCCGGCCGCGGTCGCCGAGGCCCTGGGGCTGCTGCACGACCTGGAGCCCTCGGCCCCGGCCGGCGGGCCCCTGTCCGAGCGGGGCGGGGTATTCTGGGTCGAGCTGCCCGAGCGGCACCTGGCCGCGGCCGCGGCCCGGCTCCCCTGCCTCGGCTACAGCACCGCCGTCGACCTGCTGGTCGGCGCCGGCCCGGCCCCCGCGACGGCCGCCGTCCGCTGGCGCGGCCGCCGATGGCGGCTGGAGCGGCTGCACGCCGAGGACCCGGCCGGCCACCGCGAGCGGGCCCCGGACCGGCGCGCGTTCCTCGTCGAGGCGGAGGTCGGGCGGGTCCGGGAGGTGCGCGGCTACCGCGGCGACGGCGCCCCCCTGGGCCGCCGCGGCCTGCCCGTGTGCGACGCCCGGCTGCTGGTCAACCTGGTCGCGCCGGCCGGGCCGGGGCGGCTGCTGGACCCCTTCGCCGGGGTCGGCGGGGTCGCGCTGGAGGCCCGGGCGGCCGGCTGGACGGTGGTCACCGCCGACCTCGACCCGGCCCTGCGCCACGGGCTGGGCCGCCTCGGCGCCCACCTGGTGGCCGACGCCGGCCGGCTGCCGCTGCGGGCCGGGTCGGTGGACGCGGTGGCCACCGAGCCCCCCTATGACCGCCAGGTGGGGCCGCTGGCCGGCCGGGCCCTGGCCGAGGCCCACCGGCTGCTCCGGCCGGGCGGCGCGACCGCCTGGCTGTGCGCCGCCTGGCAGGCCCCCGGGCTGCGCGCGACCGCGGCCGGGCTCGGGCTGCGGGTCGCGCTGGACGCCCCGGTGGACCGCAAGGGCCTGCAGGTGGTCGCGCTGGCCTGGCGCAGGCCTGGCTAGGGCCGCGGGCCGCGGAGGACGAAGCCGAGGTTCTGGCCGGCGAAGTTGAGGGCGAAGCACTCCGGCTCCAGGCCCAGGCTGCGGGCCCGCTCGACCAGCCACAGGAACCAGTTCTGGCCCGGCCCGGGGGCGGCCGGCTCGTCGACCACGCAGCAGGGCAGGATCACGCAGCTGCTGCCGGCGGTGGCGGCGGAGTCGAGCACGGCCAGGTTGCTGCCGTGGGCGTGCAGGGCGACCAGCAGGTCGTAGCGGCGGCCGAGCCCGGGCCCGAAGGCGACCCGGCGGCGGGGCACGGCGGCGTCGGGGCCGAGCCGCACCCGCCGGCCGCTGCGGAGGTCCCGGTAGGTGGCCGGCAGCGGCTGGTCGACCGGGTCGACCACCTCGGCCCGGAACCCGTCCTGGAGCAGCAGCCAGGTGAGCAGCCCCTTGCCGCCGCCGACGTCGGCCACCGCGCAGGGCGGGAACCGCTCGGCGATCCAGGCGGCCAGCAGCTGGGACCGGAACCGCTTCAGCTTGGGCAGGTCGTCGCCCGACCGCCGCCGCCCCGGCCCCGGGCCGGGCAGGTGGAGGCCGAGCTCCTCGGGCGTCGGCGGCGGCGGGTAGCGGTGGCGCATCTCGGCTCCGGCAACGACCCGCCGGGGCCGGTTGTTCCGCGGTCCCCGCGGCTCAGGCCACGGCCCGGGCCCGGCCGCCGTGGAGGGTCGCCCGGGCCAGGTCGTCCATGGTGATCAGGCCCAGCAGCTGGCCGCCGGCGACCACCGCGGCCACGGTGCGGCCGCCGGCCAGGCGACCGGCCAGGCCGGCCACCAGCTGGTCGGGGGCGACCAGGACCAGGGCCGACGGCGGGATGGCGACGTCGCCGGCCCGGACCAGATGGCGCCGCGCACGCGGGACGGCAGCCAGCGCGGCCTCGGTGACCACCCCGGCCGGGGAGCCGTCGAAGGCGCGCAGGGGCAGGACGGCCGCCTGCCAGGGCTCGACGTAGTTGCGTAGCACGGCGTCCACGGTGAACCAGGCCGGGACGGCCGCCGGGGCACGGGTCATCACCTGGTCGGCCCGAAGCCCGCCCAGGCCGGAGCGGAGCGCCGCGTGGTCGCGCTCCTGGCGGGCCGCGGCGACCAGGAACCAGCCGACCAGCACCGTCCACAGGCTGCCGAATCCCCACCCGGTGAGGGTGCCGAGCAGGCCGTAGCCGATCAGGCCGGCCCCGACCCACTGGCCGGCGGTGGCGGCCACCACCGAGGCGCGGGCGCGGTCGCCGGAGCGGCGCCACAGCAGCCCCCGCAGCACCCGGCCGCCGTCCAGCGGCGCCGCCGGGAGCAGGTTGAACAGGGCCAGGGCGGCGTTGCCGACGGCCAGCCAGGCGACCACGGCCACGGCCACCGCGGGGCTGCCGGCGACCGACAGGGCGACCGCGGCCAGCCCGAAGGCCACGGCCAGAGCCAGGCTCACGGCCGGGCCGACCAGCGCCACCCGCAGCTCGTCGCGGGGGCTGACCGGCTCGTCCTCGAGCAGGGCGACCCCGCCGAGCAGCCACAGGGTGATGCCCCGGACCCGCAGCCCGGCCCGGTGGGCGACCAGGGCGTGGCCGACCTCGTGGGCCAGCAGCGACCCCAGGAACAGGCCGGCCCCGGCCAGGCCGGCCAGCCAGTAGACGCCCGGGACCAGGCCGGGCGCCTGGGCGGGCAGCACCTGCCCGGCCAGGCCCCAGGCGATCAGCAGGGCGATCAGCAGGGCGCTCCAGCTCGCCCCGACCGGGATCCCGGCGACGCGGCCGAAGCGGAGACTCGCGGTCATTCAACGACTCCTCGAAGACTTCTCCACAGCTACCAGAATACCCCTAGGGGGTAAACGGGACGTAAGCGCGGTTGACCGCCCCCGCCATCCCTGGATGATTTGTTTGAACAGTCAGTTAAGATCGGGAGGCGAGACGAGGGGCGCTTCGACCGTGGCCGCGACCCTGGGGCAGGTCGGCCTGCCCGCTCCCCTGGCCGAGCTGACCGCCCGAACCTGGGACGCGGTCGTGGTCGGCGGCGGCCACAACGGCCTCACCGCCGCCGCGTACCTGGCCCGGGCCGGCCGCTCGGTGCTGGTGCTGGAGCGGCGCGAGCGCCTGGGCGGCGCCTGCACCCTGGAGCAGCCCTTCGACGACCCCGGCTACCTGGTCGGCCCGTGCGCCTATGTGGTCGGCCTGCTCGACCAGACGGTCATCGACGAGCTGGCCTGGAGCGCTACGGCTACAGGGTGTTCGTGGCCGATCCCAACCTGTGGGTGCCGTTCGCCGACGGCGCCTCGGTGGCCCAGTTCGTCGACCACGACCGCACCGTGGCCCACCTGCGGGCCAACCGCTTCGCCGAGCGCGACATCCAGGGGATGCTCGACTACCAGGACATGTTCGACCGGCTGCGGCTGGCCCTGCGGACCGGGCCCAAGGGCGACACCTGGCAGGGCGACTCGCCGACCCGCGAGCAGCTGGAGAAGCGCCTCGGCCACGACGGCGAGCTGGTCTCGGTGCTGTTCGAGGAGTCGATCGCCGACACCCTGGACCGCTAGGTCGCCGACCAGCGGATGAAGGACGCCCTCTACGGCCAGGGCCAGGGGGTCATCGGCGCCTGGGCCGGCCCCCGGGACCCGGGCACCGCCTCCATCAAGCTCATGCACTACCAGGGCGACCTGGGCGGCCAGGGCCCGCTGTGGGCTATGTCGAGGGCGGGATGGGCCAGATCTCCTTCGCCATCGCCCAGGCCGCCCGCGACCTCGGGGCCGAGCTGGCCACCGGCGTCCCGGTGGCCGAGATCCTGCCCGGCGAGGGGGGGCGGCTGGAGGGCGGCGAGCTGATCCGGGCGGCCACGGTCGTCTCCAACGCCGACCCCAAGCGCACCCTCGGCCTGGTCGATCCGGCGGCCGTGCCCGGCGACTTCCGGTCCCGGGTGGACGCCTGGCAGATCCGCTCGCCGGTGGTGAAGCTGAACGCCGCCCTGGACCGGCTGCCCACCTTCCCGGCCGCCGCCGGCAGCGGAGTCGAGGCCCACCGGGCCATGGTCGACGTGACCCGCGGCCTCGACGCCGCCCCCAGCAGGCCTTCGAGGACGCCGAGCGCGGGATTCCCAACATCGGCTTCTGCGAGGTCTACTTCCAGACCGCCTACGACCCCACGGTCGCCCCGCCGGGCCGGCACCTGGTCAGCGTGTTCGCCCAGTACGCGCCGTACGAGCTGGCCGAGGGCGACTGGGACGGCCGCCGGGCCGAGATCGGCCGGCTGATCCTGGACGCCATGGGCGAGTTCGCCCCCGACCTGCCCGACCGCGTGGTCGGCTACGAGGTGCTGGGGCCGCCCGACATCGAGCGGCGGATCGGGCTCACCGGCGGCCACATCTTCCAGGGCGAGACCATGCCCGACCAGATGTGGGAGCACCGCCTGACCGCCCGCACCCCGGTGCCGGCCTGTACCTGTGCGGGGCCGCCACCCAGCTGCTGCTG
>Ga0307415_100000790_pt1 | contig 14365 bp, 12 predicted proteins | sample DK1Cmetagenome_FD_204524 | JGI IMG/M metagenome (GOLD analysis project Ga0307415, IMG submission 204524) | Maize rhizosphere microbial communities from greenhouse at UC Davis, California, United States - DK15-C-2 | ecosystem: Host-associated > Plants > Roots > Rhizosphere > Soil | place: USA...
CTGTTCCCGTCCCAGCAGGAAGCCTTCGACCAGCAGATGACCACCCTCGGCTACGCCACCGACGGAACCGACACCTCCACCCCGGTCACGGTGGGGGCCACCGCCGCCCAGGCGGTACTCAACTACCGCCACGCCGACGGCTCCAACCAGGCCGGCAACTACATCGACACCTGCCTGCCGGCCTGCTACCAGCCGGTCAACACCCCCGACACCCTCGTCGACCCCGACCATTGGCAGCCGCTGCGGCTGCCCAACGGGACCGTGCAGCGCTTCTCCACCCCGCACTGGCGCAACGTGACCCCGTTCGCGCTCACCTCGGCCGCCCAGTTCCGACCCGACCATGGCCCGGAGGTGAGCACGATCGACGGCCAGCCCAGCGGCAAGTACATCCAAGAAGTCGATGAGCAACTGAAGTACAGCGCCAATCTGACCGACACCCAGAAGGTCATCGCCCAGTACTGGGAGGACGGCCCCGGCACTGAGACCCCGCCCGGCCATTGGTGTGTGTTCGCCCAGTGGCTGAGCCGCCGCGACCGCCACAGCCTGGATGTCGATGCCAAGGTGTTCTTCGGGCTGGCCAACGCGCTGTTGGATGCCAGCATCACCGCCTGGGACGCCAAGCGCCAATGGGACTCGGTGCGGCCCATCACCGCCGTTCGCTGGCTCAAGAAGGGCCAGTTGATCCAGGCCTGGGGCGGCCCCTATCAGGGGACCAAGACCATCCGGGGCGAGGACTGGCAGCCCTACCAGCCGGCCAGCTTCCCGACCCCGCCGTTTGCCGAGTACCTGTCGGGCCACTCGACCTTCAGTGGTGCGGGGCTGCGGTGCTCAAGAGCTTCGCCGGCGACAAGTTCGGCATGTCGGTCACCATCCCGGCCGGCAGCTCCCCGGTCGAGCCGGGGGCGGTCCCGGCCGCCCCAGTGACCTTGACCTTGGGCTCCTTTAGCAGCGCGCGGGATCAGGCCGGCTACTCCCGCGAGTATGGCGGCATCCATTTTGAGGATGGCGACTTTGAGGCCCGCAAGGCCGGCGACCTGGCCGGCCAACAGGTCTGGACCAAGGCCAAGACCTACTTCACCGGCAAAGCCACCGCCACCACCTAGACTGTCCTATCCCCGAGATGTGGCGACACCGGGGCACATCCCCCACTGAGGCTGAGCGGCGACGCATCCTTCGCGCTGACGACCAAGTCAAGCCGTAAGGAGGCGTCGCCGTGACGCAGGATGACCTGCTGTACCGGTTTCGTCTACGGACCTTGGCCATGGCCGCCGAACTCGGCAATGTGCGCGCCGCCTGCCGGGCCATGGGCATCCATCCCTCCACCTTCTACCGGTGGAAGCGGCAGCTGGACCGGCACGGGCCAGAGATCCTGCGACCGCGGGAACGCCGCCCACCCCGCATGGCAAACCAGACCAGCGTGCTGGTCGAGCAACGGGTGGTTGCGTTTGCCTTGGGCCACCCGGGGTTCGGGCCGGCCCGGATCGCCGCCGAGCTCGCTAGGCCCAAGTGGGGCGCCATCAGCTTGTCGAGCAACGGCGTCTGGCGGGTGCTGCGCCGCCACGGCCTATCCACCCGGGCCAAGCGCTACGGCCTGGTCGCCGGCTACGCTGCCCCACCCGAGCCCCAGCGGCCCACGCCGGCGCCCGAGCGGCACCTGCAGGTCGACCACCCCGGGCAGCTGGTCCAGCTGGACTGCTTTTGCATCGGCCGCCTCTCGGGCACCAAAGGGACCGTGTGGCAGTACACCGCCATCGACGTTGCCTCGGCCTATGCCTGGGCCACCCTGCAGGTCACCCGCCGCAACCCCTCGGCTGTCTGGACCAGCGCCCTGGCCAGGCAGGTCGCCGCCGACCTGGCCAGCCGGGGCTGGCAGCTGGAGCGGGTGATGAGCGACAACGCCTCAGAGTTCCGCTCGGCGACGTTCCAGGCCACCATCACCAAGCTCGGCGCTCGGCATACCTTCATCCGAGCTGGCCGGCCCCAGACCAATGGCTGCGTCGAGCGGGTCCAGCAGACGATCCTGGACGAGTGCTGGAAGCCAGCCTTTGCCCGGTATCTGATCCCCAAGCAGACCGGGCTCAAGCTCGACCTGGAGCGCTACCTCCGCTACTACAACACCGAGCGCGCTCACACCGGCCGCTGGACCCGCGGCCGCACCCCAGCAGAGGTTCTCGGGAAGGCCAAGCTGTGGCAGAAGACACGCTGATGCGTCGCCACAACTCGGGGACAGGACAACCTAGACCGCGAACCCGCGACCCGTGGCAACGTGTGGCCGTCTTCTTCCAGACGGACATGTGCTTGGTGCTGTCGCCGGTGAACGGCTGGCGCCTCCAGCCGCTCCAACGTTTCGCGGAGGGTCATCCCGGCGAGTCGAGCCATCAGGTCGAGCTCCAACGGCCACATAGCCAAACGGCTGCTGCAGAGTTCGGCCGTGTCGCTGACGGCAAGGCCGTCCCCGGCGGCCGGTAGCAGTCCCATCATCGATCAGTCGCGCGCCGCACAATACCCTGCCCCCGAAGCGAGCGTTGTCGCTCAAGGCGGTCGTCACCGTCCGCCATCTTGACTGTCGCGTGTCACAACGCCGGGTCCGCCACAGGTGTCAGCGGCGGTTTGATCCTTCAGGGATGCGCGGCCCGGGACGGCCGTCGCGGGACGCCGGCCGGCTATCGCTGGTCTGGCGACCGCGATTGGACCCGGGCAGCCAACTGCGAGGGGCCAACTGCGCATCACCTGGTCGACAGCGGACGCACATGCGGGTGCGAAACAGCCAGTCAGGCTCGGCGAACGGGCCACGTCGAGATTGCAGAACACACAGCATGATGCCATCGCTACCCCAACAGGAAATCTGCGCTCACGCCCCAGCGTTTGCCTCTATACCGTCACAAACGGGAAGCCATCACAAGCCTCCCCATACCGTCAAGCCGCACCCTAGCCGGAGACTGCCGAGCCGGGAGCGAGGCCAAGCGGAGGCCGGCTCGATAGCATCACGTCGGCGAGGACGCCGTCTTGGCTCGTCTGGCCTACGCGCGGCGAAACACGTTGGCCAGACCGCCAACCTGTCGGTACGGACGGTGGCCGTAGCGCCCGGCCACATCTGCTTCGGAGAAGGGACCTTTGCGACAGCCAGCGTGGGCTGGCGCACGAGGACGTTCCACCTTGAATGGTCCGGCGATACGGCCAGCGAAACTGCTCACTCGGCAACCGGCCATCGGTCGGTGCCTCCGCTGATTCGACGCGGTTGGCGCCTTTGCGGTTGCTGATGTAGGGGTGTTCGTGGTAGCGGTTGGTGCACACGTCGGTCTCCCCCCAGGCCGATACCAAACCTGTGCTCGACGGCCAGCCCCCGATGTCCTTGGCGCCGGGTGCCGGGAGGACTCGTCCATACCAGAACGCCTGACCGGCGTTCAGGCCGCTGCTGACGACTCCAACCTCGTCCGCATAGGTCTCCGGAGGTGGCCATGGCCGCGCTTCTTCTCCTGCTGGCAATCGTCGGCGGCATCCTGGTGGGCGACCTGGTGCTGGAGAACACCGCCGCTGGCGGTGCCACGCTGTTGCATCACCCGATCACTGGCTACAGCGAGGGCCAGCTGTTGGCCGTGGCGGCCGCCCTCGGGTTCATCGTCGGGCTGCTGGTGGTCGGGTCGGTGCGCCTGCGGCGGACACGACGGGCCCGCCGCCGACAGCTGCGCACGGCCGAACGCGACCTGACCGCCCGGCTGGCCGAACTCGAGCGCGAGAACAGTAGTCTGCGGGAGGAGCTTGCCCGTCGCGACCCGCCGTTGTGCCGGTCGGCTGAGGCTGCCACGCCAGCCGATCTCGGTACCGCGTCGACGGCCTCTGCGGCGGAGCGCCAGGCCAGGGTCCTCCCCCTGCCGGCCGACCGCCACGCCGAGCCGGTCTATGAGGAGGCCAGGCGGGCCGCCCGCCTCCCCAGCTACCCGAACCTATGACTTGTGGCCGGTGGAGGCGTTGATGCCGGGGTCGTCGTTCCCGGAGCTGCTGGCGGCCGCTCAGGGCGGGGATGAGCAGGCGTTCGCGGTGCTGTGGCGGCATCTGCAGCCGGCCGTGCTGCGCTACTTTCGGGTGGTGGCGGCGGAGGCGGCAGAGGATCTGGCCGCTGACACCTGGGTGTCGGTGATTCGCGGGCTGGGGCGGTTCCGGGGCGACGACGGGGCGTTCCGGGCCTGGGTGTTCACCGTGGCCCGCCACCGGGCCATCGACTGGCGCCGACAAGCCGGGCGTCGGCCAACCAGCTCGGTCCCGCTCGAGCAGTTGGCCGAGCGGCCGGCACCCGATGACCCGGTCGCGGCGGTGTTGGAGGTGCAGGCGACCCGGGTGGCGCTGGCCCTGCTGGCCGAGCTGCCACCCGACCAGGCCGAAGTGGTGGCCCTGCGGGTGCTCGGCGGCTTAGAGGTGGCCGAGGTGGCCAGGATCGTCGGCAAGCGGCCGGGAGCGGTGCGGGTGCTGGCCCATCGGGGGCTGCGGCGGCTGGCCAAACTGGTGGGATCTACAGAATTGACGCGAGGTGTAACGCGATGAGCGACGACAACGCTTTTGGGCCCGACATGCATCGACTGCTCGGATCCCGCCAGGCCACGTCGCCGGCCGCCGACCAGGGCATCCTGGAGCGGCTGCTCGACGGTCGGCTGGATCCTGCTTCGGCTCCGCCTGGCTATGGTGGGCTGGCCAGGCTGCTGGCCGCGGCAACGGCCCCGGCCATGCCGGAGGAGCTGGCGGGCGAGCAGGCGGTGCTGGCCGAGTTCAGGGCCGTGACGCCGTCGCGTCCCCCCACCCTTGTCCCCCGGAGGGCAACCGTGCCCAGCAAGCTGTTCACGATCAAGGCGGCTGCCGCCGCCCTCGTCGCGGTCCTGTCCATCGGCGGGGTCGCCGTCGCCGCCACCGGGCTGCTGCCCGGCCAAGCGCGGGACGTGGCCGACCAGGCACCGTCCACCACCGCGGCCAGCGCGGCCGCCCAGAGCCTGGGCAAGGCCGCCGTCACCGACCTCGACAACGCCACCCAGGGGCTGTGCAAGGCCTGGCAGGCCGGCCAGGGCGCCCGGACCGACGCGTCGGCGTTCCAGGCCCTGGCCGCCGCGGCCGGCGGGCCCGACAACATCGCCGCCTACTGCGCCGACGCCACGGCCGGCGAGTCCGGCGAGAACAACCACGGGCGGACGTCGGCGGTAGGGCCGGACGCCACCGCAGCGGCCCGGGCGGGGTTGTGCCGAGCCTGGCAGGCTGGCAAGGGCGCCGACAACGGCTCGCGAATGGACTCGGTGGCGTTCCAGGCCCTGGCCGCCGCGGCCGGCGGGGCCGCCAACATCGCCGCCTACTGCGCCGACGCCACGGCCGGCAACGCCGACGACCAAGGGCAGGGACAAGCCTCGCCGCCGTCACCGCCGTCGGCCAAGGTCTCGCCCCCGAGCAGCGGCCCGCCTCCAGACGCCGGCTCTGGCGGGCATGGTCAGGGCGCAGCCCCAACCACCACCGGCTAGCCTTGACCGACAGGTCCGAGACCACCCGACCCTCGGACACCGAGTCGGGGCCGATGAAGTTCGCGGAGCTGATCGACGCTCCACTGACCGCCTTGGGCCTGTCCAGCAGCGATGCCGACGCCCTAGAGGAGACGCTTGGGGTCAGGACCGTCCGCGACTTGGCTGACAACAAGTATGTCCGACGGGCCCAGGCAATCGTCAACCTGGCGCATGCCAAAGAATAACTCTCCGATCCGGCACGACAACCCCTGCCTTTTAGCGTGGCTGTGCTATGGCGATCCCTGGAGCTCCTCCGGATGACAATGGCGTCCTGCGGTGGCACAAGGGCCACCGAATATGCCGCCAGCCGTAACAGGACCTGGTCCGGTGACGGTGTTATGACTGCGGCACGGTCGAGGGTTGGCCCCCCCGCCCCGGCCGTGCCGCCTCGCCAGGATGTAGGCGCGCATTGCCGCCTGGCGTTCGCCTCGGGCGCCGGCCGAGCCATGGGGATGGCGGTCGGCCCCGAGGCGCCTCCACCTAACGAACACCGCTCATGGAGGTGGCCTCCGCGAGCGAGGACCGCAGGTAAATGCTCATCAATTCCCGACAAGGAAGGCCGCTTGCAGTCCTCATCCAGCACAGCAAGCGCCTCCGCATTGGGCCCAACAGATGCTGACGCCAGTCACGACGCACACCCATGAGTTGGACCAACCGGGCGACTGCAGGTCCTCGAGGTTGCTGCCGAAGCCAGCGGCCTCATCTCCGAGCCTGCGAGCGGCCCATGCCGTCAAGCCCGGCCTGAGGAGCGGCGAAACGCGCTCGGCCGCTGGGCGTTCTATGGTGGAGGAGGTGGTGCTGGCGTGACCGAGCCGCGCGACCTTATCAACCTGGTCCCCAACAATGTCCGGGCCGACCTGGCCGTGGCCATCGCCGTGCTTGAACAGCACGGCCCGGCCGTTACCGAAGCGCTGCGGCAGCTCGACCAGGCGACCACGGCGGCCCGGCAGGCGCTGCACCCGGTCCAGCCGACCGAGGACGAGTGGCGGCTGGTCGAGCGCGCGACCGGCATCGACCGCGGCTGGGATGCGGCCTACCGGCTGGTGTCGACCCTTGATCCGCCGGCGCAGGGTCGCTCTTCGGCGTAACGCCGGACGGCCCGGGAGCGCTCTTTCGAGAGCTACGCGCGCCCTGGACGGTGGACGCCCCGGTCGCCTGACCCACCCCCGCGGCCGGGGTGTTCGCCTGTTTGCAGAGAACGCGGACCATGTCGCCTGCAGTCCCTCGGAGACGTCGATGGTCGGGTGCGGCCGCTCCACCCCCCGCAGCCACGAGGGATTGGCCGTCGGCTGTTATGGACCGGGCTGGACCGGTAACCCGAACCCAAGGGCGGCCCCAGACCCTGCTTGTCAGTGCGTTGCCCAAGACTGCCCATCGTGTTGATGCAGCTGGCCGATTGGCCAGTGCCCGACGCCTCAACTTAGGACAGGTGGAAGGCGGCCGCCGCCGGGTGGCTCACCGTGGTCGGAATGCCCGAAAGGCCACGGCAGTTTCTATGAGTCTTGGGTATCGCTCACATTCGCCTAGGTCTGTCGTTGGTGGGCGCTGCGGTCCCAGCGCCCGCCGAAGGCTTCTCTGGCCTTGTCTGGTCGCGGATGCCGCAAGTTCTTCGCCCGAAGGGCGAGCTGCGATCATTCTGATTGTCCCCCTGCTCCGCGGTCACGACTGAGTTGGTCCGCTGTTGAGGGGCGGTGTGACGTTGTCGCTGGCGTTCGTGCCGCTCGGAGTTGTGGGAGTCGGCGGGGCATGGGGCGCCTTGAGGGATGGCCTGGCCAGTCCCATCGCCGATCTCGTGGCCTCGAGCAACCGCTGAGGGGTCTTCGATAGCCGAAGCGGGCGACCGAGCCGCCTCGCGCAATAGATTCGGCACCTTGTTGTGACCCAAGTGAGCTGAACCGGACATCGCGGCGATGTCACCGGTTCGTCGCATCGTGACCTCATCCGGCCAGGCTGGCGGCAGGCGCCGCCAGCTGCCGGCGCCACCGCAAGGAGGTCACCATGCGCATCGCCCGACTCCTGGCCCGACTGCTCGTCGCCGCCACCGCCGCCCTGCTCCTCACCGCCGTCTTCGACCCCGCTGCCGGCCTGGCCAGCACCCAGCCCGGCTTCTCCACCCAGCCCAAGGTGGTCGAGCACCCGCCGGCCGGCTCACCCAAGCTGGTCAACCTGCGGGCCGGCCGCCACCCCGGCTTCGACCGGGTGGTGTTCCAGCTGGATGGCCCCATCCCCTCCTACTACTCGGTCCGCTACGTCCCGGTGGTGCGCCTGGACGGGTCCGGGGAGCCGCTGCGGCTCCGCGGCGGCGCCTTCCTCGAGGTCGTGGTCCGGGCCCCGACCCACGACGAGTCCGGCCGGCCGGTCCTGACCCCGACCCGGCTGCGCCCCGACTTCCCGGCTCTGCGCGAGGTCGACGCCCCCGGCTCGTTCGAGGGCCAGACCACCGCCGGCATCGGCGTCACCGCCAAGGTCGGCTTCCGGGTCCTGGAGCTGGCCGACCCGACCCGGGTCGTCATCGACCTCGCCCACCCCCAGAAAATCGACGACGGCGGCCTGGTCGCCCCGCGGGGACTGACCGTGACCCCGGCCAGCGGCCCGGTCGGCACCGAGGTGATCGTCGAGGGCCGTGGCTGCGGCAACCTCGAGGAGCCGGTGCGGCTGGTCTTCCAGAACGGCAGCACCGGCACCGTGGGCGCGGTCGACCTGGGCGAGTTCCCCGTCTCGGAGCAGGACGCCTTCCGGGCCACCGCAGTGGTCATCCCCGCCACCATGGACCCGTTGCAGGGCGTCGGCGGCGGCCCCACCCGACCCGGCACCTACCAGTTCACCACCCGGCCGCCGGCCTGCACCGCGACCTTCACCGTGACCAGCACCGCATCCAACGGCCCAGACACGCCGGGAACCCTACCCTTCACCGGCTCCCACACCCCCCAGCTACTGGCCATCGGTGGCGGGCTACTGGCGGTCGGGGTCGGCCTGCTCCTGCTGGTACGACGCCAGACCAACCTCGCCGCCTAACCACCTCGCCACACACCCGAGCAGCCAGGCACCGGCCTGGCTGCTCGCTTCTAGGGCGCCATGCGCCGGTGGAGACGCGTGACCGGACCAACCCACGTCGGCCTCGAAGCGCGGCTCCTCCCGGGAAACTCAGCTGAAAGGTGGGGTGGAGCTGAGGAGACTTGAACCCCCGACCCCTTGCATGCCATATACGGCACAGTGGCCCCAGGACACGGCCCCAGCCTCCGGCTACTCCTCGTCAGGAGCCGCGAGACCGGGGAAGCACCTCCGGTTGGGCGGCCAGAGGTGCTTCCTGCCTCACGCAGCTGGGCTAGAGGCTGCTGACCTGTGGTGGTGGGCGTTCGGGTCAGGATCCGCCTGTGTCAGGCTCTTGGGCGATGACCTCATACTCGTCCACCGAGACAAGCCTCCCCCCCGCCTGTGGGATCAGCTCCTCCTTCCAGGCCGCGACCGTGTCAGCACTTTCCCGAAGCTGCTTCTCGGTGGGGTACATGGCAACCGCCAGCACCTTCCCAGTCTTGGGGTCGCCAAGCCAGTAGCTGGCACAGCAGCCACGCAGTCCCCGCGTCCTTGGCACAGCCTGGGCGGTGAGCAGTTCCTTGGCCGTATCCCATTGATCAGCCAGCCCGTCGACCACGGTCACGCGTGCGAACATGTCGACCTCCTCGTGCCAGGCAACATTGACGTTTTACCCATCAAGCAGGTTCAGCATGCAGCCGACTCACCCTGTAGGAGATCAGGCAGCCTGCTCGGCGCCCGACAGCACGAGAAGACTTGAAGCAGCTTCCCTCGTTCTGACCGGCCGCGTCCGGCATAGGTGATAGGGCTGCAAGCCCAGTCTTGGGATCGAGATGCCATTCGAGCCCGTGACACTGGTTGAACCCGGGACCTCATCCTTATCAGGCTCCACGCCGCCAAGTGTGGTGAGCGCCTTACAGTCTCGCGGTCTGGGGAGTCTGCCACCTCACCCTGCAGGGCAGTAGCAGCCGCGGGCGGTGGTGCTCGTGTCCGAGGCCTGGGCTTGCTCTACGTTCGCGGCGTCGCGAGGGCAGATTCACAACGATCACGATGCGAGTCCGCCGATCCCATCGCCGATCAGCGTCACCCCGATTACCAGCAGCACCACGGCCAGGATCACGGCGTGGTTGCGGCGCAGCCAGCCCTTGAGGCGACCCAGCAGCTCTGTAGACCGCTCTCCCATGGCAAGGTAGATGACCACGGGCGCGCCAACGCCGATCGTCGCGACGACCGCGAAGACGGCGTAGGCGATGGCCTGCTGGCCACCCGCGATCCCGGTCTGGGCGATGGCAGCGGCCCCACCGACCACAAGCAGCAGGCTTTTGGGCCGCACGCCACCCAGCACCACCCCTCCTCCCAGCGCCACCGCGGGCTTGAGCCGGTCAATCGCTCCCATCCACGCCGGCAGGGCCACCTCCTCCCCTGCGCGGGCGCGACCACGCAGGTGGCGCCCGGCCTCCACCAGCAGCAGCACCCCCAGGACGATCATCACCCAGCTGACCCTCCTGGTTCGCTGCCCGGAGCTATCGGCAGCGCTCGGTCCGAGGATGGCAAGCACGATGGTGCCGACCACCGCCAGGCCAAGCAACCAGCCGAGGACGAACAAGGGGCCGAGGGAACGCGCTCTGGAGGAGGTGAGCAGGACCACGACCGCGATGATGGGAATAGGGCTCAACGCCACCCCGATGGCCAGCGGGAGGGAATGCCCGATGGCCTCACCCATGCCTCCCTCCTCAAACCGCCTGCAGCACTCCGCCCATCACTGTCTCGACCTCGACGTCGCGTTCGGCGCCTGCGTCGTGCTTGATGCGACTCACTGCGCCCGGGATCGTTCTTCCAGGGCTGGCGGCCCGTTGCCAGGTCGGATGCGCCTGCCAGCGCCCAGTGTCTACCTGACCGGTTGGGGCTACGCGCCTCCGGGAACGGCGCGGCCACCCGGGCCCGGAAACACCCCGAGCTGGCGGCCCAGCCCCAGGTCGTCGCGGACCGCCCAGTGCTCCACGGCCTTGCCGTCCTGGAAGCGGACGATATGGACCTGCCGGTGGGCGACCGGCTGGTTGGTCGGGGCCAACCCCAGGAACTGCCCGGTGTGGCGGCCATGGAAGGTGCAGTGGACAACCACGGTGTCACCTTCGGCGATGACCTGGTGGACCTCAAAGCGCCGCTCCGAAAAGCCCTGCTGGAGCCACCCCATGGCCTGGATCATGCCGTCCAGCCCCGGCGGCGCCCCGGCCGGGGGCCCATGGTTGACCACCTGGGGGTGCATCACCGCCCGCAGGCCGGCCACGTCCCCGTTGGGAAGGATCTCCTCCACGGTCCGCCGTGCGACGGCCTTGGGGTCCTCGGCCATGACCGGCTCCTTCCTCGCCGTGTCCAGGTGACGGCGGCTCCGGCGGTGTTGATCAGCTAGCGGGAGCCTGGGTTGCCGTCATGAGGCTGTCAAGCCTCACCGCCGCTAGGACTCCCGACGCCGACACATTCTCTCCGGCGGATCGTGGCGATGCGCAGGCCCGCACGCGATGGTTGCTACCAGTCGCCGTGGCGACGAGATGCCCTACCTCGCTGAATCAGCCGGCGGCCGTCAACCGCGGGCCTCAAGCACCTTATACGCCAGGATTGCGATTGCGATCGCTGCTGTGTGCAAGCTCACTCCAGCCGTTTTGCAGCCCAGGTCAATCACCTCGAACGGCCGCTGACCTCCACGACCGGACCTGGGAGCTGCTCGCCTTGCGGCCGCCGGCTTCCTGCTGTACGTGAAGGCGACCCGGGCGGTCCGCCTGGCCGTCGGTGACCCCGAACTGCGCGAGCAGCATCCGTTGAGGCGATTGCCGCCTGGCTCGCCTGGGTACCAGCCCCGCGCCCGATCCCCGGGGCCACACGCCCCCATAGCAAGGAGGTACCCATGCCCCAGGACGACCACGTACCCGGCGGCGTCGTCAGGGTCATCGAGCTGGTGGGGAGCTCCCCCAACTCCTTCAGCGACGCGGTGCGCAACGCCGTCCGGCTGGCCAGCCAGAGCTTGCCTACCAAGGAGAAACCTGGATGCTGGACTCGCCGGAGGGCGTTTGCGCAGGTCAGGCACGGTTCGAATATCCAGCTACTTTCGTTCTCTTTAGTAACATCCGCGGGGTGGAGGTGCTCTCCAGCAACGCCGACGTGGACGACGCCGGAAACCTGACCCTCTACAAGGTCCAGTGCAAGATCGCCTTCCTGGTGGAGGCCGCTCAAGTGGGCCAGACCCCCGGTTGGGACCTCCCCACCGCCACCCAGACGTAGGGCCATACGTCCCAGCGCCGGCAGGGCGGGACCGGGAGCGGCCGGCGGCTGGCTGGGACCACGGCCGTGAGCGGGCTCCTGCTCGGCGTCCAGGGCCTCGGCCTGGTCGGTGAACAGCCGCCGGGAAAGCTCGTCAAGCGCCTGCAGCTCGCCACCGGCCGGGCTCCCCGCCGGGGGTGCGGAGACGGGACCAAGAAGCCGGTCGCGTCAGCCATCAGACCACGCCCTCTAGTTGACGGACTGTTGGATCGTCTCCAGGTCGGCCTGGGCCTGCTCGGCCGCGGCGGTCGTGGACAGGGTGCCGTTGAGGGCGGCGTCCAGGGCCTTGGGGATCGGCAGGGTGGCCAGCTGGGCGCCGACCAGCCGCCCCTGACCCTGGGGGAACCCCCAGCGGCTCATCGTGTCGGTGCTGCCGGCGAGGACCTTGAGCACCCCGGGCGGGTACAGCTGGGACAGCGGCTTTCTGTTTTCGACGCCGGTCTGGAGGTGGGTCCAGGCGTCGGTGAACTTGGTTGGCTGGTCGCTGGTGCCGGTGCGGACCGGGACCTTCCCTTCCGGGGCCAGGGCCAGCCAGTCCAGGTAGGCGTCGTTCATCAGGAACTCGACCAGCTTGGCGGCGTCCTTGGTGGCGTCCTTGGTGATGGCAAAGCAGGTGAGCTCGCCGAACTGGGAGGGGTGACCGCCATCAGGGCCCTTGATGGCGGTCACGATGCCGCTGTTCCTGGCGAGGAAGGTCGGGTCGCGGCCGCATTGTGGGCAGCTGGGGCGGGCGTCGTGGCTCAGGCCGGCCAACTCATCCAGCAGGAACGACGACCAGATGACCATGGCCGCCTTACCAGCCAGGTACGCGACCCGAGTGCTGTCGGCGTCCTGGGCGCCCGGCACCGACCCGGCATGGATCAGGTCGACATAGAACTGGAAGGTGTCTCGACAGGGCTTGCTGGTCATGGTGATGGCGCCGGCCTGGTTGGTGAGCTGGCAGCCGTTGGCCACCGCTAGGTACTCGAAGGTCTGCTGGGTGAAGGAGTCATCCGCCTTGGTGGCGGCCACGATCCCCGCCATCCCATCGCCCCTGAGGGTGGTCGCGGCCGCCCGGATCGCGGCGAAGGTGGTCGGGGCGGCCAGGCCGGCCCTGGCGAACAAATCCTTGCGGAAGACCAGCAGCTGGGTCCAGCTGTCGCTGGGGACGGCCACCGGCTGGCCGTTCGCCTCGACCAGGCTGAGGGCCCGCCGGGAGAAGGTCTGACGGCCCAGCGTGCCGATCACGTCGGCGGCCGCATCGGGGTCGGTGATGCCGTCAGCGGCCAAGGAATGCACGAACCCCAGCGACGCCGCGGCCAGTACATCGGGCAGGGACCCGGCGGCGCTGGCACTGGCCATCTGGGACTGGAGCTGGTCCTCCCCGATCGCGACCAGCTTGACTTTGATGTTGGTCTGCTGGGTGAACCGGTCGATGATCGCCTGGGTCGCCTTGACCCGATCGGGATTGTCCTCGGCGGTCCAGAACGTGAGGCTGTCGCCGCGATCCTTCTTGCCACCCCCGCAGCCGACGGCGGTTACCAGGATCACGCCAAGCAGGGCAACGAGCATCCTTCGTGTGCTCATGGCGGCTCCTCGGTGGCTCGCCATACGCTCCCCGCCTTCAGTAGCAACGGCGAGGACGTTGCCTAAGCCTAGGCCAGTTCCCTCCACGACGTGACGACTCCGGAAGTGAAAGTGGCGAAGTTGGGGCGACGGCAATGGCCCATGTGGCTACGGATGGGTGATCGTCAGCGCCCCGTAGGCGCTGGTCGGCCAGCAGCAGGTGGCTGGCTTGGGTTGCGTCGGTGAAGCCGGGGGCGAGCGCTGATTCGCTACCTCGGGCAGGGTTAGCGGATGGGGCGGAGGGCGCCGGGGTCGGCGGTGTGGATCTCGTCGATCAGGCCGTAGGCGACGGCCTCCTCGGCCGAGAGCCAAAGTCGCGGTCAACGTCGCTGCGATCTCCGGACTTGCCGGCGCGCTCGGCCAGGATGTGGTCTTGCCGGTCGCGCAGAAAGGCGATCTGGCGGGCTGGATCTGGATGTCGGCGGACTCCGACTCCAACGGCGCGTCGGAGAAGATGGACTGGGGTCCTCGCCGTCCATGCGCTCACCATCGCTCAAGCAATATCTCATCTGGAGCATACCGGCGGATGGACCAGACTCGACTTTCGTGGTTTCCGGTGGTGGGTGGTGGCCGGCTGAGTTGACCGGCTTGCCTGGCAGAGCCGAGCAAGCGAGCATCGGCGGCTCATCCAGCCAAGGAGTCACCACCGATGCTCACGCCGAGCCTACCGCGCTCGCTCGCCGACCTGCTCATCGTGTTTCGTCCCTGCTTTACCGCCCCGACGTTTGCGACCTTCCGCGCCATGGTCGCCGGCTTCATGGCCCAGCCGGGCCTGCGCACCGTCACCGGGATGCTGGTCGGCGCCCGGCTGGCCGGCCGGCGCCACCACGACCTGGCCTACCGGTTTTTCGCCACCGCCCGCTGGTCGGCTGACCAGG
>Ga0307415_100000792_pt1 | contig 14346 bp, 12 predicted proteins | sample DK1Cmetagenome_FD_204524 | JGI IMG/M metagenome (GOLD analysis project Ga0307415, IMG submission 204524) | Maize rhizosphere microbial communities from greenhouse at UC Davis, California, United States - DK15-C-2 | ecosystem: Host-associated > Plants > Roots > Rhizosphere > Soil | place: USA...
GGGTCATGAGCACGACGATCGCCAGCAACGACCCGAAGTGGTGCCAGCCCTGTTTGGTGACCGCCCACGCGCTCGGTACTGTGACGTCCACTTCACGAACGGCAAGCCGCCTCGAATCGCCTTCGACCATCAGGAAGACCGAGAGGTAATAGAGCACGGCGGGAACCGCGGCCATGGCGATCACCTCGAGGTAGGTGATCTTCAAATATTCAGCGATGAGAAATGCGGCGGCGCCCATCGCCGGCGGAGCAAGGATGGCGCCGATACCCGCCGCGGCGAGCACCGCACCGCCGGTGTCCGGAGGGTAGCCGGCGCGGCGCATCATCGGCCAGGCGACGGCGCCGAGCATGACCGTGTTGGCGACGCCGCTGCCGGAGACAGCGCCGAGGAGGTAGCCGGCGACGGTGACGGTCCGGCCGGCGCCAGCCCCGCTCCTGGTACGGCCGACCGTCGCCGCCGCCCAGTCGATGAAGAACCTGCCCGCGCCGCTGTGTTCGAGCACCGCGCCGTAGATCGTGAACAACACGATGTAGGTCGCCGTGACGTCAAGCGGCACGCCGAAGATTCCCTCGAGCGTCATGTACAGCGTGCCGAGAATCCGCGACGGGCTGTAGCCGCGATGCGCGATCAGCGACAGGCCGGCCTGATCGAGCAGCGAGCCGAAATAGGCGTAGGCGAGGAAGACCACCGCGGTCACCGGAAGAATCCAGCCGGTGGTCCTTCGGGTCGCTTCGAGCACCAGCAGCGTTGCGATCGCACCAAAAACGAGATCGACGGTTCTCGGCGTCGCGGCGCGCAGCACGAATGCGTCGAAGTCGACGATCGGCCAGGCGAGCGCGATGATCGCCAGTGCGATACAGAGACCATCGCCGCTGCGGCGCGCCCGGGCAGGCAGTTTCTCTGACGCCAGTGGATAGATGAGAAACGTGGCGGCGAGCGCGATCAGCAGGAAGCTGACCCGGTAGATCTGCGGATCGACAATGCCGACGACCCAGTAGAGTGCGTACGCGGCAAGGGCGAAGGCGAGGACGTCGCCGGCGCGCTCGCGCCAGCCCGTTACTCTTTTCCGCCGCTGCGGCGTCGCCACGGACGCCGCTATGGCGAGACCTCGCCGGAGCCCGCGTCACCGCGGGCGGAGGCGGGCCACGCGTGCTGTTCGCGGTAGTAGCGCTCTGCCCCGGGATGAAACGGAATCGGCGAACCCTTCAACGCGGTTTCGATCGCCAGCTCACTGGCCTGCGGGTGAATGGCGGCGAGCTCGCGTTTCTTGTCGAAGAGCAGCTGCGTGATGTCGTGCGCGAGCGCCTCGGGCATCGACTCGGACACCACCAGCAGGTTCGCCACGGCGACGACCGGCACATCGGGATTCGTCTTGTACGTTCCCTTGGGAATGACGGCCGTGTAGTACAGCGACGGACCAAAGGTCCGGTGGAGCAGCGGCACGATCTCCTCTGTTGCGATGAACCGCGCCCGGATGCCCGGGGTGTTGACCAGGTCGAGGATCGACGCCGTCGGCAGGCCCGCGTTCCAGAAAAACGCCTCGATCTTGCCGTCCTTCAGCGCATCGACCGACTGTGCGACCCCCAGGCTCTGCGCGCGAATGTCGCGCGCCGGATTGAGACCGGCGGCATGCAGCATGCGATTGGCCAGAACCGTGGTGCCGGAGCCCGCCGCGCCCGTCGAGACGGTGCGTCCGCGCAGATCGGCGACGCGGTGGATTCCCGATTCCTCCACGGTGACGACGTGCACATAACTTGAATAGAGTACGGCGAGCGTCCGCACCGCAACCGCGCCGATTCCTTCGAATCCTTCTTTGCCGCCAAGCGCGTCCTGCGCCGTATCGGCCATCGTGAAGGCAATGTCGGACGTGCCCTGCTTGAGGAACTTCAGATTATCCACCGACGCAGCGGTCACTTCGGCCGTGGCCTCCACGCCGGGCAGGTTTTCGCTGATTATCTTGGCGATGCCGCCCCCGTACGGATAGAAGACCCCGCCCGTCCCGCCGGTCGCGATCGACAGGCGTTGCTTCGGCGGCGATGACGATCCACCGGCGCAGGCGGCGATCGCAAGCGCGGTGATCCATGGGGCCGCGAGGCGCAGGAACTTCACGGCGGAAACTATACGTGGCTTCCGCCTTCCGGCGGAAGCTACGATGAAAGACGGACAATCCGGCTGAAGCCGGACTCCACGTAGATATGGTCACACTCGACGACGTGAGGGCGGCGGCGGTACGGATTCGCGGGGTGGCCGTGAGGACGCCGCTCCTCGAGGCCGGCCCGCTGGCGTTGAAATGCGAAAACCTGCAGCCGATGGGCGCCTTCAAGGTCCGCGGCGCCTGCAACATGATCGCGCAGCTGCCACCGGAGGCACGCGCCGCCGGCGTCATCACCTACTCCTCCGGCAACCATGGCCAGGCCGTCGCGCTCGTTGCGCAGCGGTTCGGTATCCGGGCCGTGGTCGTGATGCCGGAGACGGCGCCGCCGGTCAAAGTCGACGGTGTCCGGCGCTACGGCGCGGAGGTGATCTTCGAGGGAACGACGACGCTGCACCGGAAGGCTCGCGCCGAGGACGAGGCGGCGCGCCGGCGTCTGACGATGGTGCCGCCGTTCGACGATCCGTGGGTCATCGCCGGTCAGGGCACCGTCGGGCTCGAGATTCTCGAACAGCGCCCGAACGTCACCGAGGTGTTCGTTCCGGCGGGCGGAGGTGGCCTCCTGTCCGGCGTCAGTGTGGCGATCAAGGGGATGAGGAGCGGCGTCCGGATCGTCGGCGTCGAGCCCGAGGGTGCGGCAAAGATGTCGCGCTCGCGCGATGCCGGTCATCCGGTGACACTCGAACGGGTTTCGAGCATTGCTGATGGTCTGCTCGCGGTGCGGCCGGGGGATCTCACCTTCGAGCATGTGCAGACACTCGTTGACGACGTGATGACTGTCACGGACGAGCAGATCACGGCGGCCGTCCGCTGGTTGTTCAGCGAGGCCAGCCTTGTCGCCGAACCGAGCGGTGCGGCGGCTGTAGCCGGAGCCCTGGCGCGCGGTTCGGCGCCCGGCACGAGCGTGGCGATTATCTCGGGTGGGAATGTCGATCCGAACGCGTACGCGGCGTATATCACCGATGCCGGGTCCGCCTCGCTGAACGCCGTCTCGGGCGGAACCCGGCCTACCGCAACGCGCGAGCGGCGGTGATGGCTTCCTCGACTGTCGTGATTTCGCCATCCAGCTGCTTCTCGTAAACCTGTCGAAGAATCTCGCCGACCTGCGGTCCCGGCTGGAGTCCGAGTTCGAGCACGTGCCGTCCGAGCAGGAGCGGCGCCGGCGGCTGATGCTCGACGCCGAGCGCCTGAGCCCGCTCGAGAAACCAGTCCATCGCCGAACAGTCGAATGCGCCGGTCCGGCCAAGGCAGTCGGCCCGCGCCAGGCGCGCGAGCAGCTCGAGATCAACTTTCTGGGCCAGCCGCCGGAACGCTCCGTCGCCCACGTGCTGCGCCTTGTGGAACATGCCGGGCTTGAGGTGGTTGGCAACGAGGCCGGCGACCTGCGAGCGAACGTCGAAACCGTCGATGGTGTGCACGTTCAGCCGATCCAGCAGCGACAGCGTTGGCGCGACCCCCGCCTGCTCGTGATCGATCGATCGGATACGGCCGTCGATCACGGCAGTCGTCGCCGGCTTGCCAAGGTCATGGCACACCGCCCCGAGCATCACCGTCGTCAGGCGCGGTCGATCGAGGTCGCCGTTCAGTTGCCGGGCCTTGTCGATGACCATCAGCGTATGGACCCAGACGTCGCCCTCGGGGTGCCATTCCGGCTCCTGCTCGCAGCCGACGAGCGGGTGCATTTCCGGCAGGACCGCGTCGATGATGCCAAGGTCGAGTGCGAGTGCGAACCCGATCGACGGACGCGATCCCTGCAGGAGCAGCTTTTCGATCTCGCTCCAAATCCGTTCTGCCGGCAGATCGTCGAGCGGAATCCGCCGGCACAACGCCGCGGTCTGATCCTCGAGGGTGAACTCGAATCGCGCCGCGAACTGGACGGCCCGCAGCACGCGCAGGCTATCGTCGCCGAAGCTGCGCAGATCGACCGCGCGAAGGAGGCGACGTTCGAGATCCACGCGTCCGCCGCACGGATCCTGATATTCGTTGGTCAGCGGATCAAACGAGATGGCGTTGATCGTGAAGTCGCGGCGTCGCGCGGCTTCGGCCAGCGTCATCGACGGGTCGCCCTGCACGTCGAACGCCTTGTGTCCACGCCCGCGTTTCGACTCGCGCCGCGGCAGGGCGACGTCGATTGCCGGCTCGCCCGAGCCCGGGCGCGCGACCTTGTACACGGGAAAGCTCTGGCCGGCAGGTTCGACTCTGCCCAGCGTCCCAAGCAGCCCGGGCAGTTCGGCCGCGGCAATGCCGAACACCTCGATATCGATATCCTTCGACTGCTCGCCTCGCAGCCGGTCGCGGACCCAGCCGCCGACGACGAACGCACGGCCTCCCGCCTCGCGCACGGTCCGGGCAATATCGAGTGCTAACGGTGGGGGATCCATCACATTTCAACCTGCACTCCGAGTTCGACAACGCGCTCCGGCGGCAGTTTGAAGAACGCGGTGGCACGGACGGCGTTGCGTGCCATCAGCACGAACAGCTTCTCGCGCCATTTCGCCATCCCCGGCCGATCCGACACGACGATGGTTTCCCGGCCGAGAAAGTACGTCACGTCATCCGGGTCGATCGGAACTCCCAGCGCCTTGATCTGCATCAGCGCTTCGGGGATGTCCGGATCGTCCATGAATCCATACTGCACCCGGGCGTTGTACAAGCCATGTCCAAGGTGCTGAACCGTGAGGCGTTCCTCGGGTGTGGTGTACGGAACAGGAATGGTGGACGCCGTGAGCACGATGACATGCTCGTGGAGAATCTTGTTATAGCGAAGATTGTGGGCGAGCGCCGCCGGTGTGCCGGTCGGCTGGGCGGTCATGAACACCGCCGTGCCGTCGACGCGCGTCGGCGGGTCAGCGGCGACGCCCGCGACGAAGTCCTCGAGCGGGAAAGCCCGGGCGGTCAAACGTTCGGCGACGAGGCGGCGTCCGGTCTTCCAGGTCGTCATGAAGGTGAAGATGACCGCCGCGATGACCAGCGGCAGCCAGCCGCCGTCGAGAATCTTGAAGGCATTGCCGGCCACGTACGAGAGGTCGATGACGATGAACACCAGCACGAACGCGACCACGGCGGGAATCGGCCACTGCCATCGCAGCCGTCCCACGATCGGGAGCAGCGTCCCGGTGATCAGCATCGTCAGCGCGACGGCAATGCCATACGCAGCGGCGAGCGCCGCCGACGACTGGAACGCGACGACGATCAGCACGCAGCTGATGGCAAGGAACCAGTTCACCTGCGGCACATAGACCTGCCCCATTTCCCACGAGGACGTGTGCTCGACGTTGAGCCGCGGCGCGTAGCCAAGCTGGATCGCGGCGCGCGTCAGGGAGAAGGCGCCGGAGATCAGCGCCTGCGACGCGATGATCGCCGCGGCGGTGGCCAGCGCGACGAGCGGCAGACGTGCCCACACGGGTGCCAGCATGAAGAATGGCTGCTCGGCCATCTCCCCGTCAGTGAGCAGCAACGCTCCCTGGCCGAAATAGTTCAGCAGCAGCGATGGCAGCACCAGCGTGAACCACGCCAGCCGGATCGGGCGCCTGCCGAAGTGGCCGAGGTCCGCGTACAGCGATTCGCCGCCTGTCACGACCAGGAACACCGCGCCGAGCACCGCGATCGAATGCAGTCCGTTGTCGCGGAAGAACGCGAGTGCGTGAACCGGGTTGATCGCGCCGAGGACGACCGGCTGGCGGACGATCCAGGTGAGGCCCAGCACAGCCAGAACGACAAACCAGACGACCATGATCGGCCCGTACAGGCGCCCGATGCGATGCGTGCCGTACTGCTGGACGCTGAAGACGACGATCAGGATCAAGACCGACACCGGGACCACATATGGCTCGAAGACCGGCGTGGCCACGGTGATGCCTTCGATCGCACCCAGGACCGTAATGGCCGGCGTGATCATGCCGTCGCCGTACAGCAGCGCCGCGCCGAACAGTCCGAGGAGCACCAGGCCGACCGGCGCACCGCTGCCGCGCGCCGGCAGCAGCGAGGTCAGCGACAGGATGCCGCCTTCGCCCTTGTTGTCGGCACGGAGGACCAGCGCCATGTACTTGATCGAAATGACCAGGACCAGCGAGTAGATGATGAGAGACAGCACGCCGAGCACGTTCTCGTGCGTCGGTGGAACCGGATGGGTGCCGAAGAAGCACTCGCGCAGGGCGTAAAGCGGGCTCGTGCCGATGTCGCCGTAGACGACTCCGACCGCGGTCAGCGTGAGTGGAAGCAGGGGCCTGCGTCCACTAGTCGACAAAGACGGCTCCGGTCATCGATGAGCGACGATTGATAAACGATGATTGGGATTCGAGCATTGATGACTCAATCTCAATCATCAATCATCGATTTCACATCATCGATGGCCCCTGACAGTACCACGAAAACAAAAGGCCAGGCGGTGGGCCTGGCCTTCACGGCAGTGTTGTGGTGGCCGCGCCGCGGCCACGTCCTGCGCTGCCCCGTTCAGGCGACGCGGCGCTCGCCGACGAGGGGCATCCGCATCACGCGACGTTCGGATCGGACCGTCTGGTTGCGCGCCGGCGTGCCCTTCACGTCCCAGCCCGGTGTTTCGTGTCCGCACGACGAACAGAGCAGCGACACGCGCCCCTCTCCGAAGTGCAGCAGCGAGTCGTGTCCATGCAAACCGCAAACGAACCGCCGCAACTGCGTTATCACGCCGGAGGAATCAGTGCTTACCGTGAGCGTTGAATCCGTAGCCATGATTGTGCGTTCCCCTTGGTAGGCCCTGTCGGTCAGGACGTTCCCTAACGTCCCACTCGGTCCGCAAGGCCTTCGCCGGCAGAGATATCAAGAGGGGTGCCAGCCGCTCTGCGAGGAAAGGAACCTATTCGGGCTCAGGTGTTTACGGATGGACGGGCCGAATGGTGTCTCAAGAGGGCACTCAGAAAGTCGGTAGCGCGTAAGAAGATTCCGACGGTCGGCCGAACTAATGTCTGAAGTCCAAACGCTCTTCCCACCTTTGCACAGGGCAACCACCGTCTCAGCTGTTGCCCCGATCTGCCGCCGCGCCGGCTATCGCTCGCGCAGAATCGCCCGTAAAACGAAGCCTACATTGGCCGGACGCTCGCCAAGCCGCCGCATGAAGTACGGAAACCACTGCCTCCCGAACGGCAAATAAATTCGCATCCGGTGGCCATCCGCGACCAGCCTGGCCTGCAGGTCGCGTCGGATTCCATACAGCATCTGGAACTCGAACCGGTCGCGAGCGATATTCCGGCTGTTCGCATAGCTGCACGTGCTGGCGATGATCGCTTCGTCGTGGGTGGCAATTGCCGGGTAGGTGCCCTCGTCGAGGAGGATCCGCATGAGGCGGACGAACGCCGCGTCGACGTCTTTCTTCGCCTGGATCGCCACGGCCGGCGACTCCTTATACGCCCCCTTGACCAGGCGGACGCGGGCGCCCAGCTCGATCATCCGGCGCACATCCTGCTCCGTCCGGTGAAGCGCCGCCTGCAGCGCAACGCCGATGTTGCGGTGCTCCTGCTGCCAGAGCGTTTCGAACACTTCCATCGTCACGGCGGTGTAGGGAGAGTTCTCCATGTCGATGCGAACGAAGAACCCGTGCTTCCCGGCGGGATCGAGGATGCGGCGCAGATTGTCCACGCAGGTTGCGCGGTCGACCGTTACGCCCAGCTGCGTGAGCTTCAGCGAGACGTTCCGTTCGATGCCGGACTTGACGATGACGTCGATGAGTCGGACGTACTCGGCGGTGGCTGCTGATGCCTCGTCGATGGTTCTGACGCTTTCGCCGAGGTAGTCGAGCGTGAGCAGCATGCCGCGCGATTGCAGGATGCGCGCGTCGTGGATGGCTTCTTCGACCGTTTCACCGGCAATGAAGCGCCGCGCGAAGCTCTCCGGCGTCGCCATGCCGTACTTCGAGGCCAGCCGTTTGAGCGCCGTGCTTCGCGACAAGGCGAAGAACAGCGCTTTGGAACCGCCGTACATGGATGACTACACGGTAATGCAAAATGCAAAATTCAAAATGCAAACCATGGCGCAGTTTGCATTTCGCATTTTGCATTTTGCATTCCCGTTCAGTGCGTGCGCCGGGAGGGAGATTCGAGCAGGTGGTCGAGCGATCGCGCGTAGTAGCGCAGCACGTTGCGGTCGCGAACGCGCAGCCGGCCGTTTTCCACGACGATGATTCCGCGCGACTCGAGCGGTTCGATAGCCGCGTCCACTGCCTGTGGTCCGCTGGTCAGCCCGAGGTTCGCGCCGCAGGATGCCAGCGTCTCGACCAGGACCGTGGCGCGCTCTTCGAGCTCGCGCCGGGTGATTGACGGCCGCATCGCCGCCGCCACGACCGCGGTCGGCAGCACCTTGTAGAGCCTGCCAACCGTCTTCATCAGCGTCTGAGCCAGATCGAGCACCGCGCGGCGCGAGTGGGGATCGACGCCATCGACGGCGATCGGCGCGCCGAATGTCACGAACGCGCGTGACTTGTAGCCGACGGCGAAGCGCAGCATCTCGGCCACTTCGCGGCTGAACGGACGCTGGCCGCGTTTGACGCGCTGGCGCGCCAGCACATGGTCTTCGATCACCAGATCATAGGAGACTGCCGCCGGCACGATCTGGAGGTGCGCATGCTCAGCCTGCAGCGCCGCGTTCAGCAGTCCCGTCTTGGGCGGTTTGATCTCACCGCTGTAGCTGCGCCCGCCTTCAGGGAAGAAAAAAAGATCTTGCTTACGCAGCAGCTCCGCGACGTACGCCTTCAGCGTCATCAGATAGATCGGGTCGCGCGAATTGCGGCGGATCGGCATGGCGCCGGTGACGTGCCGGTTCAGCAGCCCGAGCGGTCCGCCGAACATGTTGATGCCGGCGGCAATCACCGGGGGTCTGACACCGTTGTCATCGAGCACCAGCGGCTCGACCAGATAGTCGAAATGGCTGCGATGGTTGGATACGTAGACGACGCGGCCGCTGCGCGTGGCAGACATGGCTGCGTCGATGTTCTCGCCGATCCGCTCCACGTTGCGGAGCAGCAGGTAGACCGGATGCTTGAGCGCCCGGTACATCGAGTAGCGCTGCGTCGTCCGCAGTTCCTCGAGGTACTCCCCGATCCGTTCGCGCGCCTCACGACCGCTCTCGCCTGACGCTCCCTCGAGGTATTTCGCGATTTCATCCCGGGAGAGCACGGCGCGCGTGATTTCGTCGAGCATCGCCAAGGGAGGGACTATAGCAGGAGGAAGGAGGAAGGAGGAAGGAGGAAGGAGGAAGGCGGAAGGAGGAACGAGGAAGTGCGCAACGCGCCTACAGGCGGCGGCAGAGGGCGTCGGCGAAGTCCGCAGTGGACGCCGTGCCGCCCAGGTCGCGGGTGCGGATTTTTCCCTCACCGAGTACCGCGGCGAGAGCTGCCATGATTCGATCGGCGATGGCGCCCTCGCCGACGTGCCGCAGCATCAGGACCGCCGAATGCAGCAGCGCCATCGGGTTGGCGATTCCCTGGCCTGCAATATCGGGAGCGCTCCCATGCACGGCCTCGAACACGCCGATTTCCGCTCCGAGGTTCGCTCCGGGAACCACGCCGAGCCCACCGACGAGCCCGGCACACAGGTCTGAAACGATGTCGCCGTACAGGTTCGGCAGCAGCAGGACGTCGAACTGCGCCGGGTTCATGACCAGGTGCATGCAGGCGGCGTCCACAATCCGATCGTCGCTGCGGATGTCCGGATACCGCGCGGCGACTTCCTTCACCGTGCGCAGGAACAGCCCGTCCGCCATCTTCATGATGTTCGCCTTGTGAACCGCCGTCACGCGCTTCCGCCCATGCGTCCTCGCGTATTCGAAGGCGAAGGCAGCGACGCGTCTCGACGCCTCCGCCGTGATGATTTTCAGGCTTTCCACCACCCCGGGGACGACTTCGTGTTCCAGACCGGCATAGAGGTCCTCGGTGTTCTCGCGGACGATCACCAGATCGACGCCCTCGTACCGCGACTTGACCGACGGGATGTTCCAGACGGGCCGCAGGTTGACGTACAAATCCAGCGCCTTGCGCAGTCCGACGTTGACGCTCGTGAATCCGCCGCCGACCGGCGTCGTCACCGGTCCCTTCAGCGCGACTTTGTTGTGGGCGATCGAATCGAGCAGCTCGGCGGGCAGCGGGTCGCCGTGCTTCTCCAGGGCCAGTACGCCGGCGAGATGACGCTCCCAGTTGACGGTGAAGCCGGCGCAGTCGAGCACCCGGACGACGGCCGCCGTGACTTCCGGGCCGATGCCGTCGCCCTCGATAAGTGTGATGGTCCGCGTCACCGGCCGTCGTCGCGCGCTTCCCAGAAGAGCAGCGCGAGCGCTCCGACGATGTTGGCAAACATCAGCCGCGTCGACAACTGATGCAGCCCATCGAACCGGACGCGCCGGACGTCGTCCGCTGGGAGCAGCGACGGCAAGCGGCCGACTTCCAGCTGGATGGCATCAATCGTCGTCAGCACGATCAAGCCCGAGTACAGGGCGATCAGCAGCATCGTTGAAATAATCGCCAGCCGCACGGCAAAGGCGCGCGGCCGGGGGCCGAGGATCGCGATGGCCGTCATGCTGATCAGCATGATGCCGCCGCACGCATACGCGACGTAGTGGAATCGCGCGAGTATCCGGCCGAACAGCTCGCCGGCCAGCGCGCGTCCGATGTCCGGCGCGCTTGCCTGCAGCACCTGAAACGTCGCCGGCGCCACGATCGCGCCCAGTGCGGCCATGCCGCCCAGCCACACGACCAGAGCGAGCACATACACGTACCGCAGCGCGAGCATCAGACCATTATAGAAAGTTCACACTTCCGGGTTCTCGCTTCTCTGTTCGTGTTCTGTGTTCGGTTCCGAACTTCGAAGTTCCGCGTTCGGCGTTCGGGCTCGAGCGCCGAACCGAACACAGAACACGAACGGAGCACCGGGAACCGGGAAGTGTGAACTGCCGGACTATAATCTGGCGCGGAGGTCTCCTACATTGGCAGTAGAGGCAGCAGCGCGCGTCCCGGCGCTGACGAATATCGCTACGCGTCTGCGTATTGACTCGGTGCGCTCGACGACGGAAGCGGGCAGCGGGCATCCGAGCACGTGCTGCTCGGCCGCCGAAATCATGGCGGCGCTCTTCTTTGACGAGATGCGCTACGACCCGCGCGATCCGGCCAACCCGGACAACGATCGCTTCGTGCTGTCGAAGGGACACGCGGCCCCGATCCTCTACGCGGCGTGGGCGGAGGCCGGGATTATCGCGCACGAGGATCTGTTGACGCTGCGGCGTCTCGATTCGGACCTCGAGGGACACCCGACGCCGCGCCTGCCGTGGGTTGACGTCGCGACCGGTTCGCTCGGTCAGGGGCTCTGCGCCGGTGTCGGGATCGCGTTGAACGCCCGCCGCATCGCCTCCGACTACCGCACCTACGTGCTGATGGGCGACGGCGAGACTGCCGAAGGGTCGGTCTGGGAAGCGGCCGCCGTCGGCGCTCATGAGCGGCTCGATTCGCTGTGCGCCATCGTCGACGTGAATGCGCTCGGCCAGAGCCAGCCGACCCAGTGGCAGCACGACATGGCCGCGCATGCGGCGAAATGGTCCGCCTTCGGCTGGCATTCGATGGTCATCGACGGTCACGACCTGGCCGCGGTGCTCGACGCGCTCGAGCAGGCTCGCCGAACGCGAGGCCGTCCGACCGCCATCCTGGCGAGGACGCTCAAAGGCAAGGGCATCTCGTTGATGGAAGGAAAGGGCGGCTGGCACGGCAAGGCGCTCAAGAAAGGCGATGAACTGGACAAGGCGCTTGCAGAACTGCAGTCGCAGTTCGTCCGGGAGGACGAACCGGCGCAGGCGATACCGGCGCCGGCGCGGCGTCAGCGTCCGGCCGGGAAGCAGGCACGGCTCGCGGCGCCAGCGTACAAGCTCGGAGAATCCGTCGCCACCCGCGAGGCGTACGGCGCCGCACTCGCCAGGCTTGGCGCAGAGGACGACCGTATCGTCGCGCTCGACGCCGACGTCAAGAACTCGACCTTCAGCGACAAGTTCGAGCAGCAGTATCCCAAGCGCTTCTACCAGGTCTTCATCGCCGAGCAGGTCATGATCGGCGCGGCGATGGGTCTTGCCGCTCGCGGAGCGATTCCGTTTCCGTCGACGTTCGCCGCGTTTCTGGCGCGCGCCTACGACTTCATCCGCATGGCGGCCATCAGCAACGTCAACATCAAGATGGCCGGGTCGCACGCCGGTGTCTCGATTGGCGAGGACGGTCCCTCGCAGATGGCGCTCGAGGATCTGGCGATGATGCGCGCGCAGCCGAACATCACCGTGCTGTACCCGTGCGACGCGGTCAGCACCGAACGGCTGCTCGAGCAGGCCGCCTATCATCAGGGTCCGGTTTACATGCGAACGTCACGCCCGAAGACGCCGGTGATCTACGGCCCGGAGGAGCGTTTCGAGGTCGGCGGCCTGAAGGTCCTGCGCCGGAGCGCCGCCGACGTGGCGACGGTTATCGGCGCCGGCGTGACGGTGTTCGAAGCGCTGAAAGCGCATGCGCAGCTGCAGGCCGGCGGCGTCAGCATCCGCGTTGTCGATCTCTACTCGCTGCAGCCGATCGACGCTGCGTCGTTGATACAGTGCGCCGAGGAAACACGAGGCCGGCTGATCACGGTCGAGGATCATTACCAGGCCGGCGGCATCGGCGACGCCGTCGCGACAGCTGTCGCCGCCCGCGGCTTCGCCGTGAAACGGCTGGCGGTGCCTGAAATTCCCAGGAGCGGCACGCCGGACCAGCTGCTCGATCACTACGGCATCTCCGCCAGGCACATCGTGGCGGCGGTGAGAGAGGGGTAAGTCAAAAGTCAAAAGTCAAAAGTCAAAAGTCAAAAGTCAAAAGTCAAAAGTCAAAAGGCAAAGGGCAAAAGGGAGGCTACTTCCGTTTCGCGCTCAGAACGATCGACGCGAGGATTCGTGCAAGTTGATGTGCTTCATCGAGCAATGTCTGACACTGAGCACGATCGCCGAGGAACGTCTCCTCACATCCGCGAAGCCAGAGCACGCTCTCCTTTGCGCTTCTCAGTGCGATCTCGTTGTATCGAATGAATTCACGGCGCGACGAGCCGCTTGTCGCTTCCTCACGATTCGCCGCGATCGACCCCGCAGCGCCCACCATCTGATCCGCGAGACGTCGAACTCCTGGTTCGTATTCGATGGTCCGCACGAATCGAATTACGCTGCAGAAAAACCGAAAGGCACGCTCATCGATTTCGCGTGGCATATACGGCATGCCGCTCCAAGTAAGCAGAATCCGTTCTCTGCCGGATCACTGGAGTTTTGCCTCGGCCTCGCGATCAACGGGGAAGAAACCGCAACGCTTGCCGTGGCTGGCGTACGCAGAATTTGCGCCCCCCCCTCTTTTACCTTTTGCCTTTTGCCCTTTGCCTTTTGCCTTACTTCGGAAACCCCGGCGCGGCCAGTACTTGCTGTGCCTGCCACAGGTGGCGGCGCTCGTGCGCGGCCATCAGGGCGAAGCCTGAGTTCAGCGACATCTTGATCCACGTGCTTACCGGGGACACCACCCTGGCGCGGCGCAGGTCCAGCCCGCTCGCTTGCCGCAGGCGATCGACGAACTGCACCTGGTAGGCGCGAAACGCCGCCATGATCTCGGCGCGCGATCGCTGCGGGGCCGGATGAAAGGTCGCCGGTGCCTTCATCTTCAGCCGCGGCGGCGGCTCCATCGTCCGCACGAACAGCTTGCCGATGAAGTCGTGGGTGAACGGGCCCTCGCCGTAGAGCCCGCGCCGCATGGCTTCCGCGATGCCCTCGTCGAGGCGAGGGAGGTACATCCGGGCGGTGGCGTTGAGGTGGTCGATGCACTGTGCCACCGACCACGATCCCGGCGATGGCTGCCAGAGGAACTGCTCTGCGGTGAGCGGCGCGACCAGCGCGTCCGCCTCGGTTGCCAGCCGCTCGAACTGCTGCCGGAACTCGTCGATCTCGGGCGTGAGGGCCAGAGGGCCCGAGCCTGCCACACCACAATTGTAGCCGCCCGCCTCCGCCAGGTCGGGTCGCGAAGCGACCCGACAGACAGTGCTGGTCCGACGGTCTGCTTCCCAGGCCGTCACGGCGGCAGCCCCGCGCTGCACAGAATCACATGACGTCGACGCGTCGTGCGTCTGAATTTGACGTCATATAATCCCGCCCACACCTACATGTCCCTGTCTGCCGGCCAGCGGCTCGGCTCGTAC
>Ga0307415_100000794_pt1 | contig 14334 bp, 12 predicted proteins | sample DK1Cmetagenome_FD_204524 | JGI IMG/M metagenome (GOLD analysis project Ga0307415, IMG submission 204524) | Maize rhizosphere microbial communities from greenhouse at UC Davis, California, United States - DK15-C-2 | ecosystem: Host-associated > Plants > Roots > Rhizosphere > Soil | place: USA...
TCGACAACGTCGTGCAGCAGGCCGGTGGAGACGCTCACCTCGTCCAACCGCATATCGGCGAGGATCTCGGCGACCTCGAGCGGGTGGACGAGGTACGGTTCGCCGGATGCCCGTTTTTGTCCCCGATGGTGAAGCGCGGAAAACAGGTAGGCCCGTCGGATCAGATCAATGTCCGGGTCCGGCCGGTTCGCCTCCACCTTTTCGATGACGTCCTCGATGCGGATCATAAATCCATTTTACCCGCTGCCGCAGTGAGGAATCCACATTCAAATTCCGCGGGCAGGCGGGATACAAAAAGGTGATGCCCATTTTCAACAAATCGAGCATCACCTTCCGAAAAACTAGCGGGTTACTATTTGGCTGCGGCCTTGTTCGCGTTGGCGTTCTCGGCCTCTTCCGCGGCTGCCTTGCGTGCGTCGATCTCGTTCTGCAGATTCTTGACCGCATCGCTCAGCGCGGTGAAGTCCGCTTTTGCCTTGTCGGCTTCGGCCTTCAGGCGGTCGCGGTCGTCATTGCGGCCCTCCATCTCGGCCAGCCGCGAAGCCTGGATAATGAGGCTGGCTCGATACGACCTGACCGACTCATACGGCTTTAGAGTGTCGATGGTCGTTTTTAGCTGTTCGTCGGTCATCGATTTCGGGTTCAGGCTGCCGGCGTTCTTGACCGTGTCGGGTTCGAGTGCTGCCGCCTGATCGATAAGCCTCATTCCTTCTTCAACGCAGCCCTTCATTCGCTGGAAGTCGGCCTCGTTCGCCGGCTTGCTGAACTGGAATACATCCTTACCGTCACGCTGCACCGTTTTCTTGGTTTCGGGCGTGTCGGAAACTTCGTTCGCACAGGTGTTCTGCTTTGCGGCAAGGGACGTTAACGCTTCAGCACGGTATTCGGGTTTGATATCGGCCGCGTTGGCGCGATTGGTGACCCATTGCCGCCACTCATCCTGCTTGTTTAGATTTTCGTACAAGCTTGCAACAGCCTTGTAAGAGCTCTGATCGTCCTTGTTCAAAGCCAGCGCTTTCTTGTACTCGACAATGGCCCGCTCGGCGAGGCTCGTGTCCTGGCGATTGCCGATGAACTTGGAGTGCAGCGTCCGGGCGAGAAAGACCTGAGCGATCCGGCCTTCTTCCGATTCCCCTTTCGGATCACGCTCCGCGGCGCGGCGGAACAGATCCTCGGCCACGTCGAACTTTCGTTCCTTGTAGGCCATCGACCCGTCGACCAAATTTTTCCGGGACATGATCCGGTTGTAATATCCACAGTTCGCTGTCAGGAATACGGCAAGTGTTAATAATAAAAATATTCCCAAACGAGAAGATCTCATTTTTCGACTCCAGTTTGAAGCTAAATTAATACTGAGTGCAAGGGCCGGCCTTCGAAGCCGGCCCTTGCTGTCGGTCCGAATAATTATTCTGTCAGATCGTCGATCTGAAGCCCGATCGGCGACGCCTTAGCCACCTTTGCGGCGTCTATCACCTTGACCACGTCGCCGTATCTAACGGACGTCGGCGATTTGATGAAGATGGTCTTTTCGACCTCGTTCGTTCCTTCGCGGAACACACCGTTCGTCTCGCGCTGCTTGAAGATGTCCTCAAGCTTGGCCGTGAGTGCGGACGCGTCGCTTACATCGCCCGCCGGCTCGTTATTGAGCGTGACCTGCTTTGTGTCCTTGTTGATGGCCACCACCAGGGTTAGCGGGTTCGGTTTGACCTCGAGGTTTTCCTGGTTCTTCGGTTCGGCCGGGACCTTCGCCTCGAAACGGCTCGGCTTCACCGGCGTAATGATCATGAAAATGATCAAAAGCACCAGCAATACGTCGATCAATGGGGTTACGTTGATTTGCGGGGTTGCTTCCCCTGAGGAGCCTCCTCCTGACATTCCCATAATTCAATTACTCCTGCGAAAGATCCTGGATGAAACCCCGCCGCTACTGGGCCGCCGGGGCTTCGCCTCCGCCTTTCTTCTTGTCGGCCACAAGGCCGATCTTGTCGATGTCCTGCTTCCTGATAACATCGATCGCTTCCACAACGGTGCCGTAATTAACATCGACACCGCTCTTGATGTAGACGATGCGCTTGTCGGGCGCCTTGTCCTTCATCATGGATTGGACCTTTTCGCCCAGCGCGGTTATCGGGAACTGCTCTTTGCCGACGTAAAAGTTGTTGTTGTCGGGGATCGATATCACAACGGACGTGTCTTTCGTGATATCGGCATCTTCCTCAGGGGCGTTAAGCTCCCTGGGGATATTCACCGTAACTCCCGATTGCAGCAATGGCGTGACGATCATGAAAATGATCAGAAGCACGAGCATCACGTCAACCATCGGAGTTACGTTGATCTCCGAATTGTATTCATCGGTCCCGCCGATCTTTGCTCCCATGGCGATTATTCTCCCTTACAAAAAACTTAAGGAAAACCTGCGTTAGCTCTTGAGGGCCTTCGTACGCTGTTTGATGAAGTAATCAACCAGCTCGGATGCTGAGTTCTCCATTTCGACGCCGAAGCTGGTCACCTTGTTCGTGAAGTAGTTGAACAGCCACACGGCGGGGACGGCCACGGCGATACCGAACGCGGTCGCGACAAGGGCTTCGGCGATGGCGCCGCCGACGGCGGCGATACCGGCGTTCTCAGCCTGGGCGAGCCCGACGAATGCACCGATGATGCCGACCACGGTTCCGAACAGCCCGACGAACGGTGCGGTGGAACCGACCGTCGCGAGACCGGCGAGGCCGCGTTTCAGCTCAGCGGTCTTGACGGCGATGGCGCGGTCGAGAGCACGCTTGGAAGCTTCCATCTCGTCGGCCGATATCTCGGTGTTGCCCTGGTGCGCGGCGAACTCCTTCAGTCCCGAAGAAACGACCATTGCCAGGTGCGAATCTTTGTGACGGTCGCTGATGTTGATCGCTTCGTCGATGTTGCTGTTTTTGAGCGCCATCGCGACCTTCGGCGCGTACTGGCGTGACTGCTGCTTGGCCTTGCTGTAGGTCAAATAACGTTCAATGCCCACCGCGATCATGTAGACCGACTGGATAAGCAAAATTCCGATAACGACCCAGCCGGGGATCGTTAAGCTCTTGACGATGTCGTAAATGGTAAAAGGATTTTTGCCGTCCGCGGTCAGCATCAAGAAAGCGCCCAGGAATTGCGATCCCACAAGGCTTGCCAATAAAGTCATGGTTTTTCCTCCAATGAAGTAAAGAGATTATTATTTCTTTTTTGTAATACAAGTGTCGGGAGCGGCCAGAGGAGGCCGCACCCGCACCGGATCGACTTTTCGCCCTATGGAACGAAGTTGTAAGTTATCACGCCTGACACCTTCACCGGCTGGCCGGAAAGGAGCGTCGGGCTGAACCGTGCCCCGCGTGCCGCGGAGACCGCGGCGGGCCTAAGCAGCGGATGACCGCTGACGGCACTGGCCGAGATGACGCTGCCCGTTTCGCTGATGAGCACCTGCACGCTGACGGCCCCGGACGCACGAACGGCCTTTGCTGCCGGCGGGTACGGCGGCTTCGGCAGGCTGGTCGCCTTACCGTTGAGCACACCGCCCGAGATCGTCTTCGGCGGTTCCTTCTTCGCCGGCGGAGGAGGAGGCGGAGGCGGCGCTGCCGCTACTTCTCCGGTACCACCCTGGCCGGTCACGCCGGAGTCACTGCCGCTCCCGGTCGTGTTGACGGGGCCTTTGTAATCGGCCGGCGGTGCATTTGCAGCACTGAAGTTGACATCACCCTTTACCGTGTATTTGTTCGGGTCACGCGGGGGGATAGTATTCTTGACGACGCTTGGCTTGTCGGGGATGGCCGGCGGCGGCTCGTCCATCGTCGCGATGATCTCCTTACGGATATCGACGTTCGGATCCTTTTGCTTTTCAGGCTGCTTCTCCGGCTCAGGCTCCGGCGCCTCTTCGATGACCGGCGGTGCGACAAGCGTCTCAAGAGCGAGATCGTCGCCGCCCATGCCGTAGTCTTTGCCGAAAAGGCTGGTGACGTACATTATCGATAACGCGGTCACCATAACCACGAAAGTCGTGAGCAGCAGTCCGCCGCGCTTGCCGTCTTCCGACGCGTGGCTTTTTGATTCGACTAACTGATCTAACATTGCTAATTCCTCCCTTTACTTTCGGTGCCAAACTAGGTCAAGGGCTGCGAACCTATTTTCAAGTTTTGATGTTGAGAACGGTTATCCACGTTGTAGCCATTCCGCCGAAGCGAAACGGGCCACACGTGTATCTTCTCAGGCTTTTCCGGATTGTGAACTATTGAATACCAGTGCGGAGCAACTAACGTCCTTGCCGGCAACGGATACAAAAGTTCCACGATCTCAACGTACGAGTGCGCAGCACTTCACGCGGAAAAGCAGATACATAATATTTAATTGACCAGCAACGTAATGCAGTCTAAATACTTAGGCCCGGAAAGTCAAGAATAATCAGGCCCGATTCGGCGGAAATCTGAAATTTCTGCTAAATCGGGCCTAAGTTTTGCAGGCGTGCTGCCGCCGCCGGACGCCGAAGGCCGGTCAGTCTGTCCGTTATCTTGTTACCGGACGCCTCGTGACCGATCGGCGCGACGCAGTCGCCAGCCTCTCACCGGCGGGCTGCACGTTCACTTCCTTTACTTTTCCGACGCCCAGTTTGCTCTGCCACCAGATGGCGATGGGGCTCGCGATAGCGATGGTGGAATAGGTCCCGGCGATCGAACCCACGAACAGCGCCAGCGAGAAGCCGCGAAGCACCTCGCCGCCGAACAGCACCAGGGCGAGCACAGCCAGGAAGACGAGACCGTTCGTCACGATGGTCCGCGACATGGTCTGGTTAATCGAATCGTTTGTCAGCTGGTAAAGCGATTTATCGCGGTGCAGCGTCATATTCTCGCGGATGCGGTCGAAGATGACGATCGAATCGTTCACAGAAAAGCCGACCAGCGTCAGAAACGCAGCCAGGACCGTAAGACTCACTTCCCACTGAAAGATCGAGAAGAAGGCAAGAGTGATCAAAACATCGTGGAATACCGCGATCACCGCTCCGGCGGCGTATGTCCAGTCATATCGGAACGCGATGAAGAGCAGAATTCCGACCATGCCGAGAAGAGTTGCCTGAATCGCCTGGGTCCTGAGCTGGGCGCCGGCGACCGGGCCGACCGAATCGGTCCCGACTATTTTGTATGCGGCTGCCTGATCATCCGTAAGAGAAAGCGTCGGGTCAGCCTCCTTGCCGAAGGTGTCGAGCGCGCTTTTAACGTTCGCGCGGCCGGCTTCGACCTGCGATACAGGGGCGGCGGCATTTTCGCCAGCCGGGGTCCCCTGCTCGGCCGCCTGAATGAGAGGGACCTTGATGAGCACTTCGTCGGCCTTGTCAATCGATTCTTGAATGATCGGTTCTTCGACGCCGACGCTGTTCAACGCATTCCGGATCTCGTCCGTGGAAGGCTTTTGCTTGAACTTCGCGGTAATGACCGTTCCGCCCTGAAAGTCCACACCCAGGTTGAAAGCGTCCGTTCCGCCGGGGGTCGCCTGGCGCCCGATAGCGGAAACGAGTCCAGCGATAAGGATAAGGATCGAAACCGCGATCAGCGGCTTGCGCCAGCCCATCCAGTCAACGTTTATATTAGGTAAAATTTGAAACATTCTCTTTAATTCCGACGTGCGATTTTCGATTTGTTTCTTTCATTCGCAAATCGAAATTCGAAATTCGCAAATCCCTAAATGCTTAACTTCTTCATCTCCGGGTTGCGCTGAAGCAGCCACATGAATATTGTCCTGGACACGAAGACAGCCGAGAACAGGTTGATCAGCAGACCGAGGATCAGCGTAACGGCGAATCCGCGGATCGGGCCGGAGCCGTAGAGATACAGGATCACCGCTGAGATGATGGTCGTGACGTGTGTATCGATGATGGTGATGAACGCCCGGTCGAAGCCGAGGGAAACGGCCTTGGCCACTTCTCTGCCCGCCCGCAGCTCCTCGCGCATGCGCTCAAAGATCAAAACGTTCGAGTCGACCGCCATACCGATCCCGAGGATCAGTCCGGCAATACCCGGCAGCGTCAGTGTCGAATCGAGCATGATGAGGGCGGCCAGCGTCAGCATCATGTTGAGCACCAGAGCGATGACGGCGTTTATGCCGGAACCTCTGTAATAAAACAGCATGAACAGGACGATGAAGATCAACCCGGCGACCGATGCGGTCACACCGGCTCGGATCGAATCGGCACCTAGGCTCGGGCCGACCGTCCTTTCTTCCTGATACTCGATCTTCGCGGGCAATGCGCCGGAGCGAAGCGTCAGTGCGAGGTCGTCCGCGGAAGCTTTGGTGAATTTGCCTGAGATCTCGCCCTGGTCGTCGATGCGGGAGCGGATGTAGGCCACCGACTTTACCTGATCGTTGAGGACAACGCCCATGTAATTGTTGATGTTCTTGCTCGTCCAATCGCCGAATTTGGCCGCGCCGGCGGGCTTGAGCGAGAACGAAATCTGGTAGTCGCCTTCGTTGCCGGTGCGGGAAACTGCGTCGGCTCCGCGGAGCTCGCTGCCGTCAACGACGGCCGGCGTTTCCACCACCACATACTGCTTCGGCTGCTGTGGCGTCGCGGAAGGATTCGGCGTCGTCGCGGGGGCGTCCCGGTCCACGTATTCGTAGATCTTTCTGTTCGGCGGAACCGATCCTCCAAGCGATTGGAGAGCGGCCTGTTCCGAGGGATAGGTCTGCACGGGCGCCGGGCTCGGCGGACTGACGACCTTCATAAGCTGAAGGTTCGAATCGGCGTTCAAAAGCTTCTTCACGCGCTCAGGATCATCGACGCCTGGCATCTGCAGCAGGATCTGGCCGGACGATTCTGAACCGTGACGCTGCAGGGTCGGTTCCTTGACGCCGAACGCGTTGATGCGGCTGTCAATGATCTTCATCGCCTGGTCGACCGCCTGGTTCTTCAGGACGGTTTGGATGTTCGACGGCAATGTCCATGAGACGGTGTTGCCGCTGATCGATTCGGTCCAGTTAACGAAGTCGACCTTCTTTTTCACTTCCTCGGCGACGGTCTGGGGCTGGGCTCCTTCGCCGGCCGTTATGGAAATCGAGTAGGTGCCATTCTCGGCGACCACGTTGCTGCCGCTCGTCTGCACGTTCGCGTCCTGCAAAGCGGTCAGTGCAGCCTGGGCGTTGTTTTCCGTCAGCGTCTTAAGATACTCATCGGTCTTGACGCGCATCACCAGGTGCGAGCCGCCTTTCAAGTCGAGGCCCAGGCTGATATTTTCCGAAAGGTTTTGCTTAATGCCGTTCCAGGTGAAATCGGCCTTTGTAAGCGTGCCGCGCGGGCCGATGACAAGGTAGATACCTACAAGAGTCACGACGAGAATGATTATCGCCCGGATCTTAAGACTGTTGTTCTTCATAAAACTGAGGGTTGTTGGTTGATCGTGGTCCGTTGCTTACGAGAAGCCTCCGCAACGAACGACGATCAACTAACCACGTTCAAACCGCTATTCCGCTTTCTTACCGACGACCGCGCTTTTTCCTATCTCGAGAAACGATTTCTCAGCGCTTTGGATGATGAAACTCGTATCTTTGATCTCTTTGATCTTCCCGATCACGCCGCCGTTCGTCACAACCTCGTCGTTGATCTTCAATTGAGTGATCAGATCCTGCAGCTGCTGCTTTTGTTTCTTCTGTGGCAATATGACGAGAAAATAGAAAATTCCAAAAATAGCGACGAATGGCAGGATCGCCGTCACCAGGCCGAGACCACCGCCGCCGTCCTGAAAAAATAGCAGAATTGTATTCATCTATACTCTCGTGGATAAAGCAAAACTAAATAATATACGCTCTATTGTGGTATATCAACCACTTGCCTCTTCGTTCTCCCGTAATTTGCTGAGAAATTCGACTCGGAACTGAGCGAAGTTGCCGGATTTGATAGATTGCCTAACCCTTTTCATAGTGTCAAGGTAGAAAGCCAGATTGTGGTGCGATATCATCGTCGCCGCGTTCATCTCGCCCGCCTGGTACAGGTGCCGGATGTAACCTCTCGAATAACGCCTGCATACCGAGCATTGGCAGTCGGGGTCGATGGGCGAATCGTCGTTGATGAACTTCGCGTTGCGGATGTTCAGCTTCCCTCCCGACGTAAATGCACCGCCGGTGCGGCCGTTCCGCGTCGGCATCACACAGTCGAACATATCAACCCCGCGGGCGACCGCTTCGACAAGGTCTTCCGGCGTGCCGACGCCCATCAAATATCGGGGTTTATCCGCCGGCATCTGTGGGGCGAGAAATTCGAGCACGCCGTACATTACGTTCTTCTCCTCGCCTACGCTTAATCCGCCGATCGCGTAGCCGTCGAAACCGATCTCAACCGTTTTATCGAGACTTTCCCGTCTAAGCTCCAAATGCCCCGCGCCCTGCACGATACCGAACAATGCCTGTCGGCCAGACAGGCCAGTACCACCCACCAACGCCGGTGATGGTGTCAGAAAGCCCGAATCGGCGCCTTGTTCCTGTAATTCTTCAAACCGCTCTTTTGACCGGCGTGCCCAGCGTGCGGTCAGCTCCATGCTTTGTCGGGTTACGTCGATTCCGGCATCGCCGGGCGCGCATTCGTCGAACACCATCACTATCTCCGACCCGAGCGCCGCCTGCACTTCCATCGAAACTTCCGGCGAGAGAAACTGCTTGCTTCCGTCAATGTGCGAACGGAACTCGACGCCCTCTTCTGTAAGCTTTCGCAATTCGGTCAACGAAAAAACCTGAAAGCCGCCCGAGTCGGTCAGCAGCGAGCGGCTCCACGTCGAAAATTTATGCAGGCCGCCGAAATTGCGTATCACCTCAATTCCCGGCCGCAGAAAAAGATGGTACGTGTTGCCGAGAATAATCCGTGCATCGAGCTCGTCTTCGAGCCATTCGAACCGAACGCCCTTCAACGCGCCCTGCGTTCCGACCGGCATGAAAACCGGAGTCTCTATGACCGAGCGGCGGGTTGTGATGATGCCGGCCCGGGCCTCGCCTTCCTGCGCGAGTATTTTCCAATCGAGAGATTTGCTCATCCGTGAGATGGTAGTAGCCGGCCTTGTAAGAGTTTCCCCGTTGGTAATTAGTAATTCATGAATTACTAATTACCAACGGGGAAAAGAAGAGCGATAGGACCTGCCAAAGCGCGAGTACGATCGACCAGGAAAATTAGCTCACTTTTTCCCCGATCAAAGACCAAATATTCGGTGAACCGATCGCGGCTTCCGTGACGATCGTGCCTTTCTCATTGACCAGTACCGCGGAAGGCACGCCGCGCATGCCAAACTTGCCGGCGGTTTTAAAGCCTTTATCGACGATGACCGGCGCACGCAGGCCGTGTTTCTTTTCCTCGTCCGGGTCACCGTCCGTGAAAACGAGGATCTGCGGGCCGGTACCGTTGTTTTTCGTTTCCCAGTCGCGGATCTCCCTGATCAATTTGCCGCAGTGACCGCAGCTCGGGCTCGTGAACGCCACCAACGTCGTTCGGGACGTGAAGAATTCGTTAGTTATCTCGCGTCCGGTGATGTCCGTCGCAGCGAAACTTGGTATCTGCCGCCCTATGTCGGGCTTGCGGTGGCCGTTCATTCCAAGGAAGTAAAGGAATTCTTCGTTCAGGTCGCGAGTCCTTATCCTTTCGATCAGACGGCGGATGGCAACATCGCCCGCTGCCGGATGGCTGGCAATATTACCCGCAGAATCTACAAAGAGAGCGGTCGGTGTCCATTTCGCATAAACCGCCGTGGCGAACTCTCTGTCCCTCTCAACCAAAACGGTCCCCTGCGACTGGCCAAACTTCTGCCGGTTGACCTCGACATCGCCGTGGGAAACCAGCACGAAATGCAGTTTGCCGGCGAACTCGGTTTCCCATTCGAGAATTTCCGGAAACAGCTGCTCGCAAGGTGAACATTGAGCGCCCACGAACACGAAAAGGAAAGGTTTATTCTCGCCGAGAAGGTGTTCGAAAGTTACCGTACGGCCGTTCAGGTCCGGTATCGCGAAATCGGGCAACGGTGCTCCAATGGGTAAAGCGTCCCCGGGATTGCCTGCTTCATTACGTTCGACAGCCCCGGGCTCGCCGCCCGTCAGCTCAAGTACACTCAACCGCCGCACGATCTCGTTCTGTTGCGCGGTAAGTTTTACCAGATAACCGAGTAGGACGACACCCACGACGACAAGGAACAGGATGAGCACCATCTGCAGCATCCCTGTGCTCGACGTCGCGAGATCCAGGCCCTGGTCCTCGCGGCCCTGCACGAGTAGCAGAATGGCGAGGACCGCGAAAACTATGTTTCGCACCAGGCTCTTAATTCCGACCGGTTCGCTGTGGATCTGCCCGAAACAATGGCAGTCGGGCGCCCGGCCCAGCTTTATCTGCCAGAGCATTCCTCCGATGAACGTCAACAGCAGTACCAAGGCTCCGGCGGCGCCGAGCCACGACATCGATACGAAAAGGAAACAGACGGCAAAAACAATCTCCGCGAACGGCAGGCCGACGGCAAAAAATCGAGCGAATTCGTCCGGTGTGCCAAAGTCACGCATCGCCTTTTCGGTCCCTTCCGGGTCGAGCAGCTTGGAAACACCGGAGACGGCGAACACGCCGAAGAGTATGAGCCGGATTATGAGTAGGACGATCTCCATGATCTTCTCGGAACCGTCCCGCCGTAGCGGGTGGTTGAATCCAAGTATCTCGAAATGCCACATTATCGAGATGTCGAATTAAACCATCCGCTGCCGCAGATGGTTCTGACCTGATGTCAGCTCTTCGACGGCTTGGTCTTATGCTTCTCCTTCAATCTTATCGGCGTGGCGTAGAAGCCGAATGCTTCACGCAGCCTGTTCTCAATATATCGCAAATACGAAAAATGCAGGCCCGCTTTGCTGCCGCCCGAAGTGAACAGCACGAACAGCGGGGGGCGCAGGCCGCCCTGGGTTATGTACTGCACTTTAAGACGCGAAACGCCGCCTTTTACCGGTGCGGGGGCGGTGCCGCCGCGGGGCTGCGAAATGCTTTCCTCGAAAAACTTGTTGAGCTGCGACGTGGGCACCCGGAAATTGCGGGCCTTGTTCGCTTCGACGGCCATCGACAGGATCCTGGAAACGCGCTGCCCGGTCAGGGCGGAGATCATTATTACGGGCGCCCAGTCGAGGAATTTCATGTGGCGGCGCAGTTCGCGTTCGAATTCGTAGACCGTGTTCGTCTCCTTTCCCGGCACCGCATCCCATTTGTTGACGGCGATGATGATGGAACAGCCCGAGTCGAGCGCGTAGCCGGCGATGCTCGCGTCCAGGTGAGCGACACTTTCGGTCGCGTCGATCACCAGCACGGCAACGTCCGCCCGCTCTAGCGACTTTCTCGCCATGATCACCGAAAGCTTTTCCGCCATTTCGGTTGTCTTCCCTTTTCTGCGAATGCCCGCAGTGTCGATGAGAAGGAATTTCTGCCCGTCCGATTCGAATTCCGTGTCGATCGCGTCGCGGGTCGTGCCGGCGACCGGTGAAACGATCACACGTTCCTCGCCCAGGAGCTCGTTCAGAAGCGAAGATTTCCCAACGTTCGGGCGCCCTATAATGGCTAGCCTTATCACGTCGGATGGTTCTTCCTCGATCCCTTCCTCGAACTCCAGCACCTCGAAAACCTTATCCAATAGATCGCCGACCGAGGTGCCGTGCTCGGCGGAAAGCGGTGTCAATTCGAACCCGAAGCGGTAAAATTCCGCGGCTTCGTCCTCGACCTTTCGGCTCTCCGACTTGTTCGCCGCGATGAAGACAGGCTTGCCGATATTCCGCAGATAAACCGATATCTCCTCATCGAGCGGCGTCACACCCGCCCGGGCGTCCACCACCCAGATGATCGCTTGTGCCTTGTCGATCGCGAACCCGGCTTGTTTGAATATGTTGGCAGGAATGATCGCTTCGTCGTCGGGCACAATGCCGCCGGTATCGACGAGCTCGAACGACCGGGACTTCCAGTCGACGTCGCCGAATATTCGGTCGCGGGTGATTCCCGGTTCATCGCCGACGATGGATTTGCGGCTTCCCGTCAGACGGTTGAACAGCGTCGACTTGCCGACGTTCGGCCTGCCAATGATCGCGACGAGCGGTGGTGCCATTGTGTAGAGAATAATAAAGCCGTTTGCAATGTACAAATTACAGACGCACTACGCCCGGCCTTGATTGAATTAACGGCGCTTTTTCCATATCATCGGAAAAGCGAGCCCGGAAGATGTTAGCCATTTGCGTTTTCGATACCCGCGAGACGCCCGCCGCATTTCCACTTCCGCCCTGGATATGAAGTTAGACGCCGACACCGCAGAAATGCTCGTCTGCCCGACGACGAAACTGCCGCTTGAGGTGATGAGTCGCAGCGAGGCGGAGTTCCGCATGGGCGGTGCGCTGCGGTGCCGCCCGGACCAGCCGAATGCAAGCGGCAGCGTCACAAAGGCCGCCGGGGTAACCGAGACCGTTCTCGTTCGCGAGGACCTGAAATGTGCATATCCCGTCCTTGAAGGAATCCCTGTCCTGCTTGCCCCCGAATCGCTCACCGTTGGCGCGCCGCCCGAGTTCGACCTGACCGAGCCGCAGTACGCCGAAGCTTATGAGGAAATGGAGTTCTACAACTCGTCGGCGGCCGGCGCGATGGCGAAGCTCGAGAACGGCGGCGCATGGGCAATATTGCCGACTGAAATGGCGGCGACCGAGGACGAGAAGGTTAGCTTTCCCGCGCCATGGCAACGTTGGATAGATACGCCGCACGATTCAGCGGCGCTCTGGGATGCTTATGTTCATCTCGGCAAAATGGGCGGAAAATGTGTGCTGCAGCTCGGCGGTTCGGGCACGCACGCGATCAAGTTCGCAATGGTTGGCGCGGCGGAAACCTGGCTCGTGACACCGATGGTGGGCGAGGCGGCTATGGCACGTGCTCTCGCCGATTCGGCGGGTATCGGGGACCGTTTCCGAAGCGTTGTCGCGATCGCCGAGGAACTTCCCTTTCGGGATGGATCGTTCGACGGTATATTCGCCGGCGGCTGCCTCCATCATATGCTCACTGAGATCGCCCTGCCGGAAGCCGCCAGAATTTTGCGCGTGGGTGGGCGATTTGCTGCGACCGAGCCTTGGCGGGCACCGCTCTATTCCATCGGGACAAAGATGCTCGGTAAACGCGAGCACGCTTACTGTAAGCCGCTGACCGCCCAGAGGCTCGAACCTCTAAAGGACTCATTTTCAGCTTCCACGGTCATCGGTCACGGCACTCTCTCACGATATCCGTTTCTTGCACTTGAAAAGTTCGGCGTGCCCATCAGCAAAACCCTGCCATGGCACATCGGCAAGATCGACGACGCCATCTGTTCGCTGATACCGGCCGCGCGAAGGATGGGCAGCAGTGTAGCCGTCCTTGGAACAAAGTAATGCCCGAAGATGGAGCCCGCGTTCGCCTTAATTTCGTCCCAAGCTGTATAGCAGAGCGAATTGAGGGGAAACAAGAATAAAAAGTTCCTGATCCGATACACCTCGGAGCCTGCTGCGAAAAAACGCCCCCGTCGGAATTCCGACGAGGGCGTTGACGTGTGCGTGGAACGGGAGCCTAGAACCGGACGATATCCAGAATCGTCCCGATTATTGAGCCGAGTATCGCGTACTTGCCATTCGAGTAGCTGCCGTAGCGGTACTGGCCGTAATAGCCGTCCTCGTAGCCGCGGCGGAAGCCTTCGCGGAAATAGTGGTTGTACTCGGACGAGTCGACGTAGTAGGCATCATAGCCGAAGCTGGCGTCCTGGTAGCCGTATGACGAGGTGTAATCGAACTCCCATCCGTCATTCCTGTCCGCCTGCCCGGCACGGAAGCCTTCCTCGTAACCGTTGTTGATCGCGTCCTGCAGCATACGGGCACCATACTGGCTGGTGTAGAAATACTGCCCGCCGCGGTAGTAACGGTAATCGTTATAGAGATTGTCGTAGTAGCGCGCCTGCTGCAATCTTATCTGGTCGCGGCGGATGCGGTCCCAGTAACGCTGCTGGTACTGCAGATACGCACGGCGACGCTGCCGTTCCAACTGGCGATGACGCTGCAGCTGAAGGTTCTGCCAGTTTTGGAAGCGCGGCTTGTACTGCTGCTCGCGTCGCTGCCACAGCTGCGCCTGCTGCTGGCGGGTAATCAACTGCCGGGTGTTGCGATCGCTGCGGAGGTCGCGGCGGTCGCCGAATCGCTGATCAGACCGCTCCGTCTGTTGCTGCTGCTGCTGCTGTCGAATTTGTTCCTGACGCCGCGTTCGGGTGTCGCGCAGCGTTTCCTGCTGGCGGACCTGCTCCTGACGCCGCGTGCGGACATCGCGAAGCGTTTCCT
>Ga0307415_100000795_pt1 | contig 14333 bp, 14 predicted proteins | sample DK1Cmetagenome_FD_204524 | JGI IMG/M metagenome (GOLD analysis project Ga0307415, IMG submission 204524) | Maize rhizosphere microbial communities from greenhouse at UC Davis, California, United States - DK15-C-2 | ecosystem: Host-associated > Plants > Roots > Rhizosphere > Soil | place: USA...
CGTACCCCACCGCAAGGACGAGGATAAAGACAAACATCTCGACGATCAGGAGACCTGAGATCTCCGTGAGCTGGTTAAAGGCCACGGCCCAGGGGATCATGAAAACAGTCTCGATGTCGAACACGATGAAGAGCATCGCCACCAGGTAGAACTTGACGGAGAAGCGTTCCCGGGCATCACCGAGAACCGGCATTCCCGACTCGTATGGGGCGATCTTGGTGGCGGTCCGGCGGTAGGTGGAGAAAATATGCGAGACGCCCAGCATCATTATCGCGTTCACGATAACGAACACAATCAGGAGCAGGAGCGGCACATAGGGCTGAAGCGTCACCGTTGACTATCCGCTTTAGTGAAAATTTTCACTTAGGCGGTGAAATTAACTGCGTCCAGGTTGCTATTCAACCACTTCGGACACCGCGAGCCTGGCGTCCGCCGCTCGCCCGAGTCGGATTCCCGCAGTATCTTCGGGAAAGGCTTTCCGCGACTCCGCATCAACATCAATCATCATCGATCGGCGAATTTCGCCTCGTGATTCTCAGGAGATCGGCATGTGCTCAGCGCCACTGAGGCGAGGCTTGCTTACGACCTTGACGCTGGTGTCAGTGGCGTGCGATGACCTGTCTCTCCGAGGGCGTGCAGAGACGCCGGCTGCCGACACCGCGTCAACCCCGGGGAAGACAGCCCGACGCCCGCTGGATAAAGCCAGCCCCACGACGTCGCAGACGGAGGCAAGGAGCTTTGCCGAGATCAGGCGCTCCCTCCGCCAGCTGGTGGCGGCGGAGGAGAGTTTTTTTGCCGAGAACGGCACCTACACCGACGACCTGTCGGTCATCAGGTTTACGCCGGGCAAGAACGTCACGGCTCGTTTCTTGTGGTTATCACGGGACGGGTGGGCGGCGAGCGGGACCCACACTGCCCTGCCGGACAAGGACTGCGTCATCTTCGTGGGCAAGGCCGAGTCGCCGCCTACGACACTGAAATACGTGCGGGTTGGAAGATTAGGTGTGCCGGTGTGTGACGACGAGCCGGCCGCGCGAAAGCCCGTCGCTGCTGCCCCGGCCTCCCCTGCACCAACTCCGGCGCCACCCGATACCGCCAACACTCTGGATCTCCTGGACCCTCGAGTCGTCATGAAGGTCGATCTTCGGAATCTGGCGCATTCGCAGGAGACTTATTTCCAGATGCAAGGAAGCTACGCCCGCCGTACTCAGAACCTCGCGTTGCAGTATCTGTGGCATCGCGATGTGCGCGTCAGGATCCTCGCCTCGGATCGGGACTCGTGGGCGGCCAAGGCGACACACGCAAGATTTCCGGGGAAGAGCTGCGTCATCTGGCATGGGGCGGTGTCCGAGCGCCCGACCACCGACGCTCAGCGGCGGCAGCCGAGTCGGCCCGGAGTGCCGGTGTGTGACGACTAGCAGCAGCCAGGCTGCTATTTACCCTGTAGGCTCGGGGCGAACCGCCGGACACGCTCGCGACCCTACCTGGCGGACGTAGCCCAGCTGGACCAACTGATCGGCGGCCGCCCTGAGCAAGTGTTCCTGGCCTCTGGCCGGTACCCGCAGGTAGTAGGCCCCCTCTTCGGCCGACCCCACCAGCTTGCCATCCACGCTCTTTGCCGCGGCCGCGCGTTCGGCCGGACCCGTTTCCGGTGCAAAGACCACGACCAGCAGGTCTCGGGCAGTGGTAGTCGAGCCTCCCGCCCCGCCGCAGGCCGCGCTCAGGATACTGTCCATCGGAGCCGCCGGAACACTGTCGGAGCGAGCCCGGACAGCTCCCGCTCTGCCCGGAGCAGAGGGAGCCGACCGCAGGTTATCCGGGACGCTGTCCGAGCGAGGCCGCGTAAGTGTATCCGTGGTATCGCGCCCGGCCCGCGACGCGGTGTCTCTCCGCGCGGCCAGGCTGTCCGACGGTGCACGAGCGGTGGTGTCTGACGGCGCAGGAGCGGTGGTGTCGGTAGCTGCCTGTGCTGATGCTGCCGGCGGGGCGATCAGCAACTGCGAGACCGAGAGTGCGAGGACGATGTGGCGCCAGTACGAGAACATAGAGGCCTAGGTCGAACGGGTTTTCCAGTGTCACTCCAAGTCTAACACCCCGCACGGAGCGAGGGTCATAGGGAGCATTGTTGGTGCCCTGGGAGGAATGGCTGTGGCCAGCGGGCACCGGGTTCGCTATAATGTTTGCCGTTGGCTTCGCCTGAGCTGTAACCCGGAATACATCAGCACCATAGGACGCTTCTCCGAGAGCATCCCGATCACTCCTCGAGCGGCATGGCTGCCAACTCGTGGCCGACAGATTGTATGTCCTGACGTACGCCTTGTATGTCCTAGCGTACAGCGCATCTCGTAAAAACTGTCCGGTTCACCTTTGGATCGAGAGGAACGCAATGACCGCACCACGATCATCGCAGTGGCACCTCACTCCGCCGCTCCGGCTTGCCGCTGTTGCACTGGCGCTGGCCGGCCTCTCGTTCATGGTGGAGGGCTGGCTCGCCACGCTGCTTTGGGCAGGTGCGCTTGTGTTCCTGATTTGGGCCGCCGTCAAATTCGCGAAGGTCTGGAGAAGCGGTCCTCGAAACGTTTAGTTCTGCGTTCCGGATATTGAAAGACTCTGTCGTGGGCCGCTGGCGCGGTCACGACTCTGCTGTGCGATGGCTCGTTCTCGCGACAGCGTTCATTGCGATATTTCGGCTCACGCTCTACGTCACGCAGCCGGAGTTCGTCAGCGATTTCGATATCCTTTACCACGCTGCCGCTCATTTCCTTGAGGGTGAAGATCCGTACCCTATCACCCACCAGTGGTCGTACTACCCTCTCTACTATCCCTTCCCGGCCGTCATCCTTGCGATGCCGTTTACGGTATTACCACTCGAGCAGGCCCGAGCCGCATTCGATATCGTAGTAGGCAGCGCATTCGCCTATGCACTCTGGCGATATCGCGGAGCGCATGCGCTTCTTGCCGTGGCCTCGGGCGCGTATCTCTTTGCTCTGCGGAACGGCCAGATGACGCCGCTGGTCGTGGCTGCGGCTCTGATCCCGGCCCTGAGCTTCCTCCTGGTGATCAAGCCGAACACCGGCCTGGCACTCTGGATCTGGCGTCCCCAGAGAGTGGCCGTCGTTGGGGGCCTCGCGATGCTGGCCATCAGTCTGGTGTTGCTGCCCGCATGGCCGCTCGAGTGGGGGCGGGCAATCCAGGTTCGAAATGAGCACCTGGTGCCACCGCTGTTCCGGCCCTTTGGATTTCTTCTCCTGCTCTCCTTGCTCCGGTGGCGCACGCCCGAGGGCCGATTGCTGCTGGCCTCCGCGATCATTCCGCAGAACGTGCTGCCCCACGAGCTGGTCCCGCTGGCCTTGATCCCGTCCAACGCAGTCGAGATGGGCATTTACATCGCCGGAACCTGGCTGACCCTGTTTTTCGCCGGACGGGCGTGGGGAATTCCCGATTTCACCGTGCCAGGGCTGAACGAGGCGAGTTGGCCTGCCATTCTCCTGGCGGTCTACCTTCCGATGCTGTACCTGGTTCTCAAGAAGCCCGGCGGCCCAGGACTGCTGCCGGTCATGCGCTCGTCCTCCCGGGACTAATCATCATGGACACCAACCTCGCTCAGCTCGACGCAGAGTTTTCGAGGCCGGCAAAACACACTGCGGCGCCTCTCGGGATGATGGGACTCATGTTCACGCTGGCTGTGTTCCTGAGCGCCGCTCTGTTGTTTGCGATCGAGCCCATGTTCGGGAAGATGGTGCTGCCGCGACTGGGGGGCAGTCCGGCTGTCTGGACCACCTGCATGCTCTTCTTCCAGGTTGCGCTCCTGCTCGGCTATTGGTACGCACACATCGGCCCGTCATGGCTCGGGCTGCGACGCCACACGCTCGTGCATCTGGTACTGCTCGCGCTGTGTCTATTCCTGTTGCCGATAGGTGTGACCGACGCGGCGGGAGCTGTGCGGCTCGAGCACCCGACAGTGTGGCTGTTGTCCGTGCTCACGATTTCCCTCGGCGTTCCCTTCGTTCTCTTGTCGAGCACGGGTCCCTTGCTTCAGGTGTGGTTCTCCCGCACGTCTCACCCGTCGGCGCACAACCCGTATTTCCTGTACGCAGCCAGCAACGCTGGGAGTCTGATCGCGCTGCTGAGCTATCCCTTTCTCCTGGAGCCTACGACCACCCTCAGAAGTCAGACCCGGCTGTGGAGCCTGGGCTACGTAGCTCTGATCGCGCTGGTGTCGATCTGCGCGCTTTATCTGGGAAAGTCGTCAGGATCATCGCTGCACCTGGTAGAGCCGGCGGCCGGCACGGTGCCTCGCGTCAGTAGAGGCACGAGCCTCCGTTGGATTCTCGTTGCGTTTGTGCCGTCGAGTTTCTTCCTGGCGCTCACGACGCATATGACAACCGACATCGCAGCAGTGCCGCTCCTCTGGATCATCCCGCTCGTCCTCTATCTTCTGTCGTTCACAATGGTCTTTGGCAGGCGTTCATGGATCTCCCAGAGCGTTCTGCTTCGCTGGCAACCGATAGGCCTCATCGTTCTGGCGATCATAGACTTCTGGGGACCCTCAGCCTCAGGGCCCTGGCTCCTGCCCTTACATCTGATCGTCTTTTTCGTTACGGCTCTCGTATGTCATGGTGAGCTGGCGGCCACGAAACCGCCCCCATCACGTCTCACCGACTTCTACCTCTGCATTGCGGTTGGAGGCATGTTGGGGGGCATTTTCAATGCCCTGGTGGCACCCGCCATCTTCGACTCCGTGCTCGAGTACCCCCTGACCGTCCTGATCGCCTGTGCGGTGCGGCCATGGCCTGCGGGGCAGCAGCCTTCACCCAATCGGATCTGGGGTGAGTTCGCGCTGATAACGGTGGCATGCGCCCTCATGGTATGGACCCGGATCAGCGACCCCGATCGTCCAGCAACAGCGGCCGTGGTGTTCTCCTCGGCTCTCGTCGCGGTGATCTGCCTCAGGATGAGCCGTGATCCCGCTCGTTTTACTCTGGCGATTGGGCTGGTGGTCATAGGAGCCATCATAACAGGCGGGGCTCGGCCGAACATTCTGTTGAGGGACCGGAACTTCTTTGGAGTGCGAGAAGTACGAGAAGACCCCGAGAAGAAAATGCGTTGGCTCATGCACGGGACGACCAATCATGGAGCTCAGAGCACGGATCCGGCAAAGCGCCGAGAGCCGGTTACCTACTACCACAGACCAGGGCCGATAGGCGACGTGTTCCGGGCATCCCCCCCCGTCGCGGGCCGCAGGGTGGCAGTCATCGGCCTCGGAGCGGGAGGACTTTCGGCGTATGCCGGCAAGGGCGAGGAGTGGACATTCTACGAAATCGATCCGGACATTGCCCGCGTAGCTACGGACACGACCTACTTCACCTACCTGAACGACTCGCACGCCAGGACGCGGCTGGTTCTGGGCGACGGCCGCCTTTCAATAGCAGAGGCGCCGGACCACTACTACGACGTGATCGTGGTCGATGCCTTCAGCTCGGATGCAATCCCCACTCATCTACTTACCCTGGAAGCGCTGGCCGTTTACCGGAGCAAGCTCTCCCCCACGGGGATCCTTGCCTGGCACTTGAGCAATCGCTACCTCGACCTGGAGCCGGTATTGGGAAACCTGCTTCGGAGAGCGGGTGTCGCTGGGCTCATTCGGGTAAACGTCGATCGCACACCGGAGCTGGAGGCGAACGGCTATCCCACCATCTGGGCCGCCGTAGCATCCGCCCCCCAGCACCTGGGTGCGTTGCGGAATGACAACCGGTGGCGCCCACTGCGCACTCGAGAGCGCGTTGGTGTGTGGACCGACGACTTCTCCAACATCTTTCGGGTCTTCATATGGTCCGTGCCTCGCATGGAACCAGACAAGAAAGTTGGAGAAAAAGCCCGGTAGGCTGTGAACTTCATCCGAGTTTCCAGCCGAGCCCTCCTGTCCAAAGGACTACCCCTCGTCGTAGGGTCGCTGACATTCGCGCTGGTGTGGGTAGGTCGTGACCCGCCAGGTCCGTGGGGCCTCGACTTCGATTACTTCTGGACTGCGGGCCGTGCGGTCTGGCAGGGTGGCGACCCTTACCTCGCGGTCGATGCAGCGATCCGCGAAGGCACGCTCCGCTGGCCCTTCTACTATCCCGGCACCGCAGCAGTCCTTCTGGCCCCGTTCGGAGCACTCCCGCACCAGCTCGCAGTCGCCCTGTTCACCTCAATTGGCATGGGATTGCTTGCCTGGAGCGTGGATGGGTGGCGTCGATGGATCGTTCTCAGCCCACCTGCCCTGGAAGCGCTGCTTCTCGGTCAGTGGTCCCCCTGGCTTACCGCAGCTGCTGGAATTCCGTGGCTTGGGTTCATCTGGGCCGGGAAGCCATCCATCGGGGCTGCCCTGTTCGCAGGCTGGCCTTCACGCTGGGCATTGTATGGAGGGGTCGCTGTCGTGCTCCTGTCGTTCGTTCTTCTGCCCGAGTGGCCCACGATGTGGCTGGATGCGGTACAACACTCGGGACAGTATAGAGCCCCATTCCAGCGATTCGGCGGATTTGTCCTGCTCCTGGCCTGGCTGCGCTGGCGCAAACCCGAGGCGCGGATGCTGGGGGTTCTAGCGCTGATCCCCCACACAACCAGCGTCTACGAGCTCTTGCCGCTCTTCCTGGTGCCCCAGACCAAGAGGTCCTTCGGCGTGCTTCTCGGCCTGTGCTTCTTGGCAACAGCCATCGTCTATGTCCGATTCCCCTTTGGAGGTTCCCTTTCCGGGACTCTGGACGCGCGCTGGCCATATTTTCTGGTGTTGGTTTGGCTGCCGGCGCTCTTCATGGTGCTCCGCTCGTCAGTACCCAGCAGTTCGGCCGCGGTACCGGAAGAATCCCAGGATATTCTGCCTCAAGATCGTGAGACCGGCGTTACCCCCAACTAGCGGGCAAATGGACTTTTGTGCATCTTGTCCGGGTGAACTCTGACTCCCCGGGGTGGATCTGCTCCGGGTTGTTCGACTCACTTCAAGCGGTATCTACCGAGAACACATCGCTTTACAAAGGCTGCATGGCGCTGACGCCCCATCTATCCATCGTCATCCCAGCGTACAACGAAGAGTCCCGGATCGCACCAACGATTCGGGATATAGTGGGCTACTGCCGGACCCGTAACCGAGCGTTTGAAGTGCTACTCGTGGACGATGGGAGCAGTGACGGCACCACCTCGGTCGGGCGTATTCTGTCCGAGGAGCTGCCCGAGCTCCGGGTCATCCGCCTGGCCGCCAATCATGGCAAGGGCTACGCAGTTCGGACCGGAGTCGTGAACGCAGTCGGGCGGCTGGTCCTGTTCGCCGATGCAGACGGCGCCACTCCGATCGAAGAGATCGAGCGACTGGAAAGCGCGCTCGAGTCGGGTGCGGATGTAGCGGTTGGGTCCCGCGCGCTGCGGGCCACCGGCGTGCAGGTGCGGGCAAAGCTCTACCGCCATCTCATGGGTCGCACCTTCCACCTGCTGGTCGAGTGGCTGGCTGATGGCGGAGTGAAGGACACTCAGTGTGGCTTCAAGCTGTTCCGGTCGGCCGTGGCGCAGGACCTCTTCTCCCGCATGCGGATGAACGGATTCAGCTTCGACGTGGAAGTGTTGGTGATGGCCCGGAGACGGGGCTACCGAATAGCCGAGGTCCCAGTAAACTGGACTCACCGGCCGGGGTCTAAGGTGCGGTTGACACTGGACTCGCTTCAGATGGCTGCCGATCTGGTTCGAATCCGGGCACACTGTCTCAGCGGCGAGTACGAAGTTCCCCATCTTGCTCCCTGGAGCCAACGTTTAGAGGCAGGGCCGACCGCTCCTTGAACTCGGAAAGTATCCGCCCCGCCGACCCAGCAGGGGCAGAGACACTCGAGATCATGCAGGCGGCGCCACAGTACAACCGGTGGCAGTACGACCGGGTCGCGCCGTTCCTCGGGCGGCGGGTGTGTGAGGTAGGATCAGGGATTGGAAACATGTCCGCTCTGTTCCTGAATGGCGGGCCCGAGCTGCTGGTACTCACCGACACCGATCCTTACTATCGCGAAGCTCTGGACCAGCGGTTCACGGACCGACAAGACGTCGTGGTGGAAGAGCTCACGCTCCCCGACTTCACCGCCGGGAATCGCTTCCAGGAATTTCGGCTGGATACCGTAGTGGCACTGAACGTGATCGAGCACATCGCGGACGACGTGGAAGCGCTCCGGTGTATCCGAAACATGCTCCGACCTCCCGGCCGGGCCGTCGTACTGGTTCCCGCGCTGGAGCGTTTGTTCGGATCGCTCGACAGCGCGTTGGGACACCAGCGGCGATACACAAAACGCAGCATCGCGGAGCGTATGCGGCAGGCGGGATTCCGGGTGGAACGGGTGTTCTACTTCAATTTGGTGGGCACGCTCGGATGGTGGCTCAACGCCCGAGTCAGAAGGGTTCCACGCATACCGCTCGCACAGCTCCGGTACTTTGACCGTCTGGTCCCCATGCTCCGCCTCGAGGACCGGATCGGTTTGCCTATAGGCCAGTCTGTCATCGCAGTTGGAGCCGTCGATGGGTGATTCGATCCGCCTCTCTGTCATCATTGCCGCTTACAACGAGGAGCGGACCATTGCGACCGTGGTGGACCGCGTGCGTGCGGTTCCCCTGGATATCGAGATCATCGCCGTGAACGACGGTTCCTCGGACGGCACCGGCACGGCCATTGACCAGTTGCGACAGCAGGGGAAGATCGACGTTGCGCTGCACCATCCTCGTAATAGGGGGAAGGGTGCCGCGCTCAGGACCGGCATCACGGGTGCCACGGGAGACGTCATAGTAGTGCAGGATGCGGATCTCGAGTATGACCCGCAGGAGTTTGTCCGCCTGCTCCAGCCCATACTACGGGGCGATGCCGATGCGGTGTTCGGCTCGCGCTTTCTCGGCGGGGAGCACCGGGTGCTCTACTTCTGGCACTCGGTCGGCAACAAGCTGCTGACACTGCTCTCGAACATGTTCTCCAATCTGAACCTCACGGATATGGAGACCGGCTATAAGATGGTACGCGCTCCCCTGCTCAAGTCTCTCATTCTAACCAGCGACCGGTTCGGCTTCGAGCCGGAGGTGACCGCCCGGTTGGCGCAGGCACACGCCCGGGTATGGGAGATGGGGATTTCGTATTCGGGCCGCACCTACGCGGAGGGAAAGAAGATCAGCTGGCGGGACGGCGCCGCAGCCGTCTGGCATATCGTGCGGTACAATCTGTTCCCGCCTACTCCGATGTCTGCCACAACCGAATCGTCCCGGCCAGCGCCGCAGTCGGTCCCGAAGCCGCGAGGAGAGCTCGGACGAGCATAGAGCCGAGCAGGGTCGCTTCCGACCGACGATCCGGGTCGCTGCTGTGGGTCGTCATCGCGGTCGGGCTCACATTCCGGCTTTATCAGTATCTCCGCAACAACTCGTTGTGGGGCGACGAGGCGATGCTCGCACTGAGCATCGCCTCACGTCGTTTCGACGAACTGCTCCATCCCCTGGCGTACGGTCAGGTGTCCACTATCACGTTTCTATGGGCCGAGCGCCTCGGGGTAGTCCTGTTCGGGGTCAATGAGCCGGCTTTACGCGCGCTCCCGTTTATAGCAGGGAGCATCTTGTGCCTGGGTATCGCTGCCGTCGCGCGTCGCTTCCTGCGCAGCGACGAGACATTAGTGGCCGTGGTGCTCACGGTGTTCTCGCACGTCCTTATTCGCTACTCGGCGGAGGTCAAGCCGTACAGCCTGGATGCGTTGCTGACACTTGCTGTCGTAGGCGGAGCTGCCGCCGTGCTCCGAGAAATGGACAACCGTCGCTCCTGGGTCGTGCTGGGGTTCGCAGGGGCGGTCGCCGTGGCATCGTCTCTCCCCTCGCCGTTCGTCTGCGCGGGGGTTGTTCTCGCTCTCTCGATTCAGGCGTTCCGGGAAGGACGGGTTCGCTTCCTCTCCCGCATCGGCTTGCTGGGACTGTTTTGGGCGGCTCTGTTCTCGCTTCTGTATACCCGCTTCTACCGGACCTCCGGCAACGCGCCCTACATGCGCGAGTTCTGGGAGGGCGCCTTCCTCACACCCGGCTCTCCTCACCTCCTGGCTCGCACACGCCGGGCGCTCGCCGAGGTGTCCAGCGTAATCGACCCGGGTCTGACACTGCTCGGACTTGGCTCACTGGCGCTGGCGTTGGCACTCCTCGGGGCAGCCATACTGCACCGCCGGGGCCAGAGTGCATATGCGGTCCTTCTATTCGTACCTGGTGTTGCTCCGGTCGCAGCGTCGGGGCTCGGAGTCTATCCGGTAGCGACCCGGCTATTGCTGTTCGCTGCCCCATGTTGGGTCATGCTGATGGGGGTGGGAACCATTGGTGCGGCGAGGGCACTCCACGGCCTTGTTCCCAGAGTGCCAGTGAGATGGGCCGCGGCTGTGCTTCTTCTGCCGGCGGTTACAACCGGATTCGCGTCGTTGCTGTACCAGCGCGATCAGCAGATGCGGCCTCTAGTCCAGGAGCTGAGGTCACGGTGGCAGGCAGGTGAGGCGGTCTACGTCTTCCATCGGGTGGTGCCGGCGTGGCTCGTCTACAGCACCGACTGGGCTGATCCGAATTTCGGGCGACTCGAGTGGGCAATGCGGGTGTCGGGGCCGGGGGGACTGGGACACGAGAACGGTCCGACAAGGGGATCGAGACTTCCCGGTGAGGGCGAGGACCTGGTATACCAGCTGAAGGGACATCCCGTGCTCCTCGGCGTGTCGAGCGGCGTGCAGGGCCGTCGCATGTCCGCTCACGTGGCCGCCCCCGATCCGGGGTGGGCCCGCAATGAAGGCCGACGTATACGGGATGCCGCCTCTCCCGGGATCTGGATCGTCCTGGGCAACGCCTCAAGCAACGGATCGGACTTGGGGACGGTCCTCCTAGACGCGGTAAAGCACAACGAGGGAAGGATCACATTCGAGGACTCACTTCAGGATGGAAAACTGTATCGAGTAGAATTCAACGGCTCACTCCGTTCTTCGAAGCACCATGAAGAGGGCGGGCAGGTAGACGGAGAGGAGGAGCACGGGCCACACCTCGGTCACGAGGGCTGGCAGCGAGGTGGCGTGCTCCTGGCCCACCGAGGTGAACGCAACTGCAATCCACGATCCCACAACGAAGACTCCCATCTCCACCGCATTGCCCGGTATCAGCACCAGCGGGAGGAGCTCGTGGGGAAGCGTATTCTGTGGAATGATCGCGGATGCGAGGAGCAGTCGCCCCCCTGACGTACGCCAGCGCAGGGCGGCGAGGAGCAGGACCCAGCCGAAAGGCCGAAAAATCGGGGAACGGATGTGCCCACTCTGCTGCTGGATTGCGGCCCACCAGTCCAGGGGCCACGACGGCACCAGCACCAGGCTCAGCGCGAAGAGCACGAGCCCACCGATGACCGCCTTTCGAGAGGGGCGTGCAATCCAGCAGGCGAGTCCGGTGTTGGGCTTTACCGTAAGCAGAAACCCGAGCACCGGAATCAGACTGGCCGCCACCACCAGTGGCGTCGTCTGACCGGCCCGCATGGCAAAGACGTACGCTCCGGAGAACACCGCCAGTAAGGCGTAGTGAGCCCAGCGCCAAAGCGCATACGCGAAGATCCAGCCGACGGCGATGTCGAACGCCGGGCGAGCGAGCGTGATCGGCAAGACGGTGAACGGAACGGCGACCAGCACCGCCGGGAGTGGATAGAAGAGGGGATACTTGAGGTGGGTAGGCGTCGACCGGTAAGGATTGGTGCCTTCAGTAAGCGCCACCGCCGAGTGGTAAAGCAGGTCGAAGTCGGTGGTGAAATCCGTGGTTTCACCGGCTAACACGTACAGCGCGACGCGGGCAGCGAGGACAAAGAGGAGGGCTCCCGCTAGGTAGATTCGCCGGTCGGGGCCAATCGGTTCATCAACCATGCCGCCGGGTACCCTCATCGTGAACGATCTCTCGGAGTGAGCCGTGCTGCCCTACGAATATGAGACGATGCATGCCCTGGAGCTGAGGCACTGGTGGTTTCGGGGCCGAAGGCGGCTTCTCATCAACCTTTTGAGAGGCGTGGCGGGCGCTGGTTCGAAACCACTGCGCATCCTCGATTTCGGGTGTGGTACTGGCGGGAACACCTCGGCGTATGGATCGTTCGGAGACATTGTAGGCATAGAGCCGGACTCTGCCGCGGTTCGGCTGGCGCAACAGCGCGGCGGCGCCAGATACTGCCGCACGAGCGGAACCGACCTGCCCTTTCGTGACGGCTCCTTTGATGTGGTCGTGGCTTCCGACGTTCTCGAGCACATCGAGCGCGACGGCGAAGCTGTAGCGGAGATTGCCCGAGTGCTTCGGCCGGGCGGCTCCGCGATCCTCAGCGTGCCGGCCCACGGGTGGCTGTTCTCGCAGCATGATACCGCTCTGCAACACTTTCGCCGCTACAGCAAGCGCGCCGTCCGGGAGCTGCTGGAACGCAATCGGCTGCTGGTCCACCGGCTGTCGTACTGGAATACGGCTCTGTTCCCCGTCATCTGCATACAGCGTCTGATCGGCAAACGGCGCACGGGTCAGCCACGGTCTGATGCGGTACTGCCCCCGTGGCTGCTCAACGAAGCGCTCGCCACGCTCCTGGCAGTGGAGTCAGCGCTCGCCTCCCGCATTAAACTCCCCTGGGGAGTGTCACTCGTCGCGGTGGCGGAACGCCGTTGACGCACGGTCAGCGCAGGCATTCAACTCGTCCTCTGCTGAATCGGCACTGCGCACACTTTGGTTAGCCGCGTCCGACCGTTGGAATACCACAGCCAGGCTGTCACAGTACCACATGGTCCAGGTGCCGTCCCGCGCCACCTGGTGCGATAGCGGCGACTCTCGGGGGAGGAGTAGCAGAGAGATATCATGGGCACCGAGGCGATCGCGCCATCCCGGCCCCATTCCCTTGATCAGTGAGTACTCTCGAAAGAGATCTTCCCCGAAGAAATCGGTGCCGCCGTCGATGTAAATCCTCTGTTGCGGCCAGGCGTAAAGCAGGTAACCGCCCCAGGCGAACTCATGGTACAGCCGGCCCTTCAGTTCATGGTCGCGGGCGCGTGAGACTGCCGCGACAGGAAACACCGTCGCATCGAACTCATCCCGGATGAGCTGGGCCGAGCCCAGCCTACCTCTTCCCAGCGCCACCGTCACCATAAGTAGCACCGCAGGGATCATCCAGGGGAGTGTGGCAGTGATTCGGGCAGTGATCTCGAATCGTTCGCGTACCCCTCGGGGATCGGGCAGCCGGCGCCACAGCTCGTCCAGGTGGAGTGCGAGGATCGGAAGAGCCGTGAGACCCAAAAGCGGAATGTTCCGGACCGCTACCAGCGCGAAGGCGATGCCGGCACAGATCACGAGCAGCCGCGGCAGCGTGGGGCGGCGGCGGTGCAAGGTAAGAGTCACGAGACATACCAGCAGCACTACGAGAAAGACCTTGCCGGCGGGCTCGTGAAAATTGGGCGACGCGAACTCGGAGGTGTTGTCCCGCAGGAATGGCTTACCGAAAAAGCCGAGCAGGTGCTGGTGCAGCTCGAGCCCATGCGGATTCAAGAGAGTGGCTGCGGCAGACGCGACCAGCATCGTGCCGTAGTATCTGACCCTCTCGCTCCAGATCGTCCGATCGGATCCCCAGATGAGCTCACCCAGGCTCCCGCCCAGATAGAGGGCTATCAAAATCCACCCGTACACGAACCCGCCGTGGAGGTTGGCCCAGATGACAAAGAGCACGGCAGTCGTCAGGGCGGCCCCTCTGCGAGAGCCGCGCTCGAGCATCCCAAGCAGGATGACAACCGCGAGAGAGGAGAAGAGATGAGGCCGGGCTGTCCAGTGCTCGGCGCCGAGAGCAATCGCGAGAGCAACGGTCAGGCAGGCAAGGAGCGGATCCACGCGATGGCTCAGCAGGAAACGGGTCAGCAACGCGTAGGTCAGCGCGATCAGGAGCCCCGCGAGGATGGCGACGGCCGGCAGGCCACCGGCTCGTTCGGCGAGCGCGTAGAGCAGCTGGCTTCCGTACTCGAATCCGATGAATGGCGCTCCGGGACGAGTGAAGGAGAACGGATCGGCGCGAATCAACTCGCCGTGCTCCAGCATGTATTGCCCGTGGCGGAGATGTCTCGCGATATCACCGTCGGAGTTGAGCATCGGCTTCTGCAAGGCGATGGGGACGAGTGTTGCCAGGAGGATAAAGACGATCGCGGGGATCGACGGTGCGGCAACCCGCGCTGATGACCTCAGAGTCTCCATCGCCCCCTCCTGGGCTGGGGTGACGCACTCGCGTGTGGACTAATTTGAGGCTGTGTAAGAGGTTATGCGAACAGCAGGGGTTCGACGTCGGTGCCAGG
>Ga0307415_100000798_pt1 | contig 14316 bp, 19 predicted proteins | sample DK1Cmetagenome_FD_204524 | JGI IMG/M metagenome (GOLD analysis project Ga0307415, IMG submission 204524) | Maize rhizosphere microbial communities from greenhouse at UC Davis, California, United States - DK15-C-2 | ecosystem: Host-associated > Plants > Roots > Rhizosphere > Soil | place: USA...
CAACCCCCCCCTTCCGTGCGCCGCGCGCTCTGCGCGCGCGCGGCGCGCGACCCGCGGCAAGTGCGCACGGGTCGTGGCCGACCCGACCAAGTGCAATTTCATCGAGGAAGGAAGTGCCCGGCCACGCCGGGCACTTCGCTGTCCGCGGCATAGCGCACGGAGCACAGATGCTGCCGGCCGGCCGTACACCGGGCGCATCGCCCGCTCCCCGCATGCCGGCTCACGCCGGTTCGCGCATGCCGCCAGCCTCGTCGCCGTCGTCGGGCATCGGTTCGACCGGCGCCTCCGGCAGCTCGTCGGGCGTGTCAGGGAGCAGCTCGCCCGCGTCGTCCGGGACGGGTTCGCGTGGATCGATCGGTGGGTACTGCTCGGGGTCGAGATCCGGGTTGGTCATCGTCGGATTGTCCGGCACCGGTCGCGGTTGCCGCCCGCCGGTGCGGATCCGGCCGGCCCGTGGGGGCCTCGTCGACCACGGCCGGTCAGAACCGGACCAGATGCTCCTCTTGATGTCTATGTCGCGCGGCGCTGATCGGCGTCCTGGGCGCTGCGGCCACCGGACCCGAGTCTGCCCACCCCCGACCGACCCGGTTAGCTCCTATTAGCTGGGCGGCGCTGAGCCGTCCGCGGCATGAGCACCAACGGGGGCCCGCCCGGCCGGGGCGGGCCCCCGTTGGTGCTGTTGGAGGTGGCCCGCCCGCCGGCCGCGAGTTCGCCATGCGGCAGAGTCGCATCGTTCGCGCCGCCGTGTTGGCGGGGCGGCGCGAGGGCGCAGTCGGTGGGACAATCTTGTCGTGACAGCGACCCGAAAGGACGATGCCGCGTAAGCGGCCCGCAGAGGTCCGCGCCAGTGTTCGCCTCCGGCGCCGGCAAGATTTGCGAACCTCGATGATCCCTGGTCTATCACCCTACGCTCTGGCCGTGATTGGGCGGTTAGAGGTGACCCGCGACGATCTATGGCCCGGCAAGGTCAGCGCGGCGTTGCGGATGTGGGCGCACTTCGTCCGCCACCCCTACCGGCGCCTCTGGGTCGACTACGCTGACGGCGGCTGTGGGATCTTTGAGTGTTGTGGATCCCGGTGGGAGGCCCGCGACATCCTCGAGCTCGTCATGAGGTCCATGTCCGAGCGCAGCGCGCGCGAGTTGCGTCGAGTTGTCGAACGGCTTGATGAAATGTATTGACGCCGCCCGAGGAGCAGGAGCGGAGGCCGCATATGGCTGGCTACAGGCGACGATTCTCCGAGAAGGCCGGCATCTCCCACGTGCCGTATGCGGTATGTTCGCATCGTCCAGGCCGTCGCCCGTCACCCGGCAGATGAGTATCGCGGACCCGCTTGATCAATAGCTTGGTCCGGGAGCTCATGGCACTTCGGGCCGGCTTGGAGGCGGTCGACGTGCCGCCGAGCGAGACGCGACTTCGCAGGTGACGTCTCGCTCGACACTGGACCGGACGGGCTGGCTCAACATTCGTCTCGTGTGGTCTGTGTGACCGAGATCTGGCTGGCGATCTTGGCCGTGGACGGGATGGCGTCGGCGAACGCGAATGAGCCGTCAGTCGCGACGTGCGCGTTCCAGAATGCCTCGCCGTCGTCCACGTCCATGATGAGCAGGTAGAGGTCGTAGTTCTGCCCAGGCTGGTCACCGAAGTAGTGGACGCCGCTCCAGGACGCAGGCACGCTGCCGTTCTTGTAGGCGGACATTCTCGAGAAGTAGTACACACCCTGTGGTTGGGTGGTCCGGAACGAGGCCCACAGGATCGTCCGGCGTGGCGCCAGGTCGGCCGTCCCTGCCAGCCGGGCGCATTTTCCGATTCTCGCACCGTTAACGATGTTGCTGAACGACGCTGTATCAGCGGGCGTTGGCGGTGGGATCGTGACTCGTGTACGGGTCTCCTGTGTGGGGCCTGCGCCTGTCGAACTCGTCGACGTCCGGGCTGACTGCACACTGCCTGGCGGCGTGGTCGCCGGTGCAACGGCGGTCGTTTGAGTCCCGGGCGGGCCGCCCAGGTTCTCGCCTGGCGAAATCCCAAACCAGCTCAGAACTGATGTGATATTGACAGCAATGGCAGTGATACTCCCGAGTACGGCAAACGCGGCCGTAAAGAGAACGATCGATCGGCGATCTGTCGACCGAATCTCCGGCTCACGATCTTCACGGCGTGGGCCAACTGGCTCGTGCTCACTCAATCTGATCTCCATGCTTGACGCAAACCGATGCGGCAGCGAGGATAGCGCGGCGCTGCAAGTTAGCCGAATGGCCGAGTAACCCAGAGCCGCACCTATGTACCATTGATCTTGAGGCGCAACTGATGGTTGGTTGCCCAACCAAGATCTTTGTACCCAGAACGCCGGCGGCACTTGTATGTCATCTGGGTTGAGGCGACAACTGCCAAATCGGCATGACCGGCAGAGTCGCGGCCGGGCGGGCACGAGCTCGTCGCGGCATGAGAGAACGGCTCGCCGTCCTTCGGCGGTCGTCCTCAGCCAGCGGCGGTCGGATCGAGGCGGAACACCGGATGCTCTTGAGCCAACCGGTCAATGTCGGCTGGCGTGAGTTTGGCGGGGTCTACCTTCAGTCCGGCGCGCACGCTGAGCCGGTGATCTGGTTGGCGGCAATACCACCGCAGGAAGGCGAGTTTCTCCTCGGCGTCGATCTCATGCGCCAGTACCGGCTCCACTGTTGTGGTCACCAGCAACTCCGCGGTCCCGGCCGCGCGCAGATTGCGGACCCACTGCGCCTCGCCTAGCAGCGAAACGATGTAGCGCCCGCCGTTCCAGGCGGCGATCCGAATCGGAGTGTCGTGTTGACGGCCGCTGCGTCGGCCTCGCACGCGCAGCACGCGCATGAGGTTCTGTTCACCGCGGCGACCGAGACCGGCGCGGAGCACCAGGGCACGGAGCACCGGATTGACAAGCCTTAAGCGAATCCAGGTGGGGCGCCGGTACATGGCGGCAGGCATCAGCATCCTCCTCATGTTCGTTTGCCCTTGGTAGGGGGCGGCAGTCCGTCAGCCAGGTGCTGGAGCGCACGGTCGATGATCGTGCCAAGGCTGGTGCCCGGGCCGGTGTCCAACCAGTGGTCGAGCGCCGCCCGGACGGCGCTGATGACCGATGTGGCGACCAGGCGGGGGTAGAGGTCTCGGTCCGAGTCTGTATTCGTCCGTCGGGCTATCTCCTCGGCCAGCAGTTGCTGCACGACGGCATCGGCCCTTAGCTGCTCGACACGCAGCGCTGGTGTTGCCTTGATCAAGCGGGCCCGAGTCACCCAGTCCCTGGTGGGCTCTCCCTCACTGGCGAACAGCGCGGCCACCGCACGCCGCAGTGCGGTCCACAGTGGCTCGCCGGCTGGTCGCGCTCGCAACGCGTCTCGGACGATGGTCGCCCGGTCGGTACCCTCGGCCACGATCGCCGCTTCTTTGCTGGGGAAGTAGTTGTTGAATGTGCGGGCCGCCACGCCCGCCGCAGCGGCGATGTCCTCGACGAGCAGGTGCTCGAACCCGCGCTCGATGGCGAGCCGAAGTGCGGCGCTACTCAGCGCCGCACGGGTTGCCTGCTTCTTGCGCTCTCGAAGACCCGAGTGCGCGCCGTCGGCCATCACAGCGCCAGCCTACAGAGATCTTGCGCCGCACGCAAATTTGCCCGGCCCGCACAGTTGGATCGCTAGGTTCAACATGAACAGCTCCTACGAAGAGGAGCCACCGCGTCGAGTGGGCTGCTGGATTTCTCGTAGCGCAGGATGGTGGCCTTTCGGCACCGAACGTCCCTCAGGCGGTGCGGCCCGAGGCTCCCGTCCGTCGTACACGCGCATGAGCGCGCGCCGCGCCGCCCTCCGGGCGGGCTCCGCAGGTGCCTCACCGGGCCTGCCCGACGCGAGCGGCGACGTTCACCATGCGGCATGTTCGCATCGTCCAGGCCGCCCCGGTCGACCCCGTGTAGAACATCAGCTCACGGGCGGGACGACGCCGGACGGGCGGTAGGCGGCTGTTGCATCTCCAGCCCGGTGGCGGCGTACAGGGCGGGCACGTCGCCGGCGTCGTAGCCTTCCTGGACGCGGCGGGCGATACGGCCCCGGCCCGGCAACTCGATCCCGGCCTCCAGCGCCCACTGTCGGATCGTGGCTTTGCGATGCCAGTTCGACCCCGAGTGCCGTCGATGTTGCTGTCATTGCCGTCATTGCGGGTGATCAATCAGTGGCGTATGGTCATATGGGTTCTCCTATATGAGACCCCGGACCCCGGTCGTGATCGACGTTTGACCGGAGGTTTCTAATGTTGGGTTGGCGGGCCAAGGCACTGATCATCTCGACCGTCGCCGGACTCCTTTTCGTCCCGACCGTCGAGGACCCATCGAGCGCGACGACGGTTCGTCCGGTGGGCCAGGTCGGGGCCGCATTCCGTTCCCATTTCGACCCACAGCTTTCGAGTGCCCTATCCATACTGAATGGGCGTCGACGAGGCGGCATGACGAGTCGGGTCAACGTGTCCAGTGCTGGGCTCCAGGCGAACAGCAGCACTGACGGAGCGGCGCTCAGCGGCGACGGCCGCTATGTCGCGTTCCCTTCGTACGCGTCCAACCTCGTGCCAAACGACACCAACAGTCTAATTGATGTGTTCGTCCGGGACCGGCGCAACAAGACAACAACCCGGGCGAGTGTGTCCAGCAGCGGCATCGAGGCAGATGGGGAAAGTCTGGACCCTACAATCAGTGAGGACGGCCGATATGTCGTATTCACCTCGGGCGCGTCCAACCTGGTGAACGGCGACACCAACGGCGTAGACGACGTATTCATCCGTGACCTCCGCACGCGTACCACAACAAGGGTGAGTCTCACCAGCGGCGGCGCCGAGTCCAACGGTGCGGTGTCCCAGGCGGCGATCAGCGCCGATGGCCGTCAGGTCGCGTTCCACTCGTTCGCGTCGAATCTGGTCCCAGGAGATAGCAATGAGCTCGGCGATGTGTTCGTACGACATTTGCAAACCGGCACCACTAGTCGGGTGAGTTTGACCAGCAGCGGAACCGAGGTGGACAACTCCAGTGATGCGCCGGCGATTAGCGGCGACGGCCGATACGTCGCCTTTGTCTCGCACGGAACCAACCTGGTGCCCGACGGCGACTTCAATGGCTGGGAAGACATATACGTCCGTGACCGTGTAGCGCGCACCACTACTCGGGTGAGCGTGTCCAGCACAGGAGGAGACTCCGACCACCGCAATTTACAGCCAGCGATCAACGAGAGCGGCCGCTACGTCGTATTCTCGTCATTTTCCTCTAACCTGGTGCCCGCAGACGCCAACGGTGTCATTGACGTCTTTGTCCGGGACCTGAGCACCGACTCTACCAATCGGGTCAGTTTGTCCAGCACCGACGCCGAGGGTAACGACGGCAGCGGGGGGGCGGCGATCAGTAACGACGGCAGGTATGTCGCCTTCGGGACGTCCGCCACGAATCTGATACCTGACGACAACAATCAATTCAGCGACGTGCTTCTGCGGGACCTGCGTACCCACGTCAACAGTCGCGTAAACCTATCCAATACCGGTGCAGAGGCCAACCAAGACAGCTTCGGCCCAGCCATCGCAGGCAATGTTCTGGACATCGCCTTCCTTTCGTTCGCGTCCAACCTAGTACGATCGGACACTAATGACTTGATCGATCTTTTCGTTCGGAGCGGGTAATGACGTGGATCCGACGAAATAGCCATGTTTCTCGGAGACCGAGCCGTGGTCGTTGATGACCTCGATGGTGCTGCGTGAAGGGTTCCAACTCAACGACAAGGGTGTGATCTGCGGTGAGGGCTGGCAGGGTCGCTGTCGTGGTAGTTCGTACCGGTGACGTTGATGATGCGGATTCCCCCAACGCCGTAGCGGCCGCCGACACCGCCTTGATTGAAAGGACCAAACCAGCAAATTGTTGGGGCGACACGGCGTCCGGTCGGCGGTCAAAGTCCTTTACTCGGGCCGGTTATAGGTGTCCTGACACCGGCAGAAGCGGCAGTAATGTGCTCCAGAGTCGTGGGGTTGCGGCTCGCCCAAAAGCGATGCTCAATTCGGCAGAACCGCCAGAACACGTGCCGGTGATGACATGAGGCTTGGTCCACCGAAGGATGCACTTCTCGGCAAATGACGGCCGATCCGTGCATGCGCTCGTGATAGTTGTCTAGTTGTCGCCGCCAACCTTGAGCGCCGGACGGACCGAGGCAATCGACCCGGCAAGCCGGCGAATGACCAATCGGGCAGCGCCAGCACTGGGCCTGTGCGGCGTTACCGGTCCGAACCACCCGGCAGGCCAACGGTGAGTGGGTCGTGGCCGAGTTCGCCATGTGCGGGCGCGGCAAGCCGACGGTCATCGAGGCCGCCGCGGTCTCACCGGTCGGCGCCGAGGTGGTGTTCGTGCAGATCTCACTCCGGCGGGCAGCGGCGTGGACTTCGTAGACTCCCTGCTCGGCGGCGTGCGGGTGGTGAGCGCTGGCGAGCGCACAACCACGGGGATGGTGAACCGCTGCTCGTTCCGGACTATCGAGACGACGACGGTCCCCGGGTACAGGAATTGAATCCGGTGGACGGCCGCCTCATAGGGGAACCTATAGACCATCTCCGGGGGATCGACAGAGACGGTTCCGGGACCCTGACCCTCGATCCGCAGTACGCCGCCCACCGCGATACAGAACGACCCACGCGTTGCGAGCTCCTCATCCGCCGTTATCCGGACTTCCACGGGTCCCAGGCACGTCGACGATGCCGTCGGGGACGGCGTACGCGTCTGCATCCGGCGCGGAGGCTGCGTGGTGGGCCGGCTCGGTGCGCTGGTCGTGGGCAAAGGTACGGGAACCGGAGCGGGTACCGAGGTCCGAGGCGGGTCGACATCCAGCGGAAACACCGGCTCGTCGCCGCAGGCGCCGAGCGGGGCGGCGACCAGCAGCGCCAGGATGACGCACACCCCGAGTCGGGGAGGCCTGGGCCGCCGCACGGCGCGCTCCTTCATGGCGTTGCCGGTCGCTGCCCGACCGAGGCCGGTTGGGCCTATCGGGTCAGGCGTGGTGATCCCTGAGTCGTTCCCACAACCGCCGCCGTCCATCGTAAATTCACGATTTCATCGTGCCCTCGGGCAGAGCGCCGAGCAGCGTCGCAATATCGCCGTAGGGCAGGCCGAGCACGTCCCGCAGAGCGATGGGCTCGGCCAGGTCCGGGCCGAGCACTGAGGCAGCGCTGTCACGATAGCGACCGTAGCGGGGTCGGCGTGCGGCGGCCTCTGCGGCCAGTACATCGTGGAAACCTCGCCGAGTTGCCGACCACTTATCGAACTGCCTGGATCATCCGGCGTAGGGGCGGCGTACGACCCATTTCATTTGCATGAGCCGGCAGCGGCCACCCCAGGTCCGGAGCACACGGCTGGCCTAGGTCACTTTTCTTGTAGCGGGCCAGTGCGAAGTCGGCAGGGGTGTCCCCGATTTCGGCCCAGCCGGCGGCGACTATCTTGCCGTCGGCCTGCAGTGCCAGTGCGTTCGCTCCCTCGACGCCGCCGAAGTCGGTGATGACCCTGCCGTCGACGCCGAAACGGGTGTCCAGCGTGCCGTCGCGGTTGTAGCGAGCGAGTCCGAAGTCGAATTGTATGCTGTCGATCATCCCTGTCATGAGTGATCCGCCGGCCACCAGCTTGCCGTCCTGTAGGACGAGATCCAGGATCTGGTGGCTATTGAAGTCGCTACCCGGGTCAAAGGTGGTCGTGACCTTCCCATTGACGCCGAAACGCAGATCTAGACTGCCGTCGAGGTTGTACCGCGCCAGCGCGAAGTCACTACCTTCGAACGTCCCTGCGGAGCCCGCAGCTACCAGCTTGCCGTCTTGGAGGACCAGAGCGTTGGCCTCGTCGGGCATTCCGACGAAGTCAGTGGTGACCCTGCCTCCGACGCCGAAAAGCGGGTCCAGGCTACCGTCGTGGTTGTAGCGGGCCAACGCGAAGTCGCCGACCGTCTCGGCTGAGCTTGATGTCCCCGCCGCGACCAACATGCCGTCGGGTTGCACGAGCAGCGCGTACGCCCGCTCATTGCCGGTGAAGCTAGTGATCACCTTGCCGCCGGTGCCAAAGCCTCGGTCGAGTTGTCCGTTCCGGTGGTAGCGGGCTAGCGCGAAACTGCTCACGAACGGCTCTCCCTCCGGCCTGATCACCGAGGTTCCGGCGGCCACCAGCTTTCCGTCGGATTGCAGGACCAGCGCTTGGATGCTTTCGCCGCCGCCGAAATCGGTCTTTACGATGCCCCCGGCGCCGAAGCTCGTATCAAGCGTCCCGTTGCGGTTGTAGCGCGCCATGGCGAAGTCGAAGCCCTCTCCCTGGAATGCGGCTGCAGCTCCCGCCGCCACCAGTTTCCCGTCCGGCTGCGCAATCAGCGCGTTGGCGCTGTCTGGGTCACCAAGGTCGGGCGGTGGTTACGAGCCCGCCGGTGCCAAAACTGGTGTCCAACGATCCGTTGGCGTGGTAGCGGGCCAATCCGAAGTCCGCCGATGATCCGCCCGCGGCGACCAGCTTGCCGTCGAGCTGCACGACCAGGGCATTGGCAAGGTCGTTAAGCCCGGCGAAGTCGGTGGTGACCTTGCCGCGGGTGCCGAAGCTGCGGTCCAGCACACCGCCATGCCCAACGGCGGAGACATGATTCGGTCTTTCCGCCACACCCGGCCCTGTCGACCCGACGGACCAAGGTAGCGCAGACGACCGGCCGTTCACCCCAGGACCGACGGGAACCGCCGAGTCAGCCGCCGTAAGGGGACCGCCGTCCGCCGACGCCGTCCCCGGCGGGTTCGCCGCGAACGGAACGACGATCGACGCAGCCATGACCACAACACGTATTGCCCGGTTCCGTGCGCATCCCATCAGATACCCCATCCACGTGAGAAACGCGACCGGGGTCCGGAGTCACACGAACGTTCTCATCATCCCGTTCGTCCGTACCCGGCACAAGACGTCCACGAGCCAAATAGTGATGTGCTCACCTGCACGCGCCGTTTCGCGTCGCGCGTACCTAGAGCTGTGCGGAGCGAAGGCTTGAGGAAGCTCGCGAAGAGCTGATGTGCGGGATTGAACCATGATTGATCGCGGGCAATTGTCTCGCGGCTACGCGACCGGCATCGCCGCAGTACACAGCGCTAGTTGGTCACCGTCCAGCCTCCACCTTGCCGCGACCGGCAATATCCGCAAGGTACAGGTCTTGCGCATATTCCGCCCCGTCCCGACAACGATCGTGGCCCAGCCGGCCCCTCCCAGGCCGCCAGAACCGGGGCCGCCGCCCGGCATTGTAGGTGACGAATCGGCCACTTTCGGCAGCGCACGGCGGCCGGGACCACGACTCACATACAAGGTCACTGGGTAACGAGCTTGGCGAGCGCAGCTTGGCGAAGATACATATCCACGCCTCGATCAACTGTGCAGGTCGCGAGGACGGCCTCGTGCCAGCGCATCGCCGCCCAGAAGTCGTCCCCTGGCGGCTCGGGCGCGAACATCCACATGAGGTGGCGGTAGGTAGAGTCGCCGACGATACGGTCCGCCGGCAGCAGCGGTATCTGATCGGTGATGGGGTACCAGTGATAGCCGAGGGGGGCGAGGATCTCGGTGAGCCGTTCCTCGGTCCGCCCGGCCAGCACCTCGCAGATGATCCACGGCCGGTGGCGTTCGATCGAACGGCCGGCCCCGACGAGCACGTCCGGCTCGGTCGACTCAGTGTCCACCTTGACCACGGCCGGCACCAGGCCGGTGCGCTCCAGATACGAGTCGAGGGTCTCGACGCTCACGTCGATCTGCGTGGAGGACTTGCGGAAGCCCTCGACCAAGGAGTTGGAACTGTCCGAGCTGGCTGAGAGGTAGAACGTCGCGGTGCCGTTCTCCGCCCCCAACGCCAGCGACTCCATCGCGTAGCCGAAGCCGTTCTCGGCGCCGAATGAGCCGGCCAGCTCGACCAGGGCCGGCGTAGGCTCGAAACCGATCACCTGCCGGTCGGTGACCGCGTCGGCCAGGGCCGCGTAGACGCCGACGTTAGCTCCGATGTCGAGCACCGCGCCCGGGCCGGCGACGTCGGCCGCCGCCAGGAAGCAGGCAAGCGCTTCCCGCTCGTACCCGCCCAGGCCGCGCTCGGCCAGCATGCGCGGCACGATGAGCCCCGCCGGTGCGATCATCGTGGCCAGCCGCGGCTCGGACGTCGTGCCGGCGGCGGCGCGCGGGGGAAACACCACCGGAACCACCCGGGTCCGGGCCGGCCGGGCGGGCTTCGGCGGCTGGGCCGGAGCGACGGTGGCCGCGCCGGTGTTCGCGACCGCTCGTCGGCGCTTGGCGCTGCGGGAGCGCCAGACGCGGGCGAGATCGCCGGGCAGGCCGGCGATGGCCCGGCCTGGGTGGCGTATCCCGGTGATGACCATGTGGCCGATCTGGAACGTCGCCGAGGCCCGAAGGTTGGCCAGGGCCGCGTCCAGCTCGGTGTTGGCCGCCTCGAGCTGAACCAGGCGCCGACGCGAGCACCGTGCCACCAGATCGCCGAGCACGTGCTCGTTGGCCACGCGCATCTCGCCGTTGTCGGTCTGTTCCATCACCAGCGTGCAGTGCACCCCGTGGATGCCGGGCTGCTCGAGCGGTACCGCCTCCAGGATCTGCCAGCCGTCGAGGAGGGGCCCGAGCAGCAGATCGTAGGGCAACGCGTCGATGGGCCAGCCGATCAGGAGGAGCGTCCGCGCTCCCGGGCCGGCGAGCCGCATCGCCCGGGCCAGCGCGTCCGGCGACCCCGAGGCATCGGAACCGAGCAGGCCGACCAGCAGCGAGAGCCCGTCGAGCTCCAGCGCCTCCGCCTCGGCCGGGGTCGGGCGGACGTGGGATACGTCGTCGGGCACCTTCAGATGCTGGTGAACCTCGGACGCCTCCGGCGTCAGGTCGACGACCCGGCGGGCGTCCGCGAGATAGCTGGGCAGGAGCTCGTCAATTCTCACGGCTCTATGGCCTCCTCGATCAGCGTCGCGAGACCACGCCGCCGAACGCCGTTCGCCGGACCCGGCGGCGGGCGCTGCGCGGAGGTCATTTTGGAGCCTTGTACGCCGTCCTTCACCCCTGCGCCAAGGTCGCGGACGGCTGCTTCCAGCACTCCCGGCCCCACAGCGTTGATGAGCAACAACCCCAGATTGAGCGACCTGAGGTCGTCATCCATCGCGGTTAAATCCGGCGCGTCGACTTGCGTTCGGAGCTTCTGTTGCTCTTCCAAGGGAACCTGCTGTATCAGCTTGAGCCAATAGGCTGGTAGTACAATCTTCGCTCCCGGAAAGGACACTTCATCCATTGATGCAAAGACACGTCCGTTGGTATCACGAAGCGAGGGTGCTCTTGGAGACGTGGGACGGCATCCATGCCTACCCAAGTCGGCAAGATGCGCCTGCAGGATCTGCTAGGCCACTACCGCGATCATGCCGAGATGAGCACGGCCCTCTATCAGTCTGTCGACATATGTGGCACACAACCCGCGGGAGCGTGTCCATGTGGTCGAAGGTAGTTGCTCTGACGGCACCAGGTCCAGAGGACGCGCCGGCCACGTCGGTACGACGTGCGTCGCCACGTGGTCACGGCCAGTCCGCGTCACGTTCCCAGCCTACGTCGCCAACTCAGGTATCACTGGGCGCCTGTGCGCGCCCGAGCGATGACCTCCTCTGTGGTGAGGGGTGTCTTCGGGTGATACGTCAGGCACAACGGGGTCCGGATCTTCGTGAAGGCGGTACCCTCCAGCGCGGCGTAGAACTGTACGGACTTCAGTAACGACACGTCCGGCACGTCGCCGCCCTTGGCCTGTGCCATTCACGGGCGGCGGCGATCTGTACGGGCGCGTTGAGCAGGCCGACGAATTGGGTGGCCGCATTGCCGGGGATGCGGTTGTGAAGGCCCTTGGGCGCCTGGGTGGCAAAGATCAGACCCAGCCCGTACTTGCGGGCCTGCGCGGCTAGGAGATCGCTGAATATCGGGGTTTTGGGGGTGGTATGTCCAGGTCGGGCGATGATGGCGGCTATTGATTCACCGGGGTAGGAGATCGTCGTGCGCGGGCCTCTCACCAGTGCTAGCGTTCCGCTCTGGCCTAGGAGGAAGAAGCGTGCGAATGCGCCAATACTCGATCTCTACGCGAACATTTGCGGAGATGACGTTTTGCGCAACCCTGGTCATTGCCGGACTCGCGGTGGCCCAGCCCGCCGTCGCGGCCGCGCGTCAGGACACGGCGCCCCGGTGTTGGTCGACGTCCAGGTCACGCCGGACACGGTGGCTGTGTCGGGGCTGAATCTGGTGCCAGTGACGGTGAGTGTGCACCTCACCGACGAGTCCGGCGTCCGGGAAACGGGGACGTTCGAGTCACCAGGCACGCCGTTCGTTCGGCTCGCGCCGGTCGACGTGCCCGAGTTTGACACCGACAAAGTCGAGCTTGCGCTCACCTCGGGTACGGCCCAGGACGGTGTATGGAGCGCGACCGTTCAGGTGCCGTCGACCTGGGACGGGCGGCGGGAGGTGCAACAGGTCAGGGCATCCGACATGGAGACCAACACACTCGACGTCGACCCACGAACCGCGTCCATCCGGGCGGGGCTGACGGTGACCGGCACGCACCGGCCGGCGCTGACGATGGGCTTCCAGCCCGACCCGGTGGTGGGCAACGCGCGGCGCATCACCGTGGTGGGCCGCGCCTACTTCACCGACACCGGCGAAGGTATCCCAAATCTTGGTCTGTTCATCGGCGTCGACCGCGAATGCGAAGATTCTCCGCGCACGAGAACGGTCACCAATGCACGGGGGGAGTACTCCGTCCCCGGTCGGCTCGACGTGGTGACCTGTGTCGGAATACTGCGCCCTTCCAACATCGAGGGCCGGCCGGCGTTCATCACCTCGATCACCGGCTTGCCGCGCGTCAAGTTGGTCGTCACCGCGACGGCCGACCGGACATCGGTGCGCCTCGGCAGCGCCGTCGTCATCAGGGGCAGCGTTGCTCCTTTCGGGAACAGTGCGCACCTGCAGCGGTTGGACGGTGGCGTCTGGCGGACCCTGCGGACCCGCCCGGTGTCTGACGCGGGCAGTTTCCGCCTCGCCGACACGCCGAGCCAAACGGGTACTTACCGGTACCGCGTGGTGGTGCCCAGCCGGGTAGACGACGCGCTCAGCGGCGTGTCGGCGACCATCGTGGTCGAGGTGACCGAAGGCGGCGTGCTCCCGGTGACCGGGCCATCCCTCGCCGGACTCGTCCTCGTGGCACTCGCGTTGATCGCCGTCGGCGGCGCACTCGTGCTGACCGTCCGCCGCCGGCGCGTCACGAGCCCATGAGAATCCCGGCCGTACTCGATCCAGAGGGCGGAGGCAATGCCGCCATGCGGGGTAGGCGGCCAATTCCGATCGGTGAAGTGTGCACCACGCGGCAAGCGACCACGCCCGTCCGCCGCGATGCTCTGTCACAGCAGCACTGGTGGATCTGACCGACGCGGAGGTGGTCTGGAACTGCGCCCGTCCGGTGCCCCGACATGGCGATCCTGCTTCCGCAACTGGCGATGAGACGTGAGGTCGGCGAACAGGTCCTCCCATCGGCGACATACGTTGGTGACCGAGAAGCGCTCCGACTCCTCGTGCGATGCGACGCCCATGGCCTTCCGGTGGCCGACAGCACGGCCAACCTGGCCATCTACATCAAGCGACGGGGCGGTGCCACCGGCGGGTCCAGCTACCCGATGATGCGGGTGCTTCGACGACCACTGGCACGACCGCATGCGTGTCGAACACCAGGACGGCCACTATGCAGCCCTGGAGCAGCTCGTCAAGGATTACGTCACGGCCCAGGGCGCGGAGGTACCCGAGGATCTGCCGACTCCGATCTACAACCGCATCCGTGCGCTAGTCCCCGCCGCGTAACCACGCACGTTGTACAGGGCGCTCAAGGGCCATGAACGCCTGCCATCGCTCGGCCCCGCTCGCCGCGGTGATTTGGTCAGCGATCAGGTCTTCCAGGCCTGGCACCCGTTTCGCCTTCCAGATCTTGTCCGCGAGGCTGACTCCGTGATCCTCGACCGTCAGGCCCGATGCTGACCAGTCGCCATGGGTCCGAGCAAACCGAGCCAGCCCCTCAGGAATGCCTTCAGCGATCAAGAGCTCGTAGCCGGCTCGTTCGTGCGCGGAACCTAGACCACCGAGCTCCTCCGGGTGGATCACCTAGTAGTGCTTTGTCACTTTTGTCCAATTGGGTCGTTGGTCCAGTGTGGACATTCTTCGTGTTGAGCTGCTTCGTGCCCAGTTGCTGGATTTCACGACCGATGTGTTCGCGTCGTTGACGCGGGCG
>Ga0307415_100000799_pt1 | contig 14309 bp, 14 predicted proteins | sample DK1Cmetagenome_FD_204524 | JGI IMG/M metagenome (GOLD analysis project Ga0307415, IMG submission 204524) | Maize rhizosphere microbial communities from greenhouse at UC Davis, California, United States - DK15-C-2 | ecosystem: Host-associated > Plants > Roots > Rhizosphere > Soil | place: USA...
GCTCGCGCCCGGCGTGCCCTCGAGGATGGTCTGCGGCGGGTAGAGCGTCCAGCCGCCCCCGGTCGGCCCGCCCGGCACGAACAGGCTGGCGACGAGCACGATCACCGACAGCAGATAGACCCAGTAGCTGAGCATGTTGACGAACGGGAACACCATGTCCCGCGCGCCGATCATCAGCGGGATGAGATAATTGCCGAACCCGCCGAGCAGCAAGGCGGTGAGCAGGTACACCACCATGATCATGCCGTGCATGGTGACGAACTGGAGGTAATTCTCCGGCTGGATGAACTGGAACCGCCCCGGGAATCCCAGTTGCAGTCGCATCAGGAAGGACAGCACCAGCGCCAGGATGCCGACCGAGATCGCGGTCACCGCATATTGGATCGCGATCACCTTGTGGTCCTGGCTCCAGACATATTTGCCGACCCACGTCTTGGGATGGTGGAGCGGCCTCAGGTCGTCGGCGATCGTCGCCATCAGCGGTGCCCCTTTCCGCGGGGCGCCGCCGCCGCCGCAAGCTGGACCGGCGCCGTCTCCGCCGAGGCGAGCATCTGGCCGAAGGTCATCTGTTCCGACATCCAGCGGTCGAAGGCGGCCGGCCGCTCCACCACCACCGTGCCGCGCATCGTGTGGTGGCCGACCCCGCACAGCTCGGCGCAGAGGATGTCGAAGCTGCCGGCGACGGTCGGCGTCATCCAGAAATAGGTGACGATGCCCGGCACCAGGTCCATCTTGGCGCGGAACTGCGGCACGTAGAAATCGTGCAGCACGTCCTTGGAGCGGAGCACCATCTTGACCGGGCGGCCGAGGGGCAAATGCAGCTCGTTGGTCTCGACCAATATGTCGTCGCGGCCATAGGGGTCGCGCGGGTTGATCCCGAACTTGTTGTCCGGCGTGACATGGGCGATCTCGGCCGTGCCGAGCACGCCGTCAGCCCCCGGGTAGCGGAAGCTCCACTGCCATTGCTGGCCGACCGCCTCGACGAGCGCCGCATTGTCGGGGACCGTCACATATTGGTTCCAGGCGAGCAGGCCGGGCGCGAGCATTCCGGCGATTCCGATCCCCGTCCAGAAGGTCAGGCGCTTCTCGAGCCTGGCATTTTCCGGCTCGTAATGGGCTCGGTTGCCGGGCTGGTGCCGGTAGCGCCAGATCGCCCAGGCCATGAACAGGTTCAAGGCGACGAACGCGACCGCGCAGATATACAATGTGATGATCAGCGCGTCGTCGATCGAGCCCCAGTTGGAGGCGATCGGGGTCATCCACCACGGGCTGAGCACGTGGAACAGGATCGAGCCCAACACCAGCAGCGCAATGCCGATCGCCACAACCATCGGGGCCGCCCCCACAAAGAGGGCCCGCGGACCGGTAGAGCCGAATGGGGTTCTGCCGGACGCACGCGGACCACACCAATCGCCCCGACCATAGCTTGAAAAGCGGCGTCAAGGAAGCGCCCGGCGCGGCCTAGCGCCAATCCGTGCCGGACGTGAAAAAGCCGGCGCTACGGCCGGCTTTTTGAAGCACGCTTGCGCTTGCGCTTGCCCCGCTCAGGCGGTCGCGGCGAGGGGCATGCTGCTGGCGGCGGCGCGCTCGGCGAAGTCGCTCGCCAGCTTGGCGTGCCAGCTGCGCGCCTGCTCGGTGACGGCGCGGTGCGCGGCGGTCCGCTCCTCGGCGGCGCGGCGCATGTAAAAACGCTGGTTCGATTCCATCCACCCACTCCCCGCAACCCACGATCAGACAAGCAAATCTGCCCGCAAAACGTGAATCGATGGTTAATTTGATTCGGCGCTGCCGGCCCCCCGGCGGGCGCAACGTTGCACAATAGTGACAGCAGATCCGAATCCTTCGGTCGCTGAAACCCACCGCCTCATCGCTCGTTGGTCGCTTATAGGGAGGCAAATCATGCTGACGGCCAGTCACCAGTTCGATCCCGCCAAGCGGGGCTATCACGCGGTCTATCGCGACAATCAGGTCAATCATTGCCCGGGTTGCGGGCGCACCCACTGGTATATCGGCCGGACGCTGGCCGAATGCGGTTTCTGCGCGACTGCGCTGCCGCTGGCGGAAAGCTTCCACCAGCCGGCGACGCCGGTCTTCCGGTCCAGCGCGGTGCACCACGCCCACGCCGCCTGACGGCTGATCGCATCGGCTTTCAACCCGCGGCCAGTGGGCGTATAAGCCTGGCATGACCAAGCGGCTCCTCCTTCTCCTGTCCCTTGCCCTCGCCCCCGTCGCTGCTCCGGCGACCGCAGGCGTCAACGGCTTCTCGATCGTCAACCGGACCGGGGTCGCGCTGAGCGCGATGGAGGTGCGGCGGACCGGGGGCAAGGACTGGACGCCGCTGTCCGCCGCGCCGGCCGCGGGCGCCAGCGCCGCCGTCGCCTTCAGCGATCCCGACTGCGCGTTCGACCTTAGAGGCACCGTCGCCGGCGCCGGTCCGGCGGTGTGGCGCGGGGTCAATCTGTGCGACGTGAAGAGCGTAACGCTGAACCGCGATGCGTCGGGCCGTACATGGGTCGATTACGACTGAAGCGCGACGCCGTGCGGCGGTGCGGGGTTGAAGCGCGCACCCGAACCGACTCTGGCTCCGGCTTGACCGAGTCGATCAGCTTGGCCCCGGCAATGAACGGCACGCCCAGGCAGGCCAAGGCCAGCACCACCCCGGCATAGCCCGGATATTGCTCCATGTAATGCAGCCCCCGCTCGACCGCGCCGACCGCGATCGCATAGGTCACGAACAGCGCCTCGGTGCGGGTCTTGATCGTGAACAGGCGGGCGAGGCGAAGGCGCATGGTCATGGTAAAGCAAACGCCATGCCAATCCCGGCGTTCCGCCATTTTCTCGTTAATCGTTTCGGTTAAATGTCAATTAACCCGACACGAGTTCGCGTAAATCCAACGCCTCGAGCAGCGCAATGCGTGCGTCGACGATCCGGGCGATCAGCGCCGGGTCGGTCAACTCGCGCGCCGAAATCCGTTCGGGCCATGTAGCCGCGATCACCTCACCGAGCCGGTCGAGCTTGGCGTCGTCGACGAGAAAGCGCGGATCGACGGTGCGCGGGTCGCAGGCGACGCGCAGGCGCAGGCAGGCGGGGCCGCCGCCGTTGGCCATCGACTGGCGGACATCGACGAACTCGACCCGCCGGATCGCGCCGTTCGACGCCAGGTGCCGCTCGATCCACCGCGCCACCGACGGCGTGTCGCGGCACTCGGTCGGCGCGACCAGCGTCATCGCGCCGTCGGGCGTGGTGACCAATTGGGCGTTGAACAGATAGGACCGGATCGCGTCGGCCAGCGTGACGTCGGCGTCGGCGACCTCGACATATTCGAACCCCGGCACCGCCGCGGCCAGCGCCCCGACCAGCGCCTCCTTGTCGGCGAACGCCTTCTCGTGCGCGAACAGCACCGGGCCGTTGGCGACCGCTACGACGTCGTTGTGGAAGGCGCCCGCCGCGATCGCTTCCTCGGACTGGGCGGCGAAGACGACTCGCGACGGATAGAGCGCGTGGAGCCGCGCGACGGCCTTCGACGCCTCGACATGCTGGCGCGCGGGGAAGGGCCCGCCGGCGACGCCATAGACGAACACCTCGACCCCCGGCTCGCCATGCCCCGCGGCGAGCCGCATGTGGTTGGCGGCGCCCTCGTCCCCGAAGGCGGTCGGGACCGGGGCGTGGACCGCGAAGGCGGGATCGGCGAAGGCGAGCTTCAGCTGCGCCAGCGTGTCGGGCCATTCGTGACTGCGGTGCGGCATGGTGCGGAGGTTGGCGACCGTCAGGTGGCACTTGCCGTCAGCGGTGTCGGGCGCCGGGCTGACCGTGGCGGCATTGGCGGCCCACATCGCCGACGCGCTCATCGCATAAGCGGCGAGGTGCGGCTCGGCGGCGTCGATGCTCGCACCCAATGCGTCGAGCCAGCGGGTGGCGGGGCGGGGCAGGGGCACGAACAGCCCCTGGACCAGCCCTCGCGAAAGATTGGCGCGCATCTTGTCGAGCCCCTGCAGCGCCGCGGCGCGGGGGCTCGACACGTCGCCGGCATTGCGAGCTGACGCCAGATTGCCAAGGCTCAAGCCGGCATAATTGTGGCTCGGGCCGATGATCCCGTCGAAGTTGATCTCGACGATCGCGCCCGGATCGCCCGCCGTCATCGCGCGACCGCCAGGACGCGGTCGCCGCACTCCAGGCTGAGCATCTCCATCGCCTTGGGATCGATCAACAGCTCGCCCCGATCGGTGCGCGTGACCTGGCCATAGCAAGCGGCGAAGCTATGCAGCGTGCCGCTCGCGAGCATCATCGTCTTGCCGCCCTCTTCATTCTCCCCGGCCACGCGCAGCCATTCGGCTTCCCGGATGGTCTTGATGTTATCGGTCGCCGCGGTGACGGTCGGGCCGCCATCGAAGATGTCGATGAAGCAGTCCCAACTGAAGCCTTCATGCTCGAGCATCTTCAGCGCCGCGCGCCCGGTCGGGTGCGGCTGCCCCATCACCGCCTTGGCGCTCTCGGGCAGCATGGCGACATAGATCGGCGTCTTGGGCATCAAATCGGCGATGAACTGCGTGCCGTGGACCGCATTGAACTCGTCCGCTTCCGGAAAGCTCATCCCGAAGAAGCGCCCGGCGAGCGCGTCCCAGAAAGGCGAATTGCCGGCCTGGTCCATCACCCCGCGAAGCTCGGCCAGCACGCGGTTGCCGAAGCGCGGGCGGTGCTGCTTAATGAACAGATAGCGGCTCCGCGCCAGCAGCATGCCCAGGCCCCCGGCGCGCTCGTGCGGGTGGAGGAACAGCCCGCCCACTTCGGACGAGCCCTCCAGATCGGTGGTCAGCGTCAGCGTCTGGTTGCGGAAGATGCGCGACAACGCCTCGCTCTTCTGGGTCAGCGTCGACAGGCGATAGCTGTAGAAGGGACGGTCCGATCCGACCTGACCGAACACCTGGCACGTGCCGCGGATCGCCCCCGTCTTATAATCCTCGAGCACGAACACGTAGAGGTCGTCGCCGGGGGTTTCGCCCGAGCGGCTGAACCCCGCCTCGGAGCGCGCCAGCTTTTCCTCGAGCGTCGGCCGGTCGGCGGGCAGGTTGGTGAACCCCCCGCCTGTCAGCTTGGCGAGGTCGTAGAGCGCGCGCGCATCGTCGGGCCGCGCGGGTCGGATCCGGCTGGTCATGCCGAAGCCCCGGCGAGCCGCAGGATGGTCAGTGCGGACAAGGCCGCGCGCTCGGCAAGGCTGTCCACGATCAGATATTCCTCCATCGAGTGAATGCTGCCGCCGCGCGCGCCCATCGTGTCGATCACGGGCACTCCGCAGGCGGCGATATTATTGCCGTCGCACACCCCGCCGGTCGACTGCCATCCGATCGTCTGGCCAAGATCGGCGCCGGCACTCCTGACGACGCCGAACAGCGCTTCAAGGGCCGGGGTCATCGGCTTGGGCGGCCGCGCGAACTGGCCGTGGGCGTGGATATGAACGTCGTGCCCCGCGGTGACCATCGCGACCGAGGAGTCGATCAGCTTCTGTGCCGCGATCTGGTCGGCGCGGCTGCGCGGGCGCAAATTGACCCGCAGCACGGCAAGATCGGGAACGACATTGTTGGGGCCTCCACCGTCGATCTTGGCCGGGTTGACCGCCAGGCCGTCGCGCATTCCCGCCTTGAGGCGCAGGGCGAGGTCGGCGGCGGCGACCAGCGCGTTGCGCCCGTCCTGCGGGTTGCGCCCGGCGTGGGCCGACTTGCCGATGACGGTGAAGCTGAAGTTGCCGCTGCCCGGGCGCGCGCCGGCGAAGGTCCCGTCGGGCAGCGTCGAGGGTTCGTAGGTCAGGGCGGCGCGCTTGCCTTGCGCCGCGCTGGCGATCAGGTCGGCCGAGCCCAATGAGCCGACTTCCTCGTCCGCATTGAGCACGACTTCATAGCCGATGCGGCGCGCAAGCGGCGAGTCTTCGATCGCCAGCAAGGCGGCGAGCATGACAGCGATCCCGCCTTTCATGTCCGCCACGCCGGGGCCGCCGAGCACGCCCGGCTCGAGCCAGTGTGTCGACTGAAACGCGTGGTCGGCGCCGAACACGGTGTCCATGTGCCCGGTGAGCAGCAATTGGAGCGGGGCGCTGGGGCGGACCGTCAGGCGGATGTTCTGGCCGTGCGGGACGGCAACACGCTTGCCGTTGGGGCCGATGGCTTCGACCGGGTCGGGGTCGATCAGCTCGATCTGTCCCGGCAGCGCGGAAAAGGCATTGGCGAGCTCGCCCGCGATCTGTTTCAGTCCGTCGAGGTTGCGCGACCCCGAGTTGATCGCCGCCCATGCCTCGACCTGCGCCAGCATCGGCGCCGCCGCTGCCTGGTCCACGCAATCGCGCTCAAAAGGTGCCAGCCCCTCCATGACCGCGCTGCCTAGCGCGGCGGCGCGCCAAACGCCACACCACCGTCATTGCGAGCGTAGCGAAGCGAAGCAATCCATCTGCCGCCGCTGGATTGCTTCGCTATGCTCGCAATGACGGCAGATGCTCAGCAAACCCGTCCAATATCGTCCGGTACATGTCGCGCTTGAACGGCACGATCAATTCGGGAAGCAGCGACGGCTCGACCCACTGCCAATGGGAAAATTCGGGATGCTCCGTCGCGATGTCGACGTCACTGTCGGCGCCGAGGAAGCGCGCGAGATACCAGTCCTGGACCTGCCCCTTCCACTTGCCGCCCCACAGCTTGGCGGCGATCGCTTGCGGAATGTCGTAGCGCAGCTGCTGCGGATGGCAGGCGATCCGCTCGACCAGCCGCGGCGCGATCCCGGTCTCCTCCTCGAGCTCGCGCAGCGCGCAGGCCCAGCTCTCCTCGCCCTCGTCGAGCCCGCCCTGCGGCATCTGCCACGCCTCGTCGCGATTATCGATCCGCCGCCCGACCCACACCAGCCCGGCGGTATTGAGCAGCATCACGCCGACCCCGCGGCGATATTCCCTGTCGTCTGTCATGCACGTCTCCGTGGCCACCTGGCCCCATTGCCGCGACGAACCGCGCGGCTTAGGTCGCGCCCATGAGCGCCGCTCCCCCACCGCCGTCAACCCTTCGCCGCCTGCTCCGCTGGTGGCGCGCGCCGTGGTGGCTGTTCGCACTTGCCACCGGCGCGAAAAGCTTCGCCGACAATCCGATCCTCGGCTCGCGGCGGCTCAACCGCGCCGGGCTGCACGCGGCGCGCAAGCGGATCGCGCACGCGCTCGCCGACCGCCGCCGTGCCCGGCTCGCGCGCCACCTGCCGGCCGAGCTTCGCGAGCAGTTCGACCGCGACGGGTTCGTCCTCGTTCCCGACGTCCTTCCGCCGGCCGAGTTCCGCCAGCTCCAGTCCGAGCTGCTCGAGGCGCAGCTGGAGACGCGCGAGCACCAGCAGGGCGACACCATCACCCGCCGCGCCGCGGTCGGGCCCGAGGTGCGCCGCCGCTTCCCCGCGCTCGCCGCCTTGCTCGACAGCCCGCGCTGGAAGGGCATCATGGCCTATGTCGCGAGCAACCGCGCCGCGCCCTTATATTATATCCAGACCATCGTCGGCGGGGTCGACGCGAGCCTTCCCGACCCCCAGGTCCGGCTCCATTCGGATACCTTCCATCCGTCGATGAAGGCGTGGCTGTTCCTCACCGATGTCGCCGACGACGGCCGCCCCCTGACCTATGTCGCGGGGTCGCACCGCATGACCCCGCAGCGCGCCCGATGGGAGCGCGACAAGGCAGCCACCATCGGCCTTGCCGACCGCCTGTCGCAGCGCGGCTCGCTGCGCGTCGAGGTCGAGGAACTGGCCGCGCTCGGGCTTCCGCAGCCGACGCGCTTCGCGGTCCCGGCCAATACGCTGGTCGTGATCGACACCAGCGGGTTCCACGCCCGCGCCGACGCCGATCATCCGACGCTCCGGGTCGAACTGTGGGCCTATAGCCGCCGCACCCCGTTCCTGCCGTGGGCGGGCTGGCAGTGGATGTCGTGGCGCCCGCTCGCGACCCGCCAGGCCGAGTGGCTCGCGATGCTGGTCGACCGGCTCGCCCGGCGCGGCTGGATGGTGCAGCATTGGCGGCCGGCGGGCCGGCGCCGCCCGATCGACCCCTGACCCGATCCGGACAGGCGCGCCGCAGCCGCGGTCTGGTTTTCGCCGCCAAGCCGACCTATATGGAGATGGCGCTCGACCTCGGTCGTGGCGCCATTTTCAGCTCCGCCGCGCGGCCGGCAAGCCACATCATCACTGGCATCGCCCCGCCCACGGTCGTAAGGAGGCTGAAAGCCCACATCGTAGGATACGCGTACATGGCCTCGGCCACTCATCTCATCACCGAAGAGGAAGCCACCGCTTATCCGCCGCTGGAGGCGATGGTGGTGCGGTTTGCCGGCGACAGCGGCGACGGCATGCAATTGACCGGCGGCCAGTTCACGCTGTCGACCGCGCTGGCGGGCAACGACCTCGCGACCTTCCCCGACTTCCCGGCCGAAATTCGCGCTCCCCTGGGCACGACCTTCGGCGTGTCGGCGTTCCAGATCAATTTCGGTTCGACCGCGATCGAGACCGCGGGTGACCAGCCCGACGTGCTCATTGCGATGAACCCGGCGGCGCTGAAAGTGAACAGCAAGGATCTGCGCGACGGCGGGCTGATCATCGCCGACGAGGGCGAGTTCACGCCCCGCAACCTCGCCAAGGCCGGTTACGAACAAAGCCCGCTCGACGACGGCAGCCTCGCCCGCTGGCAGCTCGTCCGCTTCAACATTTCTCAGCTGACGCTCGATGCCGTGAAGCCGTTCGGACTCGGCAACAAGGAAGCGCTGCGCTGCAAGAACATGTGGACGCTGGGCCTCGCCTTGTGGATGTTCGACCGCGACCGCGCGCCGATCGTCGACTGGCTGAAAGCCAAGTTCGCCAAGAAGCCCGAGCTCGCCGAGGCCAACATCGCCGCGCTCAACGCCGGACACGCCTATGGCGAGACGGTCGAGATCGGCGCGCAGGTCCGCCAGCACCACATCGCCCCCGCGCCCGCCGAGCCGGGGCTGTACCGCACCGTCACCGGCGCGGAATCGCTCTCGCTCGGACTCATCGCGGGCGCCCAGCTCGCCGGGCTTCCGATGTTCTTCGGCGGCTATCCGATCACCCCTGCCTCGGCCATTCTCCACCACCTCACCCGCCTCAAGGAATATGGCATCACCACCTTCCAGGCGGAGGACGAGATCGCCGCGATCTGCGCCGCACTGGGCGCGAGCTATGCCGGGCAACTGGGCGTGACCTCGTCATCGGGCCCGGGGATCGCGCTCAAGACCGAGGCGATCGGGCTCGCGGTGATGACCGAGCTTCCGCTCGTGATCGTCAATTCGCAGCGCGGCGGGCCGTCGACCGGGCTGCCGACCAAGACCGAGCAGAGCGACCTCTATCAGGCCGTCTACGGCCGCAACGGCGACGCGCCCTTGCCGGTGATCGCGGCGCGCTCGCCCGCCGACGCGTTCGACTGCGCGATCGAGGCGTGCCGCATCGCGACGCGCTACATGACCCCGGTGATGCTGCTCACCGACGGCTACATCGCCAACGCCGCCGAGCCGTGGCGCGTGCCCGACATGGGCAATTATGCGCCGTTCCCGGTGACCTTCGCCCCCGAACAGCCGGCGGGCGAGGGCGTCATGCCGTTCAGCCGCAACGACGATCTCGCGCGGCCGTGGATCAAGCCCGGCACCCCCGGCCTCGAACATCGCATCGGCGGGATCGAGAAGGCGCCGGGATCGGGCAACATCGATTATTCGTCCGAGGCGCATGCCGAAATGACCCGGCTGCGCGCCGCCAAGATCGACGGCATCGATGTTCCCGACCAGGACGTGGCGCTCGGCGCGTCGAGCGGCAAGCTGGTCATCGTCGGCTGGGGATCGACCTACGGCCCGATTCATCAGGCGGTGCGCCGCGCGCGCCTCAAGGGCCAGGACGTTTCCCACATCCACATCCGCCACATCGCCCCGCTGCCGCGAAATTTGTCTGTCCTACTCAAGGGGTTTGAGCATATCCTCGTCCCCGAGATGAACACCGGCCAGCTCAAGACCGTGCTTCGCGACAAGTTCCTGGTTGATGCAAGGCCGCTCAACAAGGTGTCGGGACAGCCGTTCCAGATCGCCGAAATCGCCGCGGCGATCGATGCCGCGCTGGATCGCGAAACACAGTCAACCGAGTCAACTTCGCCTCGGCCGGCGGCATGAAACCGATCAATCCCTTCCCGCTGATCGCGATGCTCGTGATCGTTGTTTTCCTCGTCCTCTGGATGAATGGCGTGTTCGCATGAACGAAATCACCAAAATCACTACCGCGAAGGATTGGGCATCGGACCAGGAAGTGCGCTGGTGCCCGGGATGCGGCGACTATGCCGTGCTCAAGGCGGTCCAGCGCACCATGCCCGAGCTGGGTACCGCCCGCGAGAAGACCGTGTTCATCAGCGGCATCGGCTGCTCCAGCCGCTTTCCTTACTACATGGCGAGCTACGGCTTCCACACCATCCACGGCCGCGCCTGCGCGGTCGCGACCGGGGTCAAGCTCGCCAATCCGGAGCTCGACGTGTGGATCATCACGGGCGACGGCGACGCTTTGTCGATCGGCGGCAACCATACGATGCACCTGCTGCGCCGCAACCTCGATTGCCAGCTCCTGCTGTTCAACAACGAGATCTACGGGCTGACCAAGGGCCAATATTCGCCCACCAGCCGGATCGGCACGCGCTCGCCCTCGACCCCGTTCGGCTCGGTCGACCGGCCCGCCAACCCGTGCGCCTTCGCGCTCGGCGCCGGGGCCCGGTTCGTCGCGCGCGGCATCGACGTCAGCAAATATCTGCCCGACGTGCTGAAGGCTGCGCATGCTCACCGCGGCGCGAGCTTCGTTGAGATCTTCCAGAACTGCGTCGTCTACAACGACGACGTGTTCGCGCCCTTCACCGACAAGTCGGTCGCCTCGGAAAAGCAGCTGTGGCTCAAGGCTGGCGAGAAGATGCTGTTCGCGGGCGGGACCAAGGGCATCGCGCTCGACACGGACGCGCTGACCCTGAAGGTCGTTGCCGGCGACGATCCGGCGGTGATCGTCCACGACCCGCGCAACCGCTCGATCGCCCACATGCTGGTCGAAATGCCGACCGCGCATTTCCCGGTCGCGCTTGGCGTGATCTACGAACATCCGGCGCCGACCTTCGACAGCGCCGTGATCGAGCAGAATGCCGCCGTCGCCGCGGGCAAGAAGCCCGACCTCCAGGCGCTCGTCGCCCAGGGGCAGACGTGGCAAGTCGAGAAAGAGCCGCGCGACCTCTGATCGTGGCCAGCCGGGGCGATCATCTGGTGCGCGCCGACCGGCGTTTCGCCACGGGCGCCGGGTTGCTCGGCCGCCTCGCCGCCCCGTTGTTCGCGCGGATCGTCGACCAGCTCGACCGGCGCCTGTTGACCGGCGGGATCGAGGCGGCGCTGCCGGGCGGGGCGCGGCGGCGCGTCGGCTTCCACGCCCCGGGCCCGGTAGCCGTGGTCGAGCTCAACAGCTGGATGGCGCTGGTGCGGCTCGCGACCTCGGGATCGGTCGGCTGGTACAAGGCGTGGGCGGCGGGCGAATGGGCCTCGCCCGACCCCGTTCCTTTGTTCGAGCTGTTCACCGCCAACGCCCTCAGCCTCGGCGACACGGCGCGCGCGAAGGGACCGGCGCGCTGGATCAACGCCGCCGCCCACCGCCTGCGCGACAATCGGCCCGCCCAGGCCCGCGACAACATCGCCGCCCACTACGACCTCGGTAACGATTTCTACGCGGCGTGGCTGGACCGGGGGATGACCTACTCGTCCGCCCGGTTCGAGCCCGGCGATACGCTCGATCAGGCCCAGCTTCGTAAGAACAGCGCGCTCCTCGACCGCCTCGACCTCACGCCCGGCGGCCGCTTGCTCGAGATCGGCTGCGGCTGGGGGACGCTGGCGATCGAGGCGGCCAAGCGCGGCGCGAGCGTCGTCGGGCTGACCCTGTCGACCGAGCAGAAGGCATGGGCCGAGGAGCGGATCGCCGCGCTCGGCCTTAGCGACAGGATCGAAATTCGGCTTCAGGACTATCGCGAAATCGACGAACCGTTCGACGCGATCGCCTCCGTCGAAATGGTCGAGGCGGTTGGCACCCGCTACTGGCCCGCCTACCTCGACTGCCTGGCCCGCAACCTCAAGCCGGGCGGCAAGGCCGCGCTCCAGTTCATCAGCATCGACCACCGCCTGTTCGAGCATTACGCGGCCAGCGCCGACTTCATCCAGGCCTACATCTTCCCCGGCGGCATGCTGATCGACGAACCGCGCTTCGAAGCCCTGGCGAAGGAGCGCGGCCTCGGCTGGGCGGATCGGGACGGCTTCGGGCTCAATTATGCCGAGACACTGCGCATCTGGCGGACACGCTATGACGAAGCGGTCGCACAGGGGCGCCTCGCGGGCTTCGACGACACGTTCCATAAGCTGTGGCGCTATTATCTGATGTACTGCGAAGGCGGCTTCCGCGGCCGCAGCATCGACGTCGCCCAGGTGACGCTGACGAAGGTCAGTCGATCCTGAAGCGGCTTCCCGTTTCGGCGTCGCCGAGCAACCGCTCGACGATCGCAGCGGCGACGACATCGGGGGTCTTGAGGCTCGACGGTTCCTCGCCCGGAAAGGCGTTCTGGCGCATTCGGGTGCGGGTCGCGCCGGGGTCGATGATCTGGACGCGCAGCTTGCCGGCGTGGGCGGTCTCGTCGGCGTAGGAGGCCAGCAGGTTCTCGAACGCCGCCTTCGACGCGCCATAGCCGCCCCAGAAGGCGCGCGGCTCGCTGCCGACCGACGAGGTGAGCCCGACCACCTCCGCTTTGTCCGAGCGCCGCAGCAGCGGGTCGAATGCCGCGATCATCGCCTGGGTGGCGAACACGTTGGTGGCGAAGATCTTGGCCAGTTCCTTGGCGTCGAGATGCTCGACCGGGGACAGCGAGCCGAGCATCGCCGCGTTGAGCACGAGGATGTCGAGGCTCGGCCAGCGCTCGGCCACCGCGGCCGCGAGCTTGGCGATATTGCCGCTGTCGATGAGGTCGAGCGGGGCGATCGTCGCGCTTCCGCCGGCGGCGTGGATCTTCTCCTCGACCGCCTCGAGCCCCGCCGCGGTGCGCGCCGTCAGGATAACGTGCGCACCGGCTGCCCCAAGCGCTTCGGCCGTCGCCGCCCCGATCCCGCGGCTGGCGCCAGTGACGAGCGCCAGCTTGCCGGCGAATCGAGTGTCATGAGTCATCGTGGATCCTTAGCCGTGGACGAGCCGCGGCCGCTGGGGGGTGTCGCTGGCGCTGGCTTCCCGGGGGCGATCGGCCGCGCCGGGGTCGCAATCGGTCAGCGTGGTCGGATAATCGCCGGTGAAGCAGGCGTCGCAGCGTTGCGGCTGGGTTCCGTCGCGCTGGTCGCCGAGCGCGCGGTACAGGCCGTCGATGCTGATGAAGGCGAGGCTGTCGCAGTCGATGAAGGCGCGCATCGCCTCGACGTCCATGTTGGCCGCGAGCAGCTTCGAGCGCTCGGGCGTGTCGACGCCGTAGAAGCAGCTGTGGCGGGTCGGGGGCGAGGCGATCCGCATATGGACCTCGGCGGCGCCGGCGTCCCGCATCATCTGGACGATCTTGACGCTGGTCGTGCCGCGAACGATCGAATCGTCGATCAGGACGATGCGCTTGCCCTTGATCAGCGCCGAATTGGCGTTGTGCTTCAACTTCACGCCGAGGTGGCGGATGCCGTCGTTGGGCTGGATGAAGGTCCGCCCGACATAATGGGAGCGGATGATCCCGAGCTCGAACGGGATGCCCGATTCCTGGCTGAAGCCGATTGCCGCGGGAACGCCCGAGTCGGGAACCGGGACGACATAATCGGCCGCGACCGGAGCCTCGCGCGACAGTTCGGCGCCGATCTGCTTGCGCGATTCATAGACCGAGCGACCGTCGATCACCGAGTCCGGGCGCGAGAAATAGACATGCTCGAAGATGCACGGGCGCGGGCTCGCCGGCGCAAAGGGGCGAACGCTGCGCACCCCGTCCTCGTTGACGATGACCAGCTCGCCAGGGTCAATGTCCCGAACATAGGTCGCGCCGATGACGTCGAGGGCGACGCTCTCGGATGCGAAGATCACCGCCTCGCCAAGCTTGCCCATGACGAGCGGCCGGATGCCGAGCGGGTCGCGGCAGGCAACGAGCCCGTCGGGGGTCAGGACGAGCAGGGCATAAGCGCCCTCGACCTGTCCCAGCGCGTCGGTCAGCCGGTCGAGCGGGGTCGAATAGGATGAGGTCGCGACGAGGTGGATGATGACTTCGGTGTCGCTGGTCGACTGGAAGATCGAG
>Ga0307415_100000800_pt1 | contig 14302 bp, 18 predicted proteins | sample DK1Cmetagenome_FD_204524 | JGI IMG/M metagenome (GOLD analysis project Ga0307415, IMG submission 204524) | Maize rhizosphere microbial communities from greenhouse at UC Davis, California, United States - DK15-C-2 | ecosystem: Host-associated > Plants > Roots > Rhizosphere > Soil | place: USA...
GGAGAATGCTCAGTCGTGCGCAGCTTCCTCACCGCTCATCTCGGCTCGCGCCAGGTCGCACGCGTCATCTACGGCGCAATCATCGGCCTCGCATTGGTCGTGGCGCTCGAGGCGCACCCACCCGAGGCGCACGCCGTGGTCGCCACGCTGCTCGGCACGACGATGGCGGTTGCGCTCGCCGAGTTCTATAGCGAGGTCGTCGGCTTCGAGACGACCGGACGCCACAGGGCAACGCACGACGAGATCCGGCATCTCGGCGCGGACATCGCGGCCGTCTCGTTCGGCATCGCCTTTCCCGCCGTGTTCTTCGTCCTGGCGACCGCAGGGGTCCTCTCGGACGACGCCGCATTCACGGTCGCGAAATGGGCGGGGCTCGGCCTGATCGGCCTCTACGGATTCGCCGGCGCGCGCCTCTCAGGCGACGGAGTGCTCGCTTCGCTCATGAAGGCGACCGCGGTCGCACTGATCGGCGGGGCCCTGATCGGCCTGAAGGCCGTCGTGCACTAGGCGGTCAGGGCCTTCTGCTTGATCTGGTCGAACTCCGCCTGTGAGATCGCGCCCGAGTCGAGCAGCTGCTTCGCCTGCGCGATCTGGCCCGTCGGGCCGCTCTCGGCAGCTACCCCGCGCACGTAGTCGTCGAACGACGCCCGGCTGGTCGCGACCTCCTGGGCGCTGCGCTCGGCCATGTGCTTGCCCTGCGCGATCAGGTAGATCAAGACGCCGAGGAAGGGCAGCACGAACGTCAGGAAGACCCAGCCGGCCTTACCCCAACCACCGATGTCGTGACGACGGAAGATGTCTCCGAACACGGTGATCAGCAACCAGATCCAGATCACCCATGCGAAAAACACAAGCATCGTCCCGACGATGTCGAGGAACGGGTAGTCGGCAGCGGTTACCAATTGATCACCTCGTCGTTGCGTGGAATCGGTCGGCTTGAGCCTCCAGCCTCCGCCCGGGTGTGACAAGGGTGTCTGCATCCGAACAGGGGTGTTGTGCGCGTCCTTCACACATCGGGCCGCACCGGTGACGATGGGAGCGTGATGCTGGGCAAGGCCCTGCAGCTTCCGACTGAGCTCGCGGCGTCAACGGTGCGTGGAACCAGCCGGCGGCTCGGCGATCTGGCGCTTGCCGGCCTGGACGCCGTCCTTGCATCACGGGTAGCCGAGGAGGCTGTCGACCGCGCACTCGCGAGCGGGCTCGCCGAGCACACCGTCGACCGGGTCTTCGACCAGGAGCGCCTCATCGACGAGACCGTCACGCGCCTGCTCGAGAGCGACGACCTGTGGGTTCTGGTCGACTCGATCGCGAAGAGCCCCGCGGTGACCGAGGCGATCGCGCGTCAGAGCGTCGGCTTCGCGGAGCAGGTCGCGGAGCAGGTGCGCGAAGGCACGCAGAGGCTCGACACGCGGCTCGAGCAAGCGGCTCGGCGCCTCGCACGGCGGCCCCCGCGGGTGTCCTCCGAGAGCCCTTGACGTCGAGGCCGGCCTACGAGGGTCTCGCGACGCGCGCGATCGCATTCGCGGTCGATGCCGCCGCGATCAACGCCGGTGCGTTGGCGGTCGCGGGCACCGTTGCGCTCCTGCTGTCCGTGCTGTCCGTGCCGGACTGGCTCGACGCCGCGCTGCTCGGGCTCGCCGGCGTGGCCTACCTCCTGTGGACGATCGGCTACTTCGCGACGTTCTGGTCGACGACCGGGCAAACCCCGGGCGACCGGCTGATGCGGATTCGGGTATGCCGCGCAGATACCGGCCGCCCGATCGGGTTCGGGCGCTCCGTGCTGAGGCTGGCCTACCTCACCCTTGCCGCGATCCCGCTGTTGGCCGGGTTCCTGCCGGTCCTGTTCGACGAGCGCCGCCGCGGACTGCACGACATGCTGGCCGGCACCGTCGTGGTCGCCACCCCCGAGGAGCGCGTGGTCAGCTCAGCAGTGCCTTCTCGCGCTCGAACTCCTCCTGGCTGAGCACGCCGGTCTCGCGCAGCCGAGCGAGACGTTCGAGATCCGCGAGCCGATCCTGCTGCGTGCGCTTGTCAGAGCGCCCTCCTCGTGAGAAGCGCTCACGCAGATGCGCCATCGACTCCTCGCGGGTCGCACGTGGAAACTCCCGCGCCGTCTTGCGGCGCAGCATCTCGACCCCGAACGCGAGCAGGGCGATCAGAATCAGCGTGGGGATGAGCCGGTGGAAGGCGGGCGTGGGTGCCCAGGCCAGCAGGATCAGCACGATCACGGCCAGGCCCGAGTAGGCGATCGCCGGCTCGCGCAGGTACGGCGCGAGGGCTCGCCGTGTTCCTGTGGCCAGTCGGGTGGTGCCGCCGAGCCACGCCGAGAAGATGAGCACGATGCCGTAGAGGATCGTCGCGCTCGCGGCGTCGACCATCAGCGAGGTCGAGATGTCCCACGTGGCGCTGACCGCAGGCTTGACGGCCTCGGTTGACGCGAGGGAATCGACCAGCGCGTCGCCCGCGAGCGATCGTGCGACAAGGGCCGCCGCGCCGGCGAATACGAGGCCGAAGCCGGCGGCCCGAAGCGCCTCGCGGCGCCAGCCGCGCGCCAGGAATACCCCGAGCGCCATCAGGCCGAGGGCGAGCACGACGAGCACGATCGCCGCGGCCTTCAGCAGGTCGACACCGTCCTGGGCCAACTCGAGCTCGTCGGAGTCCAGGAGCGTGAGCTGGGCGGCGTCCTCGGGCAGCTTCTCCTGAGCCTTCTCGCCGACCCCGATGCTCTCGGCCGTCGCGCCGAGTAGATCGTGGAGGTTGAGGACCACGTCCCCGCCCTCCGTCGAGACGTTCTCACCACCACCTTCGACCACGTTCAGCAGGGACGCGTGGGCGGCGCGGTTTGCCTCCTCCCACACCGTCTGCAGGCGTGGCCTGCCGAGCAGGGTGTCGACGCCGCGCACGGCGAGATCTCTCAGCCCGCCGGCCACCGGGCCTGCGAGCGGCTGTGCGCGCGGCGGTAGCGCCTCCGCGAGCTGCGCCTGCACGTCGACGTCCGTGTACAGCTGGTCGACGAGGAACACCGAGATCTGATCCCGAATGTCCTCGTTCTCGAGCAGCTCGCTGCTCGTCTCGGTCCAGTTGTCGGTGTCGAGCAGCTGGCGATTCGCCCACAGCGCCAGGATCGCGACGATCGCGAGCAGCGAGCCGATGCCGATGAGGAAGAGCGGCAGTCGCCGGCGGCGAGTCATCACTCCGTAGCCAACCGTGCACACGCCGTGGTGGCAATGGAGCACACCCCCCTTTCCGGGGGTAGGTGTACGCCCCACCGGCGGACACAGGCGAGCGTCATTGCCGCTCGATCGCCCGCGCGGGACCCTCAAGTCGTGAGCACGCTCGCGCCTGCCGACACTGCCGAGCTGCGCCGCGAGCTTCGCGAGGCCTCTCAGGTCATGCCGCTCGGCTGGTCGGCGGGCGCGCGCAGGTTCAGCTTCCAGGCGCCGCTGACGCTGCGGCTGGCGGGGGGCGGCTACGTGCTGCTGACGACGGAGGAGGGCACGCGCTATCTCGGGCAGGTCCTCGACCGCGTCGTGACTGAGCGAACCGGCCCGAGTTGGACCCTCGAGATGGAGTCGGCGACGGCATCCGGCGCGGGTCGTGTGCGGGAGGCAAGGGTCGAGGTTCCGATTCGCCTGGTCGAGGGGTCGGGAGAACTACTCGCGCGCTTCGACGGCGAGGAGCTGGTCGCAGTCTCCGCCGACGACTCCTTCCGCGAAGCCGACCTCGCCACTGCCCCCGCTGACCTCGTGACCGCGTTTGTGGACCAGGTCGACGCAGGCGCGACTCTGCTCGACATCGGCGAGGCCGCCTCGGGAGGCCGCGCGCGCCTCCACGCGCAGGGGTTCGCCCGCCATACGTTCCTCTGCGGCCAGAGCGGGGCCGGGAAGACGTACGCGCTCGGCGTCGTGCTCGAGCGCCTGATCATGGAGACCGAGCTCAGGCTCGTGGTGCTCGACCCGAACGGCGACTACGTCGGGCTGGGAAGCGTGGCGCGGGGCGTCCGCGTGTTCTCCCGCGACCACGAGCCGCTGCGCCTGCGTTTCGGAGAGCTTGCTCCGGCGACGCGTGCCGCGGTTGTCGGCCTCGACCCGCTGCGCGACCGAGAGGAGTACGGGGCATTCGATCGCCTCGCCGAGGGAGGCGCGTCGCTTGCGGAGGTACGCGACGCGGCCGTTGCCGAGGGATCCCCGGAGGCGAGGCAGATCGCACTTCGAATCGACAACCTCGGCGTGGACACGTGGGACCTATGGGCCGGAGAGGGGGAGGCCTCAGTCCTCGACGCGGTCATGGGCGACGCCCAAGCCACCGTGATCGACCTGTCGACCCTCGACGCCCAGGAGGAGCAGGCGCTGTCCGCGGGAGCGGTGCTCGCGCACCTGTGGGCGCGGCGCGCGGAGCGGCGGCCCGCGCTTGTGGTGATCGACGAGGCGCACAACGTCTGTCCCGCGGGACAACCTGCCCGTCTCGGATCCGAGGGCCGCGACCTCGTCGTCCGCATCGCGGGGGAGGGGCGCAAGTACGGGCTGTACCTGCTGCTCGTGACGCAGCGCCCGGAGAAACTCGAGCCGAACGCGCTCACCCAGTCCGACAACCTGATCCTGCTGCGGCTCAATGGCGCGGCGGATGTGGAGCGGATCGCCTCGGCCTTCTCGTTCGTGTCGCCCTCGCTACTCGCCGAGGCGCCGTCGTTCGCCAAGGGCGAGGCCCTGCTGGCGGGCGGGATCGTGGGACGGCCCACACGGGCGCGCGTCGGAGGCCGCCTCTCACCCGAGGGAGGCGGCGACGTGCCGACCACCTGGGCGCGGCCACGGTGATGCGCACTACACCACCGGAGGGTGGTCGGCCGTGTTGTAGCGCGCGGCCTGCGTTGAAACGCTCGCAGTTCCACATCAGTAACCGGAGGTGAACGCAATGGCGGAGATCGGCCCTGTGCAGATGATCGCACTGGCCTTCGGGCCGGACGCCGACTTCGAGGGCAAGATCATCGAGGAGCTCGCGAAGCTCGAGACCCAGCAGACGATTCGCATCCTCGACCTTCTGTTCGTCCTCAGGGACGCAGAGACCGGTGAGCTGATCGCGCTCGACCACCAGGGCGAGTCGCTCGGCGGGATCGTCGGTGCGCTGCTCGGTTTCGAGTTCGAGGGAATCGAGGAGCAGATGCAGGCGGAGGGCGGCGGCGACCGTGCCTTCGGGTTGACCGGGGCCGACATCGAAGCGGTGGCCGCGTCGCTCGAGCCCGGGCAGGCAGCGGGCTTCCTCCTGATCGAGCATGTGTGGGCGCGCGACCTGAAGCGTGCGATTCGCGACACCGGCGGCGTTCCGATCGGCGAGGGTTTCCTGACGCCGGAGACGATTCGGGCAGTCGAGCCCGAGCTGGCCGCGATGGCCGATGCACTCAACGAGGAAGCGGCGCCGGCGAGCGCCTAGAAAGGAGATGACGATGGGTGGACTGATTGCAGCCCGCGCCGCGGGCCGGATGGGTGCCCGGCAGCAGTACCGGACCATGGCGCGCATGCAGCGCAGGCGCTCGGCGTTCCAGGACCGCGCGGGCATGCGCCAGGACTTTGAGCCGGCTGGACAGCAGGGCTACGAGGAAGAGGCACCTGCCGCGCCGGCCCAGGCTGACTACACGGTGGAGCTCGAGCGGCTCGCGCAGTTACGCGATCAGGGAGTGATCACCGCCGAGGACTTCGAGGCCAAGAAGCGTCAGGTTCTCGGCCTCTGAGCTCGGTCGCCCCGCCCGGCGGCACGACCCGCACCTCGACGGCCGGGGCTCGGGACGCGGCCTCTTCCTCGAACCGCCGGGCGGGGAGACTCGGGTCTTCGAGCCAATCGACACCGCGCGCTGCGTAGGTGCCCCAATGGATGGGGATCGCGACGCGCGCCTCGAGCAGAGCCGCGGCGTCGGCGGCCTCGGCCGGGCCCATGTGACCGCGTCCTAGCCGCGGTCCCCAGCCCCAGATCGGAAGGAGGGCGAGGTCGATCCCGCCGGCGAGCTGGCGCATACCCTCGAACAAGCCGGTGTCGCCGAGGAAGAGCGTGCGCGCGGAGCCGTCGACGAGATAGGCGAGACTCTCACGCGCGCGTGAGAAGGGGTGGCGGCGCCCGTCGTGGTCCATCCGTGCGGCGGTTACCTCGACCTCGCCGACTTGCACACGCTCGCCCGACCTCATCTCGGTGACCTCTTCGAATCCGGCGCTTCGCAGCAGCCGCCCGCAGCCGCGCGGGACGAGCGCGGGGCAGGACCGCAGCTGTCGCAGCGACGACAAGTCCAGGTGATCGAAGTGCGCGTGCGAGATCAGGACCGCGTCGGGGCGGTCGAACTCCTCCACAGCCGGTGGCGGGACGATGCGGCGCAGTCGCATCATGCGCTGGCGCAGCACGGGATCGGTCAGCAGCCGGACTCCGCCCGTGTCGAGCTGGACGGTCGCGTGGCCCACATAAGTGATCCGAAGCACAAGCGAAGAGTGACATTGCTCCGCGTCGTGCGCCGATTACTTTTCCGCGGAGGCTCGGTCGTAATACTCCGACGATCACGATCGAAGGAATCACCTGACGATGACTCGCTCTCTCTCCCGACTCGCCGACATCTCCTACCGCCGCCGCGGCCGCGTGGTGCTCGCCTGGATCGCCGCGGCCATCGTGATCATCGGCGTCGGCTCCTCGCTGGCCGGCGAGTTCAACGCCGACTACGACACGCCGGGCTCGGAGTCCAAGGCCGCGAGCGACCTGACCGAGAAGCGCTTCGACGGCTACTCCGGCCAGGAGGTCTACGTCGTCTGGAAGGACGAGGGCGGTGCCGACAGTGCCGCGGCGAAGCAGAGCGTCGACAAGTTCCTCGGCGAGGCGGAGCAGGTCGACCACATAGCGCGTCACACGGCCATCCGGTACTCGGACGACGGAACGATCGGCGCGACCACGCTGCCGATGACCGTCCCGGGCTGGGAGATGGAGAAGGAGCAGGGTGAAGAGCTGATCGACGCCGCGGAGGGGAACACCGGCGACGGACTCGAGATCCAGCTCGGCGGCGATCCGATCTACGTGGCGCAGGAGCAGTCGAGCCCGGAGGGCATCGGCTTCCTCGGCGCGGCGATCGTGCTGCTGATCGCGTTCGGTTCGGTCGTCGCCGCGGGGCTTCCGCTCGCGATCGCCCTAATGGGCCTCGGGATCAGCTCCGGGGGCCTGATCGTGCTGCTCGCGAACGTCGTCGACGTTCCTGACTGGACGACGGCGGTGTCGGGGCTGATCGGGATCGGGGTCGGAATCGACTACTCGCTGCTCGTGCTGACCCGCTTCCGGTCCGCGATGAGAGACGGCAAGGACCGCCATGACGCCGTGGTCGAGGCGGTCACGACCGCCGGCCGCAGCGTTGTGATCGCCGGTGCGACCGTCGTGGTCGCGATCTCCGGCCTGATGCTCACCGGGCTGACCTACATGTACGGCGTCGCCCTCGCGTCATCGCTCGCCGTCCTCGTCGTGGCGCTTGCCTCGATCACGTTGCTGCCGGCGCTCCTGTCGTACCTCGGGCCGAAGGTCGATCGGTGGCGCATCCCGTTCCTGGGCCGTGCGCTGAGGACGGAGGGGAGCGCGGAGGCGAACGGCGAGTCGCCCGCGGCCCGCTGGAGCCATGGAGTTCAGCGCCGCCCGTGGCTGGCCGCGATCGCCGCCACCGCCCTGCTGCTCGCGCTCGCCGCACCGGCGCTCGGCATGCGCCTGGGCTTCCCGGACGCGGGCAACGACCCGCCGGACACGATGACCCGCCAGGCGTACGACCTGAACACGGAGGGGTTCGGCCCGGGGACGAACGGGCCGCTCGTCATCGCCGCCGACCTGCCGCCTGGGCCGGATGCGAAGACCGACGTGAAGTCGTTCGCCGAGCAACTCCGTGGGGAGGACGATGTCGCGTTCGTCCCGTCGCCGACCTTCAACGAGAGCGGAGACGCCGCCATCATCACCGTCATTCCCGACGGCTCGCCGCAGGACGAGGAGACGGAGGACCTCGTGAACACACTGCGAGACGAGGTCGTGCCACAGGCGCTCGCCGACACCGGCATCACCGCCCATATCGGCGGCGTGACCGCGGCGCTCGAGGACCAGAGCGAGTACATGAAGGGCCGGATGCCGCTGTTCATCGTCGGCGTCGTCGGCCTCTCGTTCCTACTCCTGCTCGTGGCCTTCCACTCGCCGCTGATCTCCCTGAAGGCCGGGATCATGAACCTCCTGTCCGTGGGCGCCGCCTACGGCGTGATGACGCTGGTCGCGAAGGGGGGACCGGTCGGCGCGCTGATCGGGATCGACCACGAGGTCCCGATTGCGCCGTTCATGCCGGTGATGATGTTCGCGATCCTGTTCGGGCTCTCGATGGACTACGAGGTCTTCCTGATCTCGCGGATCCGCGAGGAGTACCTGAAGCACGGCGACACCCGCCGTGCGGTTGCGGACGGGCTGGCGAAGACCGCGCGCGTGATCACCGCGGCGGCGGCGATCATGGTCGTCGTGTTCCTCGCGTTCGTGTTCGCCCCCGACGTCTTCCTCAAGCTGTTCGGGATCGGCCTGGCGACGGCGATATTCCTCGACGCCACCGTCGTGCGGATGGTGCTGGTGCCGGCCGTGATGCAGTTGCTCGGTGACCGCAACTGGTGGATCCCGAATTGGCTCGAGCGCGTCCTGCCGCGGCTCGACGTGGAGCGAGCTCCGGCGCGCGCATAACGATCCGTAGCCTGTGGGTCCATGACGTACGTCATTGCAGGCAGCTGCATCAAGGACGACTCGTGCATCGAGGTCTGTCCCGTCGACTGCATCCATCCGAAGCCGGGAGCCCCGGACTTCGAGACGGCCGAGCAGCTCTACATCGACCCTGAGGTCTGCATCGACTGCGACGCCTGCGTCGAGGCATGCCCCGTCGATGCGATCTTCGCGGACTTCGAGGTCCCCGAGAAGTTCGAGTACACGCTCGACGTGAACGCCGAGTTCTTCGCCGAGAAGAGCACCGCGGAGCGGACGGCCGCCTGATGCGCGTAGCGATCGTCGGCGCGGGCCCGGCGGGGGCGTTCGCGGCCGATCGCCTGCTCCGGCGGGTGGGCAACGTCGAGATCGACCTCTTCGAGCGGCTCCCCACTCCGTGGGGGCTCCTGCGCAGCGGCGTGGCGCCCGACCACCAGGAGATCAAGCGCCTGGACGAGACGTTCGACCGCGAGACGCTCGGGCGGGGCTGCCGCTTCTTCGGGAACGTCGAGGTGGGCGCGGACGTATCCCATCCGGAGCTGATGGAGCACTACGACGCGGTGATCTACGCGACCGGCGCCCAGACCGACAAGTCGCTCGGGATTCCGGGCGAGGACCTGCCTGGGAGCTGGCCTGCGACCGAGTTCGTCGCCTGGTACAACGGCCATCCGGACTACCGCGGCCTCGAGTTCGACCTCTCGCACGAGCGCGCCGTCGTGATCGGCAACGGCAACGTGGCGGCGGACGTCGTCCGGATCCTCACACGCAGCGTCGCGGAGCTCGAGCGGACGGACATCGCCGATCATGCGCTCGAGGCGCTGCGCCAGAGCCGCGTAACAGAGGTCGTCGTGCTTGGCCGGCGCGGCCCCGCACAGGCCGCGTTCACGAGCTCAGAGCTGCGCGAGCTCGGATACATGGACGGGGTGGACCTGCGCATCGATCCCGAGGACGCCGAGCTCGACCCGCTCTCGCAGGAGTGGCTCGATGCCGAGGGCACGTTCACGGCGCGTAAGAACGTCGAGCTGCTGCGCGAGTTCGCGGCACGGGCGGCCGACGGCGATGGCGCACGACGAATCGTCCTGCGCTTCCTCCGATCACCGGTCGAGATCCGCGGCGCGGACGGGGTGGAGGCGATCGACGTCCGTCGCAACGAGATCGTGCGCGCCGATGACGGGATGCTGCGGCCGAGACCGGTGGGCGAAGACGTCGAGACGATCGAGTGCGGCCTAGTCCTGCGCTCGGTCGGGTATCGCGCGGTGCCGCTGCCCGACGTCCCGTTCGACGAGCACAGCTACGTGCTCCCGAACGATCGCGGGCGCGTGCGGGACATGGAGGGCAACGCCGTCCCCGGCGTATACGCCGTCGGCTGGATCAAGCGCGGGCCGACGGGCATCCTCGGCACCAACAAGCGCGACGCCGAGGAGACGGTCGACCGGCTGGCGGAGGACCTGGCTTCGGGTGCGCTCAAGGCGCGGGGCCTACCCGCGCGCGAGGAGATCGGCTCGCTGATCGGCGAGCGCAAGCCGGACGTCGTGACCGCCGACGGTTGGCATGCGATCGACGCGCGCGAGCTCCAGCTCGGAGAGGACGCTCAGCGTCCGCGCGTGAAGCTCGCCTCGCGCGACGAGCTCCTGGCCGCCGGCTCGAAGTAGTAGCGACGCGGCCAGGACGCGAACGCCCCGGCCGCATCGCACAAACTCTGTTAGCTGGCCTGGGCGCCGCCGGCCTGGTCGCCGCCCTCGCCGCCGCCTTCGTCGCCGCCGCCCGGCTCGGCGGGCTCGGCCGGCCCTTCCGGTGACTCGGGCGCCTCAGGACCTGGTGTCTCGAACAGCATCTTCGTCTCCCTTCGTCGTGGTTACGTACTGGGGTCAGCTTTTCTTGCCCGCGACGGCGCGCTGTAGCTGCGCCTTCGTCATCTTCGAGCGGCCCTCGATCCCGAGCTGGCGCGCCTCGTTGTAGAGCTGGTCGCGGGTTCGGCCTTTCGGGCGATTCGTGCCGGAGCGCTGCCCGCCGCGTCGACCGGATGAGATGTCTTTCGTCGACGTTCGCGAGCGCTCCCTCGACTCTCCGTGACGTGCGCGCTCCTTGTTGACGGTTCGCGCCGCAATCTCCTCGGCGCGATCCTCGGACGCGCCCTGCTTGCGCTCGCTCTTCTTGACGTGCTCGTACTGGCGCGCTCGCTTTGTGCCCTTCTTCACACCGCGTGGCGGCATCGTGATGCCTCCCTTCCTAGCTCGCGCTTAGGGAGGTACCCGGGCCCGCGGCCCATAATCGGCCGCGGGCCGTGAGTTCGTGCTAGGCGGCGGCGGGCTCCGGGTCGGGCCGCACGATGACGGTGTCGGCCACGGCGATGATCTCGTCGTGCGGAAGGCCCGCCCGCTCGGCGTGCTCGCGGATCTTCTCCGGGCTTGAGGCCTGGTAGATGCAGACGGTCCCGAGGCCGCCGGACTCCTCGCTGAGCACGTACGACCGAATCCAGCGGATGTCGTCGGACATCTCGTTGTCGCCGACGTCGCTCGAGCGCTTGGCGGCCTCCTCGAGCTCCTCGCCGGACTTCCATCCGCCCCTGCGCAGGATCACGTAGGTATCCATGCGAATCCTCCTATTGGTTGGGTGCGCTGCACCGTCCTGCTTGGACGTAGCGACGTTACACCTGCTGCCTCAGCGGTGCTCGGGGTTTTCGAAGTCGAACCGGCAGCCGGCGTCCCACTCCGAGCGCTGGTTCCCGTGCGCGGGAATCCCGCCCGCGTCCTTGAGCATGCGCGCGACGTGCATCAGGTTCCAGGTCATGAACGTCGTGTTGCGGTTGGTGAAGTCGTTGCCCGGGCCGCCGGAGTCCGCGTCGAGATAGCTCGGGCCGGGGCCCGCCTCGCCGATCCAGCCGGAGTCCGCCTGCGGCGGGATCGTGTAGCCGAGGTGCTGCAGCGAGTACAGGATGTTCATCGCGCAGTGCTTCACCCCGTCTTCGTTGCCGGTGATCAGGCAGCCACCAACGCGCCCGTAATAGGCGTACTGGCCGTCGTCGTTCAGGAGGTGGCTGTTGCCGTACAGCCGTTCGACTACCTGCGTGCAGACCGACGACTTCTCCCCGAGCCAGATCGGGGATGTGATGACGAGGATGTCCGCAACCATCACCTTCTCGAAGATGCCCGGCCAGTCGTCACGGTCCCAGCCGTGTTCCGTCATGTCCGGCCACACGCCGGTCGCGATGTCGTGATCGACCGCCCGGATCGCCTCGACGCTGACGCCGTTGCGCTCGAGGACCCCGATGGACAGGTCCGCGAGACCCTGTGTGTTGGATTGCTCGGGCGAGCGCTTGAGCGTGCAGTTGATGAACAGGGCGCTGAGATCTGAGTAGTCGGCCATGCCCGCATCGTCTGCGCGCGGGACTCGCCGTTACAGCCTGTAACGCCAGAGATGCCAAAGCGGACCGAGGTGCATGCCCGAGTTCGGTGATCTGCTCATCGTGATGGCGGTCGCATTCGCCGCGCCGTTCGCGCTCGGGCTCGCGCCGTGGCTGCGACTCCCTTCGGTTCTGCTCGAGATCGTCGCGGGCATCGTCCTCGGCCCATCCGTGCTCGGCGTCGTCGAGGTCGATGAGGCGATCGACGTGATCTCGATAATCGGGCTTGGGTTCGTGCTGTTCCTGGCCGGCCTCGAGATCGAGTTCGAGAAGCTGCGGGGCTCGGCTCTGCGCGTCGCCCTTGGCGGATTCGCGGCGTCGTTCGTCGTCGCGCTTCTGGTTGGGCTCGGGCTAAGTGCCGGCGGGCTGGTGGAGACGCCGCTGCTCGTTGCGGTGATCCTGTGCTCGACCTCGCTCGGGATCCTGATCCCGGTCCTGAAGGACGCCGGCGAGATCGACAAGCCGTTCGGGCAACTGGTGATCGCGGCGTGTTCGATTGCAGACTTCGGCGCGATCATCCTGCTCACGCTCTTCTTCTCCGGCGAGGGCGGAATCGGCTCGACGGTGTTCCTGCTTGCCGCACTCGCGGCGCTGGCGGTGGCCGTCTACTTCGCGGTCAAGGGCGCAGAGCACTCGATGCGCATCGGCGACACGCTGGTCAAGCTCCAGGACACGACCGCGCAGATCAGGGTGCGCGCGGCGGTCCTCCTGTTCGTCGGGTTCGCGGCTGTGGCCGAGAGCCTTGGGCTCGAGGTGATCCTCGGGACGTTCATCGCGGGCGCGATGGTCTCGCTGCTCGACCGCGACGAGCTGATGACCCATCCCGCCTTCCGGCTCAAGCTGGAGGCGGTCGGGTTTGGCTTCTTCATTCCGGTCTTCTTCGTAACGAGCGGTGTGCGTTTCGACGCCGATGCGCTGTTCGCGGACAGCTCGACCCTCCTTATGGTGCCCGTGTTCCTCGCTGCGCTCCTGCTCGCGCGCGGCGTGCCGGCCCTGCTCTATCGCCGGGTCCTCGAGCCCCGCCAGATCGCCGCGGCAGGGCTGATGCAGGCGACGTCGCTGCCGTTCATCGTTGCCGCGACGGCGATCGGCGCGGAGCTCGGGCTGATCGACGCCGCCGAGAGTGCGGCGCTGATCGGCGCCGGGCTCGTGTCCGTCCTCGTGTTCCCTGTGACAGGACTCGCCGTGCTGCGGACGTCGGGTTACAGTCGGAGCAGCGGTGGCTCCGTCAGACCAAGACCTTCTAGCGCGGGTACGTGACGGCGATGCGGCGGCATTCGAGAGCCTCGTCGAGCGCTATCACCGGCCGATGCTGACCGTCGCGCGCGCGTACGTGAGGGGCGCGGCCGTGGCCGAGGAAGTCGTTCAGGACGCCTGGGTCGGGGTGCTCCGGGGGCTCGATCGCTTCGAGGAGCGCTCGTCGCTGAAGACCTGGATCCTGCGGATCGTCGCGAACACCGCGATGACGCGCGGCGTCCGTGAGGCGCGCAGCGTCCCGTTCTCGGCGCTCGGCGCCGGGGACGACGAGCCCGCTGTGGATCCGGATCGCTTTCGCGGGCCGGGCGATCCGTACCCCGGCCACTGGCTCGCGAACGCGGCGCCGTCCGACTGGAGCCAGCTTCCGGAGGATGTGCTTGAGAGGCGCGAGACGATCTCGGTGGTCACGTCGGCAGTCGCGGAGCTGCCGGAGGCGCAGCGCACCGTGATCGCGCTCCGCGACATCCATGGCTACAGCTCCGATGAGGTCTGCGACGCCCTCGACGTGACGGCGGGGAACCAGCGCGTACTTCTCCATCGGGCGCGCAGCCATGTGCGTCGGGCACTGGAAAGGCACCTCGATGGCTAGGGAACCCGACTGCAATGAGGTCGTCGAGCTCATCACGGCGTATCTCGAGGGTGCGCTGGGGCGCCGCGACAGGAAGGCGTTCGCGCGCCACCTCAAGCGATGCGGGGGCTGCGCGAACTACGTCGAGCAGATCCGCATCACGATCGAGACCGTCGGTCGCGTGGATGGAGACGACTTGCCGCAGGAGCTGCGTGACAACCTCATCGCCGCGTTCCGTGATTGGAGGTCCGCGTGATTCGGGGGCTCATCGTCCTTGCTGCATGCGGGCTCGTGGCATGTGGCGACGGCGACTCCGAGAGCGACGAGCCGGCGACCGCCACGCCGAAGAC
>Ga0307415_100000801_pt1 | contig 14293 bp, 13 predicted proteins | sample DK1Cmetagenome_FD_204524 | JGI IMG/M metagenome (GOLD analysis project Ga0307415, IMG submission 204524) | Maize rhizosphere microbial communities from greenhouse at UC Davis, California, United States - DK15-C-2 | ecosystem: Host-associated > Plants > Roots > Rhizosphere > Soil | place: USA...
GGGAGATGCCGTCCGGATCAGTTTCAAGAACGCCGATCCACAGCAAATGTGCCAGCACGACGCCAAGTGCCCGATGGGCATCATCGTGTGGGAGAGCGCGCCGTTCCGCCGCGTCTAGCTCCGACGCCGCGCCAGCTGGGGCAGGCCGAGTACCAAAACTGAACGCCACGAACGAGGGGACGAGGTGGATAGCGTCGACGAGTACCGCTGGATGTTCGCGGCTGAGTACCCCGCGGTCGTCCGGACGGTGTACCTCGTGCTTCACGACTACTCTCGCTCGGAGGAAATCGCCCAAGACGCGTTCATCCAGCTCCTACGGCACTGGAACAAAGTGCGGCGCTACGAGGCCCCGGGCGCGTGGGTACGGCGGGTCGCGATCCGGCTCGCGACCCGCGACGCCAAGCGCGAGCGACGCCGTGCCGTCCTGACTCGCGAAACGATCGTCCAGGATCGGCTGGAACCGTCGCCCGTCGCAACCGTGGATCCGGGTCTGAGTGCCGCCATCAGGAGTCTCCCTGCCCAGCAGCGAGCTGTGGTCGTGCTCTTCTACTTCGAGGATCGGCCGATGGAAGAGATCGCCGAGATCGCCGGCTGCTCGGTATCGACTGGCTGGGTCCATCTGCATCGCGCCCGCAAGCGACTCGGCACGTTGCTCTCCGAGGAGGTGACCAACGATGTCCATTGACCGCCGACTGCGCGAGGGGTTGCGGGCGTCTGCCGATGCGCTGACCCCCGACCCACTCGTCGCGCTGCGCACCGTCGAACGCAAGGCGCGACGCCAGCGGCGGCGGATCCTCGTCGTCCAGCTGGCTGCCGCGGCTGCGGCCATCGCACTGGTCATGGTCGGCCTGCCGTGGTCGGTGATTCAGCTGCGCGGGCCCGTTGCCGGCACCCCTGCGACAACACCGCCAACCGCCGCAGCGACCGATTCGCTTCTCCCGGAGGGCACCTACCGAACGCCGGAGTTGACCCGTGAACAGTTGATCGCCGCGGCGGTCAAGCGTGGCTTCACCCGGGCGCAAGCCAAGCAAGCACTGGCGTCGGACCGCATTAACCAGACCGCGACCTTTACCCTCACACTCGAACGCGGGCAGTGGACCCAGTCCTTCACCTATGACGGCATCCGTAAGGGGGTCGGCTTCGAGGCAACGTACAAGGTAATCGACCACAGCACAGTCGTCGTTACCGAACCAGGGGGCGGGGAGACGGTCTTCGAGTACGCGCTGGAGGGAGATGCCGTCCGGATCAGTTTCAAGAACGCCGATCCACAGCAAATGTGCCAGCACGACGCCAAGTGCCCGATGGGCATCATCGTGTGGGAGAGCGCGCCGTTCCGCCGGGTCTAGTGGCGGATGCCGCCTGCGCTCGGGGCCTAACTACCGGCTCGGATGGCATCGCCCCCACGTACCCGTGCCGGTCACGAACACCCGTAGCCCAGTCCGCAAGTCATCAGCCGAAGACGGTCGGACCGGCTTTTGTCGGCGTGATCCGGATCAAGCAGCGGCGCTGTTCGATCATGGCGGCGCGGTAGTCGTCCCAGTCCGGATGCTCCCCGGAGATAGAGCGGTAATACTCGACCAGCGGCTCCATCGCTTCGGGAAGGTTGACGACCTCGACGTCGCCACTGAGCTGCGCCCAGTCGCCGAAAAACCTGTCGTTGAGCACACATAACCAGGCGCGGGAGTCGCGGCGCACGTTCAAGGTCTTCACTGCGGATTCGTGAGTGCTGACGACCAGACGATCCTGCGAGTCGACGCCGACGAGTACCGGTGACAACTGCGGAGTGCCATCACGTTTCATGGTTGCAAGAACGGCACGTGGGTTCTTACGAGCGAACGCGAGTGCTCCTGCGACATCCATATCAGCGGCTCCAAACCAACCAGGGCGCTCCTTCAGAAGCGACCTCTAGACGAAGAGCGGCTCGAGTCCGAAGGCGCTCTCCAGCTCCCGCATCTGCCCATCACTGGGTCGCTCGGTGAACCGTTCAGCCGCGTCGATCACCTTCGGCAAAATGTGAATGTCGCCGACAGTATTGAGGAAGATCCCCTCACGGCCAAGGACCCAGCCGACCGCAGCATCGATAGCATCCTGATCGGTCAGCGGCTCGTACCAGGTATTGGCAGTTGGTGTCTGATCACCCCAGGGCGCTCGGGTGATCGACTTGATCGTCTGAATCGCCACTCCCCGCTCAACACAAACCGCGACTAGCTGCTCAAACTCTGCGATGTAGCGCTCGTTACGCGACATTGGGAAGTTGTACGGCAGCAGTACAGAGTCGAACGGATATTCCTGCAGCGACCGCAGATGCTGAGCCGCAACTGTCACACCGTGACCCGTCACCCCGATGAAGCGCACCATGCCGTCCTCTTTGGCCTCCACGACACCTTCCAGGGCTCCGCCTGACGAAAAGGCCGTCTGCCATTCCGCCTCGTCGACGAGGTTGTGCAGCTGAATGAGATCGATCTGATTGGTATGCAGCCGTTCCAGTGAACGCTGGACCTCGTTGTATGCCTCTGCCCGGGTACGCTCGCCGGTCTTAGTTGCTAAGAAGAACTCGTCGCGGTGGGTCTCGATCCACGGTCCGAGCCGCAGTTCGGCCTCCCCGTAGCTGGCGGCTGTGTCGATGTGATTGATTCCGTGCGTCCGGATCAGCTCCATGGTCTGATCGGCCTCATCCTGGCTGACATTTCCAAGAGCTGCAGCTCCGAAGAGAAGGCGCGTGCTTTGATGGCCGGTACGGCCGAACGGCTGGACAGCGATCATGGATGTCATTCTGCCCTGGACCCGATCGGCCACGCGCGCCGGATCGGTGGCCCTCCGCAAGATCACGTGCGCGGCTCGGCCAGCAGCACGGGAATCTGCCGCTCTGTCCTCCTCTGATATTGCGCGTACGGCGGATATGCCTGGACGGCTCGCTGCCACCAGATGTCGCGTTCCTGGCCGTCGAGTTCTCGCGCGGTCGCGTCGAACCGCTCGGCGCCGTCTTGCACCATCAACGCCTCAGGATCGGCCTTGACGTTGAAATACCAGTCCGGATGCTCCGGAGCACCGCCTTGCGAGCCCACCATGGCGTACTTGCCCTCGTGCTCTATGCGCATCAACGCAAACTTTCTGATCTTGCCGCTCTTGCGACCACGGGTAGTGAAGATCACGACCGGCCAGTTAGTTCCAGCCAGCGTGTTTGCCTCCCGGCCATCGGTGGCTTCATATCGCTCAACCTGTTCACGCGTCTGCTTTCGCGGACTGGGTTCATATTCCCCTGTCAGTGGCACCGGGTAATCATAGGTTTGCCGACGCGGCCAGTACCGCGGCAATCTCACGCGGTTCATTGATCTGATTGACCTGTTGCCACCTGATCAGTCCCGCCGCGTCCAGCACGAAGGTGCCCCGGCGGGCGCAGCCCGCCTGGTCATCGAATACGCCAAAGGCTTGGGCAATTGTCCCGTGCGGCCAGTGATCACTGAGCAGATCGAAGGGAATGCGTTCGGCGTCAGCGTACGCGCGGAGCGTGTACATCGCGTCACAGGAGATTGCCAACACCCGCACCCCCAGGGTTATGAAGCTTTGGTGATCATCACGAAGCGCGGCCAGCTCGTCGCGACAGATGCTGGAAAAAGCCCAGGGGTAGAAGATGATCACCGCCGGTGCGCCGCGGAGCGCGCTCAGGGTGAGCAGTTCTCCGTGCTGATTTCGAGCGGCAAAGCTCGGCGGTGGCTGGCCGAGCGCAACAGTCACCGACGCGCGCCCTTGGGGCGTACCAGCTTAGTGGCTGTCCAGTCAGGCGAGACCTGCACGCTGTTGGTCAGTGCTAGGCCTGCCGTCAGCGCAGCCTCGGCAACGTCGGCGGCATCAACGTAGCCACTACGCCCCACCTTCGGAGTCATCAGCCAGATGTAGCCGCTATCGGTGAGGTCGGTGAGGGCATCGACCAGGCCATCGACCAGATCCCCGTCGCCGTCCCGCCACCACAGCAACACCAGGTCGACTGCCTCCATCGCGTCTTCGATAAGTTCGCCGTCGATCGCGTCCTCGATCATCATGCGGACGTCGTCATCGACATCTTCGTCCCAGCCGAGTTCTTGTACGACCAAGCCACGGGACAGGCCTAGCTTGTCGCTCAAACTCTTCGATCCCCCGGCACCAGCTGTGGAGGTCACCCATGCCTCCAAAACAGCGACCACAAGGCTTGGCAGCCGCACCACGCCGTAGCGGTCCGATCAAGGCGAGAGAGGGCACCGCTCATCTCGGCGTGCCGCCTCCTTTCTGTAGCTCCGGCTGGCGCCGAGGCAGCGAGTCCAGTCCGGGTGAACCTTTTGGGACAGCCTGCCAGAGGCATGCTGTCCCGCGTAACCCCTGCCGGCCCTTGGCGGGGCAGAGATCTGCAGTTGATCTTGCGGGAAGTGACAGGATGGATGTCGGAAGACACTGCCGGCTGTACTTCCAGCCCGGTCCGGAGCTGGATGAGACGTAAGGAGCTGCCATGGCTACGCCTGGAGATCATCCGGCCATCACTGCTCACGGCTTGCCCAGCCAACTTCCCGACATCGACCCCGATGAGACCGCAGAGTGGCTGGAGTCCCTGGACGGGCTGCTCCAAGGCAAGGGCAGGCATCGGGCCCGATTTGTCATGCTCAAGTTGCTGCAGGAGGCCCGGGCGCGCCAGGTTGGCCTCCCGGCCCTGCGCAGCAGCGATTACATCAACACAATTCCGCCGGAGTCCGAGCCGTGGTTCCCTGGCGACGAGTACGTCGAGCGGCGGATTCGGGCCTTCATCCGCTGGAACGCGGCGATCATGGTCAGCAAGGCGAACCGCAAAGGCCTCGAGGTTGGCGGTCACATCGCGACATATCAGAGCGCTGCCAGCCTGTACGAGGTCGGCTTCAACCACTTCTTCCGCGGCAAAGATCATCCAGGTGGCGGTGATCATGTCTACATCCAAGGACATGCGTCTCCGGGCATCTACGCCCGGGCGTACCTGGAAGGACGGTTGACGACCGAACATCTGGACGCCTTCCGGCAAGAGGTATCCCATGGGCCAGGCAAGGGACTTTCGTCATATCCGCACCCGCGTCTGATGCCTCATTTCTGGGAATTCCCGACAGTCTCCATGGGCATCGGCGCCATCAACTCGATCTACCAGGCGCGGTTTAACCGCTACCTGCACAACCGCGGTATCAAGGACACATCCCAGCAACGCATCTGGGGCTTCCTCGGTGACGGGGAGATGGGCGAGCCCGAGTCGCTGGGCGCCATCGGGCTGCCTGCCCGGGAGGAACTAGACAACCTCACCTGGGTGATCAACTGCAACCTCCAGCAGCTGGACGGTCCGGTACGGGGCAACGGCAAAATCATCCAGGAGCTGGAGTCGATCTTCCTCGGTGCTGGCTGGCACGTCATCAAGGTGCTCTGGGGCCGGGACTGGGATCCGCTGTTCGCGGCGGATGCCGATGGCGCCCTGGTGAACAAGATGAATACCACCCCGGATGGACAGTTCCAGACTTACCTGGTCGAAGACGGCGCTTACATCCGCAACAACTTTTTCTCCGATCCCCGCCTCGCCAAGATGGTTGCAGGAATGACCGATGATCAAATCAAGCGGCTCTCCCGCGGCGGGCACGACTATCGCAAGGTCTATGCGGCGTTCAAGGCGGCTACCGAGCACGTCGGTCAGCCAACGGTGATCTTGGCCCAAACGGTCAAGGGCTGGACTATCGACGCCCTGGAGGGCAGGAACGCCACGCACCAGATGAAGAAGCTGACCACCAAAGATCTCAAGGCTTTCCGTGATCGGCTCTACATGGAGATTCCCGACAGCGCGCTGGAGGACGCGTACAACCCGCCGTACTACCACCCAGGCAACGACTCAGATGAGATTAAGTACCTGCAGGAACGGCGGCGGGCACTCCAGGGATATCTCCCGGAGCGCCGGGTCCGGCCTACGGTGATCAAGCTGCCGGGCGATGAGGTGTACGCACCCCTGATGGAGCCGGCCGGCGAAAAGACCAAGGTGGCAACGACCCAAGCCTTCGTACGACTGCTCCGGGATCTGATGCGGGATAAGGAGATCGGACATCGCATCGTGCCGATCGCGCCGGACGAGTTCCGCACGTTCGGCATGGATTCGATGTTTCCGACTGCCAAGATCTACAACCCCCACGGGCAGAGGTACGAGTCGGTCGACCGCAAACTCCTGCTGTCCTACAAGGAATCCGAGAAAGGCCAGCTGCTACACGAGGGCATCTCCGAGATCGGCGCCATGGGTTCAGTGATCGCTGCCGGATCGGCGTACGCGATGCACGGTGAGCCGATGATCCCGTTCTACATCTTCTATTCGATGTTCGGATTCCAGCGCAGCGGCGACTGGATTTGGGCAGCGGCAGACCAGCTCGCCCGCGGCTTTCTAATCGGTGCGACCGCTGGCCGGACCACCCTCACCGGCGAGGGCCTGCAGCATGCCGACGGCCATTCGCCACTGTTGGCAAGCAGCAACCCCGCGGTGATCCACTATGACCCCGCCTTCGGTTTCGAGATCGCTCATATCGTCAAGGACGGCCTACGGCGGATGTACTCCCACGATGACCCAGACCACCCAGATGGTGAGGATCTGATCTACTACCTGACCGTTTACAACGAGCCGGTTTCTCAGCCCGGACCTCCCGACAACCTGGATGTCGAAGCGTTGCTGCGCGGCATGTATCGCTACGCGACGTCATCACTTGAAGGTGATCATCCTCGCGCACAGATCCTGGTCTCCGGCGTGGCGATGACCGCGGGCCTCAAGGCACAGCAGATGCTGGCCGATGAGTGGGGTGTAGCTGCAGACGTCTGGTCGGTGACCTCGTGGAACGAGCTGCGCCGCGACGCGGTCGAGATCGAGAAATGGAACTTTACCCATCCGAGAGAGGAACGGCGGGCACCGTACGTCACGTCCGCTCTCGATGGGACAGCGGGTCCGGTGATCGCGGCCAGTGACTACATGCGCGCTGTACAAGATCAAATCGCGCCCTGGGTACGCCATACCTGGTGTTCGCTCGGCACCGACGGCTTCGGCTTTGCCGACACCAGGGCGGCGGCCCGTCGTTACTTCCTGGTCGATGCCGAGTCAATTGTGGTCGCCACACTCCAGAGTCTGACCCGTGACGGGCAGTATGACTCGAACGCGGCCGCCGATGCTTTCGATCGCTACCGCCTCGGTGACCCCACCGCTGCCGCCGGAATTACACAGGAGGGCGCTGACGCGTGAGGACCACCAAGAATGTGGTCAGAAACAACACGCGATCCGGCGAAAATCATGTCGGCATTGACCACATGCGGCCGAACTCACGCACTGCTCTGTAGGGCATGCTTGACCTCCTCGACCGCCTGAGCGTTGCCGGCGATGTGCCAACGATTCGCCCCAAGGTGGAGCTGGTCCGCGACGCCGCCGCCGCCGATCACAAGGGCCGCGCCGGGGTACCAATCCCAGCCGTTGAGGTTGGCCTGAAGAAATACCCCGAGCCGGCTGCTCGCGACGCCAGCTAGATCGATGGACGCCGAGCCGAGTATCCGTAGCGTCGCGGCCGAGGCGACTGCAGACTGCCACGCGGTGAGGCGTTCCGGATCTGAGAGGTGTCGAGGGTGGAAGTAGGTCGCCACCGAAACCTCGGACAGAGGTTGGCTCAGCAGGGACCCGACCGGATTGCCGTTCAGAGTGGTGGGCGTCTCCCGTCCTCCAACCCAAAGCTGATCGACGGCTGGGTAATAGACCGCCCCGAGCAGCGGGCCATCGGTGTCGACCAGACCCACCGCGGAGCACCAGTATGGAATTCCGGACAGGAAGTTGTACGTGCCGTCGACCGGGTCGATGTACCAGGTGCGACCGTTCCCTGGTTTGTGGGCACCTTCCTCGCCGATGAGCCCGTCATCGGGCCGGCTATCCGCGAGCCTGGCGCTTATCCGCTCTTCGCCAGCGTGATCGGCCGCCGAAACAACATCCGAGCGGGAGGTCTTGTAGCGAGTCTCTAGACCCTCGCTGAGCATTTCGCGGGCCAGGGTTCCCGCCTCGCGTACTAGGTCGGCCGCCAGACTGATGTCGTCCACCCGCCGACCCTAACCTGATGAGGGATTAACCTTGCCACTGCCAAGCTTGATCCAGGTCTCGACGACAGTGTCCGGGTTGAGCGAGATGCTGTCGATGCCTTGATCCAGCAGCCACTCGGCGAGATCGGGATGATCACTGGGACCTTGGCCGCAGATGCCTACATATTTCCCGCGAGATTTGCAGGCCTTGATTGCTGTACTGATCAAGGATTTGACTGCAGGATCGCGCTCGTCGAACGAGGCGGCTACCAAGCCGGAATCACGGTCCAGGCCCAAGGTCAGCTGGGTCAGGTCGTTGGAGCCGATTGAGAATCCGTCGAAATGATCAAGGAACGCATCCGCGACCACGGCGTTCGATGGCAGCTCGCACATCATGATCACCTCTAGCTCATTGTCGCCTCGCCGAAGTCCATGCTCTTCGAGAAGCCGAATTACGCCTTCGGCTTCGCCAAGAGTCCGGACAAACGGGATCATGATCTTGACGTTCGTCAAACCCATGGCATCGCGTACGAAGCGCAGCGCCTCACATTCCATGGCGAAACACTCGGCAAAGTCGGCAGACAGGTAACGTGCGGCCCCACGGTATCCGATCATCGGATTTTCTTCATGTGGCTCGTACAACTCACCGCCGACCAGGCTGGCGTACTCATTCGATTTGAAGTCCGACATCCTCACGATCACCGGGTGCGGTGCGAATGCGGCCGCAATAGTCGCAACGCCCTCGGTCAGCCGACGTACGAAGAAATCCCGCGGTGTTTGGTACGCCGCAATGGCATCACTGATCTTGCTCCGTAGCGGTTCCTCGAGCTGATCGAATTCCAGCAGCGCCCTGGGATGGATACCGATCTGGTTGTTGATGATGAACTCCAACCGGGCGAGGCCAACCCCAGCGTTCGGCAACCGGGAAAATGCAAAAGCCTGGTCCGGGGTGCCGACATTCATCATGATCTTGACACCGATGTCGGGCATGCTTTGCTGTTCGGACTCCTCGACAGCGAAATCAAGCTGGCCCGCATAGACATAGCCGGTATCGCCCTCAGCACACGAGACTGTCACCGGCTGCCCGGCTTGCAGCTCGCTGGTCGCCGCGCCCGTGCCTACGACAGCCGGAATCCCGAGCTCCCGCGCGATGATCGCCGCATGACAGGTGCGGCCACCACGGTTGGTGACGATCGCCGAGGCTCGTTTCATGATTGGCTCCCAGTCGGGGTCGGTCATATCGGCAACCAGCACTTCATCGGGATGGAAAAGGTGCATGTCGGCGATGGTGGTCAGCACGCGTACGGTGCCGGATCCGATCTTTTGCCCAATGGCGCGTCCTTCGACCAGCACTGGACCGCGCTCCCGAAGTCGGTAGCGCTGCACCCGAGCAGCACCCTGTCGTGACTTAACCGTCTCCGGCCTGGCTTGCAGGATGTAAAGCTGCCCGTTCTGACCGTCCTTGCCCCATTCGATGTCCATCGGTCGCCCGTAGTGCTCCTCGATGGCAAGTGCCTGCCGCGCGAGCTCGGTCACCTCAGCATCGGTAAGGGACAGCCGGTTCCGATCGGCCGGAGGGACGTCGATGAATGCCGTAGTCCGACCGACCTCCGTACGGGTCGTATAGACCATCTTGGTGGCCTTTCCACCGGCGCTGCGCTTGAGAATCGCCGGTCGCCCGGCACGCAACGCCGGCTTGTAGACGTAGAACTCATCGGGATTTACCGCGGCCTGCACGACACCCTCACCAAGACCGTAGGACGAGGTGATGAATACGGCATCGGCGAAGCCGGACTCGGTGTCCATGGTGAACATCACCCCGGACGCAGCAAGATCGGATCGCACCATCCGCTGCACGCCAGCGGAGATGCCAACGGCCTCGTGCTCGAAGCGGTGATGGACCCGATACGCGATCGCGCGATCGTTGTAGAGCGATGCGAACACTTCCTTGATCGCCTCCAAGATCGCGTCAATGCCGCGGACATTGAGAAACGTCTCCTGCTGGCCCGCGAACGAGGCATCTGGCAGGTCTTCTGCCGTAGCGCTCGACCGTACGGCGAAGGACACGTCGCCATTCGCCGCATTGCTTGAGTCGCCGGCCAGCCTTGCGTAAGCGGTCCGGATGTCGGCTTCGAGGTTTGCAGGCAGCGGCCGCCCGGTAACCGCTTCGCGAATTCTGCGACCTACCGTTGCGAGCTGCTCGACATTCTCTGTGTCGAGTGCCGCCAGCTCCGAGTTGATCATCTCGGCAAGCCTGCTGTCTGCGATGAATTGTCGGTACGCGCTGGCGGTGGTAGCGAAGCCGTCGGGTACCCGGACGCCTGCGGAAGTGAGATTTCCGATCATCTCACCTAGCGATGCATTCTTGCCGCCTACCTGATCAAGATCTGCGAGGCTGAGCTCGGAGAACCACGCGATGGTCGAGGAATCTTCGGGCAAGGGTGATTCCTCTCCGTCTTAGGACTTGTGGTTCATGGCCTGCAAGATCACCGTCGACATCTCCTCCACGGACTTGGTTGAGGAGTTGACCACGGGAAGTCGATGGTTGCGATACATGGCCTCCGCTTGGCGCAGCTCGTAGGTGCACTGTTCAAGCGAGGCATAACGGGAGTTGGGCCGTCTTTCGTGCCGGACTTGGCTGAGTCGGGCCGGCGTCGTCGTCATGCCGAAGCACCGGTCACGGAGCCCCTGTACCGGACGAGGTAGCTCGGCCGTCTCGAAGTCATCCTCAACGAGCGGGTAATTCGCGACGAAGACCCCGTGCTGCAAGGCCAGGTACATCGTTGTTGGCGTTTTGCCGCAGCGAGACGGTGCTACCAGGATCACATCTGCCTTGTCCAAGGCGCGCATGCTCTGGCCATCGTCGTGTTCGATCGCGTACTCGACGGCCGCCATGCGAGCGTTGTAGCGCTTCACATCTCCCATGCCGTGCAGCCGCGCCGCCAGCCGCACACCTTTGGTGCCCAAGACTGCCTCGACCCGTTCCATATGTAGCTCGAAGAAGTCGATCAGTGGACACTTTGTCCGCAGTAGCTCCTGACGGACCTCTTCGACCGCAGCCGTCGAGAAAGCCAGAGGTGTCACCGGACCCGCAGCGGCGGCGTCCAAGATCGCCACCACGCGGCGGGCCTCTTCCACGGTGGAGATGAACGGGATGAGACGACGTTCGAACCGGAGGTTGGGAAATTGGATCAGGAGGGCATTGCCCATTGTTTCGGCTGTAATTCCGGTGCTGTCGGAGAGGAAGAAGATCGGGATCGGCGCCGGTTCGCTAATTTCAAACATTGTGGATCAGGCCTTGGCGCACCAGTCGAGCAACTCGTCCACTGGCCAGGTGTTGATCACCCGGGCCGGATCCAATCCCAGTTCCTCGGCTCGCTGGCAGCCATAGATCTGAAATTCCAGCTGTCCTGGCGCGTGGGCATCGGTGTCGATGGAGAACAGACAGCCCATGTCCATGGCCAACTTTAGCAATCTCGTTGGCGGATCACGGCGCTCCGGACGGGAGTTGATCTCAACGGCCACCTTGAACGTGCGGCAGGCCTCGAAGACCACCTCGGCGTCGAAAACCGACTCCGGTCGGGTGCCACGTTCGCCCTCGATCAGACGACCTGTGCAGTGGCCCAAGATGTTGGTACGCGGATTGGCTATGCCACCGACCATTCGATGCGTCATGGTCTCTGAATCGGAGCGGAGCTTTGAGTGGACGCTCGACACGACGACCTCCATCTCGGCAAGCAGAGCATCTTCTTGATCAAGACCGCCGTCTTCAAGGATGTCGACTTCGATGCCCTGCAAGCAACGGAACGGCGCCATGGCCTGATTGAGGTCGGCTACCACGGCCATTTGCTGCCGCAGCCGATCAGCACTCAGCCCACGCGCCACCTGGAGACGCGGCGAGTGATCAGTAATGGCGCAGTACTGATGACCGAGCGCTCGCGCCGTGATCATCATTTCCTCGAGAGGGCTGCCGCCGTCCGACCAGGAGGAGTGACAGTGAAGATCACCCTTGATAGCGGCACGGACAGTGAGTCCGCCCTCGACCAGGGGCTGCTTTTCCTCGCGGAGCTTCTGCAAATACTCCGGAATCTGGCCGTTCATGGCCTCGGTGATCACGGTTGCGGTTTTCGGCCCAACGCCAGGGACTTTTGCCCAGGTGCGCTGTTCCTGATGCTGGCGACGTTCCTCCGCGGTGAGTTTTGAGATCCCGTCGGCGGCGCCGCGGTAGGCACGTACTCGATAGGTGTCGGCGCGTGAGCGCTCCAGCAGGAATCCGATCTCCCGTAAGGCTTCTACCGGGTTCACTCGGCCCGGCTCCTCCGCGAACGCGGCTTGAGCTGGATGGTCGGCATTGGCGGCGCCTCCATCGCTTTCTCCGACCGGTTGACGATGGCTGGGAAACGCACGTCACGCTGTTCCCATGCCGATCGGAACTCAACGATCTCTTGATGACTGCGTCCAATGAAGTTCCACCACATTACGATGTCCTCGGCGAAGGGCTGTCCGCCGAGCATGATCATGCGGCCTCCGTAGGGACTCCGAAGCTGAATGCTCTGGCGGCTCTGACCCAGATAAAGCAGCTGGTCAACGCCAACCGCCGTCGATTCTGCGATCACCGATCCTGCAACGACGAAGATCCCATACTCGAAACTTTGATCAACGGAAAGAAGAATTTCCGCTCCCGGATCAACTTTCAACTCCGCACCACAGAGGGGTGAGTACGCGATTGCTGGGGAGCGGGTGCCATCGACGTCACCGATCAGGACCTTGCCTGCGATGCCGGGCCGAATCAGATCCGGCAGATCGACGTAGCTCTGAAAGGCTGGTTCCCGGTCCCGCATGGCGTCGGGCAAAGCAACCCAGAGTTGCACTCCATGCAACATGGGCGGCTTGTCCGGCTGAGAGATTTCACTGTGCACGATGCCGTGGCCGGCGGTCATGATGTGGAGTTCGCCAGGCCGTACCATCACTCGTGAGCCGAGACTGTCGCGATGCTCGATCTCGCCATCAAACAACCAGCTGACCGTTTGCAGTCCGGTGTGTGGATGTGCCCAGACCTGCATGCCGGCCGAACCGCTCACATCCTCGGGCCCGTAATGATCAAGGAAACACCAGGCACCGATCATTCGGATCTGACGGTCTGGCAGTGCCCGGGCCACTTCCGTGGTCTTGCCTAGCGGCACTCGGCGAGCTGTCAGCAACAACTCCTCTGCGCCGCCTCCGGCTCGAGCCACAGACAAGTACTCCTGCGGCCGTGTATCAAGATCACTCACGCGCCTCCCGGCCTCCCATCCTGTGAGTGAGCACTACAGTCAGCCTATGGCCGCGAGCACTCGAGGGATCAATAGATCCCTGCTCCCGTCGGCCAAGACTCGAGCCACTATTGCAAAGCGGCTGGCCGGAGTCACCGACAAGATGACCACGGCAACCATCGCCGAGATGGAGGCGCGGTACCACTGGTTCCGCCGGCTGGACCCTGAACACCGCTCATGGATCACGTTGGTGGCGCAAGCCGGCATCGACGGCTTCGTGAAATGGTTTGCAGTTCCAGGCCCCGAGGTACCGGCGACCTCGGAGGTTTTTGGATCCGCACCGCGGGAGCTGGCACGCAGGATTTCCCTTTATCAGACCGTGGAGCTGGTACGGACGACGATCGAGGTTGTCGAGAACCAAATCGATCAACTGATGCCGAGAGGCGACCGTCCGATTCTGCATGCGGCGATCGACCAGTACAGCCGAGAGGTGGCATTTTCAGCAGCCGAGATCTATGCGCGTGCCGCTGAGCTTCGAGGTGCTTGGGATGAGCGGCTGGAGGCTCTAGTCGTTGACGCCGTGCTGCGTGGCGAGACCGACGAGACCGTGCTGTCACGCGCGTCGACTCTCGGCTGGCATTCGACCGCCGGCGTGGTTGTCGTCGTCGGTCCGGCTCCCCAAATAGAAGCCGCACAAGCGCTTGAAGCGATCAGGCATACCGCTGCCATCGCCGGAACCGACATGCTGGGCGCAGTGCAGGGCGACAGGATGGTCGTCGTGCTGGGCGGAGCAACGGTCAACGCAGGAGATCAAGCCGTGGAGATCGTCAGCAAGTTCGTCACGATGTTTGGTCCTGGCGCTGTCATCGTCGGTCCACCGGTCGAGCATTTGATGGACGCGGCGACGAGTACGCGGGAGGCGATTTCGGCCTACCGCGCAGCAGCCGGCTGGCCCGAGGCGCCGCGACCGGTCGCGTCAGCTG
>Ga0307415_100000802_pt1 | contig 14286 bp, 10 predicted proteins | sample DK1Cmetagenome_FD_204524 | JGI IMG/M metagenome (GOLD analysis project Ga0307415, IMG submission 204524) | Maize rhizosphere microbial communities from greenhouse at UC Davis, California, United States - DK15-C-2 | ecosystem: Host-associated > Plants > Roots > Rhizosphere > Soil | place: USA...
GCGGCTCGAGCAACCCGGCACCGCACGGCTCGTGGAGCGGGACGGCGGCTACGCGGTCGACGACGAGTCGTCGCGGGTCCCCAGGGACGCGCGCGTCCTCGGCCACGTGGAGCAGGCGCCGTTCCCGATGATGGACGTGCTCGAGCTGCGGCGCGTGCGGGCGACAGGTCAGCTCGTGCTCGTCGCCGGCGCCGGAGATCCCCTCCGCGAGGGCGCGGAGCCCGTTGCGACGCTGGGCTTCCTCGAGTCGTTCCCGATCCAGCCGAAGCGGATCCTGGCGGAGCCCCCGCCGCCGCGGAACCTCGCGCTGCTCGTGCGATCGATCGATCGCGAGCGCTGGCGCCACGACTACGACGCCGTGGCATGGGCGGCGATGGACCGGTCGAACTCCGCGACGGTCTCGCTCGGGTCCGTCCGGACGTTCGCATCGCGCGGCTTCGTCGAGCTGCGCCGCGTGCCGGGCGGGCGGATCGCCACGGAGCTGCTCGCACCCACGCCGGCGGCCGTGGCCGACGTAGTCCGGGCCGCCCCGCGCTGGGTCGCAGCGCCGCTCGGCTGGTCGCGCCGCCCGCACGGATGGGCGGTGCGCGCCGCGGCGTCGCGCGCCCGGCACGCCGTCCGGATGCGCGCGACGCCGGCGGACGGCGACGGCGACGCCGCTGTGCTCGGCTACCTGCGCAGCGCTTCGGAGCCCGGCTACAGCCCGCTCTACAGCGCCCGCCACCCCGTCCTGGGCGACCAGTTCGTCACCCGATCCGAGCTCGAGGCCCGCGACCTCGGCTACCGGCTCGAGGGCGTCCTCGGCTACGTCGGCGACGTCGGCGCCGATCGTCATCGCGGGCCAGGGGAGATCCTCTGGGGCTCGCGGTTCGGGCACCGGCGCCGTTACGTGGAAGGCGACACGGGCTCCGGCGGCGGAGCCCACCGCCGAGTCGCCGCGCCGCCCCCGCGGCCGGAGGCGGACACGCCGGCCGCGGCGCCCGCGCCGCCCGCGGACGAGCCGGTGCATACGCGCTTCCCGCTCGGCCACTACTACTCGCCGGTCTACGACCCGCGCGAGCTCGCCGAGGAGCCGCGGCGATCGCAGATCTGGCCGCCGCAGCCGCGCGACACCGCCGGCGTGGACTGGCGCGAACAGGAGCAGGTCGCGCTCTGCACCGGCCCGTTCGCCGAGCAGCAGCGGCTGCGCTTCATCGACGACGAGAGCGCCGACCCCACGGAGTACTTCGCCTCGAACGACCAGTACCCGGCGCTCGACGCGTGGGCGCTGGAGGCGATGATCCGCCACCATCGCCCGAAGCGGTTCGTCGAGGTGGGGTCGGGGTTCTCCTCGCTCGTCACCGCGCGCGTGAACCGGGAGCTGTTCGACGGCGCGATCGACTTCGTCTGCGTCGAGCCCTACCCGCGCCGGTTCCTCGTCGACGGTGTCCCCGGGATCGGCGGCCTGCGGGTGGAGAAGGTCCAGGACACGCCGCTCGACGTGTTCACCAGCCTGCGCCCCGACGACATCCTCTTCGTCGACACGTCGCACGTGGTCAAGACCGGCGGTGACGTCCCGTGGATCTACAACGAGGTGCTGCCGCGGCTCGCGCCGGGCGTCGTCGTCCACATGCACGACATCTGCGTTCCCGGCGACTACCCGTCGTCGTGGGTCCTCGACGGCTGGGGCTGGAACGAGACATACCTGGTGCACGCCTTTCTGACGTTCAACGCGGGGTTCGCGGTGCGCTTCAGCTCCTCGCTGATGGTGCAGCGCCGGCGCGACGCGCTACTGCGCGCGTTTCCCGACTACGGGGAGCACGAGAAGCGCGCGGGCTCTTCCCTCTGGGTCCAGCGGGTTTGAGCAACCCGTGGGACGCCAAGCCGTTGCTAGCGTCTGGTGAACGTGTCCACGATCCTGTCGCAGGCCACGGCCGGGCGCGAGCCCGCGGCGGGCGCGCCGCCGCTCGACGGCCCGGCGATCGTGCTCGATCGCGTCTCCAAGAGCTTCAAGCTCCCGCACCAGCGCTACTCCACCCTGAAGGAGCGCGCGCTGCACCCGCTGCGCGGCCGCACGTTCGACGAGCTGCAGGCGGTCAAGGACGTGTCGGTGACGATCGGCCGCGGCGAGTTCTTCGGCATCGTCGGGCGCAACGGCTCCGGCAAGAGCACGCTTCTGAAGTGCCTCGCGGGCATCTACCAGCACGATACGGGCACAGTCGACGTACATGGCCGCCTGTCCCCCTTCATCGAGCTGGGCGTGGGGTTCAACGCGGAGCTCACAGCGCGCGAGAACGTGCTGATCAACGCTGTGATGCTCGGGCTGAGCAGGCGCGAAGCGCGTGCCCGATTCGACGAGGTCATCGCCTTCGCGGAGCTGGAGGAATTCGTCGACCTGCCGCTCAAGAACTACTCGTCCGGCATGAGCGTGCGGCTCGCGTTCTCCGTCGCGGTCCAGGTCGATGCCGACACGCTGCTCGTGGACGAGGTCCTCGCGGTCGGCGATGCGGCGTTCCAGCAGAAGTGCTTCGAGCAGTTCGAGCAGCTCAAGCGCGACGGCAAGACGATCGTGCTGGTGACGCATGACATGTCCGCGGTCGAGCGCTTCTGCCATCGGGCGATGCTGATCGAGCGCGGCGATGTGCTCGAGATCGGCGAGCCGCACGTGATCGCCCGCAAGTACAACGAGCTGAACTTCGGACGGCTGGTCCACACGCAGACCGAGGATGGCCGCTACGGCGATCACGCCGCGGCCGAGATCCTCGACGCGTGGTTCGAGAACGACAACGGGGAGCGAATCACCGACCAGGCGCAGGGCGAGCCGGTCACGGTCTGCATGGAGGTCGCCTTCCATGCGCGGATCGACGATCCGATCTTCGCGTTCAACGTGATCAACGAGCCGCGCCACACCGTCTTCGCCACGTCCACGGACTGGCGCTCGGAGCCCACGGGCAGCTTCGCGGCGGGCGAGCGGGTGGCCGTGCGCGTCCGCTTCGACAACTGGCTGGCCCCCATGCGCTATACCGTCACCCCGTCGGTCGCACGGCATGGCGGCGGCAAGGACGCGCTCGACCTGCGCGAGGACCTCGCGGCGCTGATGGTGCACGGCACGCGCGTGACCGGCGGCATCGCCGATGTACCCCATACGTACTCGTTCGAGCGCTCATGACCGCGCACGCCGTACGACAGGGACCGACCGTTATCGGCGACGACGCGCGCCGTCTCTTCGCCCTGGCGTGGACGCTGGCCACGACCGACTTCAAGCTGCGCTTCTACGGCTCGACCCTCGGCTACGCCTGGACGCTCGTGCGCCCCTTCGCGCTCTTCGGCGTCCTCTGGATCGTGTTCGCCGAGATCCTCGAGCTCGGCGGAGATGTCAAGGACTACCCCGCGTACATCCTGCTGTCGATGACGTTCTTCCAATTCTTCCGGGCGATCGTCGACAACGGCCTGCTCTGCCTCGTCGCGCGCGAGAACCTGCTGCGCAAGATGCGATTCCCGCGCCTGGTGATCCCGATGGCAGTGACGCTGAGCGCGCTGTTCGAGCTCGCGCTGACGCTCGTCGCCGTCACCATCTTCTTGTTCGGATCGGGCATCTGGCCGACTTGGGGATGGCTGGAGCTGATACCGATCGCGATGCTGCTGACGATGCTGGGCAGCGGGCTTGGCCTCCTGCTGTCGGTGCTCTATGTCCGCTTCCGCGACATGGCTCCGATCTGGGACGTCGTAGCGCAGATGCTCTTCTACGCGACTCCGGTGATCTACGTCGCCACGATGGTGCCGGACTCGTGGCGCATGTGGGTGCTGTTCAACCCGCTCGCCGCAGCAGTCACGCAGTTGCGCCACGCCGTCATCGACCAGAAGGCGCCGACGGCCGCAGCGGCGATCGGAGGCGGAGACCGTCTGCTGGTCCCGCTCGCGATCGTGTTCGGGCTCTTGGCGCTCGGGGCTTGGGCCTTCTCGCGCGAGGCGCCGAGAGTAGCGGAGAACCTGTGAGCACCCTGTCGCCGGACGAGCGCGCCGAGCTCGAGGCGCTGCGCGCCCGCGTGGCCGAGCTCGAACGCGAGCGCGCGGCCGAGATCGAGCGCGCCAGCGCCGCCGTCGCCGAGGCGCAGCAGCGCGCCTATTGGCTCGACCGCTGGCACATCGACCTCAACGCGCTGATGGAGCGACCGGGGGCCGCGGAGTTGCGCGCCGCCGTGCGGGTCGTGCGCTGGGTGCTGCGGCGCGTAAAGGCGCTCAAGCGCCGGATCCTCGCATGAGCGCTCCCGTCTCGGTCGTCATCCCCGTCAAGGACGGCGCGCGCTACCTCGAGGAGCTGCTGGCGGCGGTGCTCGCGCAGGAGTCGGGGCTTGAGGTGCTGGTGATCGACTCGGGCTCGCGCGACGGGTCGCCGGACATCGCCCGCTCCGCCGGCGCGGAGGTGCTGGCGATCGCGCCTGAGGAGTTCGGGCACGGGCGCACGCGCAACCTGGGCGCGGAGCGGACCTCCGGCGAGCTAATCTGCTTCCTCACGCAGGACGCGACGCCGGTGCCCGGCTGGCTCGCCGCGTTCCGCGAGGCGATGGGGCTCGACGATCGCGTCGGCGCGGCGTTCGGGCCGCACCTGCCGCGGCCCGACACGTCGCCGATGATCGCGCGCGAGCTGACCGATTTCTTCGCCGGCTTCGCGCCCAACGGGCGCCCCGCGGTACAGCGCGCCGGCGGTGAGCCGTTTCTCTCCAACGTCAACGCCTGCTACCGGCGCGCCTGTTGGCAGGAGTTGCGCTTCGCCGATCTCCCGTACTCCGAGGACCAGGCGTTCGGGCGCGCCATGCTCGAAGCCGGGTGGCTGAAGGCATACCACCCGGGCGCGGCTGTGCTGCACGCTCACGACTACCCGCCCCTCGCCTTCATGCGGCGCTACTTCGACGAATACCGCGGGCTCCGTGAGTCGCGCGGCCATGTGGAGCCGTTCGGCGTGCGCTCCGGCGTGCGGGACGTGCGCAAGCTCGTCGCGGCCGACCGACGGTGGATGCACGAGCAGCAACTGCCCGCGGTCCAGCGCGCGCGCTGGACCGCGCGCTCGCTTGCCCACCACGCTGGACGCAAGGGGTTCTCGGCGCTGGGCTCGCGCTCGGACCGCCTGCCGGCTGCCGTCCAGCAGGCCATCTCCCTCGAAGGCCGGCCGGACCGGCGGCGCATCGAGCCGCCGGCGCCGGTCCACGTCCCAGCCCGCGGCGGCGACGTCTTCGGCGCCGTGACGCGAGCGCTGCGCGACGGCCCGGCGCCGCTCGTCGACCCGGTGCCCGGAATGGCCGATGCCGAGTGCCTCCACGTCGCCGTGGTCATACCGCACTTCCGGCGCGGCAGCGGCGGCCACTCGACCATCTTCAACCTCCTGACGCGGCTCGAGGAACGAGGCCACGTCGTCAGCGTCTGGCTAAACGACCCGTTCGGCTACCAGCGCGACCAGTGGCCCGCCGTCGTGCGTGGCAACCTGCGCGAGTACTTCCGCCCCGTTCGGGGCCCCGTGTATAAGGGCTTCGACCGCTGGTACGGGGCAGACGTGGTGCTGGCCACCGGATGGGACACGGTCTACCCGGTGCTCCAGCTCGACCACTGCCGCGCACGCGCTTACCTGGTCCAGGACCACGAGCCGGAGTTCTTCGCGACCTCGGCCGAGGCGCTGTGGGCGCGCCAGACTTACACCGCCGGCTTGTACTGCATCACCGCCGGGCCGTGGCTGCGCGACCTGCTGGCAACGCGCTACGGCGCTCACGCGAGCTCATTCGATCTCGCCGTCGACCGCCATGTCTACCGCCCTCGACCGGTGAGCCGCCGCGCCGACACGATCATCTTCTACGCCCGCCACGTCACCCCGAGGCGCGCCGTCCCGCTCGGAATCGAGGCCCTCACCGAGGTCCGCCGCCGCCAGCCGGACACGCGCTTCGTGCTGTTCGGCGACACGCCGATGGACCTGCCGTTCCCCTACGAGCAGCTCGGCGTCGCATCACCCGAGGAGCTGTCCTGGGCCTACTCCGAGGCCACGGTCGGCCTCACGCTGTCGCTCACGAACTACTCGCTGATCCCGCAGGAGATGATGGCCTGCGGTCTCCCCGTCGTGGAGCTGGATGGGGACAACCTCACGCGCGTGTTCGGCACCGACGGACCGGCCGAGCTCGCACCGCCCGACCCCATCTCGCTGGCGGACACCCTGCTGCGGATGCTCGCCGATGCGCCGCTGCGCGAGCGGCGCGCCGCGGCCGGGCTCGACTTCGTGGCGGACAAGACCTGGGATGACGCCGCGCGCCAGCTCGAGGACGGCGTGCGCGCGGCGCTGCGAGACCGCTTCACTGCGCCCGTCCAGGACGTCGGCGCGCTTCCGTCCGCGGTGGGCGGCACGCCGGCGGGCATCAGCGGAGAGCCGAACGCCCGCAGCGTGCCTGTCGTCCGCCACGGCTCCGCCCCGGCGACCGAGCGGCTCTTCGGCCGCCTGAGCCCCGACGACGTCGCCGCGGTCGAGGAGCGGCTCGACCAGACGCAGCGCGCGTACTGGGACAGCGTGCAGGACAAGCGCACGCTTGCGCTCGCGTACGGCGTCTGGCACGCGATCCCGTCCGTCCTCGAGAAGACCGGCCTGCGACCGGAGGAGCCGCCGGAACACGTCCACTCGATGGCGCGGGGGCCGCGCGCCGCTGGCGGCGCGATCTACTACGCCGACATGCTCGGCGACGCGATGGGGCGCGTCGGCGCCGGCCTCGACGACGTCGAGCGGGGGCTCGACTTCGGCTGCTCGTCCGGGCGAGTCGTGCGCGCGCTGGCCGCCACGTGGCGGCAGGCCGAGTGGCACGGCTGCGACCCGAACGAGGACGCGATCGAGTGGGCACGAGAGCACCTGCCCGGCATCGCGTTCCTGCGTTCGCCGCAGGATCCGCCGCTGCCCTACGACGACGGCATGTTCGACTTCGTGTGCGCGATCTCGATCTGGTCGCACTACGGTCAGCACAGCGCGGTCAGCTGGTTGGAGGAGATGCGGCGCATCCTCCGTCCGGGCGGTCGCCTGATCATGACCACGCACGGGCTGCAGTCGATCGCCCACTACGCCCACACAGGCGAGCGCTCGCCCGCGCAGCTCGAGCGGATCCGCACGGCGATGTACCGCTCGGGCTTCTGGTTCGCCGACGAGTTCGGCGACGAGGGCGACTGGGGCGTGAAGCACCCGCAGTGGGGAACGGCGTTCTTCACGCCGGAGTGGCTGGCGTCGAAGGTCTGTCCGCAGTGGGCGATCGAGGACTTCGCCGTCGGCCAGAACGCCGACAACCAGGATCTGTACGTCCTGCGCCGGCGCTAGCCGTAGTACCGCACGACCGTGGTCACCTGCGCGAGGACGCTGTGAAAAAGAACGCCGGTGGTGATTAGCACCGCGAGCGGGGCGGCCCAGCGGCGGGGCACCGCCGAAACGGCAAGCGCCGGGAAGAGGGCGTAGAGCGGGAGCAGCGGCAGCAGATAGCGCGCCTGCTCGAATGTGGGCGCCCGGATGAGATAAGCGCGATAGCCGAGTACTCCGATCGCCACGCAGAGACCGCCGGCGAACCCGACGTAAACGAACAACTCGATTGCGCGCCCGCGCAGGGTGGCGCGGCGTGCCCACAGCGCCGTGAAAGCGAGCACGGCGACGACGACGAACACGCCCCCGGCGAAGCGATAAGTCCACGCGTCGAGACCGTAGTCCAGCCACCCGAAACGACCCACGAATCCGGTCAGCCAGAGATCGTATGCCGGCACCCCGGGCCAAATGTCATCGAGATTCGGCATGCGGGGGAGATAGAGCTGCCACAGGTAGCTGATCTGCTCCTGGAGCAACCACGGACGGGAGGAACCCACGGAGGCGGTCACGTCCGACACCCGATCCACAAGCGGGCGGCTCCAGACGGTCCGGCCTAGCACGGCATAGACCAGCGTGGGGGCAAGGGCACCCAACAGTCCGGCGGCGAGCGCGCGCCACGCGCGGATGGTGCCGCGGGAGCGCCACGCCGCAGCGCCGAGCGCCAATCCCGCAGTGGGCAGGAACGCGATCACCTGAGTCTTCACGAGCACGCCGAGACCGAGCAAGAGCCCCACCGCTATCGCGCGACGAACGGTGATGCCGCGGCGAAGTACGCGAGCGACGGCGAAGAGCAGCGCCGCGCTAGCCAGGAACAAGCCCGCGTCGTTCGTCACCCCCGACGACACGAAGCCGAACAGCGGCTGCAATCCCGCCGCGAGCGCCCCGACCGTCCACGGGAGCGGCCGCCCGGGGAGCACTTCGCGCAGGAACAGGAACACGCACAGCGTCGTCAATCCCGCGAACAGCGCCGAGACGAGCCGCATCGCAGCGAGGCGACCCGTGACGTCGGCGCGATGCATGAGCGCATACGGAACGGCTTCCGCGAGGTAGTACAGAGGCGGGTTGTTCGACGCACTGCTGGCGTCGCCCACTCCCGTCCTGTCCTGCGCCGTCCTCTGTATCTCCTCGAGCGTCGCCTGATCGGTCCGCGTGCTGGGCACGGGATATTCGGGCCGGCCGATAACGGCCCAGAAGCCCTCGGCGTACAAGACCCCGTTGATGTCGCCCGAGTACCAGTTCGCATCGGGGGAGGTCGTCGGAAGCTCTCCCGTCTCTGCGATGTACTGCGCGTAGAAGAAGTGCGATGCCTCGTCCGGGGTGTGGAACGGCGGCACGATGAGGCCCCAGGCGACGGCGTTTAGGCACGCCAGCAGCGCCACCCAACGGGCCGCGACCGGCACGCGCCGAAGGGCGCCGAGTCGGCCGCGAGGGCGCCCGCGGGGCCCCGCGGGCGACCGTTCGGCGGGGGCGACAACGATCACGCGCGCGCCTCGCGCGCCAGCAGCATGCCGGCGCCGCCTACTACGCCGAGCGCGAGCAGGACCGCGAGAGGCAGCGTCGCCGAGCCGGGCAGCGCGTCGCGCACGACGCTGACGCGCCGCACTAGTTCGGGCGCGGTCGCGATCACGGTGGTCTGAGACGGCTCGAGGTAGACGAGCGACATCCGCCCACCGGAGCGGCGGCCGCCAACGCGCGCGGACGACGCCGCCGCGACGTTCGTCCCCGCCAGCGCGAGCCGCCGGCTGCCATTGTTGGTGACGCACAGTCGGGCCTCGCGACGATCTCCGCGCACCTCGGGGATGGGCACCGTGACATCGCCCTCGAGCCAGCCGCGCCGCAGGCGCCCGGTGATGCTCGACGTCGCCGACCCACTGATCACGACGCGGAGTGGCGGACCGGGAGCGCCGTAGGTACCGGCACGAAGCCAAATTGCTCCGGTCCCGTCCGGGACGAGCTCCCGCTGGCATGCGCGCCGGCGCGGCGGCACGATCACCGAGAACGCGACGGGCGGCTGCAGATTTGCACGGATCACACGCTGCTTCGGCCGATCCAGCGCGGGGGCGATCCCTACGACAAGCAGCGCGAGTCCCACGGTCAGGATCGCGAGGATCCCGCGCATGAGCTAGCCGCGCCGGCGTAGGCCGAGGATCGAGAGCAGGAACGAGGTGAAGAAGACCTGCAGTCCGATGATGACCAGCGCCGCCGCCATCACGGCGAGTCGCTCCTCGGACAGCTCGCCGAAGCCGCGGTCGATCCACGTGACGACCACCACGAGCATCAGCGCCAGGCCGGCGATCAGCGTCACGCCGCCCGCCATCAGACCGTGCTCGAGCCGGAAGCGCGCGCGCATGCGGTCGAACCAGGGGTCCTTCTCGCCCATGAAATAGGTGCCGTACGCGTGTGCGCACAGGCCGAGGGCGACGATCTGCGTGCCGACGATCATCAGCAGCGCGCCCGCGACCATCGTGTGGAGCTGCCATTCCCGCCCCAGGAAATCGATCTGCAGGAGCGAGACCAGGGCTATCAGCGTTCCGAGCGCGAGCAGAAGCGCGCCCGGCAACATGAAGAGGTGCGTGGGGCTGTGAACGAGCAGGAAGCGCAGGTGGCGCCAGCCGTCACGGAAGCTGGACAGCTTGCTCTCGCCTCCGCGCGGGTGGTACTCGATCGGGAACTCGCGGATGTCGAGCTTCTCCTTCGAGGCCCTGATGACCATCTCGGAGGCGAACTCCATCCCGGTCGTGCGCAGGTCGAGCCGTGGAAGCACGTCCCGGCGGACCGCGCGCATGCCGCAGTGCGCGTCGCTCACGCCGGTGCTGAAGAAGACGTTCAGCACGCCGGTGAGGATCGGGTTGCCGACGTAGCGGTGCAGCCACGGCATCGCACCCGGATGGATGTTGTCCATGCGGTCGCCCATGACCAGCTCGGCGCCCTCCTCGAGCTGCTCGACGAAGCGCGGGATCTCGCGGAAGTCGTAGGTGAGGTCGGCGTCGCCCATGACGATGTAGCGTCCCTGCGCGGCGGCGAAGCCGGCGAGGTACGCGCTGCCGTAGCCGCGCCGCGGCTCGTGCACGACGCGGGCGCCGGCGCGGGCGGCCACCTCCGCGGAGTTGTCCTCGGACGCGTTGTCGGCGACCACCACTTCTCCGGGGATGCCGGCTTCTTGCAGCGCCTCGCGGGCGGCGAGGACGCAGTGCGCGATGTTCTCCTCCTCGTTGAGGCAGGGGATGACGACCGAGACGACCAGCTCGTCGTCCGGCGTCAGAACCTCCGCCAGCGGCGGTGTGATCGGCTGTGCGCTGCTCACGAGAGAAGGGTCGGCTTGGGGCGGGAGCCGAGGAGTTGAACGCACGGCGCCTCCCAATGTTGCGCCACAACAGCGCAGTAGCGTAGCCGACCCCGATGCGGATCTGTCTCGTGTATGACTGCCTGTTCCCGTACACGGTGGGCGGCGCCGAGCGCTGGTACCGGAACCTCGCGCAGCGCCTCGCCGCCGACGGGCACGACGTCACCTACCTCACGCTGCGCCAGTGGGACCGCGGCGAGCGCGTCGAGGTCCCCGGCGTGCGCGTCGTCACCGCCGGTCCGCGGATGGGGCTCTATCGCGGCACAGGCGAGCGCCGGATCGCGCCGCCGCTCGCGTTCGGCGCCGGCGTCCTGCGGCACCTGCTGCGCCACGGCCGCCGCTACGACGTCGTCCACACCGCGTCGTTCCCCTACTTCTCGCTGCTCGCGGCCGCGGTCGCGCGCCGCGTCCACGGCTACCGGCTCGTGGTCGACTGGCACGAGCTGTGGTCGCGCGCGTACTGGCGCGAGTACCTCGGCGCCGCCGGCGGGCGGGTCGGCTGGACTGTCCAGGCGCTCTGCCTGCGCGTGCCGCAGCGCGCGTTCTGCTTCGCGCAGCTGACCGCGGCGCGCCTGCGCGCCGAGCGCGTCCGCGGCGAGGTCACGGTGCTCGAGGGCGAGTACGCCGGGCCCCTGACGCCTCCGGCGCCGCTGCCGGCGGAGCCGGTGGTCGTGTTCGCCGGGCGGCACATCCGGGAGAAGCGGGCGGCCTCCGTCGTGCCCGCCGTCGCGCTTGCGCGAGCGCGTGTCCCGGGGCTGCGGGGCCGGGTGCTCGGCGACGGCCCGGAGCGGAGAGCGGTGCTCGCCGCGATCGACGAGCACGGGCTCGCGGACGTGGTGGACGCGCCGGGCTTCGTCCCCACCGAGCAGGTCGAGCACGACCTTGCACGTGCGCTGTGCATGATCCTGCCGTCGACCCGCGAGGGTTACGGACTCGTAGTGGTCGAGGCGTCGGCTGCGGGCACGCCGAGCGTCGTCGTCCGCGGCGAGGACAACGCCGCGACGGAGCTTGTCGAAGAGGGGATAAACGGCTTCGTCGCCGAGAGCACCGCGCCGGAGGACCTGGCGGAGGCGATCGCGCGCGTGCACGAGGCCGGCGCTGCGCTCAGGCGCTCGACGGCTGACTGGTTCGCGCGCAACGCGCGGCGGCTGTCGCTCGACAACTCGCTCGACGTCGTCGCCGCCTGCTATGCGGGCGGGCCGCCGTGAACCCGCGCGTCACGGTGCTGATCGGCGCGTACAACAGCGCGCCGACGCTGCCGGCAGCCATCGACGCCGTGCTCGCGCAAACCGTCGCGGATCTCGAGCTGATCGTCATCGACGACGGCTCGGCCGACGACAGCGCGGCAATCGGCGCTGCGGCCGCCCGCCGCGACGAACGCGTGCGGCTGCTGCAGATGCCGGCCAACGTCGGCATCTCGCGCAGCCTGAACGCGGGCCTGCAGGCGGCCGCGGCGCCGGTGGTCGCCGTGCAGGACGCCGACGACCTGTCCGCGCCGGAGAGGCTCGAGCGCCAGCTCGCCCTGCTCGACGCGCAGCCGGAGGTGGCGGTCGTCGGCAGCCGCATGCGCGAGGTCGACGAGCACGGCGCCGAACTGCGGCCGCGCACGACCTTTGCCCCGGGCGACGTGCGCGGCGTGCTGCCGCGCTTCAACCCGATCCCGAACACGAGCGCGGCCTTCCGGCGCGAGCTCGTGCTCGCGGCCGGCGGCTACGACCCGCGCTACCGCTACGCGATGGAGTACGACCTCTGGCTCCGACTGGCCGAGCGGCACGCGATCTTCGCGCTCGACGAGGTGCTTGCGACCAGGCGCATGAGCCGGACGAACGTCGCCGCGCGGCGCGAGCGCGAGCAGATCCGCGAGGCACTCGCGATCCGGTGGCGCGCGCTGCGCCGCCGGCGCACGCTGAGCGGCGCGTCCGGCCTGCTGCTGCCGGCCGTGTCGTACGTGACGCCGCTGCCCGCCAAGCGCGCGCTACGGCGCCGGCGCGGTCAGGCGCCCTGAGCGCGCGCGTACGCGGCGGCGACACCGGCATGTAGCCGCTCGACGCCGAATCGCTGGGCGACGCGCGCGCGAGCGCGCCGGCCCAGGTCCACACGGCGCTGCGTGTCGTGCGCCAGCTCGCGCAGGACCGAGGCGAACGCTGACACGTCGCCGGCCGGCAGTATCACGCCCGCCTCCCCGACCGCCTCGGGATTGCCGGGACCGTCGGCGACCACCATCGCGAGCTCGTGGGCCATCGCCTCCAGCACCGCGAACGAGAGCCCCTCCCGCCGCGACGGCAGCACGAAGACGTCCGCCGCAGCGAGCAGCGCCTCGGGGTCGTCCCGGAACCCGAGCACCCGCACCGACGGACCCGCCTCGGCGCGCAGCACCGGCTCGAGCGGCCCGGTCCCGGCCACCAGCAGTACGAACGGCGGCCCGGCGGCAGCGGCGGCCCGCACGGCCGTCAGCGGGTCCTTGCGCTCCTCGAGCTCGCCGAGATAGAGCCCGGCGACGTGCCCGTCGGCGAGTCCGAGCGCCGAGCGGGCGGTCGCACGGGAGCGCGGGTCGAGCGCCGGCAGCGCGATCCCGTTGGCCACCACCGCGAGCCGGCCGTGCAACCGCGCGGGAAGCAGCGCGCGCAGTTCGTCGCACTCCGCCTGCGACGTGCAGAGCGTGGCGCACCCGGCCGCGATCGCCGCGGTGAAGCCCGCGCGCACGGCCGCCCCGCGCGCGCCCTCGGCGCGTCGCAGCATGTGCAATCCGTGGGTCGTGAGCACGGCAGGCCGGAGTGGCAGCGCCAGGATCGCGGCGGCGTCACCGTGGACGTGCACGAGGTCGACCGCCCGGGCCGCGCGAGCCAGCGCCGGGTAGCGCCGGGGGATCGACCGGGCGGCGCCGCTCGGGCGGCGCGATCCGCTCAGCGCGAAGCGCTCGTGTGCGGTTCCGGGCAGGTCCTCGAGCAGGTCCACGTACGTCTCCGCGCCGCCCCCGCGGTGGGGCAGCACGTGCAGGACCCGCAGCATCGGTTGCAGCCTAGACTCTCCCATCCGCGGGCCGACCGGCGCGCCGGCCGAGATGATGGACGCCTCCGATCAGCCCTGCCCAGCCTGCGGCGCGACCGGCGCGCCCGCTTCGCGCATGGCGGGCGCGGACCGGCTGCACGGCACCGGCGGCGGCTACGAGGTGACGGTGTGCCCGGCCTGCGCGACGGGCATGACGCAGCCGCGCGTCGGTCCCGCAGGCCTAGCCGCGCTGTATCCCCCGACATACGGGCCGTACGCCGACGCCGACGGCCGGCTGACCGCCGCGATCTCCCGCGCGATCCGCGCGGTGCAGGGCCGGCTCGCGCTGCGGCGCTTCCCGCTCGCCGCCCTGCGCGACCGCCCGGCCGGGCGCGGACTCGACGTCGGCTGCGGGCGCGGCGATCTCGCCGCGCTGCTGATCGGCAACGGCTGGTCGATGGTCGGCGTCGAGCCTTCGCCGGCCGCCTGCGCGGCGGCGCGCTCGCGCGGGGTCGACGCCCGCGAGGGCACGCTGGCCACCGTCGCGCTCGAGCCTGAGGCGTACGACCTCGTGGTCTTCCAGCATTCGCTCGAGCACACGGCGGAG